>OCTA010000422.1_pt1 | contig 39088 bp, 57 predicted proteins | sample 1538991 | NCBI WGS metagenome assembly OCTA01 (sample SAMEA3539302, study PRJEB22396) | soil metagenome | biome: tundra; feature: field; material: soil | place: USA | collected 2010-05 | depth 0.15 m | reverse complement strand
GAACTTGTAAGTATTACTTAAACACACTCATTCTGCAATTAAGGAAGGAATTATGTTGAAGCAGACTAACAGGCAGCCAAATATCGAGGAGCTTATGAACAGCCACGCCGATATCTTGTTTGTCATCGGCATCAAGGGCGAGATAATGCTGGAAAGAGGAGAAACTTATACTACGAGATACCTGCAGAACAAGAATAATTCGACAACGTATTTAATAGGCATGGAAAATGGGCTTATGTTTCGGGCGGTACATGATGTTGCAGATCCGTATAAGGGCAAAACGATGAAGCAGCTTGATTTCGATCTTGAGGACATGGACCATTTTATCAACCTGCTGCCCGATAAGGGCTTGACCAATAAGTTATCGTTCACAATGATGGATTATATTCTTAAAGCAATGAAAGTATTTGAGGAATTCCCAAATGAATGAATTAACCGGTAATCAGATTATAGATCTGCCGAATAACATACATTCGTTATTCAAGCTATTTCCGTACATAAAATTTGTCATCGGCTTCGATGGTGTGGCGACATTCAGGCACAACGGAGTTTCTTATACGGTTGAGTGTGATTATCTGGGAAAGGCGGTCACGTATATAATAGGCCTTGAGGACGGTAGAAAATTTGGAGCGACTAACAGCGTTCATAGGCAGAGAAGGTCGTTCAACGATTTTAACTGCACCGAATATGATTTTGAAAGATACATGAATGCCATGGGAGAAAATATGTTCGAGGAACGGTTGTCATACCCGATGATGAAGTATCTGGTCGGGAAATTAAGAACTAAGTGCGTGATATCCGAGGAATTCAGCGATTATAATATCAAGGACGTTTAATGCCACAGATGGAGGATGTATTCGATCAGGTACCCGATCTGAGATTCATCGTGGGATATCGAGGGCGCGTGGATATGATGGTGGACGCTTTCGAGGGAGATTATGAAATCGAAGTTACAGATAAAGAAAACATGTTCACGTATTATCTGGGTACGGATGGAATGGTCTGCAAATGCACATACACGATAAGCACGCAATCAGCGGACTTCAATTATACGAGATACAGCAATGAAGATATGGAAGCACTTTTTGAGCTTATGGAAGGCGCGGAGACGGTTGGATTCATACAGGAATTGCTGGTAACGATAATCGTTGATAAACTGGTGAAAAAATAATTGGAAGTATCGATAACGGATTTGCTCGACACATACCCGGATCTGAAATTCATAGTGCCGGTCATCGGCTTATTCTGGAAAATAATATGAAACGGTATCGATTGGCAACGCTCGATGAAGTGTTGGCAAGAGTTCCGGATCTGGAAGTCCTGCTGGCATACAAGGGAGATGTATTCGCCATGCCCTCCCAGACCAGGCGGGGAGTGACTCGCTTTAGGTTTGTCAGCTGCTCTAACAAGATGGACTCATTCACGGTGTTTACGAAAAATCGTGACTCGGAATGGGTAGACCGCTACGAATGTAACCCGATGGGGGGCGATGATGGAGTTTATCATGCAGCGTTTCCGGGCGGGATGAAATCACTGATTCATTTTGTGGATACGCAGGAAGTCGTCGAACATGCCGAAAAAATCCCAGCGATAATGATGTTCGCTATGAAAACTTATGGAAACAGAAAAAATGAAGCGGGCAAGTATTACAGAAAGGAAGAATTCAAAGGACAAAGATGAAAGTGCTTAGACCGGTTGGAACATTGTGGCTCAATGAGATCTGCGATGCAATCCCAGCAATCGAAGTGATTCTTGCATTCGACGGAGAAATCGTGGTAGACCATTACATAAATGGAAAGGATAACCCGAGATTTACGTTCAAAGGTACGAACGGAGAGGGAAGTTCAGTCACGGTATTTATGAAATTCTCCCCGGATATGATTTATAAGGTGGTCGTGTACCGAAACCTCCCATCAACGGCTAGGTTCCATTCGGCGAATTACATGGGCGGAATAGATTCACTGGTTCATGTCTTGACTGGAAGAGAGCATCCGACTATGATGAGTTATGTGCCGGAAGAAATGTTGAAAGAGCTGGAGATGATAGCAGCGAGATTCGGCTTTCATTCGATGGCAAGAAAGAAAATAAACAAGAAGCACGCTCTATGATGTCAAATTACGATTGTTTGTATATGGATTACCCGGAACTGGATGGCGCGGTGTTTATGACCGGCGATCATTTCATGCGAACTTTGCCGTGGGCGGATGAAGAATTCAAGAAGATTCATATCGAGGACAGCGAGCTTGAAGATATTTTGTTCGGTGAAGACCAATGGAATGGCGGGTTGTTATTCCTGTTTAAATATGGTTTTCCATCGATGGTGATTATGTATGATAAACCGAGCAAAACATTTTATTGGAGACAGTTTAAGTTATCAGACAGTAAAATAGCGAAATGGGCGGATACCAGTGCGGAGGGATTCTGGGGTTATAATGTTTATGTTCCTGCTGATATACCGAAAGAATTCCTGATAACCTGCATGTCTTATTGCCTGAATGAATATGAGGAAGTCCTGAAAGGCGAGCCGATGGATATGACTCCTAAGCCGAGCGAGGAGAAGGAGACGGTAAGTCCGAAGGTGCGTGAATGGCAATTTCCGTATATTCCGTTAATGACCACACCGGTGACAAGCATATCTGAATTGGCTACGGCAAAAGGAATTTACGAAAGATATGGAGATCCATTGCTTAGGAAACCAATGGGACTGCCAGCGGGAACATGGTTCCTTGATGAAGCGGACGATCCGCCGAAGAAAGCATTGGTAGATATGATGCTCAAGAAACAGAAGGAAAAAGCCGAGAAAGAACTGGAAGAAGCTAAAGCGTTGGAGGCATGGCAGCAGGAACTTGATGATGAGATTAAAGATCAGAAGAAGCAGAAAGAAGAGGATAGGCTGAGATTCGAGCGGACGATGGGAAGAACGGTCCATAAGAAAAAGAAATGGTGATTGCAATCAAGATCGTTCTACTGACAAATAGAAAATTATAGAAACTGCAATCAATTTCGCAGGTTTCATGTTAGCACGATAATTGCGATAGGTAAGTTACTGCACATAAACTAACGGACGACAAAGTCAATAGTGTGCAGATAGTGTCCAGACAGGTTAAGCGACACAAGAGGCATTGAGGAAGTTCGAGTAAAAAGCCGATAAGTTCTTGAAAAACAAGCACTTATGATTGAAACCTCAATTCTGTCGAGATGGGTATGAGCAAAATAACTTATTTATGTAATTTTTCCGGAGTTTTGAACATGAAGACATACGACCAGATAATGAGTAATCAGCACCTTACGGATCTGATCTGCGCGAAGAAACCAGGCAGTGCGTTAAGTGTTGAGTCAGACGAAATTTTAGTATACGTCGGAATGGATAAGGAAGAAGGATTTAAGAGAGTCCTTTATCTTGTCTACGATGAAGAGGGACTCCCCGAACCCAGGGAGGGTAAAACGGAGCCAGTCTTACTTGTCGATTATATGAATATGCTCGATGAGGGGGATTACGAGATCCTCGGAAAGGTCGGTACGCTGGTTGAAAATGTGGTCACGCATATAATTCGCGATGTTCAGATCGGAATGCCAAGCCCCAAGCCGATTAAATTTTAATAGTCGTTTAGAATCCTCTCAAGAAAAGCCCAGCCTAACCCGCTGGGTTTCCTCGTTTATACCCGATTTTATCTTAGCACGCATTTTGTAAGTTCATACCTTTAACACAAAAATAACAGTAACCGAATGACCGTTGAACAAATCATGCAAGAAGAAAATCTTGATATGCTGATTGCATATAGAGGCATGGTTTACTTCGAGAACACCTATACGTTGAAGTATGTCCGTCCGCCGGAAGAAACCGACACGGAAGTGATGTCCTTTATGATTTCATTCGGTGACGAGTACAATTACGACATAGCGGTCAGTATGACGAAAGGGGATACCTCTGCGGAGTTCGGCAGAATTTCCCAGGCGCAGTTGGAAGATTTCCTTCAGGCGATCCCACAGGACGAATATCGGGACTGGGTGAATCCGATTTTATGGGGCGAACTCAAGAGCCAGATCTGTAATTGCAGAAATGAATGTAATGAGGAGAGGATGGATGAATGGGAGAGAAACCTTGAATTGGACTCTGGAATCCTATGAAAATTCTTAGCATGGAACTTGTAAGTATTACTTAAAACATATTTTTCAACAATATACTGATGTAACGAATGGCTTATCAGAGATTTGGCGTGGATCCGATACGCAGCAGAAAAACTACGATTGCGGAGGCAGTGAAAAAGAAGTCTCCGATTGAAAGTGAGCTGGTTGCGGTTGCGGACGATATTCTCGACCGTTGCCAGGCTATTGAGAGCGTATTGTTCTTCTCGGGGATCGGTGAAAAGAATCATGTTATGCTTTTGGATGCCTCAGTTACGGAATGTTTTCGAGTGTTGGGAGTATTAAAAATAAGTGATAAGAAAGTATCCGTCTCCTCGGCATCCGGCTACAACCCGACTGTGCCCGAAGAAGATCTGGTGGCTCGGATGATAGCCATACTTGAAAAATGGGATTATACGACGGTCAATAGTTTTCCACTCATAGCAATGAGCGAAATGGATGAGATCATCGGCAAAATTGAAATGGTAATAAGTACGAATCAAAAGTAATAAAACAGGAGAAGCTCGTGGCAGTAGTAAAGACCAAGAAAAGAACCAAGAAACTCGCACCTGCGACTAAATTCTTTGAAGATGAGGAATATCAGAAAGGTGTGGAGTATCAGAAAAATGCCGAATGGCTACCAGCGAACAAGGCTTTGCTGGACTCTGTTCAGTTGAAAGGGAAATGGACGTTCGAAGTAATCGGCGAAGACAAGTGCGACATGATCGGGATAAATACGAACAAGTTCGGTCTTCTGTTAAAGCCTGATAACTCAGATCTGCTCGGAATAAAAATAGATTTTGATACGTTCGGGGCAAGAGTAGCCTTCTGCGAAAAAATATGTTCGACAGAATATGTCAGGCAGGTATACTCAGGCAAGGATGCCGCGCTTAACATGGAAGAGCATGTCAATAAGAACCAGCTTCCTAAATCGGATACGTTTTTAGACAGGCTTATGGAACGGCCCAGTGTAAAAGACAGGCTGTTGGCGCTGAAAGCAAAGTTCGATGAGGGAATGAAAGAATTCCAGGAAAAGAAAAGATCAATCTTATTGACACATGGATTCGCAGAGGTAAATGGCTGATTCAGTCACATACGAAGATATTATCAGGACTATATCGATTGTCCCGGCGATTGCCTTCCTCAAAAAGGAAAAGGTGGACTTTCCGGGCGCCGATGCGGACCGGATGATAATTCTTGAAGTGGAAATTAAAGCGGATGCAGGCGAGGGGGAAGCAACGTATCTGCTGGCAGCTTCATGGAAGGGTGTAGGTCAGTATACGGCGGCTATGAATATCGTGGAAGACTACGGAGCTACCATTGAGGATGCTCAGAGCATGGGCTTCGAGCTGGCGGAAGATATTGAAATTAAATTTTTAAGTAGAGTATATGAGCTAATAAACAAAGTATTGGTTGATATGCACAAGCAGTGCAATATTCCCATCCCGCTGATTCAGAAATTAGCGAAAGCGTTGGCAAGGGCGCGAATAAATGTCTAAGACTTATGACCAGTTGCTGTTTGATAATCCGAACGTGGAAACGCTAACAGTTTTCAGAAGGGAGATGGCACTGGAAGAAGATGGAATACAGTATCAGGTTCTGATGTTGATTAAATCGAATAAAGATTCCGTGACAGATGAATTTGGCGATTTTCTCCCAGCCAATCCGACGTTCTCCATGGCAATTTATCAGTGCAGAATAGATGAAGCTCCGACAGAATTTGGTTCGTTGACTTTAAGAAAGAAAACATGTTTCGCCATTGAGGACGGGAATGACCGGTGCGATGAATTTCTTCAGACACTCGGTGGTGATCCTAAAGTGAAACTACTGGAAAAACTGCCGAACTTCATGGAGCATGTCGTATATAGACTGGCACACGAAGATATTCTTCCGGAGATTATGGTGGAGGGCGATCCTGCTGAACTCGGACTGCTGATAGTGGATTATGTCCAATCGGATGGCTTGATGTGTAAGAGAGTAGAATTCGGGGACGAACCGAATAATAACGGACGAGTTTACCCGAGGGAAAGTTTTGAAAAAGCGATGGAAGAATATTCCGAGAAGGAAGCGAAGAAAAAAGCGGTCGAAATGGACGCTGAAATTTTGAAGATGGTGGCAAAGGAACTTGCTCCGAGCAAATCATTGCTGACTGTGGATTACATGGATCTGATAAATGGCATGGACGAGAGTAGTCCGGCAGAGGTAGCAAAGCTTGAAAAATTAGTATCTGAAATGACGGCGATGCTCACCAAATCAGGCACGAGCGTTGATGAGGCATTCAAATGGGCGCTCAAGAAATAGTTTAACATTAAGGATAAAATGAAGGCTGAAAAATTATTAGAGACTTATCCGGAATTAGAATCTGCGGTAGTTCTGACTGGAGCCAGTGGCGATGGTTATGTCATACTGATGAGTATGTCCAGGATAATGTCCGATGGAAAAACCGGTGTTTATCTCGGACTGTTTTTCCAGAACATGAAAACGGGTGCTGAGAAATTCAGAATAGAGGAAGAAAAAGTAACATTCGCTGATGAAGCAACCCTGTTTACTGAATTGCTTGACTCCATGATTAGCAAGGACTACATCGTCAATGATGAAAAAGAAGTCGACGAGTACAAAGCCAAGTTACTTCATGGAAGATTAGTAGGCAATATCAAAAAGGATATGGCGGCAGAAAATGCTGAAAGTGAGGATCCGATCCCGACCGAAGCGGTGTTTGAATGGGGCAAGAAAATAAAAGGTAAAAGCAAATGAAACCCATAGGAGATTTTGTAGTCACTGGTGTCATCGGTGATTTCTGCAGTATGGCTATGATTGATGGTGTGCTGGCGAAATATAAGGAGGAAGGTGTTTGGACGAAATTTTTCGTTGATGCATGTTCCCCCTGCGCCCCTTTGTTAAAGCATGCCAGCGAGGTCGGTGTTAAAACGATTGCCATGATGCCGATAGATCTGTCGAATATAACGGACTCAAAACCGATCTACGACAGATACCACCAAATAATTGATGCAAGTGATGTGTTGATAATTTTCGAGGGACTGAAGTCCAGCGACAGCACGCAGAATGCGATAAGATACGCTCAGAAACAGAGCGCAGTGATATTTCTCTTTAAGGAGGATGACGGCAAAGAAAAAAATGAACCGGAGGCACAGGAAAATAAATGATAGCAAAACCGAATCTGAAGAATTATACTTCGTCAGTGCCAGTGATTAACTCTGTCAGTAAGATCGAGGGAAAACTCGTGCAGGTCGGCTCGAAGCACATATCCAAAGAGTATGGAGACGAAAATGAAATTCCTATTGGAATGAAATTCGAATTGATGCACAACGAAAAGTCGATGGTATTCCAGCTGCCGGCAAATGTGGATAAGGTTTTCGATTACATGGTAAAAGCCAGGAAGCAAACTCCCACGACCGCTCAAAGAGAGTCGATAAGATTGCAGGCTCAAAGATCCGCGTGGAAAATCCTAAGCGATTTAGTGGATATTCAGGTGTCCATGATTCTTGTGGACCAAGCTGAGCCAATGGAGATGTTCATGGCTTACTTATATGATGGCGCAAAGAAGCAGACGCTGTATCATGCGCTCAAAGAGAATAATTTTAAGCAATTAACATAAGGCTGAGTAATGCCCCGCATAGAAAAAATTAAAGTGACGGAAGATGAATATAAGAAGGTCGTGGCATGTCAGAAGAAGTGCGAAAAGGCTAAGAGGCTCATGAACATTACCGATTATGAGAAAATACTCGGGAAGAATAATGTCCGGACTTTTACGATTGTCAGTTGCACGCACCATGATATTCCAATGAAGATTTATGTTCCGTGGAAAAAGGCGGGCTAAGTGTACCAGGGATTAGTCCGTGTTGTGGGAATAAGATACGTAAAGCCGACTCTCAACGTAGAGTCTTACGATAATCTGAGATTATTGCTCGACGTAATGATCGATGACGGAGTTGGAATGTTGAAAACGAATTTGAAAATGTCCGTGATGGAGTATGGGGAGGCGCCCGGATTGGGTGAATTCATATACGCACTGATTAAAGATGACAAAATTAGGCTGATAGACTGAGGGCAATCAATTGCCTAAAGCTGATTTTCCTATTTGTCAGGATGTTGTAAGACTAAAATGAAGGATTATGAAAGAATTGTGATAACGAAAGATAAGGCGTTGAAGATTATGGAATAGGTATGAGTTCAGGAAATATAGCAGAGAAAGATGCATGGATGGAGTCTCGGTTCCTGCAAGTTCCGAAATTCATCTGGCGAATGACGGAGGTAAATGGAACGGAGAAAGGGGTGCTGCAGAATTTATTCGATAGAATCCGTAAGAAAAAGGGAGGCGGAGGCGGAGAATGTTTCCCCAAGCAATCCACGATAGCGAAAGACGTCGGTATCAGCGTTAGGTCTGTACGACGGGCGCTAACTAAATGGAAGGACTTGGGAATTCTCGGTTGGTCGCGCGTGCATGGAAGGACGTATTATTATATCCTGACCATACCGGCGCATTTTGTTGAAAAATATGGAGATGAAGCAGTGAGTAAAGATGAAATCAAAACACACACGGAAAAAGAAAGCCTGCGATTGAAAGAAGCGGCTAAGGTTGTTCAATCAGCGAGTGAAAAGATCCGTGCGCGTCAGAAAATCAAAACTGAAGAGTTACGCAAGAAAATTGCCGATGGCACATTCGTAAGACCGGAGAAGAAGCCGGTTGACCGTAACGTGTCGGAGACTTTTGTGGTGGCTAAGCATTATACGAATGTATTTCAGAATAAAGTCGGCAAGACAATGAGGCTGACTGGCAAGGAGATGTCCCAGATAAAACAGTTCGTAGCATTATGCGGCCCCGATACAGCGAAGAATATAATCGGGGATATATTCGCTAAGTGGGATTACTACAAGGTGAAGTGGAAAATAGAAGCTGACTTTCCAACCGTGGGCGTGATAGTCACGTATGGAAAGAGCATGATGCTGAGTCTTTGTTCTGATGCCCCCACAAAGGCGCCGGATGAAGGCGAGGCAGATTCTGAGATAGAACTGCCAGGCTCAGGATGGTAAAATAAATCTTAGCACGGAACTTGTAAGTTATACACCATAACCAATCTTTTAACAAACCATTGTAAGGACGTTACAGATGAATTTTTTGATGAAGGGAGCGAAATATAAGAATCCCATGAACACGTTTCAGGAGCAGAGAGCGGGCATGGATAACATGATTAAATCTGCGAGAGAATTTGCAGGGACGGCTACCAAGGAAGGTCATTCGATTAGTCCGTTTGCGTTGATAATGACGAAAGAAGTTGAATATTATATAACGATTCCGAATGAAGTAATGCAATCCAAGGATTTTGGAATGATAGGGAGCATAGCCAAACAGATTCATGGGCTGGCTTCGGTATTCGTCTCAGAAGGTTGGATGGCGAAGTTGACATACAAGTCGCCCAGTCCGGAAGAGAAAGACTACATCGATAAGATAGTCGCTGGCAATATGGCGGTGAGCGACCTTCCGGAGAACCTCAAATTTGATGCGATCACGATGTCTGTTGTCGCTTATTCAGAGGCATTGAACTTCACGCCGACGGAGAACACCAAGTTGCTGGGATTTGAAATCAAGAAAGATGTTGACGGCAAGAAGTCGCTGTCGGACGTCGATATCATCCAGCAGGCTGCGGAAGAGGCCTGTAAAGAAGGCGGACTTTCAATGAACGTTGCGTCATTCAGCGGTAACGTGGTCGAGGGTATGATGAAACCGGAAGGTAATGACAAAGGATTCGTTATGGTTCCGTTGCCGGGTTCATTCGATCCGAGAGCTAATCAAAGTCATACAGAGAATTAAATGTCAATAAATGAAAACAGAGTTCCATTGCTCACTGCTTTGGGCATAGCTTATACGGTGGCGTCACGGATTAGGACGGCATCGGGTATGGGCGACAACCTGCATTTGCAAATATGCGGTTCGATTGCAAGAAAGCGTCCTGACTGCGGAGACATAGACCTCGCGACAACTGAATCGGATTTCCCGAAGATAGAGAAGATCCTGATGTACTCGCTTGAGTATGAATCAGATCCGATATGCGACAAGTTAGAGTTTACGAAGGGAACGAAGAAAAACCCGAGTAAACTTCATCATGGTTGGAAGAATGGCATGAAGGTGGAATTTTACGTCGGTAAGGATAATGCATTCGGGGGAATATGTCTCTTCGCCAATGGCTCAGGCATGTTCAACGTGATGATGCGTGCAGCCGCTAAGAAAAAAGGATATAAGTTAAGTCAGTATGGTCTGTTTTTCCAGGATAAGTTAATAGCCTGTGAAACGGAAGAATCGATATTCGAGGCTTTATGTGTGCCATTTCTGAAACCAGAACAAAGAGAAAGAGGATAGTAAAAAATATAAGGAAAAGAGTTTATGCGTCCAGATAGTTGTTTGCCACCGGAATATGTGGCTGAAATTGCTCTTGATAAGATTAAGCTGACCAGCAAAATCGACAATGCAGATGATGCTGATAATGTAATGAAGAGGATGAAGGCTTTGAATAAGCTGATTACCCTTCAGAGTGAAGAATATCAGGAGGAGTTAACGGAACTGAATGATAAGTACTCGAAGATGATTGAGTACAAAGAGGAATTGAAAAAATTGAATAAGGATTTGGAAGACTTCGCTAATCGTGACCACGAAATGTGGGGAGCTGATATGCTCAGGCTTGAAAATGGCGCACTTGAATTTGTGAAATCCAAGGCGGGTTCATTGGTTATCGGTGGCGACATCGATGAGCTGGTAGCTAATCTAAAGGCGTTCTTCGAAAACGATTCGAAATATTATCTGAATTACATATCGGTAAAGATTGAACCGAAGAAAAATGAAATTAAAACCGCAATGAAGTCGGGACTCATAACCGAAGAATTTTGCAGGGACAATAAGTTGGAAGTAAAACAGACTGAGAAATTAGAGATAAAACTATTTTAATGGACAATTACGTTTATTCTGAAGAAAATCTGCGGGAACAGATCAAGACCGGGAAGGAAGAGCTGGGATATATACATGTTCGATTCTTTGTTGATGGCGGGCTGGAAGAACGGCTCGCTACAACGAAGACTAAGGAAATAGTGGAATTTTATTTTATGCCTTCAGACCAGACCTTGAGAGACCGATTTAATGTTATAAGGAAGCATGTATCATGACGCTTAAAGCAAGAAGATTCGCGAGAAGACATAAGATTTTCTGGACTGTTGTCTGCGTTTTAGCAATACCGCTCGTCCTTATCGCCGGAGCGATATGGGGCATGTGGGAGGGCGTCCATACGATGCTTGAAAACATACACGATAATTGGGAAGATGATGAAATCGAGTAAGGCTGAAGTCAAAAAATCTTAGCATGCTTCTTGTAAGTTAATACTTATAACATCACTTTTCACAATAACAGGTAGTAGATGACATTCAAGCATGTCAGACCGGCTAAAGCACGCACATTTGATAAAAAAAGAGATGGTTATTTGCTATCGGCGGTGACTCCGAAGAATACTGTGGCGGAAGTGAAACGCAACGGATGGAGATTCGCCATTACGAGTGAAAAGAGCTACTCGGCTACCGGCAAGGCTATGAATACGTTTGTCCAGAAGTGCATTCCTGAAGGATATGCGATTGATGGCGAGATAGCATTTGAAGATTTTTCAAAGCGTCCCGGAGATGTCTCCCACGCTTTAAGTGAACGAAATTATGAAGGACTGTATTTCTACGCCTTCGATGTTTTGCAGACTCCAGGGCTTGATCAGAAAGCTACGATGGCTCTGTCATTCGGGGCAAGGAGACAGGTACTGGAGCTTCTGTATCATAAGTTCTTAATACAGCACGATAAGTTCAAACTGAATGAAGTGTTCCATGAGGATTTTCCCGGTTTAGTCGAAATGCTGAAAGAACAGGGAGCTGAAGGGGCGATATTTAAGAATACGCTTCGTCCTTATGAACCAGGCGGAAGAGCCAACATGGTTAAGCTGAAATTCTTTGATGATTATGACGTGGTCATAGTTGATGCCCTCGGTAAGCCGACCGAATGGACGGTAAGACCGGGTGAAACGGGGAAGGACGGAGTATTTTATCCGAAGGGGAAGCACGCGGAATCATGGGAAAAGAAATGGGTTAACCTCCGCTATGGCATGTATGATATAAAAACTGGCAAGTTGGTGACGCTAGGTTCGCTCGGAGTTACCGGCCCCAAAGAAAAAATGGAAAAGCATATTGGTAAAGTGGCTCTTATGAAAGCGTATGATTTATTTCCGACAGGATGTTTACAGCATCCCGTATGGTTGGACTGGAGAGATCCCGCTGACAAAGCAGCAAAAGATTGTTTATTTGATTTTGAGAAAGGAGTATTAGCGTGAAGAAAACATTTGACAGGCAGTTTTTTGAAGACAAGGATATTTACGGATGTGTGAGGACGAGTGTAGAAAGTGATGCATTCTTGCAGGGGAGAACTGATCCGACCAAAATAGCTAAAGTGAAATGTTATGTCTGCGAAGAAGATGTCCTAATCGATGTTGAGCAACTCGCGGAGGTTAAAGCCATGCGTAAAACGAAGGAAGTCCTTACCATGTGTTTTGTTTGTATCGCTGATCTGGAGGCACAAGCACATGTTGATTTCCATGTTCCCACGAAAGAAGAAATTAAGAAATCGTTTGACCACCTTGGTTATACTTATACGGAAGAGAGTCTGGACAGACTCATGTTGAAATTGCAGGCGATGCAGGATGGTAAAATGAAAATGTCTGATTTAGTAAAATAATAAAGGATTTATATGGATAACACGTACAAAGGGATTCACGAAAGGGCTATCGAACGGGTGTCGAGGATATTGTCAGTCGAATATCCCGGAGAGAATGAAGATAAGGATACGGCATTGTCTGACCTTATAGCGGATTTGATGCACTTCTGCCATCACGAGGACATTGATTTTAGTTCAATGGAGGCAAGGGGAGATCTGCATTTCACCGAAGAAATTGAGGCTCTGGAAATTGAGAAAGAAAATGAAGTCGAAGAGTCTGACAAAAAGGAAAATGAGGTCGGCGCAACCGGTTGCGTAGGAGGCGTTCGATGAGCTGGCAAAATAGTAGTAACTGGTCGGTAAGAGTCCCGGAAGAGGGTATCAGAAAATTATGTCCTGAATCGCTCAAGGCGTTGGAAGATCTGCTTCTGAAATTCGGTATCGAGAAAGATAGATTGGCGAAAATGATCAGCCAGGAATCGACACTGGATGATGCGGTGTATTTTGATGCCACTAAGCTCAAGGTATTGGAGGATGCGGGAGAAACCGTGGAAACATTGGATGAGAAGCTGTATGGGCTATTTAATAGGCTCAGCGAGGACTTCGCGGCAATCACCGGCGTAAGGTTAGGTATGCAGTATCTCCCTTCGGATGAAATCGAGATATATGAAGAAATCGAAAAAGACGATTATATCTGGTGCGCTGATGATGCGTACGGCTGGACTGAAAATGGAAGAGAATTAAAAGAACAAGTTCCCGGAGTAGAACTCATATCGTGGGTTTCCGGCGGATAATCTGTGGCACTGAAATTGGAATAACAAAGCATAACGAACAATATGCAAAAGGAAAATATGGAAACGAAAAAACTTATGGAAACAGCATTCGAATGCGGATTATTTTCGCAGGAAGATGTTTCGAATCCCTATCGGGGATTATTGCAGGTAGAGCAGGCGTTGAATGTCAGCAAGAAATTGATTGTGCAGGGTAGTGATGCCGGAGGTACTGCGGGATTTAGCGGAATGGTTATCAACGTGGCAGTTGAACTAGCCGTGAGGTCAATAGTATATGCGGAGTCCATCGGTAGAAAATCGATTGGAGATCTGATTATGGACTACAGAGCTTCATGCGCTTCACCTGTAATTGCGCTAGGGACTGCTGCGGTAGAAATACCGAACCCGACTACTCCGCTCAAAGAGGTAGTTGCCGGTGAGAAGGAAGTTACTGCTGAAGCCTCTTACGGGGAGAAATTTGGATACGCAGCACCTGATACCATTGTCAAAACGTTGATTAACTTCTCGTTTGATGAAACATGGGGCTGTGAGAAAATCGATTCTACCAAATTGGCGGAAGCTGTAAAAATACATGCTCTGGATAAAGATGTCGTCTACAATGACAAAACCGGTGCAATCACGAACTCAGTTCTTCCGAAAGCATTCTTGCCCAGTAATTACAAGAAAGATGCCTCTGGCAAACTTGTATTGAAATTGCGAGGATACAAGAACGACGATGAGACCAAGAACTTTGGAACTGATAAGGTCATGGTTAAAGTTTTCGATGCTACGGTTCTGAATAAAATGAAAGACAAGGTAAAGACCGTGGCTTCATTTGACAACATGGAACTCCCGGTAGCTGAACTCATAGAACAGAGCAGCTTCTATTTACTCGGTCAGGATAAAGGTCCGAAAGTAGTGCTTGCAATTTTTGAAAAAGAACTTTAGAATATCCTTGGTGATGATGCCGGTGTAATGCCGGCATTGTCTTGATTAACGATTATAATGAATGAGATTTGAAATGAATTATGAAAAGATACGTTGGTGGGGAACTTTAGCGATTTATACGGTGATATCACCTTTATCTATCCTCTTTATGGGAATTATGGCAGTCTATGGCGGCTTTAAGAAGCACCTAAAAGATTATCCCAGTCCCAACCTCCCCCAATTCATACCTATTTCATCGGAGCAAAATGAGGCGTTCAAAGATTTCCATTTCAAGTCGAAGATGGAGCCTGAGTATGAAGGAGTAGATATTGATCCCGAGGATGAAGAAGCCCCATAGAATTTAAGGGACAGTAGCGAAGAGAAACTTTGACAAAAAGGTTTCTGGCGGTTAGTTTGGTTTATAACGCGGAATAATTGAATAAAGGGTTTATGACGGATATTGAATATCAGCGAATGAATCTGCCCAGACGGTTCTGGACAGCCACATGGAACAACTTGAATGTTTCATTGCAGGAGATGGTAAAAAAATATGTCAGCGAGGCTTTCGCATCCAAGACTGGCAAGGGCTTGTTGTTATACGGGGAAGAGGGAAGGGGCAAGACCTATATATCCGCGGTAATAGCAAAAATTTTGAGAGAAAAGGAGTTCCAGATTTATTATCTGTCGGCTTCTGATATAAGCGGGCAGGGTATCCGGAAAGCCTTTGACGATAACTCCATAATGGACAGGGCGCTGGCGGTAGACCTCCTAATCATCGATGACCTGAACCATGCTACGGATAAAAACGTAGTGTACGCTATATTGAAATATAGAAGCGACAATATGCTCTCCACGATCATTTCCATGAGAATTAAGACAAAAGATTTACCCGTCGTAACTACGAAGGGAAAGAAGAAGTACAGCTTCCCTGAATACTTTGAAAGATTTTATGGAGAGTTATCTCCATTGGTGCAGGGCAATATCCTGCCCATTTTCATTAACGGCGAGAACTATCGCGATAAAGAATTGAACGAATACGAAAAGAATATGTCTATATGAATTTTGAGAAGCTGACAATCCGCTATTTGGCGGACAATGACGTAAGCGAATTTTACAGGATGTTCACGAAGGTGAAGTCAAGCGACTTTGAAGAAGAGAAAGTGGCGTTCGACTACCTATGTGAACATGTGGAGAAGTATTCGGTCATACCTGATTTGTCGGTACTCGAAGCCTTTACGGCTCATAAATATGATGAACCGGCTACGGAGCCAGGAGATTTCTATGCGGAGATCCTAAGAACACGCAGAGCCATTAAGCGAACAGGTAATGAACTGGCAGCTATGACGACCATGCTCAAGACGGGAGACGCAGAAGCAGTCCTGAAGAAGATGGAAGACTACTCGTTCAACCTGAGAAAAAGTTTTATTGTTGATGATAGAGTCGTCAGCATATTTGAGTATCTGGATGATCTTGAAAAAGTATATGAAGGCATCAAGTCGGGAACAGGAGCGGGAATTCCAACTCCTTGGCCGTCCATTAACAATGCAGTCATAGGTTACGGTCCAGGAGATTTTGTTTTATTCGCGGCACGCAGCGGTGTAGGAAAAACCTTCAACCTTCTGACTCAGGCAGATCATGCATTTAATCTGGGCAAAAAGGTTTTGTTCATCACGCCTGAAATAACCCAGACACGATTGCTGATGAGATTTGCGGCCGTCCACTTGCAAGTTCCCTATGATGATTTAAGAAAGGGACGGCTCAATAGTTTTATCGAAAAGAAGTTCTGGCAGGACATGGAAGATATTAAAGCCAGCTCTGCTGAAAGTTTTATGATTATGGGAAAGGGTATGAAATCCGATGTAGGCGGCATAAGAGCCGCGGTACACGAAGTCAAACCCGATATCGTATTCGTGGATGCTATTTATCTATTGAATCCGATGTCTTTCAAGCCCAGAGACAGATTTGAAAGAATGGCTGCGGTAGCAGATGATCTGAAGAAGCTCGCCATCGATTCACAGTTACCGTTCGTGACCACGGCTCAGTTCAATCGTTCCGTAAGCGGAAAGAAGGTCGGAGGCGAAGCAGGTCTGGAGGGCATAGCTCTTTCTGACCAGATAGGTTGGAATATCGATTGGGGATTTGCATTGCTTCAGGACGATGACATGAAGATTGATAAGAAAATGATCATACGCCCGATCAAGACAAGAGAATCGGCGTTTGGAAGCGATGTTCTGATACGATGGAACTTTGACACAATGGATTTCAGCGAAATTGGAGTGCTGTCAACGCCAGGGAAAATATCTTCGTTAACAGTGCCCTCATATTCGGCATTAAGTTCAGGCGGTAGTTCGAGCGCTGGCTCAGGCACCAGTTCGTACTCGTATGCACCATCGGTCAAGGTTGAAGATGATGACACGGTTCCGTTTTAACTAAGGTGAATAATATGGAAAAACAGGTTGAGGTAGAAGTCGGCGGCGCTTATCATGTGAAAAATCATGATGGAACTTTCATAGTGAAGGGATTTACGTTCTTGTTTGGAAGTCCGGCTGTGAATGTCAAGAAGAAAAAGAAAAATGATTTTAGAGTGGTACGCGTGGGAGATCTGATCCCCATTGATAAAAAATAAGACGAGATAATGACAGAGAACAATATAATAAGCATGCTGCAGATGATGGGTGTGAACAGGTTCCGACCGAATGCTTCGCATTCCCATGTTATCGCAACATGTCCGATGGCTCCATGGACACATGATAAAGGCACGGACAAGAAACCGTCGTTCTCGGTCAAGGTGGATAATACCGGAAAATCCGTAGGTCATTGTTTCGCATGCTCAGCTTCAGGAACCCTTATGCAGCTTGCTAAAGAATATGCAAGTCATTGCTACGGAGAGAATGTCATAGATTTTCTAAAGAAGAATGAAAATTACGATGATGATTGGGCACCGAAGAATGGTTCATTCGGAAGAAGATTGAATTGGGACAGAGCAAAATGGTTGTTCGGTGATACCGAGAAGGAAAGGAAAAAAACCGTTGTTCCTGCTGTAATAGAATTTGATGAGGACAAGGTTATTGCCTTAGAATGGAAGGTAATCGAGAAGTACATGAATAGTGTACCTCAGTATGTGCTGAATCGGGGTATCACGATAGAAACGGCAAAGGCGTGGCGTTTGGGGTACAACAAGATTTTTCAGCGAGTGATGATGCCCGAGATAGATAGAAGGAATCGTCTGGTGGGTTACGCACAGAGATCCATAGGTGAGCCGACTGGAGATTATCCGAAGTATTTGTTTAATACGGGATTCATGAAGATGAATTTTCTTTATGGGGAGAACCTGATAACTCTGGAAAGAGGAGATATAGTCCTTGTTGAGGGACAGTTCGATGCATTGAAGGTCTATCAGGCTGGTTGCAACGTGCTGGCTATAAGAGGATCTGAAATATCTGATGTGCAGGCAAGAAAGACGATTGAATTATTGCCCCCAGACAAAAGAGTGATTGTAATGATGGATGGTGATAAGGCTGGAAGGAAAGTAACCGATAGTATCATGGATAAGCTGAAGGACAAGGCTCCGCTGATTAACCGGAAGCTTAAAGATAAAGAAGATCCAGGCGATTTGAATACACGGCAGATTAAAGATCTGATAATGACAAATGAATATAAATGATAACGTTAAAAGTTATGACCGAGGTTGCGAAAGTCGTGGCAGAACCCAAGAAGGAAACTGCTAATCAGCGATATTATAAAGCAAACAAGGAAGCTCTGAATAAAGCTAAGAAATTAAGGTATGAGAATGATCCCGATTATAAAAAGTCGGTATTAGAGAGATCTCAGGCTCGATGGCTGGAGAAGATCAAGAAAGATCCTGCTGCCAAGATGCTGACTCTGGACGAGATCCCGTATAGTCGGAATTATATGCGTTTGGTTTTTGTGGACGGCAAACAGATCAGATTTTACAGCCTGGGCGGATGCGCAAAGGCGCTCGGAATATCCGGAGCCACGATAGGCGGATGGCACTCGATGGAAATTCTCCCGATACCGGCTTATGCCGGGACGGATGGGAGACGTTGGTACAGTGAAGTTTACATAGAAAATGTTAGAGAAGTTTTAATAGATAGACGGTACGCTGATCTGGAAGCGCTGAAAGCAAACATGATGAATAAGTTTTCGGCAAATCCGGATGTAATGTTCACGGGAAGAATGGAAATGAAGGATGAAGATATGGAGTCTATTAGGAAGATGTTCGCATGAGAATAAATAGAAGGTATGACAATGGCGCTAAAATATGTGGAGTTAGGCACTCCCTTAACGGCGATAGAAGTAGGGATTCTGAAGAAGATTGGACTGAATGTAATTAACGAAAGGCTGTTCATCGATGAAAGAGCAATCCATGCTGACCGTCCCTCGGTGGGAAGGAAGTCGAAAAATAAAGGTGGCACATTTGAGAGAAAGGTCGCAGTAGCGCTCTCGATCTGGTGGTCCAAAGGTGAATCGAAAGAAATGTTCACAAAGACTCCGAGAAGCGGTGCATGGAAATTTCCCCAGGACATAGTGCCTCCGCAGAAATGCCCATTTCTGATTTCATGCAAGAATGAAGAAGCATGGAAGGGCGTGGAGAAGGTATTATTGACTGATAAGCATAGGCTCGCAGCATATTGGGAAGAGTTGATGGAGTCTTATTTCAAGCTGGGAAGAGAGTCAGCAAGTTTGTTCGAATCGGCCACGAAGGTATTGTTCAATAAAGTGATTCCCATGGTGATATTCACGAGAAATCATGACTCGAATTACGTTATGATAAGAACAAGTGACTTTATTAGGCTGGAAAAGAGTTGTGGTTCGTTCCCGATAGATAAGAAACTGATACAGTTCAGCATGAATAATTTTGAAGAAGGCTCGACAAGGTTATTAAGCGGATATGCGCTATTGCTTTTTGCGGATATGATGGAATGGCTGGAACCGAAAGCTGTCCAGGATTTCGTGGATCTGTAATGAAGAAGTTTGTAGAGCTTGATGACAGAGCAAAAGAAAACGGGTACAAGAATCTGGAAGATTTTTTTGATCAGAACGTCTCTTTGAATTTCAAAGAGATGAGCAAAATTTTGAATGTAAGTACGTATACGATAGCTGGTGCATACGAAAGTTATGGACTCGATTTGTTCATAGCACCGGCAGATGATATTGGGACAGAAAAGAAAACTTAGGTTTATGCGATCCTCATTTTAAGCCCTATTCAAGCTATTAGAAGTGGCATCGCAGAATTATGTCCAAAGAAATTATCGGGCGGATTAAAAAAATCTTAGCACGGTATTTGAATGTTCTAAACTCAATACATTTTATAACAACCATAAACTGATAAAGGAGAAAACGTTATGAGCGGTTGGTATCAACAAGGCTTCGATGCAGTCGACAAATTGCCGGACGTATCGAAACAAAACCGATTCTGGTTGAAGGTCGGTGAAGAAAGACAGATAGTTTTTCTTGACAAAGATCCTTTTACGTTTTGGGAGCATCAGGTGCGCCTAAACGGAGAATGGAGATATTACTTCACCTGTCTGAAAAACCTGAACAAACCCTGTCCTCTTTGCGATGCAAAGGTAAAAAGATACTTCGTCGGGCTGTTCTCGATAATCGATGTATCCTCTTACATAGCCAAAGACGGCAAGGAAGTCAAAAACCCGGTTAAGCTCATGGCGATAAAACAGAAGGCTCTGAAACTTCTAAAACGTCATGACGATAAAGGAAGAATCCTCCACGGATTGTTCAATGTTGTCCGCACGGACGATAAAGCAGGCACGTCAGGAGACATGTTTGAATTTGAACAGAAGGTCAATCCGCTGGAATACAATCCGAAGGCTACTGTATTCGATTACGAAAAAGAATGCAAGCCATTGGAACATGAAGCCCTTGCAACCATTGCGAGCATGGCTGAACCCGATCCGTATGCAAATGCGGGAAAGGAAGTTCCTGTCGTAGCTGCAGTAGCTGATGACTCGGATAATGTTCCGTTTTAGTTAGAGTCCTTTTCAAGAAGGCTCCCGCAGGGGAGTCTTTGTATTCTACAAACAAATGGTGTTGCGGATAAGATGATGTTTGAAAGTCAGCTGGCAATCGACATACCGGTTGCTGAGAAAACAAAGATAATAATCGGTGCGGAAGCAATAGTTCCCAAGCACCTTGTCAATATGGACAAACTTCGTAAGCTACTTACGGTTGTCAGCATCGACATGGGATATGGAAACTTCAAGGTGGAGCTATGGCACGAGGACATGTATGGAAACGTGATTATACCACGTTACTATGCAATGAAGGTGTTTTCTGGAAGAACAGATATCGAATTTGAATACAGGGTTTCAGAAGGCACAAGAGTTGATTTTCCTTCGTTTGCTGGTACGTTACGACCGGTACAGGCACAGTTTGCACCCGATGTCCTCTCGGCTATGAAAAACGAGATGAACCTCGGCGGACTGGTAAACTTTGCGGTCGGAGGGGGCAAAACAATATTCGCGTTGTATCTGGCAAGTATGCTCGGGCTCAAGACTCTGGTAATAGTACATAAGGAATTTTTGATGGATCAGTGGACAGAGAAGATCCTCGGAAATCCTGCTAAAGGGATACCAGCATTTCTTCCGGGCGCGAGGGTTGGGAGGATTCAGCAGAACGTTTGCGATGTGAAAGATAAGCATGTTGTATTAGGAATGGTGCATTCGCTGGCCATGAAAGATAGTTATCCTGTTTCGATTTACGATGAATTTGGTCTTGTCATAACTGACGAGAGCCATCGTATGTCTGCTGCAACATTTTCTTTGGCAGGTCCAAAGTTCAGCGCAAAGTACAGACTAGCCCTGACGGCTACTCCTGATAGAAAAGATGGCACTAAGAATGTATTCATGTACCATATCGGTCCGATGCTGGCTCAATACAACGTTGAGAATCTGGCGCCGATAATAAAAAGAGTTTTCCTCGATGAAGTGAAGTTCAGAGAGGGTTTCAATCCCGACGTAATCCCTATGGGACGTTTAATGACGATGCTTGGGAAACATCAGAGAAGAAATCAAGTGATTGCGAATCAGATAGTAGACGCGGCGGTGGCGGGCAGAAAGTCCATCACGATGTCGCACAGATTAGAACAGCTTGACATCTTGAAAGATTATATCACTGCGATATTGAAGTCTCGGGGAATGGATTTGAGAATTACGATGGGCAAATATGTCGGCGGAATGACTCAGACAGCCCTCGATAATTCAGCCACAAAAGACATTATACTTTCGACGTACACGATGGCGTCCGAAGGTTTAGATATCCCTGACCTCGATACGATATTCTTGGCAACGCCCATGAGTAGCGTACTGCAATCAATAGGAAGAATTTTAAGAGCCTGCGATGAGAAGAAGAAACCGATAGTGGTTGACTTCATCGATAAGAGCATAGGTCTGTGCGTAAAAATGTATAAAAAGAGAATGAAATTGTATCAATCAAAAGGATGGAAATAAGATGGCAAAAGTAACACCGAAAGAAGGTGCTGAAAAAAAACGTTCCGCAGCGGACATACTTGAGGACGTGGGAATATTCGAGCCGAAAGCTGGTCATGTAGAAGAACCTGCTGATCCGAAAGAATTTGATCCGGAAAATCCGGATAGTGAGAAACCTTGGGGCAAGACGTTCGGAAGTCCAGGAGAAAAGCTGAAGGAGGCTATGACGGCTGTGAAAGAAGATCCAAAACCTGCAATAGTTCCTGTCGTAGAGGCGGAAAAACATATTACGCCTCCAGTGGGAAAGGAAGTAGTTACTGCGGCTGGCAAAATAATCGAGACAGTGGGTAAAGTACCTGAACCCGAGATAGTGCCGGTACAGATGAAAGGGCAGATAACTATTGAACGTAGTTACCACATCGCGAAACAGGAAGAACCAACTAAGTTTTCTACCAAGACGCTAGATACTCCGATCATGAGGTTCCTGACTCAGCCAGCAAAGGTTGCCGTGAAATACGGAGCTACTCTGAACATGGGAAATTTCGAATCGGTAAGAGTTGATATCATGGTAGAAATGCCATGCTATAAAGAAGATGTCGATGAACTCTACAAGGTCATTGCGGATTACACTGAATCGCTAATCACCGAGCATGTAGCTGAAATAAAAGATACGGCAAGCGGTGGTAAGAAAAAGGTCGAAGAAGAAGAAAAGCCTTGGTAATTGAGAGAGGGCGCAACCGAGTGCGTTGCGCTCAGAAATCATTTTGTAAGACATTGGGAGAAGTATGGCAAAGGTAGAAAAGGTTAAAGAACCAACGAAAGTGGTGATTAAGTCTGAGAAGACTAAGGTTATGGAAGTGGCAGTGGACGTGGCTGAAAAAGCTATCGGGGAAGTTATTGAGGAATTAGTCGGACCGAGATCTATCGAACCGACAGGTGTAGTCGCTGAGGAAATGGTTAAGAAGGGAGTAATTGAAGAGACCGGCGAAATAATACGCAGGGAGCCGATCATTGATAAAAAGACCAAGGCTGAGATAGCCAAAAAGATTTTAGGTCTGAAAGATGTAATGAAGGCTCTTGATAAAAAATTCGTTGCGGAAGGCGACAAATCAGAAAGAAAAATAGTGGCGGTGGCTTCATCCGATACATGGTATCAGGTGGAAAGGATTCCTTCGGGAGTAATGGCATTTGACATAGCTACGTTTGGCGGAATACCAAAAGGAAGGTTGACCGAATTCGTGGGAGATGAATCAAGTTCGAAAACATCGATGGCTTTAAGAGTAATAGGACAGGCTCAGAAACAGGGACTATTATGCGCGTATGTCGACGTGGAAGGTACCATAGACAAGAAGTGGGCAGCTAACTTCTGCGACGTAGATAGCTTGCTGCTCTCGCAGCCTGTCAGCGGAGAGGAAGCTATGGAGATTGTAGACGCCCTGATAAGATCCGGTAGTGTCGATTTAATCATCGTTGATTCCATTGCAGCCATGACACCGATGACAGAAATTAAAAAGGGATTTGATGAAGCGACGATGGGAGTGCTTGCCAAATTAGTCAACTTGGCTATGAGGAAGTGGGTATCCAGTCAGACATACGCTCTGAGAACGTTCAACAATCCTGTAACGATTTTGTATATACAGCAGTATAGGCAAAAAGTGGGCTTTGTAATGGGAGATCCAAATATTGTTCCCGGAGGAATGGCTCAGCGTTTCGCTAAGTCATTATCTGTCAAGATGTGGCATGGTAAAACACTCATGGAAAAGGAAACCGATAAACCGATATCCATTGATATGAACTTTAGAGTGGTGAAGTCCAAGGTATGTCCATCGAATATGTCCGGCACTTATTCCATGATGATTCGGGACGATGCACATTTCAGATCAGGTGATGTCAATGAGGTTGAAGCATTAAGAAAGCTATGCGTCAAGTACAATTTCATTGCTAAGACTGGAAAGAATTACGAGATCCTTAAAGAGGTTCCTGGAAAAGAAGACACGTTCCTGCACTGCCCCACACTTGAGGGCATCGACAAGATTTTCTTAGAGAATCCGGACGTGTTTGAATTATACAAAACAGAAATGATGGAATTTTTAATAGCATTATAAAGTCAATTAAGTGCGGGCGGTTATTAAGGACCGTTCGCGAAATCATAAGATAAAAAAGGAAGGATACGATGAAAGTTCTAACGGAAGGTCATTTTTACGAGTTGGATTCGATGGACGGAAGTTTCCCACAAAGAATCCAGTTTATCGAAAAGGTTCTCGGAGTAGATGGTAAAAGTTTTGTCACTTTGAACGATGGGACAACAAACGAGGAAGTCCTCGATGTTCTGATTGACAGGATGGAAATAATGTATGCGAAACTGCCGAATCAGGAAACGGAGCTTGCGCTCGGTAATCTGAGAACGGCTTCTGAGTTGCTGAAGATGCGAACAAGGAAAAGAGTAGAGCAGGGAGTTGAGAGTACGAATTTGGATCATGTAAGTTAAATCAAAAGGAGACGTATGGAAGAGAAAGAAAACTTCCTCTATTGTGAGATAGAGGGGTTGGGAGACCGGTGGCTATACAAGAAGTATGGCGATGGTCGAATCGAGTTCAGAGATGAACTTGAGCCAGGCAAGGGTTACGAAAGATTTTTAACGGCTCAGTTAAAAGAGCAGATCAGAAAACAAAACAAAGAGAGTTATCTCACGGAGGATATGTAAATGTTAGTACTGACACCTATGAATAATCGTGTTCAGATTGAGAAAATTGCAGCTGAAGAACAGAAGTCTGGAATTATCATTCATGTAACCCAGCAGGAAGAGATCAAGGCGAAAGTTGTCGCAGTTGGTGCTGATGGGGATGTAAAAGACTTTGTGAAGGTCGGCGATACAATCGTCTACCGTCCGAACAGTCTTGAAATTTTTCTGGTAAATGGAGAAACACTGTATTTCGTTCCAAGACATAATATAGTTGGTGTACTACCAGTGGTGGAAGTTGCGCCAGTTCAATAAATGATATAGCAGGGAGAATGATATGGGATATTGCAGCATGATGACGTCATCGGAGTTCACTTCGAATTTATCCGAAGCAGAGATCCAGATGATTTTCACGGAACACAAAAATATTGCCGACGATTACGTCGTGGTAGTAGCTCCACATGATATGTACGGAAACGTTTGCAGTTTAGAGCCGGCAAGCGGTGAATGGAACGATAAGCATTATCACGATAAAACGATGGCGGAGTTCATTTCTCAGGTGATATCTCCGGGTGAAGAAACCGATTTGACCTTTATGGGCGATGAGGAGAATTTCTGGGGCTATCGCATCGGCAGAAACAGAATCAGATCCCTTGGTGCGACCATCAAGGTGGACATAACGGAAATGACAGAGAGTGAACTGGAAGCCGAAATCAAGGTGCTCCAAGAAGCGCTAAGAATAGCACATGAACGTAACGAAGAAGCGTTATCCGAAATCGTGGATGAAGTTCTGTTAGAGGAGGTTCAATGATTGAATCCAATCATAGAACGGTAAAAAAACAGGAAAGCAAACTTGCGAAGATTATTGAGGGTAACAGACAACCGATGTCCGGAGCTAATGATAAATTCAAGAGTGATGCGACCTCGAAAAGATTTCACTGCGAGGCTAAGCAGACGCAGAATAGCAGCATCAGTATGAAGCTGGCTTGGTTGACGAAAATAGATAAAGAGGCGGACGCTGTTAATAAGTATCCGCTTCTTGATATTCTGTTTTTGAACGCACCGCCAAGAGTGCCTAACGAATGGATAGCAATACCAATGTACGTATTTGACCTTCTGTTTGAGGCATGGAGAGAGAAAGAGAAGGAGACTAAATGAAAAATTTCTTATCGGTGATGAGACCGACTGGTCCGCCACCACCGCGCGAAATTGTATATCTGGCTCCGACTCCGAAACCGTCTCTGGTGATAATAGATCCGTTTCCAGGAAGGGTTTATGCTAAAAGTCTCGTGGTTCCTACGCGGATAAGCGGTGTGGCGCCCACAGCAAGCACTACTCGGTTCGATATGAAGAAGCATCTGAAAGAATACTTCGGTGAAGAAAAAGTATCTATACCGATGAAGGCAGGTTCGATTTATATGAGGGCGAGTCACCTGTATAAGCTTTGTCCGAGAGAAGAGCTGATGGTTCACATGCAGGGCAAGATCAGAACTGAAACGGTCAGCTGGACAACTGGAGCGGTATTTGGGTACGGACATTTGGCGCATCATTGGATGCAGAACAAAATATTCCAGAAGATACTGCAGGGTTGCTGGAAATGCGATGATTGTGGGCGTGTCCATGGGGATAAGCTAAGTTTGATACATCATCCAGGGACATGCAAGGGCTGCGGCTCTAACAGACTGACATACGAAGAGCTTTACTACTATGAAGATCAGCTTCATTTCGGTGGGCATCCGGACGGATTTGTTTTCGACGCTGGCGAGATGCAGTTAATCGATTTCAAAACGGCAAGGATGGAAGGCTACGACGGTGTCGAAAGATGGGGAATAAGTGCCGGTTATGTATGGCAGGCGAATGCCTATATGTATATGACAGGGCTGAGCGTCCTCAGAATGATTTACATGAATAAGAATGAACCGGCTTGGAAGGAAAAGATTATCAGGCGGGATGAAGCAATCATCGATCAGATCAAGGTAAGATGCCTCGATACGATATATGCGGTGGAATCGTCAGTCAAATCGACGACTCAGGTGTTTCTCCCCCAGAGAACTTGTCCGGATAAGTCGGAAAAAAGAGCTAAAGATTGTTCAATGTGTGGCCTCTGCTTCAAATTGCAAGAGCAGGAAGGCTTCGTAGATAAGACTACGGTAATATAATAAAAGGAGTAGATGAGGTATGGTTAGTTTGAACTTTGTGATGATGTCGGGAAATGTTGGTTCTGTCAATATCGGAAAAACGGGAGTAGGTGTTTCTGCTTTCTCGATGATGTTGGCTATCGATCAGCGTAATAACGAGACTATCTGGGTTAGAGTAAATGTTTATGGTTCACTTGCGAAAAAATGTGCTGACAAGGTCGCCAAAAGCGATTATGTCGTAGTCACCGGTGAACTCATGGACAGGAAAAAATCAAATGATGATTCGGTATTCCTTGAAGTAAGAGCTAAGGAAGTGATATTCGGTTCAACATTGATGGGCAAGGAATTGCTGGCGTTTGCAGCTGATACCAAAGCGGTGGAAGTTGAAGAAGAAATTTTAGAAACAAAATAAATGATGGAGAAAGTCATGGCTAAAAAAGGTGCCGCCACAGAAGCGGTTAGAGTAGCCGGAGAAAGTATTTCCTTCGGTCTGATAAAAAGAGTTGAAGATAGTTGTAGCGCTTCCAGCGAGCAAATGCTGGAAAGATTGCTCGATTTGAGAAACTCGATTGATGAAACATATTTCGAGATGGGTGGCCTGTTCAGAAAGATTCTTGACAACAAGATTTATCTGGAATTCGGTTTCACGGACTGGAGAAGTTTCGTTGAGGAAAAGCTCGGGTACGGAATAAGGAAAACCCAGTACCTCATGCAGATTTATCACTATTTCGCAGTCGAAGTAGCTGATGAAGAAACAATCAGGAAGATATCACCACTTGGTTGGAGCAAATGTAAGGAACTGGTCGGCGTAGTGGATCCGAAGAATGTTGATGACTGGGTTAAACAGTGTATTAACTTGACTGTCACAGAGGTTTCTCAGAAGGCTGCTGAATTCTTCGCAGAGAAGAAAGGACTCCCAGCTGAAGCAGCGGAAAAAGCGGCAAGAATGGTTTCGTTTAAGTTGTATGAGGCTCAGGCAGACAACGTTGAAGATGCAATCAAACTGGCTGGTGAAGTTTCTGGCTCTGATGTAAGGAGTAACAACCTTTCGTTAGTGGCTCTCGATTATCTCTCGCATAATGCAGGACTGGTAGCGACAGATCCTGTAATAAAAGCAGGTATGGTCAAGAACTCACTGAAGGCGCTTGAACTCAGTCTCGGCATGAAACTGATTGCAATAGATAAGTCAACAGATCAGGTAGTGTTCGGTCAGGAGTATGTTACTGCATAATTAAAATATGGGACGGGCATGCATCTTGCATGTCCTAACCATAACACTCTATTTAACATAAAGTTGGACAACTGATAATATGGTGATGAATTTATTCAATGATGAAGCTTTGAAAACAAAGGCAGAGATTAAGAGCGATAAACTGAAAGAACTTGAAATAAAGGAAGCTGAAAAGCTCATCCATGAGAACGAGAAAAAAAGAATGAAAGATTTAGCGGACTCAGTTAACGATTCAGCATTCTGGATGTCTTATTGCGGTATGCAGAAGGCGGTCAGGCAATGCGACGTTGAGAGATCCACAAGATTGGCATTCGTAGCATGGATAAAAAACCCGTGGTTCATGTATAGACGCCTCCACACGATTTTAGTAGAGGATATTGGCGGAGCAAATCCGGAATTGATTCTGGAGTTCGCTGATTTCCGTAAGAATGGAAGGTCGTATAAGAACTGGTCTGACATGGCTTGGATGATTGGCGAATTAGCCAGGTCCAAGAAATGCAGGGACGGAGATCTCACGAACAATGCATGGAAGGCATTTACAAGATACGCTGAAAGAGATCCGTACATAAAAGCTATGAAAGAACGGCATCCGCATATTCAGATGTTCAATAAGCCGGTATTCTCGAATTATTCACGTCCTGAGTTCCCTGAATTTCAGACAGATGAAAACTTGAAGAGGATTCTGACATACTGCGAATATCAGCAGGATTCATTAGCGGGTGAAGGTCAGGCTTTAAGCGTTCCTTATAATTGTCTCGATAGGCAGAGAAGGGAAGCGGCTGGATTCACGGTTGAAATAGAAAATAATCTGACATCCCCGTCTCACGGAGAATGGTTCAAGGACATAGTGCCTTATACCGTGCTCGATACCCATGCTGCACATGGAAAAAAGACGATGGATATCTGGAAGAAAAAAGTAAAAGAAAGAGAGCCCGAGTTTAAGGACTACTTCGGAATCGATGAGGAGAACCTGCCGATATTGCTATTCTTTATGGAAGGAGCGAAATGCAGTCAGGATTTTAATTTTGGCGGATTTAGAGATCCTATCATGCGCTTCATAGCTTATGCCAGAGGATTGAAACCAGAGATTCCGTTCGAGGAATTTGAAATAGCATTCCATGAAAGGATGCTGGTCCCGTTGAAAGGTCTGAGAACATGGGTGTTTAATAAGTTTTATGGTAAGGTAGTTGACAATATTTGGGAAACGATAGGAAAAATGAAGGACTTTGAATGAGAATTCTGTTCGTACCGGTGTTCAATTATCCGAATAATCTGAATGCCGACAGTATATATCTGATCAGCGGTGATTGGTGCAGGGCGTTATGCGAGGCAGATGAAAATATTTCGATATACAGACTGCTTCCTGAGCCTAATAATCTTGAAGACAAATTCAAGAAGTTCATTTACAGATATGAACCAGTGCATCCAAGAGTGCATGACATTTTTGTACCCATGTATAGTCGATATGACATGGAAGAAGTAAACTGCCCGATTGATACCTTCAAGAGATTTCATCCGGTGCTGGGAGAATTCCCGGTGGACGCGGTGATAACCACATCAGCAATCAAGACCGTATTCGTAAAAAGAATCCTTTTAGTAGGCGGCGGCGAAACATACCCACCTGCGTTCTTCAATTTCGAACTGCTCATGCGAAGCAATTATTCGAATGAAGTCTCGAAAGTATCCGATGATGAGCTTATGCTTCAGAGTGCGGGAGAAACGATGGGATATAATTTATTGGAAAGCCCGATGTGTAGAAGGATGGCTATTACAACAGCGAAGTCATTCGTGGCTCCCTCGCTGATAAAAGGAATCATAAAGAACTCGGCACTCGTTTTCTCCGGATATAATGAAACCTTCGATCCAGCGACAATCGTGAAAAATGAAAGGTTCACGTTAATGCTAAGAGGAAGGCTCACCGGTAGTAAGCATGTCGATCAGATCCTTGATTTGTATAATAAGTTTTATGCGGCTGGACGCAAAATCGATATCCAGATTACGACGGGTGATGTTATGATGAGAAGCATCGTCACCGAAGAGTTAATTAAGAATGATGCAATCCAGGTTCTGCGGCTGGAGTCGAGAGAAGAAGCGTTGAGAGTAATGGAAAAGGCTCACGCCTTCCTTTTCTGGAGTTCACATGAACTCTTTGCCGTCTCCGTATGGGAAATGCTGGCAGCGGGGCTTATCGGAGTCTTTAAGAGGGAAGATTGGCATAAGGGCTTATTACCTGACGATTATCCCTATCAGTTCGATACGTTCTTGGAAGCATATCAGATGCTCAGCCACATTTACGAGAACTACGATAAGGTTAAGGAAGAATTGGCTTGGGTGCCGGGATGGGTGAAAGAAAGATACCATTACGAGAATACCACGAGGACAGCAGCTAAAATCATCAGGGACAATGTCCCGACTAGGAAACCAAGAGGTTGGCTACCTGAAATGATGATTAAGCATGGTAAAGATGAAATGACATTGATTGATGCAATGAAAGTGATTGAGGAAAATTCAGAAATGGGTAAGAGTATTCTGGCTGGATATAATCCGTCCAGAGTACACAGAAGCGTTGGAATAAGTGAGATAGCGAATGCGTTAGAACAGAATGGATATTATGATGTATTGACGGATAGACAACCGATGTATAAAAAAAGAGCTACGAATGAAAATACCACAGCGGTATCTGGTGAACTTTCTACTGGCGAAAGCCAATGACGATATTAAGGTTATCGAAGAAGCGGGGACAAAGCCCGGAATAATAGAGGTTGCATGGTTAAGGGGAACTCAGTCACTACTGACGGTTCTTGTAGGCTTGAATCAGGCTGATCAGGACTCGTATTTCTACGTGATACTTGGGTACAAACCGAAAGACCATGACATTAAACCCGGATTATATGTCGATAACAAGCGCTCACGATGGTCATGGATTCTTATCCCTGACGAAGGCGGTTCGTTCGACTATAATCTGGTGACCTCCGTATGGAACAAGCAGAATGTTGCCATGTTCGGGGACGTTCAGGGAAAGGGCAAGCTATCGCTTCCGATAGATGCCGTTATAGGGGTGAGTCCGCAGTACGCACAAGACCTTTCAATGATTTTTTCCAGTACAATCAGAACAATGCCCGGAATATCCAGACATGATACCGGTGTTGTCGAAGAGTGGGGCAGGGCGGGAAAGAATCTGATCAAAACCGAATCCATTGTAGCCGTCAATCTGGGTACGTGGCATGTCTTCCTGTCCAATGGGCAGATGAAGGATTATGTCACTACGTTGGTAAGACCGTTCCTTAGTCCAGCGACATACCGGAAATGGATCGAAAGATGTTATGTAAGGCAGAACGGACTAAGCATTTCAGATATCGATAGCATCGTTGGTCCTTTAAGCACCGACCGTGGCAGAAGCGTCGGACATTTCTACCGAATAGGAGAACTCAAAAAGTCAGCACCGGTCTTCGAGCTTTACGAAAAGTTATATATGCTTCGTAAGGTGGACAAGATTATCGTAACAACCCAGTCGGAATATGAAGTGAAAGATGTATTCCCGAGTGGCGTTCCTCATATCCTTGATTTCACAGCCGAATGCAGGAGAGATGTTTATCTGAAGAAGATGAGCCAGACTGCAGTGGCTATTTTTAATTCCCGCGTTGAATCAGCCCCGACCGCTCCGATAGAAGCGGCGGCTGTAGGATGCATCCCGTTATTGGCTAATTGTACTTGGGTTAATGATACCTTCGGCGCTCATGGATGGAAGTTCATTTACAATTCGATGGATGAAGCTGCCAACATGATTGAAGATATTTTCCAGAATTACGAAGAGTACGCCAAGTACGCCAGGGAATTTGTAATCCAGTATTACAATGCTAATGTCAAGGGCGCGGAGTTCATGTCTTTAATAAGAGGCATCTCGGAAGGGGAGAACACAATCCTGAGAATGTCGGACGATCAGTTCGAACACTTCTGCGATGAATCCAAGCTGGTAGACTCACTGAAATTTGTAGAGGGACATGAAGGAGTTTCCTGGGACGAAGTAAATACGAAGTTATATATGCCTCGCAACCGCTTAGGGAAGCCAGTAGTGCTCACAAAATATGATGTGCCGGCAATTCTGACTAGGAAATTCAATCTGTGGGATGATCTGAAAAGCCCATATCCGTTTTATGAATCATGGTCGGAGGCGTAATGAAAATATTATTGTTAGCGCCTCATGCAGATGATGAATTGCTGGGAGCTGGCGGGATGTTGCTTCGGATGAAGAATGAAGGTCACGAAGTATTATGTGTCCTGGTGGCTTTATCTGATATTCAAATGAACGGTGTCGGTCTGGTTACAAGGGGGACGAGAGGAACTGAGTTTATAAATTCCTGCAAAGTGCTTTGTACCGAGAAACCCGTCCTGTTGAACTACATCGACTCGAAGCTGGATACAGTTCCCATCAGTGGCATCATTAAAGATCTGGAAGGTGTAATTGAGTTCTTCCATCCCGACATAGTGCTTATCCCCGAGCCATCGTTTCATCAGGACCATCAGGTCGTGCATAGAGCCGGTATTGCGGCATTAAGACCAATGGGAATCTGGCAACCAAGTCAGATACTGCTTTATGAAGTACCAAATTCAAGATGGCATAATGCTGAGACAGCGTTCACTCCGAACTATTATGTGGACATACATGATACTATCGAGGAGAAGAAGCGTCTGTTCAAGGATGCGTATGCCTCACAGCTAAGATTTATCGTTAGAAATGAAACCGGTATAGAAACTCAGGCTCGATACAGAGGCTATGAAGCTGGATGTGAATATGCTGAAGCATTTTATTTGCTGAAGGAAGTTAGAAGATGCGCAACAAGTAGAAAAGATTTAATAGATCAGATAATAAAACCAAGGGTGGAGAAATGTTAAAGGAAATAGTATTTGTACCGATCAGACAGAAAGATCAGCTCGTAACAAGCATATCGAAATTTGCTCAGCTGGAAGCCAACATCCTGAAGACTAAGTATAAGCTGATAATAGCGGGCACTTATGAGGACTGGCAGGTAGAAGGAGTCGAATATACCAACACGGTGTTCACTACGAAAGATTATGCATTAGGCGGATGGTCGGAGAGATGGAACCAGTTAGCAAAATATGTCAACAATGATAGACTGTTTTATTTCCATTCGCCGTTCCCCTGTCTGGAGTTTTACAACCATACGTTTGTGAAGGGTTTCGTATTTCCGAAGATCATGCTGAGATTACATGGTGGTCCGGGTGAAGTAGCGGGCATGGCGGCATTGTACTCGGCTCTATTGCCCTCGATGTTATTTCCGACTTTGATGGGAAGTAAGGCGGCAGTTGCTAATCAGAAGAAATATTTGCTCAAGGCAGGAATAGTGCCGGCTAAGTTTGGCAAGGACTGGTATGTTCATCACCCAGCGCCGATATATCTGGACGAAATTGACAAAGCTGAAGCAGTCCCAGAAGAATTTCCCACGATACAGTTGGCAACGATTCATATGTATCCGGTTATAGTAAGACCTGATAGGCTGCTGCCCGTTATGCAGAAGTTGTATGAATCGGGTGTGAACTTCAAGGGCGTATTGAATATCGTAGACGAATACGGAGCTGATGATTTCAAGAACCTTCCGTACCTGTTGTATAACAACAAGCCAGAAAGAGAAAAATATTATAGCGAGATAAAAAGCCGGCATATCTTCCTGTGCTTCTACGCTTACCATACGGGCGGAGTTACGTTCCTTGAAATGATTTATGCGGGCATGGTGGGAGTATTCTGGGAAGCTGAGTACGTTCATGAGAAACTGCCCGGATATCCGTTCATAGTAAAGACAGAGAATGAAGCAGTCGCAATGATTAAATGGATTATCGACAATTTCGATGAAGCTAAAGCGAAAATGGAGCCGTTTAAGAAATACATAAAAGATCAGTACAACCCGGATGCCTGGGGGAACAGATTGTTAGAAGTTGTGAAAGATGTGGAAACCAAATTATTCAAGAGAGGAAACGATGAAGTGTAAAAGATTTGTACTATGGAGTGGCGGAGCGGATTCGACGTATCTGATTTATAAGAGCCTTCAGGATGGCTATGAGGTAACGGCGGGCTATGCGGAGATTATGAACAATACTGATAAAACCAAAATGGAACTTGCAGCAATCGAACTGATGCTTCCATTTTTCAATGCTTTCCCGGATTTCCGTTATGTGGGACTGGCGGCAAAGACATCCTTGGAGCATCATCCGAGTTCCGGAGTGGTATTCTGGCAGTTACCGACGTGGTTATTCACCCTTCAGTTTATGAGGGGAGACTACGATGAGCTGGCAATCGGATATGTTATGAATGATGATGCTATATCGTACTTGAACGAGATAGAGGCGTGGTACAAGGCTGGCAGACCATTTTCGAAATGCGAGGAAGAAAGGGATGCAAAATTAGTATTCCCGCTGTCGAAGTTTAAGAAGGATGAAGGTCTAAGAGGACTGCCGGAGAATATCAAGTCTCTAACGGTCTGGTGCGAAAGTCCGGAGTTTGATGAAGGAACTCAGAAATGGCTGGCATGCAGAAGATGTCACACTTGCACAGCCCAAAAAGATTACAGACCGGATGAAACCTTTGTGAAGTCGAAAGCTTTGAAAGACTATAAACTGGGAGATCCGGTGTTAGAGGAACCAGTAATTGATGTTTCAGAAAAGGTGGACGAAAGAGAGGATAAACAGCTCGACCTTAGAAAAATGCGGGCGAAGTTGATCCTAACGGAGAAGGAAGCCTTCAAGTTCAATCCGCACGTTGAAGAAGTCCCCCCAGTTCAGCCATACGTCGAGGAGGAAGATTTTATCGAGACGTTACATACAGCTAAGCTGAAATCAAAGTTCACGCATGAAGAGTCGGCAGATCTGGTCGATATACTCGGGACGCCGGAAGAGAAAGAGTGGATAGTTAACAAGAACGTAATCGAAACAGCCAGGGACATTGTGGAGTATGAACTGATTACCAGAACTACTCCGACTAGTCCCCAGCTTGTTGAGATTTACGAGAGAATCGACAAAGCGTTAAAGAATATGAAGTTCCCCAAGGTACCGACTTTTGCAAGGACAAATTTCTTCAAGGGAAGTCCGGAGGACGGAGAATTACCAAAGATGACTCTGGTAGCGAAGGGCGGCAAAATATCGGTAGTGGAAACAGATAAGTTACACGAGGCGTTCGATGCCAAGGATGATATAAAATTCATAGAGCCGGTGCTGGCAGAAGAATTCAAACTGAAGGGAGACTATAAATTAGATGATGCTGTTAATCTGACAATCGACGGCGAGAACATAGAAGAAATAGTAACGCAAGTACCATTATTGGAGGTCCAATGTCATTAGAACCGATTGAAATGCTGCAAAGTATAGCCCTGAGAGATGCGTTCTTCCATTATCTGAAAGAACATGGCAAGGAAGTTAAATGGCAATGGCTATGCGAATGGGAATTTACCCAGGAGTTTAAGTTCGGCAGATTATGTCACGCTGAAGACCGCTCTAAAATAATGGGAGTCAAGTTGGAAACAGACAGAATGCTGGCTATGCTCGATTTGCATCGTGAGGACGGCTTCCTTCATTGCATAAGGGAAGTATGCGAGGCATTACTGGAAGAATTAAATGAAATCTTCGAAGGGCAATCGATAAGAATATTGGATATCAAGTTATCAGAGCCGGTTATAACGACGCCGCTATTCGTAGATAATGATCTGCCCGAGCACCAAGTAAGAACAAAACAGTTTATTTTTATAAAATATAGGACAAGAATATGAGCGAGAACATAATTGACGGCATGACTAAAATAGTTCAGCTGGACGTAGATCTAATAGATGAGAACGAATGGAATCCAAATTTGATGAGTGATGCCAAGTTTAACAAGTTAACAGAAGAAATTGAAACCATGGGAATGATGGATCCGATTCAGGTAGTTCCTTTGGAAAATGGCAGATACCGAATACTCGGTGGAGCGCATAGGTTCAACGCCTGTTTAATATTAGGCTTTGAGAAAATACCAGCGATTATACTGGATGATCCGAAATTCCAGGATATCGATTATCAGAAGCTATTGACAACCCGTCTGAATTTGATCCATGGTAAAATGACTCGGGATAAATTCAGTGCGTTATATGAAGACTTAGCCAAACGGCATTCCGATGAAGTCATAAGGGACTCGATGGCTCTTATCGACAAAAACGAATGGGATCAGATGAAGAAAGAATTACTGATTAACATGAAGGAGCTTCTACCGCCAGGTTCACCGTTACTTGATAACTTCGAGGACACAGTGAAGGAACTTAGAACCCTTGATGATATGACAAAATTATTGGAAAGCATATTCCATAAAAAAGAGAAAGGGGAGAAGTTCAACAAGATCCTCGCATTCGGCACAGGTGGCGGTAAGGTCGTATACTTCTCCATAGATGATGAAATATGGACAGCTTTACAGAAGTTAAAGTCTATAGCTGACACTACCGACATCAAGATGAATGAAATTCTTGATAAAGCTATGTAATGCACTTAGATTCGAAAGACGCATATTCCCGTGGATTGCGTCTTCTTGATTTAGCCAGCCCTTCCCGGTGTTCTTACCGGTCTGATTCTGCAAGCCTCAATGATAATACTGACAAATAGATTTATTCACACGACGAAATTGATTGCAGGATAATATGATCGACCACGATATACGATTTGTACCGATTACACAGATAGAGGAGAACGAATTTAATCCGAATTCCATGGATGGCAAGGCATTCGAGAGATTACTTAAAGAAATACAGACATCCGGATTTATTGCAGCCATACAGGTCGTACCGTTGGATAATGGGAAATTCAGGATTATAGGCGGAGCACACCGATATAAAGCCGCCCTGAAACTGGGTTTTCATGAACTTCCCTGCGTGGTGCTGGCAGATGCTCAGTTCAAGTCAGAGGACGTACAAAAATTCTTGACAGTGAAACTTAACATGCTGTCGGGAGAATTAGATCCTGACAAATTCCGAATCTTATATGAGGAAATGGCTGAGAAGTACGGAGAAGAATCGTTACAGGACCTCTTCGGATTCACTGATGAGACTGAATGGGACGCGGTAACCAAGGCTATTAAGAGAGAATTAAAAGATAACGGCTTCACGGAAGAGCAAATTGACAAGGCATGGGAAGAAGCTGGCGAAGATAAGTCCATAGAGAATTTAAGTCGCATCCTGAATGGGATATTTTCAGAGAACGGGGAAACCCTGAATAGCCGTGGCTATATGATATTCGATTTCGAGGGGAGCAAGATGTTTTTCATGGATGTGGACAAGAAAGTATTCAAGTTTTTTGATGAGATGCAGATCAACGAAGATCCAGCGCAGTTGAACGGAAAATTATTAGAAGTATTGCAGAAGGCAGCCGGCAATAGCTAGGCCGAAACGATGGGCAGATTTTTGAACTAACGATGGGATTGGGCTATGTATAGAGGGTTGAAGTGGGCTATAGGCATTATTACGTGGAGCAGACCGGCAGTATTTAAGGAATTCATGGACACGCTGGCGGCATGCGCGGATGTCAACAGTTGCGACAAAATCATAGTGGTGGAAGATGCTTCCGGTAACAAAGAGAAATATGCTCTCCTTGAGGAGTTCAAGAAAAGATTCCCGAATGCCGTAGTGCAATTCGCGGAGAAAAACGGTGGCGTATCAGCCAATTCAAATCGAGTCCTGAATGTATTAAAGTTGTATGACTTCGGATTCCTGCTAAATGATGATTATATAAAGATTAAGAGTCCTGTCTTCAAGAAGTACATGGACGCATTCCTGGCAACGGGAATTCATTGTTTTACCCAGAACGTCAATGTCAGGGGCAAAGTTATCGAGATGAATGGAGTCCAGTTGAGGGTTTCAGGCAAGAGCTACGGCACGTGGATAACGACCACCAAGCAAATGCTCCGGACAGTGGGCGGCTTGGATAGAAGAATGGGGAGATTTGGCTTCGAACACAGATTATTCGTACTGAAAGCTAAGAAAAAGGGGTTTATAGGAGATCCGAATACGTTCACGTTCTACGATATTGCCAATTCGTCAGCTTACCTCGCGATTAACAATGCCTCAGATGAATCCACACAGGGTACGAGCCGCTATACTGGGTTCAAAGACAAGTGGGAGCAACTAAGGAAGGATGTCTACAAGCCATATTTCGGTGATGTCATCGATACAGCTCTGGACATAGTGGATCCGAAGGATGAAGTCCCGGTGACACCAGGCAAAAATGTAATGTCACGGGGAATATCTGACAAAACGCTGGCAGACCAGATTAACTCGTTATGGAGCGCAGAGGACGTACCACTGTATTTCAAGGGGGATAAGAATACTTATTTCGCATTGTCCAAGAAAAACAAAGAGATGACAGCTTTGGATCTGGTCAGCGACAATGCTCATGCCGAGAAGGTAATAGCAGCGCATCAGGAGAAGTTTGAAAAATTCGATTTCTCAGGTCTGAAGGGAGATAAAAATAGGGGTGTTTTGTTTTATGCAATAGCTCTGTACTGGGGAAAGATGTTCCCAAGAGTTATCCAGGACAAGATGATTAACTACCTGAAGGAAACATCCTTCAATCAGTCCAGATATGGCTGGCTGGCGTTCCTTGAGATTCCGTTAGGCTCAGCGACCAGATACTTCACTGAATTACTCGCAGATAATCCTGCTCTCTACAATACGTGGGTTACGAAGACGGTCGAACTGCTTTATCCGGTAAAACAGCTTACGGATTTCCTGAAGAATTACAATCTGCCTTTGAGAGTCACGCCGACAGTAATGCCGATCCAGAAAATCAAATTTATGAAGATACTTTATTCAGCCAAGTTGAAGGAGATGAATCCCACTCTGGCTGAAAACAGTGTGCAGCGCATATTAAATGAAGCCATCAAGGCCTCTCCGTTCAAAACAGAGGACTTGTTCACACAGTTCCTAACAGACCAGATGCAGAAGGAGGAAGAAGCGGACGCTAAGGGAGATATCAACGG
>OCTA010000419.1_pt1 | contig 39131 bp, 51 predicted proteins | sample 1538991 | NCBI WGS metagenome assembly OCTA01 (sample SAMEA3539302, study PRJEB22396) | soil metagenome | biome: tundra; feature: field; material: soil | place: USA | collected 2010-05 | depth 0.15 m | reverse complement strand
CTTTATAGGGCACCACTTTCTCCTCGTAGTTCACGGGTGAACCCTTGCGTATGCGAGGGTTGGGAATCGCCCTTGGCGGTCAGAATCGACCGCGCTCGTTCAAGCTCCGCCAAGGTAATCGGCGGCCGCCGCAGATCGGAATACGGGATCGACAGGTACTCGGACTGATCCGGCGCCGGCACGGTAATCCGGGGCTGTTTACCGACCGCGCGCTTCCAAAGCCGATACGGGACGGCATGGAGCCCTCGGTGCACATTGAAGTGGTACCGGCCAGCGATCTCGAGCGCGATCCAGCGCTCGATGTGGCCACCAAAGTGCGGCCGGCCCGGCGGCCGATATTCGAGGCTGATGCCGTAACGCTCGCAACCCCGGCTGAGGGCGACACTGTGAAACTCGGCGCCATTGTCCAGATGCAGAAGACGAGGAATGCCAAACATGGGCCACTCAACCTCGATCCCCCGCTCTACCAGCCACCGCTCCTTCGGCAAGCCGACCATCGCCAGCGTTAATCCCACCGAGATTGAGGATGGGGCGTTCAAGCTCAGATGGAAGCCAAGCACGGCCCGTGTCGCGATATCGAAGGCGACCGTGATCCAGGGCCGGCCCATCGACTGTCGGCGAACTTCATCGACAACCATGACGTCCACGAGCGTGTGATCAATTTGCACGATTCCCAGTGCGCCCTTGGACCGCGGCGGTCGTTTCGGCACCCCTGCAGGCATTGCTCTTGGTGGCCTAACGCGTTGTAGGCTCTCGATGCCTAGGTCGCGCAGCCGGGCCTCAATGCAACCTCGGCTCACTGGCTTAATGCCCAAGGCTCTACCGCGATGTCCGCACTCCTCCCTGATCCAGGCGACGGGGAGCCGTTGACCACGGCGGGCCCATGCATCGATCACCTCCGCAAGAAGGTTTTCTCGCTCGGGCGTAATCCGCCGATGCCCAATCGATGGCCCCCTGGCGCGCGGCATGAGCGCCATCACATCGGGGTTCTTGCGATATATCCGCAGCCAGCGCTCCACGGTCCGTGAGGACACTTGCAGGCGCCGACCGAGCTGCTTATCGAGATGCTGAATGCAAAGGAACCTATAGTGTCCCTGCGACCAATGTGCATCGGTCACGTGAAGCAGATCCGTCACGGTGGCGCGTGGTTGCTGTCGCTCGATTCGACCGGCGCCGGCGTGCTGAACGCCCGCGGGCAGTCGTGAAAAGCGGATCGGCGGGCGATGCGGCTTTGTCACGGTCGATGATGGCCTCAAAACTCCCAACTTCCGACAGACTAAAGTGAAATTCTTGCGAAATTACGACAGCGGTCAAAAGACGCCACCAGTGCAAACGAGCCGACGGCGTTGTGGCGTTGCCCAACCATTTGGCGAATTTGCGCGCCGAACGCACCGACAATAACTAGTGGCGTCGCCGACAGAATAAAGCGAAACTCACAACCATGTTCATCGCCATGAATCGATTTCGCATTGCGCCCGGCCGTGAGGCCGAATTCATCGAGGTCTGGCGCCAGCGCGACAGCCACCTGGCCGGCGTGCCGGGCTTTCGACATTTTCATCTGCTTCAAGGACCCGGCGATTCCCAGGCGACGGTGTTCGTTTCGCATTCCACCTGGGACAGTGCGGCGGCATTCGAGGCCTGGACGCACTCGGAAGCCTTTCGCGCCGCCCATGCCAATGCCGGGCAGCAGCGCGGGCTCTACCTCGGGCCACCGCATTTCGAAGGTTTTGAGGCGGTGCTCTAGCGTCGTAGACAACCAACGCTTTATCAGCGGACGGTGGGAATGCTGGTTGTGGTTCGGCCGCATGACATCGTTGCCAGCGCTAGCGGTTGGCCCCAGAAACCGACCTACGGTTAGCCACCGCTAAAACTGCACTGAGATGTGCCGGGCGTCTGGACTTCCCCCAGTCCTTCGGCAGTCTGTCGCCATTTCAGGAACTTGGCGTACGGGGCCATCGATCGCTGAGGGTTGTTGTCGTCGTCACAACGCGCCCAACCTCGCGTTCCGAACAACGCTCGCGCAGATTCGACACCGGCGCCGACCGCCTCGTCGTCGGCGCCGAAGTGCGGTGGGCCGAAGGCACACACGAACTGGAATTTCCGCGTGTGCCCTTTCCATCACTACGAATATTCGAATTGGCAGGCGAGCCGTCACTGCGCGCGCTGGTGTTGCGGCACCACCAGCGGCTGCACCAGTCGGCGCTGCTGCAGGGATGACGCGGCCTCGGATGTTGCTGCTCGCGTTGGCGATGGTTGCTGCGTGCGCAGCGCCGCAGTCGCGATCCCGTGACCGGTGAGGCTCCTATTCCGGCCCGAAACATAGCGCGTAATCGCTACACACGCCGCAGCTGGGTGCCTTGCAGAGACGCACTTGTGCGCGATCGCACAATTGCTTGTAGAAGAACTTCTTCCACCTCAAGTTTCCAATGTTCTTGTAGTACAAGGTCGTGAAATAGCGCCTGATCAGTCGCGACAGGGTGTCACGGCTGGGCAGGCCCATGTCCTCCCACAAATGATTCTCGCCGGCGCAGGCGCTGGCTATGGCGCGGGCGAGCCACTCGGTCTCTTCCGATTCGTCACGCCGGTGCTCGCGCAGCAGCGCCAGCAGGTCTTCGAATTCTGCCGCCGAGAGTGCGTTGCACACGGTACTCGCGTCGGTCGTCTGCGGCCTGCCGGGAAAGTATCGGCGATACAGCCGCGTCAGCGTCGACTCATCGAGGCCTTGGATCTGAAAGCGCGCCAATACGCCACCGAACGCCAGCGTGGCGATGTCAGCGGGATCTCGCGCCGCCACCATCAGCCGCTGATACTCCATGGATTCGGCCAACGCCATCATGCACTCTCCGCCGTCATCGCCTCGTGCGTGTAGCATTTTTTCGGACAAATCTTCATGCAGGCTTCGCAGCCGACGCAGTTCCTCTGATTTGCAATGGTCATGACTTTCTTCTCATATTCGTCGTCGTCATCCTCGACATCCGCCGCCAGCGGAATGAGCTCGCCGTCCTCACTGACACCGGCCAGTTGCAGTACATCCCTACCGCAAACCTTGAAGCAGCGCCCACAGCCGATGCACTTTTCCTGATTGATCTCTTTGACGAACTTCGGCGTCCAGCTGCGTCCGTCCGGCATTTTGATCGTGACGACACTCATGTCTGGGCTTCCGGAAGTCCGCTGCCGCTCGCAGCTAGGCGCGCGCGCGTCTCCGTCAGACTCTTATAGGTCTGAAAAGTCTGCGCCGCGACTTCCGGTATCTTCTCCCAGCCGGTGGGCAAATCTTCGGCCAGGTCATGCAGATTCATTTTCAGGTTAGTCGCCTGTGCATTCAGCTTCTTGATCTGTGCTTTCAGGGCATCAACGTCTTCCATCACCGTCTCCTATCCATTGGTGTCTCCTACCCGTAGCGGGCGACCTCCGGATACTTGTTGATCATCTCTATGCCCGCAGCCACGAACTTCTCGCCCTCCTCGGCCAGCTTGTCCAAGCTTCCAAAACCGAAGCGGTGCACGTCGCGCAGTTGCTTGTTGACCACGATCAGCCGGCCGGCCGCCAGAATCATGCGGCCAAAGCCTTCGTGGTGCATTTTCATCATCGGCGTCACCATGATCCCCGTGGCACGCTCGATCGACAGCCCAATAGCGTTGTAAAACAGCTCGAGCCGCCAGAGCGTCTCCGGATCCGGATCACCCATCAGAGGAATCTGCTTGCGCCGCTCCTTGTCCAGAATATACGGCTCGAGCAGCTGCAAGTCGCTCTTGCTATCCCAGGCGCCATGCATATCCTGCGCGCGCCATAGTTTGATCAGCTCCTTGACGAACTCCGACGCAATCGGGTCCGCTTTGAAGACCGCTGCCGCCTCAGCCATGTCCTACCCCTTCATCTTCGAAATTCAAAGCGCGCTCCTTGCCCTTCATCAACGCCTTGCGCAGCCATGGCGGCGGCGTGCCTGCGAGCACGGTCTGCAGTTTGCCGAGAATCTCAACGATGTCCTCCGGCTGCGCGACCTTCACCGGATGGATATTCTTGGCCACCACGCGCGCCGCACCGGAGCCGCCAATCGCGGCCACGTACAAGATCGCACAGTCGGCAATCGCATCGAGCTTCAGCGCCAACTTGTCCTCGTTGCCGTCTTCCTGCAGGTCGCCGCTGAACTGCACAGCTTCGAGCAGGCGGTGACCCTCAGGTGAAATCTCGTAGATCGCAATATTTTTGGCCCAGCCGAAGTGCGCATCGACGCGCTTCAGATCCTGGGTGGCAAACGCGACTTTCATACCTCTTACTCCTTGATGTCTTTCAATGAGCCGGAATCGCCGCGTCACTCGCATTACTGGTTTCCGGCAAGGGCCAGCTGTCCGGCGCACCTTGGTGCGGATGCGCCAGGAATATATTTCCGATCTCGCACAGAAACTCGCGCGTGCCTCGGTAGGCCACAGTGACGCGCTGGCCGGCTCCCAGGCGATCGAACATCGGCATGCCTGCGCGATGGAACGGAATGTGCAGACGTTCTGCCGCTTGCCGTCCGTGTGAATGGGTGATCATCAGGTCGCAGCCCAGCGCCCGCTGTTCCAAATCCTCCAGATCGCCGATCAGGACTTCCTCGGTGGGTACCAGCTCGAGTAGCGGCGACTGCGTCGTGGTGATGGCAGCGGCGATTTTGGCGCCGAGCTCGCTGAGACTCATGGCCAACGTCCAGAGCAGATCGGGCTCGGCGCCGATGACGATGCGCTTGCCACCAATATAAAAGTGCGCATCCAGCATCGCGTCCTGGAGTTGGCTGCGTTGGCGCCGGTATTTGGACGGCACCGCTACGCCCGAGACGCGGGACAACTCAACCATGAGCTCATCGCTCGCTGACAGCCCGGTCAGGCGTTGCAGCACGGTGTAGGGCACGCCGGCCTTGGCCTCGAGTGCCTGGGCGCAGGGGCGCATCTGCTCGCCGAGCGCCAGGGTGCGCACGGCCGCGCCCATGGCGTGGGCTTCGTCGAGTGTGGTGCCGCCCATGGTGGTGGGGCTGAACTCATCCGACATATGGCCATCGAGCGATCCGGACACGTCCGGCAGAAATGTGGGCTGCAGATTGAAAGCCACCATGATTTCGCGCAGCTCGTCGATGTCGCCGGGCGTCAGGTGACATCCAGGCAACACATTGATCTGGCGCGCATTGCGCGCTGCAGCCGGCTCGACCAACGCCTGGATCAACGCCGTGACGGCCTTGGCCCACCCGTCCTGGAACGCACCCACATAGTCAGGGGTGGAGACGTACACCAACGCCGTGTCGTTCACTTCGGGATGACGTTGCCGTATCAACGTCAGGTAGGCGCCGACGTCATCCCCCTTGGTCTCGGTCAGGCCCGTGGAACAGATCGCGATCAGATCCGGCTTGGTGCGCTGCCGGATATTGAGTACGCCTTTCTCGACGTTGTCGTACCCACCCATGATCGTGGTCGCCTCATTCATGGCGGTGGTCTGCAAGGGAATCGCCTCCCGGAAGTGCCGTACCAGCAATACCAGACCGAAGGAGGTGCAGCCCTGCGAGCCGTGCATCACCGGCATGCAGCGGTTCATGCCCATGAAGGCGTAACTGGCGCCCAGGGGCTGACTCATCTTGAGCGGATTGACCGCTGCTGCCTTAGTGGGGGTCTTGACGATGGCCATATGTGCGCTCGTCAGGCCGGTGCCAACTGGTCCTGCTCCCAGGGGGCTTTGGCACGCACCAGATCCCAGACCGGGTTGTGGAGCGTCTTGTCGATTTCCTCGACCAGCTTGACCATACCCTCGTAGCCTGCATACGCGCAGTGTCGCTCCTGGTTAATATCCAACCAGGGCATCTTGGCCTTCAGTGCCACGAACTGCGAACGGCCGCCCGACAGCATGATGTCGGCGCGCGCCTCCTTGAGCATCTTGTACATCTCGCGCGGCGTCATGTCGTCGATCATATGGGCCTCTTCGCCCATGATTTCCTTGATGCGATCCTTGTCTTCTTTGGTGGATTTCTTGACGCTGGTGCCGACGATCTCCAGCCCGGCCTCCTGCAGAGCAGCCACCACCGACCAGGACTTCACGCCACCGGTAATCAGCAGCACCTTCTTGCCTTTCAAGCGCTGCTTGTACGGCTCGATACGCGTCCAGGCACGCACCTCCTCGCTCGTGATCAGCTGTTCGGTGCGCCGCTTGATGTCCTCCGGAGCCCCTCGCTCCACCAACAGCCGTGCGATCTCCCGCAGACTGTCCGACATGTCGCCGATACCGTAGAACGAGCCCTCAAAGAACGGGATCTGGTAGCGCTCCTCCATCTTGCGGGCAATGTTGATCATGGCCTTGGAGCACACCATCATTGCCACCCGCGCGCGATGCGAGTAGGCGACCTCTTTGTACTTGGCATCGCCACTGATGCACGCCAGCACTCTCACTCCCATGGCGTCCAGCAATGGCTTGACCTGCCATAGCTCGCCGGACAAGTTGTATTCACCGATGATGTTGATGTCATACGGCGTTGTGTACTCCGGCTCCTCGGTACCGATCACGTAATCCAGCAGCGCCTCGCCCCCGAGTTTGTTGCCCAGATTCTTGACGCCAGCAAAACCCGGAGAATTGACCGGGATCACCGGCTTATTGAATTTCTTGCTGGCAGCTTTGCAAACTGCCTCGATATCGTCACCGATCAAGGCGGTGACACAGGTCTGATACACGAATACGGCGGGCGGATTGTACTTGTCGATGATTTCCTTCACCGCCCTGTACAGCCGCTTCTCACCTCCGTAGATCACATCGAACTCATTGATGTCGGTCGTGAATCCGGTCCGATAAGTGCTGGCGCCGCAGGACAATGCGTGGCGATTGTCCCAGGAGTTACCCTCGCAGGCGATTGGGCCATGCACCAGGTGCGCGACGTCGGTGATCGGTTGCAGCGCGATTTTGGCGCCGTCGAAGGCGCATCCGCCGGCCGCCGCACCCGGCGTCAGCTGCTTGGTACAGCCCTTCTTGCGTTCCTTCGCCGATTTACCCTGGTTCTTGCCGCAGGCGGGCTCTTCGAACACTTCTTGCAGTTTGCTTGAAAGCGAACTCATGCCCGTGCCTCCAGAACATGACCATCGCCATCGCCGGTCATGTCTTGCCGTTAAACCGGGGTTGCGTTTGCGGCACCCGTTGATGACGGAATGGGTGCCGCACGCACCGATCAACGAATGATGTCGAAACTGAAATCCGTCTTCCCCGGCACCATCGTATTCTTGTCGATCTCGTCAAATATCTTGTCGAGTATCCACACCAACACGTTCATTGCACCCTGATAGCCCCACACCGGATAGCGGTGATGGTGATGTCGGTCGAACACCGGAAAGCCGATGCGGATCAGCGGTGTGCCCGTATCGCGCTCCAGGTATTTGCCGTAGGTGTTGCCGATCAGAAAATCCACCGGTTCGGTGAACAGCAGCGAACGCATATGCCATAGATCCTTTGCCGCGTAGACGTGGCAGTTCTTGCCGAACGGCGAGCTGTCGAACAGCGCCTGGACCTTCCCTGCCCATGCCTTGCTGCCATTGGTCGCCAGCACGTGAGTCGGCTCGGCACCCAGTTCGAGCAGGAAGCCCGCGAGCCCAAGGCACAGATCCGGGTCGCCGTAGAGCGCAAACTTCTTGCCATGGATATGCGCGCTGGAATCCGCCATCGCATCCACCACACGGCCGCGCTCCTTGGCGAGTTCCTCCGGAATAGCGTGGCCCGTGATGCGAGCGACCTCCATCAGGAATTTGTCGGTCGCGGCCACGCCCACCGGATGATTGAACGCCACCACCTCCTGGCCGTGGTTGCCGATGAACGGCAGCGTCTTCTCGGTGCAGTACTGCTGCATCGAGATCGTCGCCTTGGCATGCAGCGCGTTGGCCGCCTCCTCCAGGGTCGTGCCGCCGTCGTACATGCGGAACTGGCCATCGGTCGGCGTGTCCCAGACGTCGCTGTTATCGCTGAGGATGGTGTAATCCACGCCCATGAGCTTGAAGATGCGCTTGATCTCACGCAGATTGCCGACGGTGTAACCGTCGAAGCCGCCGATGAAGTTGATCTTGTTGTTTGGCGCGCGCTCGAGCTTCGGCGCCGTGCCCGCCTTGCCGTCCCAGAAGTGCTCGACGATGCCCTTCATGACGTTGTCGTAGCCGGTGATATGGCTGCCGACGAATGCCGGGGTATGGGCGAACGGCACATCGAATTCGGCGGGCACCGAACCCTTTTCCTTGGAATTCTTGATAAAGGCATTCAGATCGTCACCGATCACTTCGGCCATGCACGTGGTCGAAACCGAGATCATCTTTGGCTTGTACAGGCTATAGGCATTGGCCAAGCCGTCAATCATGTTGTTCAAGCCGCCGAACACCGCCGCATCTTCCGTCATCGATGAGGAGACGCAGGAGCTCGGCTCCTTGAAATGGCGCGAGAAATGGCTGCGATAGTAGGCCACGCACCCTTGCGAGCCGTGCACGAACGGCAGGGTGCCTTCAAAGCCGACCGCGGCGAATACGGCGCCCAGCGGCTGACAGGCTTTGGCCGGGTTCACCGTCAGCGCTTCGCGCGCGAAGTTCTTTTGGCGGTATTCGTCGGTCTTGGTCCACTCGCGTATCCGCTCGACCTCCACGACCGGGATTGGGTTCTCAAAGTTCTTCCTCTTGTTCTCCAGCATCTCCTTGTATTCAGGCTGCCGGAACAAGTCGAAGTGATCGAGTACGTGGCTGGCGCTCTGAGTCATAACTGCTTCCTCCTAATATCGTCGAGCGCGCACTATGGCGCGCTAGCCGCGTCGGTCTTGGCGGCTGTTTTCCACGGTGTCTTGACCAACGCCCACACCGGTGAATTGATCGCCATGTCCATGTCGCGGGCAAAGATCGCGAATCCGTCGTAACCGTGATATGGACCGGAATAGTCCCAGGAGTGCATCTGGCGGAAGGGCACGCCCATCTTCTGGAACACGTACTTTTCCTTGATGCCAGAGCCCACCAGGTCCGGCTTCACCTTCTCGACGAATTTCTCGAACTCGTAGCCGGTCACGTCGTCATAGATCAATGTGCCGTCCTTGACGTAGTGCGTCGTGCGCTGGTAGTCGTCGTTGTGGCCGAATTCATATCCGGTTCCGACGACTTCCATGCCCAGATCTTCGTAGGCGCCGATCACGTGTCGCGGGCGCAGACCGCCAACGAACAGCATGACCTTTTTGCCCGCAAGCCGCGGCCGGTACTTGTCGATCACGGCCTGCATCAGCGGCTGGTATTTTGCGATCACGCGCTCCGCGCCTTCCTTGATCTTGTCGTCGAAGTGGCCGGCAATCCTGCGCAGCGACTCCTCGATCTTGGTCGGGCCGAAGAAGTTGTATTCCACCCACGGAATGCCGTACTTCTCTTCCATGTGACGCGAGATGTAGTTCATCGATCGGTAGCAGTGCAGCACGTTGAGCTTGGCCTTCGGCGTCGCTTCCAACTCCGCGATGCTGCCGTCGCCCGACCACTGCGCGATCACACGCAGACCCATCTCCTCGAGCAGGATCCGCGACGACCAGGCATCGCCACCGATGTTGTAGTCGCCGATGATGGCGACGTCATACGGTGTGCCGACGAATTCCGACGGCTTCTCGACCAATTTGTCGAACACCCAGTCGCGAATGGTGTCGTTGGCGATGTGGTGACCGAGGGACTGGGATACGCCGCGAAAACCCTCGCAGCGCACCGGCACAATGGTCTTGCCGTTGTATTCCTTGGACTTGGCCTTCGATACGGCTTCGATGTCATCGCCGATCAGGCCAATCGGGCATTCGGATTGGACCGTGATGCCTTTATTGAGGGGGAACAGCACCTGGATCTCGTCCATGACCTTGGCCAGCTTCTTGTCGCCGCCGAAGACGATGTCTTTTTCCTGGAAATCGGAGGTGAATTGCATCGTCACGAACGTGTCGACACCGGTGGTGCCGATGTAGTAGTTGCGACGTGCGCCCCACGAGTACTGACCACAGCCGACCGGCCCGTGACTGATGTGAATCATGTCCTTGATGGGACCCCACACTACGCCTTTCGAGCCGGCGTAAGCGCAACCGCGTATGGTCATCACGCCCGGAACGGACTTAATGTTGGACTTCACGCCGCAATCGGGCTTGCCTTCCTCGAAGGTGCCAAGGTGCTTGGCGCGCCGCTTGGCGTATTTCTCCGGATAGGCCTGCAGCACCTCAGTGATGAGCTGCTTGTTGCGGGCTTTGGTGTCTTCAAGCTGGGCTGCAGTGCTGAGACTCATGTTGCTACCTCACTTATTCTCGCGATGATCGAAAAGGCCGGTCCTTATCTTTAGAAGGACCGGCCCTCCGACTCAGGCTGCTGCTGCGGTCGCCTCGGCTGCCAGTTCGGCGGCCGATTTGCCAACCAGGCTCTCGTCGACCGGCTCCATGATGCCGTGTGACATCAACAAGTCTTCGAGCTCATCCATGGTGATCGGCGTCGGGATCCGACCGTTACCGGCGTTCTCGTGGATCTTCTTCGCCAATTGACGATACTCATCCGCTTGCTTCGACTCCGGCGCATATTCCATGACCGTCATGCGTCGCAGCTCCGCGTGCTGCACAATATTGGCGCGCGGGACGAAGTGAATCAGCTTGCTATTGAGCCTCTTGGCCAGGGCATCGGCCAACTCAAGCTCCTTGTCGGTCTGACGCTCGTTGCAGACCAACGCGCCCAGACGCACGCCGCCGGAGTTGGCGTATTTCAAAATGCCCTTCGAGATGTTGTTGGCCGCATACATGGCCATCATCTCGCCGGACATGACGATGTAGATTTCCTGAGCCTTGTTCTCGCGAATCGGCATCGCGAAGCCGCCGCACACGACGTCGCCGAGCACGTCGTAGGAAACATAGTCGACGCCTTCATACGCGCCGTTCTCTTCCAGGAAGTTGATCGAGGTGATGACGCCGCGACCGGCGCAACCGACGCCGGGCTCCGGACCGCCCGACTCGACGCAGCGAATGCCCTTGTAGCCGACCTTCATGACGTCTTCGAGTTCCAGATCCTCGACGCTGCCTGCCTCGGCGGCCAGACTCAGGATGGTGTTCTGTGCTTTGGCGTGCAGGATCAGACGGGTGGAATCGGCCTTCGGGTCGCAACCGACGATCAGGATCTTCTGATCGAGATCAGCGAGCGCCGCGAGGGTGTTTTGAGAAGTGGTGGATTTGCCGATACCACCCTTCCCGTAGAATGCGATTTGACGCAGAGCTGCCATTACCAAGTCTCCTTCGTACTCAATCCGTTTAAGTCCTTGACTCGAGTCGCATGCTGGGCAGGCGCCTCGACACCGTTGTCCCAAAAGCTGCCGGTTGGTAAACGCTGGCCTTTGCTTTTATTGGATTTGGCGTCACATTCAACAATCACTCGCCGCTCGACAGACATAAAGCAAGGCGCGTGCCAAATGCTCCAACGTGCCGCAACCGACTGTATTTGCAGGCGCATTTGACTCATGTAGCGTTGCGTTGAGATTTGTTTCGAACCCGACATACGCCGGGGGACTGTATGAAAGGGCACATTGGCGCAATGGTGGAGCGTCAACCGGCAGCCAACGCCGGGCTGCAAGGCATAGCAAGGCCTGCGCCAATCAGGCCGTCGTTAAGGCAATGATTCACATGGATCGGCGGACGCACGAGGGTGGCCGCCGCGGCAGCGTGGATTGGGGTCGGAAGACACCGCGCGCGGTCTTGGAACGGATTTTGCTTTGCATGCCGGCAGCCCACTATTCGCGAGGCGCGTATGCAGATCGGCGTCGACAGTTCCAGAGCGGTCGAGAACAAGCGTGTGTTCGTGGTCGACAGCGACGAGATTACACGGGCGGTACTGCAGTTCATGTTGCATGATGAGAATGAAACCCATGAGATCGCGACCGTAGCTGCGGCCTACGACAAGGCCGCCAGCTGGAAGCCCGATGTCATTCTGCTCGGCATGCCCATCGTGCAGGAACAGGGCATCAGCGTCGTCAGCGAGATTTGCGTGCGCATTCCCGGAGTCAAGATCGCGATCGTCGCCGACTCGAGCGCTGATGCCATGGCGCAGAGCTGTCTCAAGCACGGCGCGCACTCGCTGCTGGCCAGACCGCTGACGATCGAAGCCGTGCGTCGCAAAGTCGATATTCTGCTCGGGCGGCGGACCGCGCTGTCCATACCAGTCCAAGTGGCGTAGCCGACGATGCAGTCCAGACTCGCCTGCCGATCCCCCGATGCGCCAGCCGCGCGTTAAGTCCGCCGAGCCGCGACATGACAGCGATCATCTTCTACGAAAAGCCGGGCTGTGCCACCAATACCAAGCAGCGCCAGCTGCTTGAAGCGGGGGGCCATCAGGTCATCCGACGCAGTCTGCTGGCTGAGCCGTGGACCGCCGAACGCCTGCAGGAGTTTTTCAAGGACAAGCCGGTATCCGAATGGTTTAACCGTGCCTCGCCCCGCATTAAATCTGGCGAGATCGATCCGCAGCAGGTCACGGCCGATCTGGCGCTGTCCTTGCTGCTGGCCGATCCGCTGCTGATCAGGCGGCCGCTGATCGAAATCGGGTCGGTCCTGATTGCGGGCTTCGATCCGAAACGGTTGCAGGTCAGCATCGACCTGCAGCCGCCGGACCATAGCCGGGATCTGCAGGACTGCTCCCGTCTGTCGGTGCCGGCGCCCAATCCAGCGGCGCCTGCAGGCTGACACGACATACTCGATTGGACTGAGCAGCCCAATCCATTTCGAGAGTATGCCGGCTGTTCACGGACACTGCTGGCGCTGCACGCTAGCCGGATCGACGTCGCATTCGCCTCGCTCCGTGACGCCACTGCGACCCTGTCCTACCGACCGTCGTTGGAAGCGGTCGGCTCGTTGCTGGAACTGTCGCTCGGGCTGTCTGCCCGGTTGAGCATTGCGATGGCGCGCAGCTCGCTCGCCTGCTCGGCGCAGCACGTGGTAGGAGCTGAATTTGATCGCCTGGTCGCACGGACGCCCAGAACTACGCCGATTTTGATCTACTGCTATCACGGTAACGCCAGCCGCGCCTATGCGCAGATCTTGACCGATTTCGGCTTTCGCCAAGCCTATAGCATCGACGGCGGATACGAAGCCTGGTGCTCAGCCCTTGGCTCCTGAGCCGTCGATGTCAGGGATTCGACAAAACCCGCCGCGTCTGTCGTGAAGAGCACAAATTCGCGGTGCGAGCGACCTCGCTGCCGCAAGATTTAGTGGCGCGCCGCACACTTGGCGTATCCGGTGGTGCAGACAGCGCTTACTCGTTGGCACGAAGCTTGCTTTGTGTCTCATATGAACCTCAATGATCAACTCGCGCCTTCACTGTTCGACTTCGTCGGGGGCCCGAACCTGTACTCACGGAAGCGGGGCCATCCGCGACTGCGTCTGCGGCATCTGCCATTTCGGATCAGTATCGCCGCACGCGATGCCCGGATGGCCTGTATGCAGGCCGCCCGGGAGGAGGTGATCGGCTCGGCGCGCCTGCGCGACCTGCTGCTGCATCAGTTGTTCAAGGTGGCGGACTCGATGCGAAACAGCGATGCCAGCCTGTGATTTAGATGCGTGGTTGCTGGATTGCGGCTTTCCGGCACAGGGGTACGACGCCACCATTGACAATCAAACCACCCCGTTGATGAAGGCCAGTCACGTGGGTGATGCGGCGATCGTGAATCTACTGATTCAGCGCGGCGTGAGCGTCAACGCCCGTAACAGCGACGGCAACAACGCGCTCTGGTTTGCCTGTATAAGCGCCGATCTTGCCGTACTGGGGTTACTGGTCGACGCCGGGATCGACCTCGACAATCGCAACGACAATCAGGCCACCTGTCTGATGTATGCTGCCTCGACCGGTAAGGCGGAAGTGCTCTCGAAGCTGACGCATGCCGGCGCCGATCGGCGGTGGCGTTCGATGTTAGACACCGCGATCGTAGGCGCCGATCCCGACCAGTCTCCGATCGTCGCGTACTCGATCTGCGGCTTGAACGAAATTTCGAATCGCAGAGCCAAGGCATTTCAGTTGCTGCAACGTGCAGCCGACGGCAGCCATAAGGCGTTTTCGATATTCGTCGTGCGTTGGGGCAGCCAAGTGTTCGGCTACGTCAATCGCTGTCCGCACAATGGCGGCAATCTGGACTGGGAACGCGATCAGTTTCTGGACCCCAGCGGCCTGCGACTCATGTGCGGCAAGCACGGCTCCCTATTCGAGATCGGCACTGGCTGCTGCGTTGAGGGCCCGTGTCAGGGCCAGGGGCTCGAGCCGGTGTCCGTAGCCGTGATTGACGGCGATGTCTGCGTCAACGGCGTCGAGCTGGTGGTGGACGACGCTGCCGAGGTCGGCGCCGCATGAACCCTGTGGCGGTTACCTGCTCAATCCACAATCTTGCCACCCGAGCGCTTGTAATGGCTTGTGTGCCCGGCCTTGGCGGCGCGCGCACGACCCGCGGTCATGATGGCCGCGCTTTTGCCCGGCGCTATCGGTGCCGATATGAGCTTCTGCAACCGCGTGCTGCCGCAACTGGGGCAGGCTGGCACGGTGGAGGACATTACCAGCAATTCAAAGTTGTGTTTGCATTTCGTGCAGGTGTAGTCATGGATCGGCACAAAGGGCTCCCCGAGTGGGTCGGCCCACCATGCGGCCGTATGTAAGTACCGGTACTCAGCAAGAAGCATGCCCGGCCCGGAATCGAATCACGGGCCATTCACTGAGACGGCAAATCCATGAGCACCTATATCAAAACCACCCTGGCGGCCCAAAAGGTCGAAGTCATTGGCACATCCATCTGTCTGGACGGCAGGCCCGAGGCCGATCACCTCGTGCCCGTCATCCAGCATCCCAACTGGCGCGCCATATTAGAGGCCGCACCCGAAGCCACGCATATGGCCGGACGCCTGGCATTGACGGTCGACGAGGCCGAAAAGGCGCAGCTGGCGATCAATGCAGCGCGCGCTGCCTTTGACAGCAGCCCCACGGCTGTCGCCGAGCGCGCGCGCCTGGCGATTAATAGCATGTTGATGAAGCGCAGCGACGAATGATGCCCGTCGATTGCATCGCGGTGCTGCGCATCAGTACCGGAGAGCACCATGCAGTCTTACCGGAAGATCAAAGCCGAAGCGCATCTCTGCGACCGCGTGCGGCCCGGCCACCACATTATTTGCAATGGTACGCAGTACCCATGCAGCGCCTGTTGCACCGCCAGTTCAGGCGGTCGCGCCTCATCCGCAAGTTTTTCGGCACTGGACTCCAAACGGCTGGATTTCAATTGGCCGCCAGTCGTTGCGCGGCCGCGCTCTGCTGCAGCGTGACCAGAGTCGTCACCCACGCCTGCAGTGGCGCATCGATGCGTTGAATATGGTGCTGGTCGAGAAATCGCCGCTCGTTTTTGGTCGGCTCTTCCGGCAGCACGGCATAGTGTCTGTCAGAGGATCGCTTAATGATCTGTTGCGCAAAGATGCGCTCGAGCTGCGTCGAAAAGCGGCAGCCCAGAAATACGAAGCTTCGACCACTGCGCAGCTGTTGAACGATCTTAGGGATCGGCGTTTGAATGTCGATCTCGGTCACCACTTCGACGAAGTCGGAATCCGACACCAGAAAATTGGCCGCGGGACTCACCGACCCGAGCGGCTGATACAGCAGCGTCGGCCACGCGGACGGTACGCTCGCCGAGTTTAGATCAAGGCGGCGCGAGCCGTCGGAGTCAAAGAAATGCACCCACTCTCCAAAGTGCTCGGCCTGGCTCACGCCCTGCACCATGCCCCAGGATCGTTCCTGGTCCCTGAGTGCCTGCTGCGGCAGATTGTCGTACCAGGTGTGCACCCAAAGCGGCAGTCTCGGCAGACTCGCAAGATAACGATGCAGCACGGTCGGGGCCATAGGCGGCGAGAAAGCCTCCTTCATGGACGCCACCACTGATTTGCGATGCTTGAAATTCTCGATGAATTGCGCCGCTGCAGTCAGATTGTTGCGGATCTTGTGCGGCACGCTGGCTTTGGCGGTGAGCTTGGTCACGAGCACGCTGCCGGCGAACGGCAGCGGCGAGGGCTCATCGGCCAGATTCAGTACCCCGGGCCCCAAATAGGGAATCACGCGGCCGTTCACCAGCCCGGTGTGAATGACGTTGAGGAACTGCATATCCACGGCTTACCTCTTTGTGCTCAATGACCAGCTGCTCGGTTGCCGAGCGCCAGGGGTTTACGCGCTGGCGAGCGATGTCTTGAAACTATCGACGTCGCTGCGGGCGACGCGAAACAGACCGCGCCATCGGGCGAGAATCGCACATGAATCAGTACTTCATCGCTGCTCATCATGTACTCCTGTAGGTGATAGCGTTTGCTAGGCAATATCGTCAAAGTCGGCATACTTGTGCTCCATGTCCTCTGTTTACTACAAATAAATCGCAGCGCCCGCACCGACGTTCACCGATGCGTCTTTCATGGTCGAGACGATGAAGGCGATCTGCTCCTCGCTCAGATGGCAATGAAATGGCAACGCCACCGCACGATTGGCCAACTTTTCCGTCACCAGAATCTTGCCGCGCCGATTGCTCGAACTCAGATCGATGTAGTGACGCTGGGTATGCAACGGCTGACAATAGACGTAGGCATCGATGCATTCGCGGCGCAGGTCCTCGACGATCGCGTCACAGCTGGATTTAGAAAAGCGGGTGCCCAGATGCACCAGATAAAGAAACCAATGCGCCGTATTTACCTCGGGGGCGACGTAGGGGTCCTTGATGCCCTCGAACGCCTTAACCAGCTCGAAGTACACACGCTCGATGTATTTGCGACGCTCCAGAATGTTGCCGATGCGTCCGAGTTGCGCCAGACCCAGCGCCGCCGAGAGCTCACTCATGCAGGTCTGATAAGGCGCGTAGGCGCCGACCACCAGCGAGCTGCGATCGGTGAGTTTGTGGGAACGGTAGTTGCGGATGGTGCGAGCAATATCGGCATCGTCGGTGACCACCATCCCACCTTCGCCGCTGCACAGCGCAGCGGGCTGCGAGAAGTCGAATACCGAGCAGTCGCCAAATGTTCCGACCAGTCGATCCTGATACAGCGAGCCGATCGCCTCCGTAGAGTCTTCCAACAACAACAGCTGGTGTCGCTGCGCGAGGGTCCGTAGCGGTCCCCAGGGCGCGGGGTGGCCGTTGGTATTGTTGGCCAGAATGGCCCGCGTTTTGGGAGTCACGCGCGCCGCGACCTTCTCCGGCACCATGACACCCGACCAATAGTCGATATCGACGAACACGGGCGTCGCGCCGACCAGCGTGATTGCATGCGCGGTCTCCCGCCATGAATAGGAGCTGGCAATGACTTCATCGCCGGCGCCGATGCCATGCGCCTTGAGTGCCAGCATCATGCCCAGCGTTCCACCACCGACCGCCACGGCATATTTGCGGCCGAGATATTGGGCAAAAGCGGCCTCGAAGGCCGCCACCATGGGTCCGTGCGACAGCTGGGGAGAACACAGCACGCCACTGACGGCGTCGAGCTCAGCCTGGGTCAAATCCGGGTCCGACAGCAGGATCCACGACTGCGCAGGCGCAGGGTTCGGCACCGCGTTCACAGCGGCTGCTTGCGCTGGGCGAGCACGACGCCGGTAGCCGCCGCCGGGTCATCGGTCAGTCGCCAGCAATGATCGCGGCTATCGACCAGATACACGTCCACGGCTGCAAAGTGTCGGAAGGGCTCGTCCGCACCCATGTCCGACGCGTCGCAACGGGTCAGTGAGCGGCCGGGAAACCGGCGGCGAAAGTCGAGCGCGGCCTGCGGACCGCCATCACTGAGGGCGAGCATAGCCTCTAGTTGCGACACTTCGGCGGCGGTGAATGGCATATCAGTTGGCGCTTAGTCGCTTCGCCTCGACGGTAATGGGCAGCACGGTGCCGGGCCCCATCGCAGGCAATTTAAGTTCCCAGCCGTTGCCCAAAGTAATCTTGCCGCCCCACATATCCGGTTTCTCCATCGACACGATGGGCTCTTCGAGATCTTTCTTCGGTACGTACGCGGACAGTTGACCTTCGGAACTTCTGCGGATCATGACTTTCACAGGCACCTCATTGGCTGGGACTTCTTTATGCAGTCCCGTTAGGCGGTTTGCACCGCAAGATCATTCAAAATTCCGGGTAGGACCCGCAGCAGCTCATCCACTTCCTGCTCGGTGTTGTGACGACCCAGGGAAAAGCGCACGGAGGCGAGTGCGGCCGCAGGCGACAAGCCCATGGCACGCAGGACGTGCGAAGGCTTGGTGCCGCTTGATGCGCAGGCAGCCCCCGCCGAGGCGCAAATCCCCAGCCGGTCCAGGCGTCCGAGAACGATCTCGGCATCCAGATCGCCCAGGCGAATATTACTGGTATTGGCTACCCGCACCGCCCCGGCGCCGTTGACGCGGGCATGGTGCAGCTGCGCCAGCACACCGCCTTCCAGGCGCTCGCGCAGGGCTTGCAGGCGCGGCACTTCAGTCGGCAAATGCTCGTTCAGGGCCGCGCACGCGACACCGAGCGCGACGATGCCAGCGACGTTCTCCGTACCGCCACGTCGACCGCGCTCCTGGTGGCCCCACAGCTGTGGCGGCAATTTGATGCCCTTGCGCACATACAGCGCGCCAATCCCCGCAGGCGCATACAACTTGTGTCCGGACAAGGACAACAGATCCACCGGTACGGCCTTAAGGTCGATCGGCAGCTTGCCCACGGCCTGCACGGCGTCGGTATGGAATAGCACGCCATGCGCATGGGTCAGTTCGGCGGCCTGCGCGATCGGAAACAACACCCCGGTTTCATTGTTGGCCCACATCAGCGACACCAACGCTGTATCCGCTGCCAGCGTATCGGCCAGGGCGTCCAGGATCAGCTCGCCCTTGCCGTCGACCGGCAGGTAGCTCACGCGCACGCCCTGGGTCTCGAGCGCTCGCAACAGCATCAAGGTCGCAGGATGCTCCACCTCGCTGGAAATGATGTGACGACGCTGCGGGAACAGCGCCAGCGAACCCAGAATGGCCAGGTGATTCGATTCGGTGCCGCCGCTGGTGAAGACTATCTCCGCCGCTGTGGCGCCGAAAGCCGCCGCGACACTGCCGCGCGCCGCCGTCAACAGCCCCTTGGCCCGATCTCCCAGGCTGTGCTTGCTCGAGGGATTGACCGGACCGAGCCGCAGACAGGCGTCCATCGCCGCCAGACATTCGTCCGCGACGGCGGTTGTGGCGTTGTGGTCGAAGTAGATGGCTCTGGCGGGTACGGTCATTGCCAGAACAGCCGTAGCGGATCGGCGTTGACTTCCTTCAGCAACTCCATCAGGCGGTTGAACGTGGCGTGCAGATGCCATAGGCCCTGATCGTGCTGCTTGCGATACAGACGCCAACGAGCCGGGCCCGCTGCGTACTGCAGCAACGCCACATCAATGCAACCCCCTTCCGGATCCACATTGCGCGAACAGCAGGGACTTTCGATCAGATAGCCGCCCTCGACGGGACGAACGCTCGGTGACACGTAGCGATAACGCTTGCGACGCTCGAGCGCGCGCTCGATGCGCTTGCGATCGAGCTCGTTGGGTTGCAAGGGCACGGCCTGCACGGCCGGCTGCTGTAATGCAATGGCTTCCATAGCTGGTCCACTACAAGGGGGTGATCTCTTCTTCCAAACAGCCCACCACGTGACGTTCACTGAACTCAACTAAATAGATGGGGGTATTCGATTCCGAGTGCGAGCCGACCTGTACGATTTCGCCAAGCTGCCCTACGGATACCAGTAGCGCTGCGGCCGGGCGGTCCGGATACGAGCCGTCGTTGTAGAGATCAATGGCGGCCGCTACGCGCTGACCCCATTGGTATATCGGTACTCGAGGCTCGATCACGCGACCACCCTGCCTGTCGCGGCAGCACTTCTCGGTAGCGCATCCGGTAGGGCGTCGTCGGCCGGCGCATCGACCGGCTCGAGCTCCTTGCGCTTCATGCCCACACGATGGCCGGAGCCGATGAATTCAACGCCGTAGATGTAGAACTGCTGCAAAAACGTGCCGATATTCACCACATAGCCTTCTTCGCCCTTCTTGCACAGCACTTCGCCAATGTCCTTGCCGCAGTAGGTGCCGTCATTGCGAATCGTGCGACGTGCGCGCACTTTCGTGCCGTAGTTGAATGCCGGCGGGTCGTTCAGCTCCATCGAATCGCTGTCGCGGCTGATATTAGTCATGACAGGCCCTCGGCGCGCTGCCCCATCGGCGCCGCCGATGCATATGCACGCAGCGCTGACAGACGCTGCTCGGCCAGTTCGCGCACCATCTGCTCCGCGTCCTCGAGCATGGCCGGCAGATGCTGCGCAGCGATTCGGGCCGCCACCTCGTAACGCACCCGGCAATCCTGATCCCGGCGCAGCCACAGCAGCTGATGCGGGTACAGGCGCTGCGCAACCTCGAGCCGAACACCGGCGTCCGGATCGCCGGCCATGGATGCCAGCCTGCCGGCATCGATCCGTTGCGCGACGATGCGACGCACACTCGCCTCCGGGTCGTTCATCATGAGCTGCAGGATCGGCACCGGCAGCCGTCGCGCCACCGTCGTGCGCACGTAGTAGTCTTCGTCCGTTCGCATCTCGAACAGATCAGATCCGTCGACGCGGGCGGCCACGCGTATCCGCACTTCGCGATGCGAGTCACGCCGCAGTTCGCGCAGGTAGCGCGGCGGCAGGCGCTGGGCAGCGCTCCAGCGCACCGTCTCGTCCGGGTCCTTGAGCAGGCGCGTCAAATGAAATAGATCCGCGTACTTGGCCGCCACCGCCCGCACTTCGAAGTAAGGATGATCCAGGTAGTCGTTGGCGAGCGGCCTGTTCCAGGAGAAGAAGCGATCGATACGCCGTGCGTACCGATCCCGCACACAGGCTTGCAGGAGTTTGCAACCGCCCACGGGCCGCAAATCGTTGTGGCAACAGGCACTGCAGTCCAGCGACTCGCCCTGCCAATCACGGGCTTCATTGACCTCAGTCATCATCGATCTGCCCCATGCGCTCGAGCACCCCGAGCAGCACGCGCGCACCCAGTTTGTCGCCCGGATCGAGCTCCAGCAGCTTCATGACCGCGGCCTGCCCTTCACTGACGTTACCGAGTCGCAGTTGCAGGTACGCATAGCCCTTGAGCGTGAACAGGTAGAAGCGCGGCAGCATGGCCTCGTAACTGTCGAAGCGGGCATCCGCGCACCGAACCTGGTGCCAGTCCGAATGCAGCCCGTTGTCGACAGCCGCCTTGCGAAGGCAATTGCGGGCAACCTCAAGCGCCTCGCGCAATCGATTCTTATAAAAGTAGAACCGGTACAAACCGATCAGTACTGCGGCATGATCCGGAGCGGCGGCCTGAGCTTCACGCAGATGCCATTCCGCGAGCTGGTCGTGCTCATACGACCGGCTCGCCTCCTGTAGATGCAGCTCGGCGGCCGGCGGCAGGCCACGACCCAGCAGGGCCGCCGCGCGCAGACCGTCGTCCATCAGCGGCGCCGAACCACGAGTGACCGCCATGGCCGTCTGCATCGCCATGTCCTAATGCCGCCGCCCGATGCTGGCGATGTCGATACTGGATACGCCCGGCAGTGCGTTCTTGCCACTGCTGCCGCAGCTATGGGCCACGGCGTTCGGGTTATGGAACACCAGGCCCGATTGTGTCGGCGTGTCAGCGAAATCGATCGTGACTCCGGCGAGCAGCAGTCGGCTCTCCGCCGGCAGAAACATCCTCACACCCAGATGCTCGTACACGGCGTCACCGGGCTGCGGCGCGGATTCAATGCTGAATTCCCCCGCCAGTCCCGAGCACCCGCCGGCGGTCACGACCAGCCGAAGGCCGCTCTGGGCGCCGCCGCCGAAGCGCAGCATGCGCCGGATGAACTTCTCTGCCGCTGAAGTAATCGTCAGGTCCATATCTACCTCCTCAGGCGGGTGGCTGGTAGCGCGGTAGACTGGTGTCGATCACGCAGGTGTTGTCCACCGGACATACGGCGATGCATTGCGGCGTATCGAAGTGGCCGATGCACTCGGTGCATTTCTTCGGATTGATGAAAAACGTACCGTTCTTTTCCGAGATCGCGACGTTGGGACATTCCGGCTCGCAGGCTGAACATCCGGTGCACTGCGAGGCAATGATTTTCAATGGCATGCGTTGTTACTCCTGAACCTGAGTCGTTTGCTTTCGGTCCTGCATCAGGCAGCGATATAGGCGCCCTGGCGGATGTCGGCATCACCGCGCAGCTGGTGCACGAGCTCGCCGCTGCCGATCTTGTCCAAGTAATTCTTGAACCAGGTGATCGCCGATTTTTCGATAAACTGCCCGGCGTACTGGTCCACCGGATCGATTCCGGCCTTGAGCAGATCCGCCTTCGGGCAGCCGCCGATTTTCGCGACAAATACCGCGTGGCAGTCATTGATGGCGCGAATGATGGTTGTCAGGCTGTCCTCTTCACCGAACCCGCCCTGGCAATACAGATCGACGCGTCGGTGGCCGACGAATTTGGCCCCTGCGGTGGATAGTTCGTAGACCTGGAACTCCTTGGCATGACCGAAGTGTTCGTTCACCAATCCCGAACCTTTGGTGGCCACCGCAATCAGCAGCTTGATCTCACTATTCGCGCCGGCAAGAGTATCGAGTTGTTGCTGCTTCGCGGCCACCTTTGCCTGGCGCTCCCCTTCAACCTTGGCCTGGTAGGCCTTGCGGGTTTCCGGGTCGTAGTTGACTTCCATTGCCATGATCTTGTCAGTGGTGAACTCGGCGCTGCGGTCCTCGCCCAGCAGTCCGACCGCATCGGCGCGGCACTGACGGCAATGACGCATCATGTTCATCTCGCCTTCGCAGCTGTCCTGCAGCGCCTTGAGCTCCTGCGCCGTCGGACCGCGCTGGCCATTGAGTCCGAAGACCGTACCGTGCTCCGGCGCCGATATCAGCGGCATGATGTTGTGCAGGAATGCGCCGCGCGATTTGACCGCGCGATTGACCTCCACCAGGTGCTTGTCATTGATGCCCGGAATCATGACCGAGTTGACTTTGCAGAGAATGCCGCGCGCGGTCAGCATCTCCAGACCCATCATCTGCCGATCGGCCAGCAGCTGCGCCGCCTCCTTACCGACATAGCGCTTGTGCTTCCAATACACCCAGGGATAGATGTGCTGGCCGATTTCCGCATCCACCATGTTGATCGTGATCGTCACGTGATCGACGTTGAATCTGGCAATCGTGTCGACGTGATCCGGCAATGCCAGTCCATTGGTCGACAGACACAGCTTTATGTCGGGTGCTGTCTTGGAGATCAGCTCGAAAGTCTTGAAGGTCTTTGCCGGATTGGCCAGCGGATCACCGGGACCTGCAATGCCGAGCACAGTCATTTGTGGAATCGTCGAGGCGACCGCCAGGACCTTTTTCGCTGCTTGCTCGGGCGTGAGCTTTTCGCTGACCACGCCCGGGCGCGATTCGTTAGCACAATCGTATTTGCGGTTACAGTAGTTGCATTGGATATTGCACGCCGGCGCGACCGCTACATGCATACGAGCGTAGTGATGATGTGCCTCTTCGCTATAGCACGGATGGTTTTTGACTTTCTCCCAGATCTCCGGCGGCAGATCGTTCTGGCCGGCGCCGGAACCACAGCTCGCCTTGCCACTGCCGCCGCTGGTGCCGCAGCCCTTGTGTTCGGCAACTTGCTGCAGGACTTCATGGAGCTTCGCGGAATCCGCTGCACTCGTACCTTGCTGCTGCATCGATTGCTCCTCAATATTCGTTCGCAGCTCCGGTTGGAGTTGCACCGCCTTCGGCACTGCGCCGTGTCGAACGCGGAGGCTTCGCCTTGCAGGCGACGCAGCAACTAGCATGCCAGCGGCGCAAATCCCCATAAACAGAGCGAAAAGCGGCGAATTTTGCGCGCCATCGCTGTCGCGATGCCTACATCCGGCAGGCCACGTCGTGACTTTGTTCGGAAGACGACACGCAAGCTCGTGGCGACGCGCGCAGCAGCACGGTTCGCGCCGATGTCGATGCCGAGCTTGCGAATGTCGCTTGCCGAAAGATTGTTCGATTCGTCGTGTCTGGAATCGGACAATCGGCGGTGCGCGGGCTCCGAGGTTGACCGAGCCAGCAGCGCTTTATCGAGCGCTGTCAGGCATTTAGATTTGTGGTCGGCAGTTGGCACAGGAGTTGCTATAACCGGTACACGACCACCCCGGGAGTCGACGGTGAACAGACCCATCTATCTCGACTACTCCGCCACTACCCCTGTAGACCCACGCGTTGTCAGAAAGATGGTGCCGTATCTGTATGAGCGTTTCGGCAATCCGGCCAGCCGCTCGCACGGGTATGGTTGGGAAGCCGAGGAAGCCGTACAGCTGGCACGCGAGCAGGTGGCGCGGCTGGTCAATGCCGATCCGAAGGAAATCGTGTGGACCTCCGGCGCCACCGAGTCCGACAATCTCGCCATTACCGGTGCGGCGCGCTTTCACCAGGGTAAGGGCAAGCATCTGATCACGATGACGACCGAGCACAAGGCTGTGCTCGACACCATGCGCAATCTGGAGCGTGAGGGCTTTGTCGTCACCTATCTGGATCCGCAGCCCACCGGACTGCTGGATCTCGCGACATTCTCAGCGGCAATCCGCCCCGACACCGTGCTTGCATCGATCATGCACGTGAACAACGAAATCGGCGTGATTCAGGACATCACCGCCATCGGCAACATCTGCCGCGCGCGCGGTATTCTGTTCCACGTCGATGCGGCGCAGTCCACTGGCAAAGTCGCGATTGATCTGGAGGCTTTGCCGGTCGATCTGATGTCGTTCTCGGCCCACAAGACCTACGGCCCGAAGGGCATCGGCGCGCTGTTCGTGCGCCGCAGGCCACGCGTGCGCATTGAGGCACAGATGCACGGCGGCGGACACGAGCGCGGAATGCGCTCCGGCACTCTGGCGACGCATCAAATCGTTGGTATGGGTGAAGCCTTTCGTCTGGCGCACCAGGACATGGCTTCGGACAATGAGCGCATACGGGCATTGCGCGACAAGCTGCTCGCCGGCCTCGGTGCCATCGACGAAGCCTACGTCAACGGCGATCTTCAGGCCCGGGTGCCGCACAATCTCAACATTAGCTTTAATTTTGTCGAGGGTGAATCCCTGATGATGGCGATGAAAGGGATCGCCGTTTCCAGCGGCTCGGCCTGCACCTCGGCGAGCCTGGAACCCTCCTATGTATTGCGGGCACTAGGCCGCCCGGACGAACTGGCACACAGCTCTATTCGCTTTACCGTGGGCCGATACACCACCGAGGCGGACATCGACGCCACGCTCGAATTGGTCGCGCGCAACGTACGCAAATTGCGTGACCTCTCGCCGCTCTGGGACATGCACCTGGAGGGTATTGACCTCAGCAAAGTGCAGTGGGCCGCTCACTGAGCGCAATTGCCGCGACATTTCGAAGGAAACTACGATGGCTTACAGCGAAAAGGTTCTGGATCACTACGAGAACCCACGCAATGTTGGCTCGTTCGACAAGAACGATCCGAGCGTCGGCACCGGCATGGTCGGCGCGCCGGCCTGCGGCGATGTGATGAAGCTGCACATCAAGGTCGGCAAGGACGGCGTCATCGAGGAAGCCCGTTTCAAGACTTATGGCTGCGGCAGCGCCATCGCCTCGAGCTCGCTGGTCACCGAGTGGCTGCGCGGCAAGACGCTGGATCAGGCACTGACGATCAAGAACACCGACATCGCGGAGGAGCTGGCGCTGCCGCCGGTCAAAATCCATTGTTCGGTGTTGGCTGAAGACGCCATCAAAGCCGCCATCAACGACTATCGCGCCAAGCAGGATGGCGCCGCCCATGCGCTCGAAGCCGCGGCTGCTGCCACGGCAGCGTGACGCACAGGCCCAACGCTCAAGGAACTCACAATGTCAGCAACCGCACCACAGCCGATACTCTTCAGCGACAGCGCTGCGTCAAAGGTCAGAGAGTTGATCCTCGAGGAAGGCAACCCCAACCTGCAGCTGAGAATCTACGTCTCGGGCGGCGGCTGCTCCGGGTTCCAATACGGCCTTGCCTTCGAAGAGGCTGCCGGCACCGAGGACTTGGTGATGGAAAAACAGGGTGTTCGCGTATTGATCGATCCGGTCAGCTTCCAGTACCTCAACGGCGCCGAAGTCGATTTCCAGGAAGGACTGGATGGCTCGCGATTTGTGATCAAGAACCCCAACGCCAAGAGCACATGCGGTTGTGGAAGTTCGTTCTCAACAGCAGAAAGCGGAGACTCCAATGTCAGTGACACTAACGGAAAAGGCTGCTCGTCGAGTGCGGGAGTCCATCAGTAAGCGCGGCAGCGGAATCGGCTTGCGCTTGGGAGTACGCACTGCCGGCTGCTCCGGTCTGGCGTACACCATGGAATTCGCCGACAGTCGGCAAGCATCCGACTGTGCGTTCGAGAGTCAGGGCGTGACGCTATTGATCGATCCGAAGAGCCTACCTTATCTGACTGGAACCGAGCTGGATTTCGTGCGCGAAGGACTGAACGAGGGGTTCAAGTTTCATAACCCCAATAGCAAGGCGCAGTGCGGTTGCGGCGAAAGTTTCACCGTCTAGCGCCTGGCGGATGAGCGGCCGCGCGCCACAGCGGCGCAACCGCTTCTTGCGCCAGGGCAGCCGGGACCCAAACCGCGCAGCTCACCCTGGCAGGAATGTGCAGATGCCCCAAAGCTACTTTGCCTTATTCAATCTCGAACCGCGCTTCGCGCTGCCCGGGGAGCAGCTCGATACCGCCTACCGCACGTTGGCGGCGCAGGTGCACCCGGATCGCTACGCCAACGCGGCGCCGACCGAGCAGCGCCAAGCCTTGTCGCTCGCCACCAGCGCCAATGAAGCCTATCGCACGCTGAAGAGACCAGTGCTCAGAGCGCAGCATTTGTTGAGTCTGCGCGGCGTTGGTTCGGTCGAAGGCGGGGCCGGGGTGTCGCCCGACTTCCTGCTCGAACAAATGGATTGGCGCGAAGTCCTGAGCGACGCCCAGGTGGCGCGCAATTCCACTGCGCTGCAGCAGCTCGACGATCTGGTGCGTCGGCGCGCTGCCGATCTGCTGCTGCAGCTTGAACTGCAGTTGGACGCCAACGGCGACAACGCTGCGGCGGCACGGACTGTGCAGCAACTGCTGTTCGTCGATAAGCTGCTGTTCGACATCGATGAAGCGCGCGCGCTTCTGGAGGCATGATGGCATTGCTGAGCATTGTTGAGCCCGGACAAAGCCAGGCCCCGCACCAGCATCGTCTCGCGATTGGGATCGATCTTGGGACCACAAATTCATTGGTTGCCGCCGTATGCGACGGAATGGCCACGGTGCTCCCCGACGAGGATGGCCTGAGACTGCTGCCCTCGGTGGTGCAGTATTTTGGCGATGGCCGGATTGACGTCGGCCACGAAGCCAACCGCAATCAGGCCATCGACCCGTTCAACACGCTGTCCTCCGTGAAACGCCTGATGGGACGCGGGCTCGCCGATCTGCCTGAGCCGCAGCGCCGCGCCTATCGTCTGCTGGCGGCCAATGGCATGGTCAAGCTGGAGACCATCGCTGGCGCGCGCAGTCCCGTGGAGGTATCGGCGGAGATTCTCAAAGTACTGCGAGTGCGGGCCGAGCAGAGCCTGGGCGGTGAGCTGGTGGGCGCGGTCATTACGGTGCCGGCCTACTTCGATGACGCCCAGCGCCAAGCCACTAAAGATGCCGCACGGCTGGCCGGCTTGAACGTGCTGCGCCTGCTCAACGAGCCGACCGCGGCCGCGGTGGCCTACGGCCTGGAGCGTGCAGGCGAAGGCGTGTTCGCAGTCTACGACCTGGGTGGCGGAACATTCGATATCTCAATTCTGCGGCTCTCGCGCGGCGTGTTCGAGGTGTTGGCCGTGAATGGCGACTCGGCGCTGGGCGGCGACGATTTCGATCACGCCGTCTACGACTGGATTGTCGCGCAGGCGAACGTGACGACGCCCTCGCCGTCTGATCAAAGGCTGTTGCTGCAACAGGCGCGCAAGGCTAAGGAGTGCCTTTCATCGCAGCATGCGGCCGATATTTTCGCCCGCATCAGCGCTGGCCAACAGGTCAACCTGGAGCTCGAGCGCGCCACGCTTGATCAATTGACGGCGGCGCTCGTCGCCAAGACCATGGCGCCGGTACGCAAGGCGCTGCGCGACGCCGAGCTGACGGTTGCCGACGTCCACGGCGTGGTGCTGGTGGGTGGCGCGACCCGCATGCCGTCCATCCGCCGTGCAGTAGCGGATTACTTCAAGCGCGAACCCCGCACCGACATCGATCCGGACCAGGCGGTTGCGCTCGGCGCCGCAATCCAGGCCAATGCGCTGGCGGGCAATCGCAGCGCCACCGGCGATTGGTTGCTGTTGGATGTCATTCCGTTGTCTTTGGGATTGGAGACCATGGGCGGTCTGACCGAGCGCATTATTCCGCGCAACAGCACGCTCCCGGTCGCCCGCGCCCAGGACTTCACCACCTTCAAGGACGGCCAGACGGCCATGAGCATACATGTGGTGCAAGGTGAACGCGAACGTGTGGCCGATTGCCGCTCGCTGGCGCGCTTCGAATTACGCGACCTTCCACCGCTGGTAGCCGGAGCGGCCCGTATTCGGGTGACCTTTCAGGTCGACGCCGATGGTCTGTTGAGCGTCACCGCACGCGAGCAGAGTACGGGCGTGGAAGCGAACGTCACCGTGAAGCCGTCCTACGGTCTCAGCGACGCGGAAATCGCCGCCATGCTGCAGGACTCGCACACGCATGCAGAGCTGGACGCACAATTGCGTTCGCTGCATGAACACGTGCTCGAGGCCGAGCGCTTGCTGGAGTCGATCGACAGCGCGCTGCAGACCGAGGATGATTCCTGGCTCAATGACGTGGAGCGCGCCAACCTCGACAGTGCCATGACGTGGCTGCGGGAGACATTGAAGGACAGCGACGCGGATCGAATCCGGAGCGCTGCGCAGGCACTGAATCAGCTCAGCACGCCATTGGCAGCGCGACGCATGGACAGCGCCGTCAGCAAGGCCCTTGCCGGACGCCGGCTCGCGGACTTCGCCTGAGTCTCTGCATGCCTAAAATCACGGTGCTCCCTCATGAGGATCTGTGTCCGCAGGGCACTGAGTTCCAGTGCAGCGCCGGCGCGCGGCTCTGCGATCAGCTCGCCGCCCACGGTGTTCCGATCGAACACGCCTGCGAGAAGGCCTGTGTCTGCACTAGTTGTCACGTGCTGATCCGACGGGGTTTCAACTCGCTGACTCGCGCCAGCGATCAGGAAGAAGACCAACTCGGCAGGGCCTGGGGGCTCGAGACGACTTCGCGTCTGAGCTGCCAGGTCCGGGTCAGCGACGCCGATCTGGTAGTGGAGATCCCGCGCTACACACTCAATATCGTCAGCGAGCACCATTGAGCCCATTGGGGGTGGGCGCTATCATGAAATGGACCGACACCCGCCAGATCGCCGAGGCCCTACTGAATGCTCACGAGCAGATCGATCCGAAGCGGATTCGCTTCACTGATTTGCACCACTGGGTAATGAGCCTGCCCGGCTTTCACGACGATCCCCAGCGTTGCAACGAAAAGATCCTGGAAGCTATTCAGGTGGCGTGGATCGACGAAGCCTCATAACCTCCTCCCCGCCTGTCGCAAACCTGACATTCCCTTCGACGTGTCGATTGTCGGCCCGCAAGCGCTGGCGGTCGCGACGCGGAAAACCCTGAAATCCTCGAATAAAGCGACCATTGCCGCGTATGGCACGCCAGTTGCTACGTAACAGTCCAATAGGCAGCTTCATTCAGGACGCAGGCAATGCCGGCTCGAACGGTTACGGTCAACGACACGACTTTGCGCGACGGCGAACAAAGTGCCGGAGTCGCATTCACGGTTGCGGAAAAACTGGCCATCGCACGCGCACTCGACGCCGCAGGTGTACCGGAGATGGAGATCGGCATTCCGATCATGGGCGGCGCCGAGCGCGAAACCATTCAGGCCATTGCGGGCCTGCATTTGAAGTCCCGGCTCATGGTTTGGGGTCGCATGACGCAGGACGACATCGATGCGGTGACGGCCAGCTCTGCGGACATGGTCAATCTGTCGATTTCAGTCTCTGATATTCACATCCAACATAAGCTCAATCGGACCCGCGGCTGGGTGCTAGAGCGCATTCAACGCTGTGTCCAGGACGCCCTGGATGCCGGGTGCGAAGTGTCTGTTGGCGCTGAAGACGCCTCGCGTGCGGATCCGGACTTCCTGGTCAAAGCGGCCGAGACGGCGGCCAGGGCGGGAGCGCGGCGCTTCCGGTTTGCCGACACTCTGGGCGTGCTCGACCCACTGGGCACCGCTCAGCGCGTACGCCGACTGTGCGCCGCCGTGGATATCGAGATCGAAATGCATGCGCATGACGACTTCGGATTGGCCACGGCCAATACGCTGGCCGCGGTGCTGGCCGGTGCCACTCACATCAACACCACGGTCAACGGCTTGGGGGAGCGGGCCGGTAACGCGCCGTTGGAGGAGGCCGTGATGGCGCTGCGGCATTTGTACAGCATTGAGACGGGTATCGATCCCAGGCACCTCCCGGCCCTGTCCGCTCTGGTCGCGCGAGCATCGGGTCGCAACGTAGCGCTCAACAAGAGCATCGTCGGCGAAGCCGTGTTCACCCACGAATCAGGCATCCATGTGGACGGGCTCATCAAGAATCCGCTCAATTATCAGAGTTTCGATCCCATGGAGATCGGCCGCGAGCATCGTCTGGTGCTCGGTAAACACTCCGGATCGCGCGCGGTATTGGCGGCCTACACTGACCTCGGCATTCCCCTCACCGAAGCGCAAGCGCAGGCGATTCTGCTGCGTATCCGCGATCACGCCGTGACCACCAAGCGCTCGCCCAATGGCGATGAGCTCAGACGGTTCTTTTTGGAGGCGGCGACGTACCACGCCGCGCATTCCTAGGCTCGCACGAGCAACAGCGACACCGGCACTACGTCATGACCGACACTTTGCAAGCACTGAGCACTCTGTCCGCCGCAGAGGAGTTCTTCACTTTTTTCTCCATACCCTACGATCCAGCGGTGGTGCATGTTAACCGACTACACATTCTCAAACGCTTCAATCAGTACTTGCGTCGGACCACGCCCGACGTGGCCTATCTCGGCCCCGAGGCTCAATACCAAGCCTGCCGCGGTCTCCTGATGCGCGCCTACGAAGACTTCATCCGCTCGACACCGGCTCAGGAGAGGGTATTCAAGGTCTTCCAGGACGCTGAGGGCGCCCGTGTCGGCCTCGATAGTCTGCGTAGCACCTTGCCATCGCGCAACGCCAGCTAGGCACGGGGACTTCGAAATGCACATTGTCGTTTGCATCAAGCAGGTCCCTGACAGCGCGCAGATTCGCGTCCATCCGGTCACTAATACCATCATGCGCCAGGGCGTTCCGGCCATCATTAACCCGTATGACCTGTACGCACTCGAGGAGGCCCTGCGCCTGAAAGATCGCCACGGCGGCCGCGTCACGGTGTTGTGCATGGGGCCGTCGCAAGCGGATGCCGCGCTGCGCAAGGCGCTGGCGTTTGGCGCTGACGATGCCATCCTTGTCAGCGATCGTGCGTTCGCGGGCTCCGATACGCTTGCCACCAGCTACGCGCTCGCGGCCGCGATCCGGCAGATTCATAAGGATATGCCCGTGGATCTGGTATTCGCCGGGAAGCAGACCATCGACGGCGACACCGCGCAGGTCGGGCCCGGCATCGCCAAGCGCTTAGAGCTACAGCTGCTCACTTATGTGGCTAAGATCGATGCTGTGGATCTGCTGAAACGGCAGATCACGGTGCAACGGCGCGCCGAAGGCGGCGTACAGGTGTTGCAGACTCAGCTGCCTTGCCTGATCACGGTACTCGAAGGCATCAATGAGATGCGCTTTGCGACCATGAGCGATATGTTTCGCGCCGCCCGTCACCCGCTCACCATCTGGGACAAGACAGGCGCCGCGATCGAAGAGCTGAGCAAGATCGGGTTGAAAGGATCGCCCACTGTGGTGGTGAAAGTGTTTGCGCCGCAGGCGAAGCGCCAGAAGGCCGAGCGCATCGAGGCACAGAGCGGCGTACCGATGGATTTGGCGGTCACTTTGCTGGCCAAGCTATTCACCCGCCACCCGCAGTTGGAACGCGAGATCGCCAAGCGTGCAATCTGATAGCCAGGCTCCGAGGGCCGAACATGACTGAAACGCCATCACCAGCGTCCGCACCGATCAAAAGACCCGCCACCGGCCGCCGCAAAGTGGAACTGGACCCGCGTCTGGCGGCATACAAGGGCGTGTGGGTCTTCATCGAACATGAACGTGGTGCCACCCACCCCGTCTCTTGGGAGTTACTCGGCGAAGGACGCAAGCTTGCGGATCAGCTCGGTGTCGAACTCGCTGGCATCGTCATGGGCGCCCCGGGTCCAGCGATGCGCCAAACCTGTCAGGGAGCGTTTCGATATGGCGCGGATCTGTGCTACCTGATCGAGGATCCGATTCTCGGCAACTATCGGAACGAGCCCTACACCAAGGGCGTGACCGATCTGGTCAACAAGTATCAGCCGGAGATCGTGCTATTGGGCGCCACGACGCTCGGCCGAGATCTCGCCGGCAGTGTTGCGACGACGCTGGCGACCGGACTTACGGCCGATTGCACTGAGCTCAATATCGATCTGGAAAACCGCAGCCTCGCCGCCACGCGCCCGACTTTTGGCGGCAGTCTGCTGTGCACGATCCAGACTCTGAATTACCGACCGCAGATGGCGACCGTGCGCCCGCGCGTGATGCATCTGCCCGAGCGCAACGACAGCCGCAGCGGGCGCCTCGTGGAGGAAGCGTTGGGCCTGGTAGAGAGCGCGATCATCACCAAGGTGCTTGAATTCATCCCGGACGAAAATCAGAACCAGTCGCAGCTCGCCTATGCGGACATCATTGTCTCCGGCGGCCGCGGTCTGAAGCGCCCGGAGAACTTTCAGCTGATCTGGGATCTCGCCAAAGTGCTGGGCGCTGAAGTAGGCGCGACCCGACCGCTGGTTCAGGCCGGTTGGGTCACAGCCGATCGCCAGGTGGGGCAGACTGGGAAGACTGTCCGGCCCAAGCTCTACATCGCCGCTGGCATCTCCGGTGCGATCCAGCATCGCGTGGGCATGGAAGCTTCGGATGTGATCATCGCCATCAACGAAGATCGGAATGCACCCATCTTCGATTTTGCGACGTACGCCATCGTCGGCAACGCCATGCAGATCCTGCCAGCCCTGACCGATGCCTTCCGTCAACATTTGGCCACCGCAAGGCTCGCGGGCTGATGGCAGATCAGAGGTAGTGACATGAGCGAACATTTTGACGTGATCGTGGTGGGTGCCGGGCCCTCCGGCAACGCCGCCGCTTACACCGTGGCTAAGGCGGGACTTAAGGTGCTGCAACTGGAGCGCGGCGAGTCGCCGGGCTCGAAGAATGTGCAGGGCGCAATTCTGTATGCGGACGCACTGGAAAAGATCATTCCCGAATTTCGCGAAGACGCGCCGCTGGAACGGCACCTGATCGAACAACGCATGTGGGTGCTCGACGATGAGTCCTATGTCGGCTCGACCTACCGGTCACAGGCATTCAACACCGCACCCTACAATCGATACACAATCATTCGCGCCCAATTTGATCGCTGGTTTTCAAGAAAAGTCCAGGAAGCCGGCGCGCTCGTGATCTGCGAGACCACCGTCACAGGCTTGCAGATGGACGGACAGCGCGTGATCGGTGTGCAGACCGATCGGGTCGGCGGTTCCATCTATGCCGATGTCGTGATCCTCGCCGATGGCGTCAATTCCCTGCTGGCGAAGAAGGCGGGGTTCCACCCCGAGCTGAAACCGAAGGACGTGGCGCTCGCGGTCAAGGAGATTCATTTCCTGCCCGAAACCACCATCGAAAGCCGTTTCAACGTGCATCCGGGCGAAGGCGTCGCCATTGAAATGGCCGGCAAGATTACGCAGGGCATGGTCGGCACCGGTTTCCTCTACACCAACCAGGAATCCCTGACACTCGGCGTCGGCTGCCTGCTATCGGATCTGCGCACACGGGGCATTTCGCCGCACGCTTTGATCGAGAACATGAAGGCGCATCCCGCCATCTGTCCGCTGATCGAAGGTGGTGAAATGAAGGAATATAGCGCTCACCTCATTCCTGAGGGGGGTTACAACGCGATTCCGACCTTACACGGCGATGGTTGGATGATGGTCGGCGACGCCGGTATGTTCGTCAACAGCGTGCATCGCGAAGGCTCGAATCTCGCCATGACGACCGGCCGGCTCGCCGCCGAGACCGCGATCGAGCTGCGTGCCGAAGGCAAGGCGTTCACGGCCACCAACCTCGCGCGCTTCCGCTCCAAGCTGGATGACAGCTTCGTGATCAAGGACCTCAAGAAGTATCGCGATCTGCCGGAGGTGCTGGAGAGCAATCACCAGTTCTTTACACAATATCCTGAACTCATCAATCGTGCCGCCCATACCATGCTGCTGGTCGACGGTGTCGATAAGAAGAGCAAACAGCGCGACATCCGCAAGAGCTTTATCGCCAAGCGCTCGCGGTTTGGACTACTCGGCGACGTGTTCAAGCTGTGGAGGGCTTTCCAGTGATTAAGGTCGAGGAAAAACTCTTTCAGAATCGCTACAAGGTCGATGCTGGCCGGCCGCACATTCAGATCACCGACCATAACGTCTGTCAGGTCAAATGTGAGACTAAGCCGTGTACATTCTGCTGTCCGGCGTCCTGTTACACCCAGGAAGGCGACGGCCAGGTCACGTTGATCACCGACGGCTGTCTGGAATGTGGTACCTGCCGCGTGATCTGCAGCGAGCATCGCAACGTGCAGTGGGATTATCCGCGTGGCGGCTACGGCATCTTGTTCAAATTCGGCTGAATGATCGTCAGGCCGTGTGTGCGTCTGCGGCCGCGCTTCAATCACACATGAAGCGCACATGCATGTCGCGCGGCGGCGCCTGGTAGGGCCAGGAGCTCACCAGCACGTCTGCCCCCGCCGCAGCGTATCGGGCCGCGTTACCGGCGTTGATACCTCCCGCGGCCGCGATGATGGGCCGCCCATCCTCCCGTTTGCGCACCTGCGTAGTAACATGCGCGGTTTGCTCGACTGAAAACTTTTCGAGCTGCACGACGTCGGCATGGACGGCCGCGACCAGTGCATCCTCCACGCTGGTCACCTCGACGACTATTGACCGCTCCGGCGCCTGCAGGCGTAATCGTTGAATCATCGCCGGCAGCTCTTGCGCGTCGAACAGGCGATGCTCCGGAAGAATAAGTACCGTCTCCGACAGTCCAATCCGATGCATGCAGCCGCCTCCGGCGCGGACAGCTTTTACTGACAGGCGGCGGCTGAAAGGCACGGTCTTGCGGGTGCAGGCAATGACCATCCGCGGCGCCACGCTGCGTGCCGCACTCACCAGCTGCGCGACCGCGCTCGCCATGCCGGATGACCACTCGACCAGCGTCTGTGCAACCTTCCACCCCTCGAACAGCGCTTGCGCCGATCCGTGCACCTGTACGACCTCCGTGCCGGCAGCCACCACAGTACCACTCGCTATCAGCACCGAGGCGGTGGCCCCCAACCGCTCGAATATCAGTGCCGCCTCTTCGCTGCCGCACACCATCGAGTCATTCCTGGCAGCCATGCTGATGTGCCCGCGCCGGCTGCCGATCGCGAGCGCCTGAGTCGTCAGGTCCCCGTACGGCACGTCTTCGGCGATGAGTCGATCAATTTCCGCCAGCGACAGACAACTCATCAGCATCCACCTGCTCACAAATGGTTCAAGCAACCGCGTACGTTCAAGTGAGCAAGCGTTGTGCCACCCGCGCCGCATGGTTCCAGGGCCGAACTCGCGCCGGGGCTGTTGCGAACACGACAAACGCGATAGTTCAGTGGCGCGATCGTTCGGCGCATACATCCAAGGCCTGCGCGATGGCCGCCGAACGCGGCTCACAACTCTTTGATTATCGTTACATGGCTAGGTATAGATCGTGCCGTTGAGTCACCAGAAACCCGCAACCGCTGCTGATCCGCGCGACCGGCGGCCAGCACGGGGGCAGCAGCTATCTGACCGAGCACGGTCGCGCGCTCGTGCGTCTCTAGCGTCTGTTAGAATCTGGCTACCATCGCTTGCTGGCGCAGCTGCCGGGGCAGGCGCACGAGGTCCACCGGCTCAATGAGCTCGTCAAGGCAATTACCATGAAGATCAGCGCACGCAATCAATTTCGCGGTACCATCAAAGCCGTCCGCAAAGGGGCGGTCAACGCCGACGTCATACTTGACTTGGGCGACGGTCTCGAGATCTTCGCCAACATCACCAACGAGGCAGTCGAGGATCTGAACTTGAAGCCAGGACACGACGCCGTAGCACTGATCAAGTCGAGTTTCATTCTGCTCTCGCCCGAGCCCAACCTGCGCATCAGCGCGCGCAATCAGCTGCGTGGCACGGTAACTGAAGTCATCCCGGGCAGCGTCAATGGCGAGGTCAAAATTCAATTGCCAGGTGGACGCGTACTCACCGCCATCGTTACCACAGAGGCCTTGAAAGAATTGGACCTCGTCGAAGGAACTGCCTGCAGCGCACTGATCAAGTCCTCGCACATCCTGATTGCCGTGAACGATTGACTCCCGCTGATGGATCAGCGGTGACCGGTTACTCAGAATTTCTTCACCGGAACACCATGCTTGCGCAACGCATAGCCGATCTGGCGCGCGCTGAGTCCAAGCAGGCGCGCCGCTTTCGCCTGCACCCAGCCGGCAGTTTCCATGGCCTCGATGAGCCGCGCTCGTTCGGTATCATCGTCAGGCGCTTGAATGGCCGCGACGGCTTCAACCGCTTCAGCGCTGTCGGCGGCGTTGCAACCATAGGCCGGCGTTGGCTGCGCCACGGTATCGGTGGCCGCTGCCGGGCGAGCGGCATTTCTATTCGCGGGTTGCGTCCGCCAGGGTTTGACGCCTTCTGTCGCGCGCGGAATCGGCAGACGGACATAGCCGACCGTAGAATCGCCGGACTTATTCCACAACATGGCCGACAGGCACTCATCATGACGGCAGGCAAAGTCGTCGGCCACGATACGCTGTCCCTGGGCCAAAGTCGCGGTCCGACGCACACAGTTCTCGAGTTCGCGCACGTTACCGGGGAAGTAGCACGAGGTCAGCACTGAGTACGCGCTGTCGGTCAGCGTGAGCTGAGTGTCGTTCTCGGCATTGAAGCGGTTGAGAAATTCACGCGCCAGCACCGGAATATCGCCGTTGCGGTCGCGTAGTGGCGGCAGGAAAATCGGTACCACGCTCACGCGATAATACAGATCCGCCCGGAATGCGCCCTTCGCCACCGCTTCCTCCAGATTTTGGTTGGTGGCAGCAACCAGGCGCACGTCTGTCTTAATCGTGGTCGTGCCGCCCACGCGCTCGAATTCACCCGTTTGCAGCACCCGCAACAGCTTGGCCTGGAAGGCGGGCGTACACTCGCCGATTTCGTCCAGGAACAGCGTGCCGCCATCGGCCAGCTCAAAACGGCCCTTGCGCTGCGCCACGGCTCCCGTAAACGCCCCTTTCTCGTGACCAAACAGTTCCGACTCCAGCACACTTTCGGCCAGAGCTGCACAGTTGACGGCGATAAACGGTCCCTTGCTGCGCGGCGATAGCTCATACAGGGCTCTCGCAAACATCTCCTTGCCCGTGCCCGACTCGCCCCGCAGCAGAACCGGCGAGTGACTGCGCGCTACGCGGTGCAGCTTGTCGAGCACGGCACGAATAGCAGGCGTGTTGCCAATGATTCCGTTCGCGTGTGCGGCGCGCTCTACGGCTGCCGCGGAGTGCTCAATAGTCTTCTCGAGCCGGTGCTGCTCTCCCATCAACCGCTCGCGATCACGCACGATGAGCCGTTGCAGACGCACGGTCTGCCCCAGCAGATTGGCGATCATGTTGAGAAAGCGGACATCCTCATCCAGGCTGATGTAGGGGTGCTCGCCGTGTTCGCGATCGATGGTGAGCGTGCCGATCACCTTGCCACGGTCCTTGATCGGCACACCTATGAACGAATACTCGCCTTCCGCCTCGCCCCACTCGTAGAAATCAAAACTCTCGAAGAGCGCGTCCTGCTTCATGTACTCGATCACGAGCGGCATCTTGGTCACGACGATGCGGCCGATGGCGCGCTCGGGCAGGCGTTGGAAATAGTGCTTGGCCGTGTCTTCACTCCAGACGGAACCGACCACGACTTCGGGGTTGCCAGCGTCATCGAGCAGTGCGATCAATCCATGACGCATGTCGAGAAAGCTGGACAGCAGCCGCAACACATTTGCCAAGGTGACTTCGAGCCGTGCTGGCACGGTCAGCAGCTTCGAAATCTCGTACACCCCAACCAAGGATATATCCGAGCGCCGCGTGCCTTGCGCGGGAGCGCTGGCGCTCCCCTCTACATCAGTGATTGGCGCGATCGTCGTGACTGACATCATCGTCCCTGATCAACTACATTGGAGGATCAGCACTTGGCAATTCTGACAACGCTCTCACGCTTACAGGCCGACCGAAAGAGTCTCGACTATCTTCCCCATGAACGCAACACATCGCTATGGGGCGAATAGGTACTCGATTCATTTAGTAGGGGATGTTGCATCGAGCAATGACGGCCGGTGCACTCATTCTGTGCCTCGAAGTGACTCGCTGAACACTCTTGGTGCGACTGAGCGACGATGCGGTCAGTTGTGCCTCGACGTTCGTCTAACCAGTGGCCCAGTGGAAAATCGCGCCACTGACCGTGTTTCTGGCGAGCGATGCCGCGACCAACGTATCTGGACAGATCTTTGGCGTGCGAGCCAACGAAATCTATTTCTTCAGCCAAATTCGCATGATCCGTTCGGTGCATCGCGGCGAGGGTTGGACTGCGGAAACGATCGCCGAGCATGTTATGCGGCATTTGAGGTCGGTTACTTCCCGAACGTGCCCTCCCTGGAGCTAAGGCCGTGGGATCCACTCCGACGCAGCCTCTACTTCTGCCAAGATAATCCAGCCTAGCCCAGGACGCCGCGCCTTGCAGTGTTCCGACACACATCGATCAGGCCGGAGCCGCACCGGC
>OCTA010000417.1_pt1 | contig 39227 bp, 31 predicted proteins | sample 1538991 | NCBI WGS metagenome assembly OCTA01 (sample SAMEA3539302, study PRJEB22396) | soil metagenome | biome: tundra; feature: field; material: soil | place: USA | collected 2010-05 | depth 0.15 m | reverse complement strand
ACTCAGGTTCCTGGGCGGCCTCGCGACGGTCAATTGGACTGCGACGAGGAGCGGAATCGCCGCGGCGGACACCTCCCTCCTCGGCCTCCCACCCGACGGCATGAAAGCCGACGGCACGGAAAGCACCTGGGGAGCGGATCCAAAGAAGGCCTGCAATCGGGCCTACGGGGTCATTCTGTGTACGGACGGCCAGTCGAACACCTGCAATACGGGCACATCAAAGGGACCGGACTGGGAATGGGACAACGACGTTGCGCCGACGGCGTGCGAATTGGACACGGGCGGGACCGATTTTACGAACTTCCCTCCGGGTAAGGCGGAAGCGATGTATCTGGACGCGCGCCAGGCAGCGGCGGGAGACGCCATCGTGCGGGCCCGGACGTTCGCGATCGGAATCTCGCCCGACGTCTCACGTTGCGAGCTGAACCGCACAGCGTATCGCGGCCGCACCGACGCGAGTGCGGCGAAGAAGGATGCCGGGTTCGTCCTTTACGATTGCTTCGACCCGCCGGCCCTGCGCGGAGACGTCCGCCTGCCGCACATCAACCCGACCACTAATCAAGGTCCGACCGCCGGGACCTCGGTCCCGACTGACGATAGCGGGGCGGCCGCCCCCGGCACGACCGCGTGCCCCGGCCCTATGCCCCCCCCGTTCCCACCCCTGCAGACGGTGACTTTGCCAACCGTCAACCGGTTCGGCCCGGACCAGGCGTCGCCGGACAACAACGACTACGCCTTCTTCGCGAGCGACGCCCGGGCGCTCTATGACGCCTTCCTCGCGATCGTGCGGGGTTCGGCGAGCGGCGACTACACGACGAGCTCTCCCGTCTCGGGAGCGTCCGTGAGCCTCGGAAACACGGTCGTCCTGACCTCGGCGACGTATCCGCTCTGGCACGGCCACATCAAGGCGAAGGACACGACCAACCCGCTCGCCATCGTCGACCTCTGGGACGCGGGAGACGTCCTGACGAACCCGGACTTGACAAAGCCGTGGCAGCCGACGCCCGCGACCCGGCAGCTCTACACGTGGGATCCGGGCACCGGTGCCCTGATTGCGATCGTCGCGGGCAACGCCGGGACGATCCAAGCCCTCTGCGGCGCCCCCTGTGTGGCACTCAACCCGCCCACGGGCGTCGATTCCACGGTCATCGATTTCATCCGTGGAATCGATACCCGGGATTTCATTCTTGGACCGGGAAACGTATTGGTTCCCAACCCCAACAAGGGTCTCCCGCGCGCCTGGCTGCTGGGTCCGTCCATCAACGTGACGCCCGCGATCGTGGGCCCCGCGCAGCAGTATTTCCAAGCGGGAAACGTCGTGGATCATAAGTCCTTCGAGGCCACGTACGCGACCCGGCGCAAGCTCGCGTGGCTGGGCGCCGACGACGGATTCCTGCATGCGTTCGATCTCGACGACGGCGCTGAAGTGATCGGCCTCCTGCCCCCGAACCTGATCGCGAGCCAGATCACGCTCTACAACACCTTCCTCGACCCGGACCCGCAGGTTTCGACGGACACCGGACAGAACGAAGGGTTCACGTTCGACGAGCACACCTGGGGGGTCGCGAGCTCCCTGAGGTTCGCGGACGTGTATTTCGGCGCTCCGACGAACGCCTACAAGACGGTCGGGTTCCTGACCGAGGGACCGGGAGGCAGCCTCATCGCCGCGATCGACATCACGCACCCCTATCCGGACCGCGCCAGCACCCCGGCCGTTCCCCATGACCCGAACTACGATCCGGCGAAGCCGGTCGAGATCCTCTGGACGAAGGACTCTTCGAACTACGCGGGCCTCTTCGGCGGCTGGAGCGTGCCCGCGGTCGCGAACGACACGTTCACCACGAGCAAATTGACGTTCGGCGCCGGCATCAACCCGACGAGCCTCTACAAAGCCGCCGATCAAAAGAACGCGGACATCTTCGTGGTCGACCCGGCCGACCCGGTCATCCCGGGCAAACTCCTGTCCACGACCGTGGTCACGCCTCTCGCCTCGCCGAGCCCTCTCGTGGGCCTCCAGACGTTCACCGACTCGATCTTTTTCCAGACGAACGCCCCGGGCTTCCAGAACGACAACCGAGCGAATCTCGTGCTCCAGGGCGACGAGAACGGCCGCGTCAACGCGCTCTGGGGGAACTGGGCGAGCCCGACCTCGGGCGTCCTCATCGACCTGAACGCGGCGGCGGGAAACGCTGGCGTAGTTCCTACGAGTGCCGATCAGGTTATTCCTCAGCCGCTCTACTACTCGCCGGCGGCGAACGGGGTCGGGGTTCTTGGCTTCCAGGTCTACGCTCTCGCAAGCGGCAGCTTCTACGAGACGAGCCCGGCCGTTTCGGGCTGGAACGTGAACCGCGTGGGAGACCCACCCTCGGGCTCGGGCTACGACACCTCGCTTCCCCCCTTCGTCCCGACTCTCTTCGTCGCGACGAATCCCAACAAGATCACCGACGCCGCCTTCGCCTCGGTGCCGCTCGGCTCCGGAGCCATGGCGCCGCACGTCATCAGCAAGGTCATCGGCGGCGAGACGACCGGAATCCCGCTCCAGGTGACCGACCCGACGTACGTCGCGGGTGTCCACACGCGCCTCGGCATCCACACCCAGGTCACGTCCTCGCCGCTGCTCGTGGGGAACGTGAATTCGACGACGCAGGATGTCTTCTTCACCGTCTTCGATCCCGACTACGGCTGCAACGGCTACTCGTACGTCATCAAGGTGGAGTTCGAGATTTCCGGGGGCTCCGCGCCGGTTTTCAGCGCGACGAACGCGACGACCGTTTACGCCGCGGGCGCGGGTGCCGCGTCTGGATTCGTCGTGACGGACAACGGCGCGTTCGTCGGGCAGAGCGGCGTCGGAAAGAACCAGGCGACGCTCGTCAAGGTCGACATTCCCAAGCCCTCGCTGCCTGGCGCGCCGAACTTCCGCCCCGTGTGGTGGAAGGAGCAGAGGTAAGCGCAAGGAGGCGAGAGGGAAGCTTCGGCTAGACTCCGAGCGTGGTCGCGGGGGCGAGGCCGTTCCTCGAGAAGAGGGGGTTCTCCATGCGAGAGCTCACTCTCACGCTGCTTCTCGTGGGCGTCGTCGTCGCCGTCGCGGTCAGGCTGATCGACCTCAGGACGAAGCTCCTCCTCGTCGAAAAGGACGCTTCCGGACTCGGCGGAGTCCTGGAGGTCGCGGTCCGCTCCGTCTCACGTGACCTGGAAGGCGCTTTTCGCGGCGGCGTGGCCCTTCCCGAGGCCATCCGCCCGGTCGAGGACAACACGAGCGCCGAGGGCGTGACTTCCTACCGCGACGCGGGAGGAGAGGTCGCGGTTCGAACGGGCACCGACCAGCTCCGCCTTCGCGGGGTGATCCGGTCGTCCCGGCTCGGCGTCGAGCCTCGCCGGGAACCGGACGGGGCGGGCGTCCCCGAAGGGATCCTGAGAAACGCATCTTCCGTGCCTCTTCGGGCAGGCCCGCCACGCGAGGACCCCGACGGCGCGAAGAGCCTCCAGTCCGTGATCGAGCATCTCGGGGATCCGGCGCGGCGCCCGAAACGGTTCTTTCTCGTCGCCGATTCCGCGGGCCGTTACGCCGTCGCCCTCGTCAACGCGTGGAATCCCTCTCCGGCTCCAGCTCGGACCGTGGAATTTTTCCTCGACTTCACGGATACGGACGCCGTGAGCCTGAGCCCGGGCGGCGAGGCGGGTGCCGCCCGCGCACTCGGAGAGGTCGTGACCGGGGGACTTCTGGATGATCTCGTGTGGTTCGTCGCGCGGGGGCCGGAGGGGCGCCCTCCGGATTACGACGCGGCGAGCGATCCGCCGTCGATGAGATTTCCGCACCCGTATCTGGCCGTCGCGGCCTTCGCGGGAGACGGCCGCTGGGAGGTCACGCGCGTGGGGGAGGACGTCGAGGAGCTTCAGGTCGCCTGGGGGCTCGCCGGCGCCCGAGACGCGCTCACGTGGCGGGGCGGCGTCGCCGGGAGTCCGGCGCCGAAGGCGAAAGACCTCGTGGATCCAGCCGGAAAGCCGCTCCTCGGTGCGCTGAAGGTCGCGATGACGGCGAAGGCGGAGCACCGTTACGTGCGCGGGGACGGCCCCCAGCCGCCGGTCGATTTCGTGCCGCTCCTGAACGCACCCGCACCCGACTCGCTGCACGGCGTCGGGCCCGTGGGATGGAGCTCCGACGAGAGCCGGCGCATCCCTTTCGAGCGAACGACGCGAGAGGTCGTCATCTCTCCTCCCGGCGCCGGGCCCGCCGCGGCGCGCTAGCCCATTCCGGGTGTAAAATAGAGAAGCGATCAGCCTCGAAAGGAGGTCCCATGCGACGGCTCCTGGTGGTGGTAGTTCTCGCGTGTCTCGCCGGCATCGCGGGGGCCGACGAGATCTGGCTCAAGGACGGTCGCCGGATCGTGACGAAAAAGCCGCTCGTTCAGAAAGGCAGCCTCGCGCTGCTCACGACGACGGACGGGGTTCTCCTGTCCATCCCGCTTTCGGAGATCGACCTCGCCAAGACGGCCGCCGAGAAGGCGCGCGCCGCGGAGGCCACGCCGGTGCCGACCGCGAGCGTCCTGAAACCCCTCACGCCCGTCGAAGCGGCGAAGCAGAAGAGCGGCCGCCGAGCCGCGGTCGTCCTCACGGACGACTCCGTGGCGCACGGAATTGGAGAGGAAGGCGGCGAGCAGAAGGAAGGCGAGGGCGAGGGCCGGGTCGATGTCGCGAACACGTCCGCCACGAAGACGAAGGACGGTTACTCTTTTTCCGGTTCGGTGATCAACGGCGGCGCGTCGGAGGTCTCCGGCGTGTCGGTCACGGTCGAGGTCGTCGGCAAGGACGGCAAGACGTTCTCGTCCGCGTTCGCGCAGCTCGCGAAGGACACGCTCTCACCCGGCGAGAAATCGACGTTCACCGCGTCGACGTCGATGGAGGGCGATGCCGCCTCGTACCGCTATGTGCCCCGCTGGCAGGTTCGGATTCCGGTCAAGACGGCCGGCGACGCGAAGGCGCCGGGAGGCGCTGCTTCGAAGCCCGAGGCCGAAGGCGGGCCGACGCCCGCGCCGACCCCGCCACCGGCCCCAACGTTCGTGCCGGTTCCGCGACCCGACGTTTCGCCGCCCGCGGCGAACGCGCCGACCGGAAATCCGGCGAACGGTACTTTCATCCCGCAGAACGACACGACGACGCCTTCACCGAACCCCCCGAGCACCTGATTAGCCTTCTCGGACTCTGATGCCCGCGGAGATTCTGCTCGTCGAAGACCGCGAATCTCTCCGCGCGATGCTCGCGGAGACGCTGACACGAGAGGGCTACAGCGTGGAGGCGGTCGCGACCGGCGACGAAGCGCTGCGCCGTCTCGCCGAGGGCCGTCGCTACACGCTCGTCCTCACGGACTTCAAGATGCCGGGCGCCGACGGTCTCGCCGTCCTCCGGGCGGCGACGGCGTCCGACGCCGCCATCCCCGTCGTCGTCCTCACGGGATTCGGCACCGTCGAGACGGCGGTCACGGCGATGAAGATGGGAGCGGCCGACTTCCTGAGCAAGCCGGTCGACCCCGACCTCCTGCTGCTCCTCGTCGCGCGGCACGTGCGCGCGCGGCGCTCGGCCGTCGCGCACGGGCTCCTTGCCGCCGAGGCGGGCCTCACGGGAATGCCCGACATCGTCGGCACGTCGCAGGCGCTCGCCGAGGCTCTGGAACGGATCCGGCTGGCCGCCGCCTCGGACGTCACCGTCCTTCTGACCGGCGAGTCCGGCACGGGCAAGGAGCTCTTCGCGCGCGCGATGCACGCGCTCTCGCCGCGGGCGCCGGGTCCGTTCGTCGCCGTGAACGTCGCCGCCCTGCCGGAAAGCCTCGTCGAGAACGAGCTCTTCGGGCACGAGCGCGGCGCGTACACGGGCGCGAGCGAGCGGCGCGCGGGGCGCTTCGAGCTGGCCGACGGGGGCACGCTTTTTTTGGACGAGATCGGCGAGCTGCCGGCCGGCGCGCAGGCCAAGTTCCTGAGAGCAGTCGAGGAGCGCACGTTTCTCCGCGTGGGCGGCACGGTGCCGATCGCGGTGGACGTGCGGATCGTGGCGGCCACGAACCGCGAGCTCGCGTCTCTCGTCAAGGCCGGGGCATTCCGTGAGGACCTCTTCTATCGCCTCGACGTCTTCCCAGTGCGCCTGCCGCCGCTCCGCGCTCGAAAGGAGGACATCCCCGCGCTCGCGAACGGCTTCGCGGTCTCCGCGGCGCGCCAGGTGAAGAAGAAGGTGCCCTCGTTCTCGCCGGCCGCGCTCGAGCGGCTCGCGGCGCACGACTGGCCGGGAAACGTGCGCGAGCTTCGCAATGTCGTCGAGCGGGCCGTCCTCCTCGCGGCGTCAGAGGTCATCCGGCCGGCGGACGTCGTCGTCGGCATCCCGGGCGAGACGCAGCCACGATACCCCTCGCTCGACGGGACGCTCGAAGAGACGGCGGAAAGGTGGCGGCGGGCGGGCGAGGCGGCGCGAATCCGGCGTGCGCTCGAGGCCACGGGAGGCGACAAGACGCGCTCCGCCGAGGAGCTCGGCGTGCCGCTCAGAAAGCTCGCCCAAAGGATGAAGGAGCTGGGGATCTAGCCGCCGAGCGCCTCGAGGGCGCGGACGATCTCTTCGTCCTCGGATTCGGCGACGCTCCGGAGGTCGAGGAGGACGCGGCCACCCTCGACCCGCGCGATGACGGGCAGCTCTCCCGTGCGGAGCGCCGCCGCGAGAGCGTCGGCGGAGGACGAGGGGCGTGAGAGAGCGACGGCCTTCGAGGGCAGCGTGGACTCGGTGCCCGCGCCGCCGCCCGCCGTCGCGATGGAGTCGACCGCCGCGGCGGTGAAGCCCGCCGCGCGCGCGGCCGCCGCGAGCATCTCCGCACGGTCTCGCAGGGAGACGAGAGAAGCTTCGAGCATCCGGTAAAAGGGAATCTCGAGACGCCGCCCGGACAGATGCAGGTCGAGCGTGGCGGCGAGCGCGCCGAGGACGAGCTTGTCCGGGCGCAGCGCGCGGGCGAGCGGGTTCGCCCCCGCGCGCGCGACGAGGTCCTTCTTGCCGATCAGGATTCCCGCCTGCGGGCCGCCGAGGATCTTGTCGCCCGAGAAGCAGACGAGGTCCGCGCCCGCGTCGAGGGCCTCGAGCGGTACGGGCTCGTCCGCGAGAGAAGGCTCGGCGAAGCGCGCGGGAGCGCCCGCCCCGGCGTCGAAGATCACGGGCGCGCCGCGCGCGTGCGCGAGCGCCGCGAGCGCGGAGAGAGAGACCTCTTCGGTGAACCCCACGATGCGGTAGTTCGAAGGCCGGACCTTGAGAATCGCGCCGGCGCCGGCCTCGAGCGCCTCTTCGTAGTCTCGGGGCGTCGTCCTGTTCGTGGTGCCCACCTCATGGAGCGTGGCGCCGCTTTTCGCGAGGATCGAGGGCACGCGGAAATCTCCGCCGATCGCGACGAGCTCTCCGCGCGAGACCGCCACTTTCCGTCCGTTCGCGAGCGTGTCGAGGGCGAGGAGGAGCGCCGCGGCCGCATTCGTGACCGCGAGGGCGTCGAGGTCGTTCCTATCCTTCGCGAAGAGCGCGAGGAGGAGCGGCCTCACGTGCTCGCCGCGCCGCCCGCGTGTCCCGGCCACGAGGTCGTATTCGAGCGTCGAGAAACCCGCCGCGCGGCCCGCCGCGGCGACGGCCTGGGCGGCGAGCGGAGCGCGCCCGAGGTTCGTGTGCAGGAGGACGCCCGTCGCATTCACGACGCGCCGGGGCCCGGCCGGGGCTCTCTCCTCGAGCGCCCGGGCGGCGGCGGCCAGAATCGACTCGGCCGCGTCGTCCCCCCGGGGACCCTCCGCGCGCCACCGGTCGGCCGCCTCGCGGAGGGCCTCCTTCGCGCGGGCTCGTCCGTGCCTGCCAGCCAGCGCTCTCCCGGAGGCGCTCTCGAGGAGGCGGTCCATGGCGGGAGGGCGCGGGGGCTCGGTATCCATGCGCGCCGAATGTAGACTACTTTTCGCCGATGGCCGTCTCGATCGCACGCGACCTCGATCTGCTCGACAAGAGCATCGCGTCGCTCAGGCTGGATTACGAGCGCTTCTTTTCGGGCGACCTGAAGGTGCCTCCGCTGCCCGCCCGCAAGAGCGTGGAGCAGGTGCTCCGCCGGGTCGGCAACGCCTCCCTCGACAAGGCGGAGGAGCGATTCCGGCTGCAGGCGCTCCAGAGCCGCTTCACGGCGCTCTCGGAGCTGTGGGAGAAGCGGCTCGTGGCCAGGGAGGAGGGCCGCGGCCGGGTCCGGCCGCCGATCCGCGTGCGACCGGCCGAGCAGCCGGCTGCAACTCCTTCGGGCGACGCGGGGGCGGCGGCCTCCGTAAAAGGCTCCGGGCGGGGCGACCTGAGGTCTCTCTTCGACCGGTACTGCGCGGCGCGCGCGGCTCTCGGCGAGGACGCCTCGCGCCTCCGCTACGATCGATTCGAGGAGCTCGTGAAGAAACAGGCCGCCGAGATCCGGAAAGTGACGGGCGCGACGCGCCTCGCCTTCGACGTGCAGACGCGGGACGGGAAAGTGCGCCTCGTCGGCCGCTCTCTTCAGACCTCGACGAAAGGAACACCATGAAGGTCGATCGCCGCGCCCGCTTCGCCGGCGCGCTCGCCCTGTGCGCCGCCCTCGCCTGGCCGCTCGCCGCCCGGGACGTCTATCGGGGCTTCCTCGATCCGGGGAATCCCCAGCACCGAGCGACGCTCGATCTCCTCGAGCGCCTCGAGAAGACGCCGAACGACGCCTCGCTCCACAACGACCTCGCGTGCCTCATCGCGCGGGACGGCTTCTGGCGTGACGCCCTTCGCGAATTCGGCGTCGCCGCGAAGCTCGACAAGGCGGACAGCCGCCCGCTTTACAACGCGGGCCTCGTGCACGCGATGCGCGGCGAATGGGGGAGCGCCGCATCCTCTTTCCGCAAGGCCGTCTCGCGCGGGCCCGGCAACTGGGCGGGATGGTGGATGCTGGGCTTCGCCGAAGAGCAGCGCGGCAACGAAGGCGCCGCGATCGCCGCGTACAAGACGTCGCTTCGCGTGGACACGTCGCTGTTCGACGTGCGCCGCAACCCGTTCGCGGCGCGCACGCGCCTGAAAGGACGTGTCCTCCTCGAGTCGCTCGATGCCCGGGTGTATCGCCTCGCTCTCCCCGCGGCGGAGCAGATGGCGCAGCCCGACCTCGTGACCTCGTTTCAGCACGGGCACGTCGCGGTTCTCGCCGTCTCGGGTGCGCCCGTGCCGGCCGGCGCCCCGGTCCCGGAAGATCGCGCCGCGAAACTGGGGCCGGGCGGCCCGGTCATCACGTCGGTGCCCCCCGTCGGCATGAGCCGCCCGGCGCCCCCACCGGGATCGAGCGTCTCCGCTCGGCCAGCCATACCGACCGTCACGCGCGCGAACGAGCCGATTCCGTCGGACTTCCCCGAGCAGTCCCCCGCCGGGCCCGTGCCGCCCAGGCGCGTGCAGCCGGGCCAGGGCGGAGAAGAGGACGCTCCAGCTCCGGTTCCGACGCCGACGCCCCGTCCGCCCGGCCCCGGCGTGGGCTGAGGGTCAGGCGCCTTTCCACTTCGGGACGAAGAGCGTCGGCGAGCCCGCGCCGCCCGAACCCGAGGGCACGAACTTGAGATCGTCTCCCACGGCCTCGACGGCGCGCAGGAGCTCCGACAGGCGGCCTTCCACGAGCGTTTCGGAAACGGCCTCGGCCACCCGCCCTTTCTCCACCCAGTAACCTGCGGCATGCAGGCGGAAGCGGTCCGCGGCGAAGTCCACCTCGGGCCGCGAGAGAAGGACAGCCGCGTAGAAGCCGCGGGCGAGAGCCCGGAGAAGCTCGAGCGGCGCGACGCCCCGCGACGGATCCACGAAGAAGTTCGTGACACCGATCGCGGGCGGGTCGGTGTAAGCGCGCCGCATCGCGTTGCCGGTAGGGGGCTTTTCGAGGCGGATCGCCGCCGCGGAGTCCGAGAGCCGTCCGGCCGCGATCCCGCGCGACACGAGGACGGTGCGCGAATGGGGCGTTCCCTCGCCGTCGTGCGTCGCCTTCACCGGGCCGCCGGGGGCCGACGCGTCGTCGACGAGGGAGAGAGCGGGCGAGCCGAAGGCGTCGCGTCCGTCTCGCGTGCGCGACGCGAGGAGCGCGTCTCCCTCGTCGCCGAAAAAGGCGGGCGCGAGGCGGCCCACGACCGGCGCCGCGACGTTCGGGTCCAGAAGCAGGTCGCCGCGCGCGGGCGCGAGCGGCCGGCCGCGCAGAGGGAGGAGGGCGCGGTCCACCGCCTGGTGCGCGAGGCGTGCGAGGAAGAGCTCTTCGGGCCGCGACGCCGACGCGAGAACGCGTGCCGATACGCTGCCGGCCGCGGTCCGTCCCGTCACGGTCGCGACGAGCGTGGCGATTCCGCTGCCGAAGGCGACGTCGCGTCCGGCCGTCGTCGCGACGCGCTCTTTACGCGCGCCGACGGTGAGGATCGCCTCGGTCAGGGATACGGCGCCCTCGCCCTCGGCAAGGAGCGCGCTCCGGAAAGACGCGAGGAGAGCGCGCGCGGACGCCTCGTCTGGAGGCGGGGGCGGAGTGAGCGCCGAGGCGCGGTCTAGAACGACAGGCCCCGCCGCGCGGGCCCCGCGGCGCGTCCGTGCCCGGCCGAGGACGAGTCTCGCTTCGAAAGGAAGGCGGTCCACGGCCTCGGGCGGGGAAGCCGCGAACGCGGTGCGCCCCGACCGGAAGAGGCGCAGCGCGAAGCCCCGCTCGGCGACGACCGACAGCCGCGTGCCGTCCGCGTCCTCGACGAGCTCGATCGACGTCCCGCGGCGCTCGTAAGCCTCTGCAGACTCGCCCGCCGCCGCGTCGCACCGCGATCCCGCGAGCAGGCGCTCGAGCAGCCCGTCGCGTCCGGGGCTCACGAGCGACCTCGCACCGCGGTGAGGCCGCGGATGAGAATGGCGGGCGACGCGCCGCCGACGGCCACACCTTCGCCACCCTTGACGCAGAGGCCGAGCCCGTTCGCGGGATGCGAGACGTCGCCGACTTCCGTGTGGAGTTGACGCAGAGCCCAGAGGACGTCGGACGTGAGGGCGAAGGGGCCCAGGGGCGCGCCGAGAGCGCCCCGGCGCACGAGGTCGGCGCTTTCGACGAAGAGCGTGAAGCGGCCGGATTCCGGGTCCGCGTGAGCGGCCGAGATCTCCCGCACGTAGAGCCCGTTTCCGCACGCCTCGAGGAGCTCGTCGCGGCTCGCGCGCCCCGGCGAGACGACGACGTTGGAAAGGCGCGGGCGTGGCGGCCGGCGGAAATCACCGCAGCGCGCGTGTCCGTTCGACGCTTGGCCGGCGGTTCGCCGGTCCGTCACGAGGCCGTCCACGCACCCGTCGGTCAGGAGCGCGACGGAGCGCGCGGGCGTTCCCTCGTCGTCCGCGAGATACGAGCCGGGGAGATCGCCGCGCGTCGGATCCGCCGTGACGAAGACGCCGGCGGGCGCAACGGCGGCCCGCGCGACGCGCGTGAGGACCGAGCCCCGCTCCCCGCCTTCCGCCTCCAGAGGATGGCCGACCGCCTCGTGCCAGAACACGGACGCGGCGCCGGGCGAAAAGACGACGTCCACCCGCCCCCCCGCGGCCCGGTGCGCGGGGACGGGCCGTGCGGCCTCCGAAAGGGCGCGCGCGAGGGCGTCGAGCGCCGGGGCCCACGGCGCCGACGTCTGGAAGGCGAACGGCCGGGCCGCGCTCGCGCGCCTGAGGACGCCCGTTGCTTCGAGACACCGCACCGTTCCGCACGCCACGATCTCCCGCGCCGTCACGACCGCGCGCGAGACGGCTACGCGCGCGACCGTGAGCGAGAGCGAAAGCCCGCGCGGATCGGGAAGCGCCCGGTGAAGCGCGGCGCCGAGCTGGGCGGCGCGCTCCTCCTCGTCAGGGGCGGAGGCTTCGGCCTCCGCGCGCGCCTGCGCGACTCCCCGGGATTTCAGGAACGGGGATCCGCCCGCTCGGCGCGAAGCTTCGCGCACCGCTTCCCGAAGCGCCTCTGGCCCGTCTCCTTCGCGGGCGACGAGAAGCGACTCGCGGCCGCGCCTGAGGCGCACGGCGGTGCCGCGCTCGTCGGCGAACGCCGGTGCGAGAAGCCCGGCCTCCGTCGCGGTCCACGAGACGCGTCGCCGCCTCTCGCGAAAGGCCTCGCCACTCTCGCCCCGACGCAGCAATCCCGAGACGATCCGGACCGCGTCCTCGGCGTCCTGGCGGAAAACCTCGACGACGTCGCTCAACGAGTGGGATTGTAGGAGCGCGCGGAAATCTCGCGGGCATCGCGTCAGATCGTGGGATATCCTCGCGAGCTCATGGCCCTCTCCGACGTTCGCCTCTCGGCCCAGGCGGCTTTCGTGGCCCGCCGGCTCCTCTCCGAGAGGCTGGTCGTGGCCGCCTCGGCGGCCGACGTGCGCCATGCCCTCGAGGCCGCGCTCGTCGAGGACCGCAACCGGGAGCGGGCGCTCGACGAAGAGGTGAAGAAGCTCCTCGAGAAGAACGCTGCGACGATTCGTGGCGCGAACGTCGACTACGCGGAGATGTTCCGGAAGGCGAAGAGGATGCTCGCCCAGAAGAAGAAAATCCCCCTCTGAGCGGGAGTCTCATGCCACGTTCGATCGAAAACCGGCTGCTCGCCCTCGAGGCCCTTCGCGCGAGGGCGCGGGCCGGAGGCGGCGCCGCTCGCCGCGAGAAACAGCACAAGGCGGGCAAGCTCACGGCCCTCGAGCGGGTCGAGCTCCTCGGCGATCCCGGCTCGTTCGAGGAGATCGATCCCTTCGTCGTGCACCGCTGCCGTGACTTCGGGATGGACGAGGAGGCGAACGAGATTCCGGGCGACGGCGTGGTCGCGGGCGTCGTGCGTGTCGAGGGCCGGCCGGCCTTCGTCTTCGCCCAGGACTTCACGGTCTTCGGCGGGTCGCTGTCGGAGACGAACGCCGCGAAGATCTGCAAGGTCATGGACCTCGCGATGAAAGTGGGGGCGCCCGTCGTGGGCCTCAACGACTCGGGCGGCGCGCGCATCCAGGAAGGCGTCGTCTCGCTCGGGGGCTACGCCGACATCTTTCTGCGCAACACGCTCGCCTCCGGCGTCGTCCCGCAGATCTCGGCGGTCCTCGGTCCCTGCGCGGGCGGCGCCGTGTATTCGCCGGCGATCACGGACTTCGTCCTCATGGTGCGGGGCACGAGCTCGATGTTCGTGACCGGGCCGGACGTGATCAAGACCGTCACGCACGAAGACGTCACGAAGGAAACGCTCGGAGGCGCCGATACGCACGCGGCCGTCTCGGGCGTCGCGCACATCGTGGCCGACTCGGACGCGGACTGCCTCCAGAAGATCCGCACGCTCCTTTCGTTCCTTCCCTCGAACAACCGCGAGGACCCTCCGCGCCGCGAGACCGCCGATCCGGCCGACCGCGAGGATCCCGAGCTGGACCATCTCGTCCCGTCCTCGCCGAACCAGCCTTACGACATGATCGGGCTCGTCCGGCACGTCGTGGACGACGGCGAGCTCTTCCAGATTCACGCCGACTACGCCAAGAACATCGTCGTCGGCTTCGCGCGGCTCGGCGGCAAGCCCGTCGGGATCGTCGCGAACCAGCCGGACCATCTCGCGGGCGTCCTCGACATCGACGCCTCCGTGAAAGGCGCGCGCTTCGTGCGCTTCTGCGACGCGTTCAACGTCCCGCTCGTGACGTTCGAGGACGTGCCCGGTTTTTTGCCGGGCACCAAGCAGGAGTTCGGCGGAATCATCCGCCACGGTGCCAAGCTTCTCTACGCGTTCGCCGAGGCCACGGTCCCGAAGCTCACGGTCATCACGCGCAAGGCGTATGGCGGCGCGTACTGCGTCATGTCCTCCAAGCACATCCGGACGGACTTCAACTTCGCGTTTCCGACGGCCGAAATCGCGGTCATGGGGGCCGAAGGCGCCGTCAACATCCTCTACGGGCGCGAGATCGCGGCCGCGAGCGATCCCGCCGAAACGCGCCGCGGGAAGGTCGAGGAATACCAGGACGCCTTCGCGAACCCGTGGGTGGCGGCGCGGCGCGGCTACGTGGACGACGTGATCGCGCCCCGCACGACGCGGCGGCGGCTCATCCGGGCGCTCGACCTCCTGGCGAACAAGCGCGACGTCATGCCGCCGAAAAAACACGGCAACATTCCGTTGTGACGCGCCTCCTGATCGCGAACCGCGGCGAGATCGCCATCCGGGTCATCCGCGCCTGCCGGGACCTCGGAATCTCGCCGGTCGCCGTCTACTCCGAGGCGGACCGCGCCGCGCTCCACGTGCGGCTCGCGGACTGGGCCGTCCCGATCGGCCCGGCGCCCGCGCGCGATTCGTACCTCGTCGTGGACAAGCTCCTCGACGCGGCGAAGAAGACCGGTGCGACGATGCTCCACCCGGGCTACGGCTTCCTCTCTGAGAACGCGGCCTTCGCGCGGAGAGTCGTGGAGGCGGGCCTCACGTGGGTCGGCCCCTCGCCGGATTCCATCGCGGCCATGGGGAACAAGACCGAGTCGCGCCGGCGCGTTCTTCAGGCCGGAGTTCCCATCGTGCCCGGCATGACGGCGCCGGCCAGGTCCGCCCAGGAGATCGCTGAATTCGGCCGGGAAAACGGCTTCCCGCTGCTCCTCAAGGCCGCAGCCGGCGGCGGCGGGAAGGGGATGCGCGTCGTGAGGAGCGCGGAGGAGGTTCCCGAAGCCTTCGCGCGTGCCCGGAGCGAGGCCCGCTCCTACTTCGCCGACGACGCCGTTTATGCGGAGCTCTTCGTCGAGCACCCGCGGCACGTCGAGGTCCAGGTCCTCGGCGACGCGACCGGGCGCATCATCGCCTTGGGCGAGCGCGAGTGCTCGCTCCAGAGGCGGCACCAGAAAGTCCTCGAGGAGTGTCCCTCGGCCGCGGTCAGTCCCGATCTCCGAGCGCGCATGGAGTCCGTCGCCGTCGCGGCGGCGAAGTCCGTCGATTACGTGTCCGCCGGGACGGTGGAGTTCCTCCTCGCGAAAGACGGACGCTTCTTCTTCCTCGAGATGAACACCCGGATCCAGGTCGAGCATCCCGTGACCGAGATGGTGTACGGCGTCGACCTCGTGGCGGAGATGATCCGGATCGCGCGCGGCGAGCCGATGTCGCTGCGCGAGAAGCCGGCGCCGCGCGGCCACGCAATCCAGTGCCGCATCTACGCGGAGGATCCCGCGCGCGGCTTTGCTCCCTCACCCGGCCGTATCCTGCGCCTCAGAAGGCCGCAGGGGCCCGGCATCCGCGTCGACTCCGGCGTCGAGGGCGGCGACATCGTGCCGCTCGACTACGATCCGATGATCGCGAAGTTCGTCGCATGGGGACAGGATCGCGACGAGGCCCTCCGGCGCATGCGCCGCGCTCTCGCCGAGTCACGGGTCGACGGCATCGAAACGTCGATTCCCTTTTTCCTGTCGCTCCTCGACGATCCGGACGTCGTGGCGAACCGCATTTCCACGCAGTTTCTCGATGGCTGGACGTACGTGCCGAAGCGTCCGGCGGAGGACGTCGCCGCGGCGTCGATGGTCGCGGCCGCTCTGGAGTCGATGGACGGGGCGAAGAAACGCCGGCCCCCGGCCGCCCCGGGCTGCGGATCGGGACCCGGGGCGTGGAGAACCGCGCGGGCGTCCTTCGGATCGCGCGAATGAAGTTTCGCACCCGGTTTTCCGACGACAAGGCGGGCCGCGCGCTCGACGTGACGGTCGGCGCCCCCTCGTTCGAGGCGACGCTGGAGGGCGTGCCGCTGTCCGGAGACGCCCTCGCGGTGCGCGACGGCGTTTGGTCCCTCGTCGGGCCGGACGGCCGGCAGATCGAGGTGAGTATCGCGTTCCAGACCGACGGCTCCGTCCGCGCCTACGCGGCGGGCTGCCTGTTCGGATTCGAGCTCCTCGATGAGCTGACGGCGCGGGCGCTGGCGGCGACGGGAGGCGGGTCGACGCGCCGTGTCGCCCACGCCGCGGCCGCGATGCCGGGCCGGGTCCTTCGAGTCCTCGTCGCGCCGGGCGAAGAAGTCACGCAGGGTCAGCCGCTCCTCGTGCTCGAGGCGATGAAGATGGAGAACGAGGTGAAGTCTCCGCGGGACGGCGTGGTCGCCTCGGTGGAAGCCGCCGCCGGGCAGGCCGTCTCGGCGGGAGACGTGCTCGTGCGGTTCGAGGCCGGCGGCGAACGAGGTTAAGTTAATCTTCGCCCCATGAAGTCACGCGTCACGCTTCCTGTCATCGCCCTGCTCGCCGCCGCCCTCGGATACGAGGCGTCGTCTTCCGCCGCGGGACAACCAGCGGCTTCGAAGCCGGCCGCTCCCGCGTCTTCAGCCGCCGCGGCCGCCCGACCCACCTCGAACGACGCCCTCCTCGAATGGGTCGACGCGTTTTTCGCGTGGGGGGAAGGGAAGGTCACGCTCGAAACGATGCCGCAGGTCGTCTTCGGCGGCGGCGCGCGCCTCGTCGTGGCCAGGAAGACCTTCACGGCCGACGCGCGCATGAACGACCAGGCCTATCTCGTCGTGGAGGGCGGCGCGAAGACGGTGCTCGTGGGGGACGCCATCTATGACGAGGAGCGCGCGAAAAAGCCGGCCCCGGTCCGCACGGAGGCCGATCTCGACGGACTGCGCGCCCGGCTCAAGCAGTATCTCGTCGGGGCGTTCTCGCTGGCTTTGGACCCCGCCAGCGACCGCAAGGGCTGGAAGGCCGTGATCGTGAAGGTCGACACCGGATACGGGAGCTACCCGATGGCCGGCTGGGTGAAGGCGGATGACGGGACGCTCCTCGTCCTCGGCCGGTGGTGGGATCGCGCGCGTTCCGTCGTCGAGCAGCGGAAGGAGTACATCAAGCTCGCCGGAACGCCCGCAACGGGCCCGGCCGATGCGCGGGTCACCGTCGTCGAGTACTCCGACATGCAGTGCGGCTTCTGCAAGAAGCGGACGCTCGACTTCGAGAACCTCGTCGAGAAGCTGAGCAAGGAGCTCAGGATCCGCCGCTACGTCAAGTCGTTCCCGCTCACGGGCGCGCACCCGTGGGCGTTCCGGGCCTCCTCGGCGGGCCGCTGCCTTTTTGACGGCCCGGGCGGAGCGGACCTCTTCTTCCGCTGGAAGTCGAACGTCTACGCGAAGCAGGACGAGCTTTCCGTGCCGCAGGTCGACGCCTTCGCGCTGGACTTCGCGGTCGCGAACGACATCGACGAGAGGACGTTTCGCGCCTGCTACCTCCAGGCGAAGGCCAGCGAGAAAATCCACGCCGACCTGGCCGAAGGCTGGGCCATGCGCGTGCGCTCGACGCCGACCTACTTCATCGACGGCGTCTACGTCTCGTGGTTCGCCGACAACATCATGGAGGAGTTCCTGAGGAAGACGTATCTCGGAGGGAGAGGCCTTCCCCTCCCGACGCCCGCCGCAAAGACGCCGGCCGCGGGCGGCCACTGACCTCTAATTTTTGAATGGCACCTGGACCACGATCCAGGTCTTGACCTTGTGGCCGTCCTTCGTGGCAGGTTTCCACCGCCACTGCTCGAGGGCGGACTTGCTCGCGTCGCCCAGGCCCACCTTCAGCGCCGTGTCGCGCAGGATTTCCACCTTGGCGGGCTCCCCGTTTTCGTCCACGAGGACGCGCAGGAGGACGGTCCCCGAGGTGTGATGCTGGATCGCGAGGCGCGTGGCCTGCGGGTTGACCTGCCGCACGGACACGGGGAGCGTGTCGATCAGCTCGGTCTCCACGAGATCGCCGTCCTTCACGGCCGGCGCCGCCGCGGCGGCCGCCGCCCGCTGTGCCTCGGACTTGCGGCGCGCGACGGCTTCGCGCGCGAGACGCGATGCCTCCCCGCGGTCTGCTTTCTCGCGCAGGGCACGGGCAGTTTCTTCGCTGTCCTTCGACTTGCCGGCCTCCTCGGACGTCTTGTCGATCTCGGCTTGGCGCTTTTTCGCAGCGGCTTCCTGGTCGCGCGTGGCCTTCGCCTCGCGCTTCTTGAGCTCGTCCTGGAGCTTCTTTTCGACAGCGGCCACGAACAGCGGATCTTCCTTTCCGACGACGACGGGAGCCGGCGTGAGGGCCGGCGTGGGCGGCGCGAGGGTGGGCGCCGGCGCGGGCGTCGGCACCGGAAGGGGCGGCGGAGCCGAGGGCCTGAGCGCGACGAAGGCGCCGGCCGCAAGGAGCAGGACGGCTCCGCCGGCGACGGCCCACAGCGGCGCCCCGCCGAGCGATTTCTTGGGCGCGGGTCCTGCGACGGCCCGTACCGGAACGGGCCCCGAGCGCGGCGTGCGCTCCGGAGGCCGGGCGGGCGGCACGGGCAGACGGCGCGAGCCGGTGGAGGACTCGAGCCGGCGCGAGCCGCTCCCCTCGACTGCGCGACGGCGGAGGGGCTCGCCGGCGGGAGCGGATGTGGGAACAAGAGGGACGGCGAGCGTTTTCGGGTCGATCTCCTCTTCGGCGGCCAGCTCGAGCTTCTCGCGCTGGATCGCCTTGTCGAAGTGCTTCTGGAGGAAAAAGGCGAGGTTGAACGTGGAGGGCGCGTACGGGCCGCCATAAAGGAGCGCGGAAAGATCCCTTCGGAAAGACGAGATCTGGCGATCCCTCATGCGCGGGTCCGGATGCAGGGCGCGCCGAAGCAGGCGGCGGATGTCCTCGGGCACGGGTGTGCCGTCCACGGCGAGGTTCGCGCCCTCGACGGACTCCAGGGCGACACCCGGTGGCGGCGCCCGGCCCGTGAGCGCCTCGTAGAGAATCGCACCCACCGAATACAAGTCTCCGGGCGTCGACGGTTTTCCCTCGGCGAGGACTTCCGGGGCGACGTAGGGTGCGAACGTCTGTCGCGTGCGCGCGTTTTTCAGGGCCGGAAGAAGGCCCGCGCCGAGGCCGTGGCCGAAGACACGCGTCTCGCCCTCGTTCGAGATGCAGACAAATGGTGGCACGAGAAAACCGTGTGCCGCACCCGTGAAGCGCTCGACGGGCGCTCCAGCTTCGAGGGCAGTGAGCAGCCTCTCGGCGATGAGGAGGCCGTGCTCGACCGGCAGGGGCGACCCGAGGAGGCGCGCGGCGAGAAGGTGGTCGAGCGTGCGCCCCTCGACGTACAGAGTGCCCAGGAACGGGATGTCGTCGATTGCGCCCATCACCGTCCCGCGCGCGATCGTGGGGCCCTGGACGTCGTCGACGAGGTTCACGGCCGTTTCCATCGCGGACAGGAGCGCGGATCGGTCGATCGCGGCCGCCGTGAACGTACGCACGAGAAGGAACGGCTTCAGCCGGGGCGCCCTGGCCGTTCCGGCCCGCCAGGCCTCACCGAGGGCGTCCGTGCCAAGGGCGTGAGTCAGGACATAAGGCCCGAACGGCCGCGGGCTCGGTGCGGAAGCGCTCATGAGCTTTTCGGAAGTGGGCTCTAAAGTGTAGCAGGGAACTGACCTTCCTCGACCGGTGAAGGGGGCAAGGGGGAAACACGACCGTGTTTCCCCCATCGCTCGCAGTTGCTAGCGCGCCTTTCCCGGGCGCGTGCGAAGCACGCGGCGCGCTAGCGGTCGGCGGCCTGCGCCGCCCGGCGTGTCTGGCGGTAGCGTGCCGCGTTCCGCTGCTGGTCTTCGTAGTCTGCGGAAAAAGAGTGCGACCCGTCGCCCGCCGCCACGAAGTAGAGGAACGAGACGTCCGCGGGGGCGATCGCCGCCCTCAGGGACGCAAGCCCCGGGTTGCAGATCGGTCCCGGCGGCAGGCCCGGATTCACATACGTGTTATAGGGCTCGTCCACGGCCAGCTCGGAGCGTGCGAGAGAGCCACGCCACACCCCGAGCCGTTTCAGGGCGTAGATCGTCGTCGGATCGCATTGCAGGAGCATGCCTTTGCGCAGGCGGTTCCGGTAGACCGCCGCAACGATCGGCCGTTCGGCGGTGACGGCCGTTTCCTTCTCGACGAGCGAAGCGAGGGTCGTGGCCTGAAGCAGCGTCATCCCCTGCGCGCGCGCCTTCTGCTCGAAACCGTCGGGCAGCCGGCGGGCGAACTGCCGCGTCATCGCGCCGAGAATCTCGCGCGCGCCCATCGAGCGCGTGACGATGTACGTGTCCGGAAAGAGGAACCCTTCGAGCGTGGGCGCGTCCTTCGGGACTCCGTCGAGCTCGTCCGGTCTCTGGAAGAGCGCCTGATAGTCGCGCGGCGTGGAAAAGCTCTGCGACGAGAACAGCGTGAAGACCTCGTCGGCGGTGAACCCCTCGGGGACGGTGATCCGGTAGGTCACGACGTCGCCCGCGACGATCGAAAGGACGACCTGCTCGGGCGTGCGGGGCCCCGCGAAGCGGTATTCGCCCGCCTTGAGCGTCTTGCCCTGATGAAAAACCTTGAGGGCGACCATGCCGAGCCGCCAGTCGCGGAGAACGCCTTTCGACTCGAGCGTCCCGAAGACGCTCGCGGACGGCGTGCGGGGCGCGATCGACACGATGACCTCCTCGCCCGGGTAACCCTGATACGGCGTCCGGAGGAGGAAGGAGACGAGCGCGAGGCCCACGGCGATCGCGACGACGACGAGGGCGAGCACCCACGCGAGGAGGGGCGTGACGTGGCGCCTGTGGGACGAGCGGTGCTCGAGCACGGGCGGCTTCGGCGGGCGCCTCAGCGCGTGCCCCGCGCCTCGTCGCGCTCGAAGAAGTAGTCGCGCAGGAGGACGGCCGCCGCTTCCGCATCGCGGGCGGACTTTCGGCGCCGCGCGCCAAGGCCGGCGTCGACGAGGGCTCGCTCGGCGGCGGCGGTCGTCAGACCCTCTCCGTGGAGGTCCACCGGCAGGCCCGACGACTCGTGGAGGCGCCGGGCGAAGTTCCGCACGCGGCGCGCCCACGTGCCTTCGCTGCCGTCCGCGCTCACCGGGTGGCCCACGACGATGCGGAGGACGTCGCGTTCCTTCGCGGCGGCGGCGATGGCGGCCGTGGCCTGCGCGTCGCTCGTGCGCGGCACCACGCCCACAGGCACGACGACCCGGCCGGTCTCGTCCGAGACGGCGAGGCCGATCCGCTTCTCGCCGAAATCGACTGCGAGGACACGCACAACCCGAATCGTAGGAGGCCCCCTCGGCGAAGTCCACTCCGGCTACAATTCCCCTCTTGGCCGGTCCGCGCTCCGGAGCCGGCTGCGGGAGCACATCCTCATGAACGACGTCTTCGTCCTCTCCGCCGCCCGGACGCCGGTCGGCACGTTTCTCGGCGCGCTCGCGCCTCTTTCGGCTTCGCGCCTCGGCGCGGTCGCGATCAAAGCCGCGGTCGAGCGCGCGGAAGTTCCCGCTTCTTCGGTCTCTCAGGTGTGGATGGGCAATGTCCTGCAGGCGGGCCAGGGCCAGGCGCCCGCGCGGCAGGCGGCGCTCGCCGCGGGCCTGCCTTTCTCCACCGGCTGCATCACGGTTCACAAGGTCTGCGGGTCCGGGATGCGGTCGGTGATGGACGCCGCGAACGCGCTGCGCACGGGCGAATTCGACGTGGCCGTGGCCGGCGGCATGGAGTCCATGTCGAACGCTCCATACCTCCTTCCCAAGGGCCGCTCCGGCCTGCGCATGGGCCACGGCCAGCTCCTCGACTCGATGATCTCGGACGGCCTCTGGGACCCATACAAGAACGTCCACATGGGCAACTGCGCGGAGCTGTGCGCGGCGAAGTACTCGTTCACGCGCGAAGCGCAGGACGCGTTCGCGTTCGAGAGCTACCAGCGCGCGCGCCGCGCGAACGAAGCGGGCGACTTCAACGCCGAGTTCGCTCCCGTGACGATCGAGGCCAAGAAGGGCCCCGTCACGGTGGATCGCGACGAGGAGCCGTTCGCGACGCCGCTCGAAAAGCTCGAGAAGATGGGGACCCTCAAGCCGGCCTTCCAGAAGGACGGCACCGTGACCGCCGCGAATTCGTCGAAGCTCAACGACGGCGCGTCGGCGCTCGTCCTCGTCTCCGAGGCGGCCTTGGGGAATGGCAAGCCGATCGCCCGGATCGTCGCGCAGGCGTCGCACGCCCAGGAGCCGGAATGGTTCACGACGGCGCCCGTCGCGGCCGCGCGGAAGGCGGCTGAAAAGGCCGGGATCCCGCTCTCCCAGATCGACCTTTTCGAGGTGAACGAGGCGTTCGCGGTCGTCGCGATGGCGTTCATCGAGGACCTCGCTCTCGACCCGAACAAAGTGAACGTGAATGGCGGGGCCGTGGCCCTTGGCCATCCGATCGGCTCGTCGGGCTCGCGCATCGTGACGACGCTCATCCACGCGCTCCGCGCCCGCAAGAAGAAGTTCGGCCTCGCCTCGATCTGCATCGGGGGCGGCGAAGCGACGGCCGTCGTCGTCGAAGCGCTCTAGAATCGGGCCGATGATCGACAAGGTCGTTCGCGGGGCCTCGCCTCGGGAGGCGGCTGCGAAAGCCGTCCAGGACGTCTCGTCCGGCGCGACCCTCGTCGTGGGCGGATTCGGCCTCTGCGGAATTCCCGAGAATCTCATCGCGGCGCTCGCGGCGAGCGACGTCACCGGGCTCACGTGCGTCTCGAACAATTGCGGCGTGGACGACTGGGGCCTCGGCATCCTCCTCGGGAAGAGAAAAATCCGGAGGATGATCTCGTCCTACGTCGGCGAAAACGCCGAGTTCGAAAGGCAGTACCTCGCGGGCGAGCTCGAGCTGGAGTTCTGCCCGCAGGGCACGCTCGCCGAGCGGATGCGAGCGGGCGGGGCGGGCATCGCCGGCTTTTACACGCCGACGGGCGCCGGTACGATCGTGGCCGAGGGCAAGGAGACGAAGGTCTTCGACGGCCGGGAATACGTTCTGGAGCGCGGCCTCACGGGCGACTTCGCGCTCGTCGCCGCGTGGAAGGCCGACCGGCTCGGCAACCTCGTCTACCGGAAGACCGCGCGCAATTTCAATCCGATGGCCGCGACGGCCGGGAGGATCACGGTCGCCGAGGTCGAGGAGCTCGTCGAGCCTGGCGCGCTCGATCCGGACGAGATCGACACGCCCGGCATCTTCGTCAAACGCGTCGTCGTGGCGCCGCGCGTCAAGCGCATCGAACGGCGCACCGTGCGGAAGGGCTGAGGATGGCGAAGCTCGACCGGGACGGCATCATCCGGCGCGCGGCCAGAGAGCTCAACGACGGGATGTACGTGAACCTCGGCATCGGCATGCCGACGCTCGTCTCGAACTTCATCCCGAAGGGCATGGAGGTCATCCTCCAGTCCGAGAACGGCATCCTCGGCATGGGTCCGTACCCGACCGAGAGCGAGGTCGACCCCGACCTCATCAACGCCGGGAAGGAGACCGTGACGGTCGTTCCCGGCGCCGCATTCTTCTCGTCGGCCGACTCCTTCGTGATGATCCGCGGCGGCCACATCGACCTCTGCATTTTGGGAGCGATGCAGGTCGACGCCGAGGGGTCGATCGCGAACTGGATGATCCCCGGTAAGCTCGTGAAGGGGATGGGCGGCGCGATGGACCTCGTCGCGGCGGCGCGGCGCATCGTCGTCACGATGGAGCACGTCGCGAAAAACGGCGAGAAGAAGATCCTGAACCGCTGCACGCTTCCTCTCACGGGCAAGGGCTGCGTCCACCGCATCATCACCGACCTCGCCGTCCTCGACGTGAAGAAGGGCGGAGGCCTCGTCCTCGTCGAGCGCGCGCCGGGTGTCTCGGTGGACGAGATCCGCGCCGCCACCCAGCCGCCGCTCGAGATCAGCGGCGACGTGCCCGAGATGAAGGTCTGACTGGCCCCCGTCTTGCGGCGCGTCGCGTGATGTGTCGAATCGGCCTCGGTCTGGTCGGGCTCCTGGTCGCGGGCTCCGCCCTCTCCCAGTCCTCCTTCGACACCGATCCCTTCGCGGCGCACTTCCGGGAGCGGGGCGGGTTCGAGCCGAAATTCAAGCTGCCCGAGAAAGGCGGGTCGATCCGTATCACGATCGACGCGGGCGACCCCGGAGGGCCGCAGGGCAAGCAGACGTTCATCGAAGAGGACCTCTTCACCGCGGATGCGCCGCCCGGCAAATTCGTCACGATCGAGTACCAGGACATGAAGCTCCGGGCGCGAAGCATCCATGGCAGCCTGAAGGAGAAGACCGTCGTCGCCGAGGGCGACGTGACGTTCGAGCAGGGGGCTTCGCGGATGCAGGGCTTGAGGCTCGAGCTGGACCTCGTCCAGAAGACGGGCGTCCTCACGGACGGCCGCATCGACCTCGAGGGCGGCCTCCATCTGAAGGGCGCGACGCTCGCGAAGGTCGGGCCGCGCAGCTTCACGCTCCAGGACGGCGTCGTCACCTCCTGTGAGATCTGCGAAGGCCAGGATCCGGCATGGAGGTTCCGGGTCAGGAGCGCCCGGGTGACGCTCGAGGATTTCGCGCGCCTCAAGGGCGTGACGTTCCTGATGGGCGACGTTCCGCTCCTCTGGACGCCCTATCTCATCTGGCCTGCGCTGAGGGACCGGGCCTCGGGCTTCCTCATCCCGGGTCTCGGCTACAACTCGAACCGGGGCGGGTATTTCGGCACGTCGTATTACTGGGCGATCTCGCGCTCCGCCGACGCCACGTTCTCGGGCGACTTCTACACGAAGGGGTACTACGGCCTCGGCACCGAGCTCCGGGCGCGCCCATCCGAAGGCACGCGCTTCGAGGGCACGTACTACACGATTTACGACCCCACGGTGCAGCACTGGCAGTGGCAGACGATCGGGACGCTCGTTTCGAACGACCTCGGGCCGAAGCTGCGCGCCGTGGTCACCTGGCTCGACTTTTCGGACCCGACGTTCTTCCAGAGCTTCAACGCGAATTTCAGCCTCTCCTCGGCGCGGACCATCGGGAGCGAAGCTTTCGTCACCTGGAGCCCCGACCCGTTCGCCCTGAATCTCCGGATAACGCGCGACGAGGCGCTCGGGTACGGCACCGGCAACATCGTGACTGAACGCCTGCCCGTGCTCGAGGCGAACATGCGCCCCACGCCATTCTTCGGGCAGGCGGTGTTCGTCGAGGCGTCGGGGCAGGCCGGCTTTCTGAGCACCGACCGGGGCGACGGCCTGCCGGCCGGCACATACGACCGGCTCGATTTCTTCCCGAAGGTGAACGTGCCGCTCTCGCTGTTCCCCTGGCTGTCGCTCGAGGGCACGGCGGGCGTCAGGATCACGAGTTACGGCAAGTCCCTCGCGGCGGACGGCATTACCCTGGTGGACAAGCCCTACGACCGCGAGGCGCTGTCGACGGAAGTCTCCCTGACGGGCCCCGCCTTCTCGCGCCTCTTCGAGGGAAAGCTGGGGCCGTTCACGAAGTTCAAGCACGTGATCGAGCCGCGCATCATCTGGGACTACCTCGCGGGGCGGGACGACTTCGCGCCGACGCCGCTCTTCGACGAGGTCGACTCCCTCATTCCCACGAACGTGGTCCGCTACTCGCTGCTCCAGCATTTCCTCGCCAAGGGAGACCAGGGCGGCTCGCGCGAGATCGCCTCGTTCGAGATCGCACGCAGCTATTTCGTGAGGCTCCCGGGCGAGAGTACGGCCTTTCCGCTCGACCCCAGCGTCCAGAAGAACTCGCCTCTGGACTTCATTCTCCGCGTCAACGCGACATCGGCCCTGAACCTGGACGCGAGGACGACCTGGGACCCTCACGCGAACCAGATCACGGCCGCGAGTATGACGGCCGTCCTGTCGGGAGCCGAGCGTACCCTCGCGCTCTCGCTCTTCGACAGCCACCCCGTGATCATTCCGGCCTCGCTGGACCCCGGCGCCTCGGCCCAGCTGCGCGTCTCGGGCGGGGTGCCGATCCTCCCCAAGAAGCTCAGATTCGACGTGGAAGCGAACTACGATCTGACGAAAGGGCGCATGCTCGAATCCCGGAGTCTGTTGACCCTTCAGGCAGCATGCTTCAAAATACTCGCGGAATACCGGGATTTGCGCACCGGAATCGTGCCTTCGAGGGATTTCCGGGTGGCGCTGACCCTGAAAAACGTGGGCAGCTTTCTCGACTTCACCGGGAGCCTTCCGTGACCCTTTTCGCCGCGAGAGAGATTCTGCCCCGTCGCGACACTCCCACCGTGGGACGAATCCGGACGTTTCTCGGCCTTCTCCTTCTCCTTCTCCTTCTCCCGTGTTCTGCGCTTCGGGGCGACGCGGCGGTGACGAACGCGACCTGTGCCTCGGCGCTCGTCATCGACCCGAGAGCGCTCCCCTGGTCCTCGGCGGGCATCGACACCACCGACATTCCCGGTGACGGGAATCCTCCGGTCTTTCCCTGTTACACCAAGGGACAGCTTCCGTCGGGCGGGCAGGCGCCTCCGTCGCACATCGTCTGGTTCTCCTTCACGCCCACGGTCTCGGACACCTACCGGATCGACACGATCGGCACGGCGCCCGCGGCCGACTACGACACGATCCTCGGCGTGAACACGGGCTCCTGCGGATCGCTCAATCCCGTCTCGGGAATCTGCCGCCAGAACGGCTTTTTTCCCGACGACGCGCCCGGATCGCTCCAGTCGTCGGTGACGCTCCTCCTGGAGGCGGGCACGACGTACACGATCGCCGTCGGCGGGATCGGACAGCCCGATGGCTTCACGGGCCTGTTCGAGCCCTCGAAGGGCGGCGTCCTCCAGCTGAACGTCTCCCGCGTGGCGGTCGGATACGCCTACGCTTACGTCGTAACGTCGGTCGCGCGCACGGGCGGCTACACGAGCGACGTCAACGTCACGAACGCGGAAGCGGCGGACGGCCAGTTCGTCATCCAGTACCTCGGGCACGGAAACGACGGCGACCAGAACGTGCCGCCGCTTCAGCCCGTTTCGAGCCCGCAGAGCATAGGGGCCTTGGGCTCGCGCGAGTTCGTGGACATCCTTTCCGGGCTCTTTTCGATCTCCTCGGACTACGGGGCGATCCTCGTCCAGTCGACGAACCGGCTGCTCATCGGGGCCCGGACCGCGACACCGGCTCCCGCGGGGGTCGGCTCCTTCGGCCAGTTCACCGAGGCGGTCGACGTCTCCTCTGGCACCTCGCTGCCCCTCGCGCTCGCCTACGGCGAGACGGGGCGGTTCATCGCCATGCGCGAGGACGCGTCAACGCGGACGAATCTCGCGTTCGTCAACACGTCGATGTCCCCCTGTGCCGTCCAGTCCGAGGTGTTGGACGGTGGCGGGAACCTGCTGGGTGACGCCCGAACGTTCACGGTCCCGCCGCACACGATGATCCAGAAAAACCGGCTCAAGGACACGTTCGGGTTCGCGGCCGACGTGCGGGATGCGTCCGTCCTCGTGAAAAACGTGACGACAGGCTGCACCGTTGCCGGGACCGCCTACGTGGTCGACGGGAACACGGCGGCCGGCACGAACGACCCCTTCGCGGTGCCGCTGCGCAAGTAGGGGGCGCCGTCGCCCGTGTAGACTTCCTCGTTCGTGCAGACGGTCATCCTCGGAGCCGGTGGAATGCTCGGGCGGGCGCTCGGACGCGAGTTCCCGGAGGCCGAGCGCTTCACCCGGGCGGCCCTCGACATCACCGATGGCGTCGCCCTTCGCGGGGCTCTCGCCCCGGACACGCGCCTCGTCCTGAACGCCGCGGCTGACACGCGCGTCGACGCCGCGGAAACCGACCCGCACCACGTCGTGGTCAACGTCGTCGCGGTGGGAGCGCTCGCGGCTCTCTGCCGCAAGCTGGACGCGACGCTCGTGCACGTCTCGACCGATTACGTCTTCTCCGGAAAGGGAATCCGTCCCTATCGCGAAGACGATCCCGTCGACCCCATCAACGCGTACGGCCGCGCCAAGCTCATGGGGGAGCGGCGCGCGTTCGAGGAAGGCGACGAGGTGCTCGTCCTCCGGACCTCGTGGGTCTTCGGCATGGGCGGCGTGAACTTCGTGGACACGATCCTGAAGAAGGTCGAGAGCGGCGCGCGCGACCTCTCGGTCGTGAACGACCAGGTCGCGCGGCCCGCGTACGCGGCCGATGTCGCGCGGGCAATCCGCCAGCTCCTCGAAAAGCGGGTCACGGGTGTCGTGCACTTTGCGAACGCGGGAGAAGCCACGTGGCACGAGCTCGCCTCGGAGGCGATTGCGCGAGAGGGTCACGCGGACGTCCGCGTGAAGGCGGTTTCCACGTCCGAGTTTCCCCGGCCCGCGCGGCGCCCCCGCTGGTCGGTCCTCGACACGTCGCTCTACGAGCGCATCACGGGCGGCGCGCCGCGCTCCTGGCGAGAGGCTCTCGGGGATTACCTCGCCGAGCGCCGTGCCGCCGCGCCCGCGCGCCCCGCCCCATGACGTTGACGAGGTCCGAGGCGGCGCGAAAGGCGCTGCACATCGGGATGGCTCTCTTCGCGCTGCTCCTGCCTTCGCTCTCGTGGGGAGCGGCATTGGCGGCTGCGGGATTCACCGTTCTCTTCAATGCATTCCTCTTGCCCCGGGTGACCCCGTATTTTCTTAGAAAGGAAGAGGGGGACAGGGGCTTTTCGGTCGGGATCACGCTCTATCCGCTCGTCGTGTTTGCTCTTCTTCTCCTTTTTCGCAGAAATCTTCCTGTCGCCGCCGCGGGATGGGGATACTTGGCGTTTGGAGATGGTTTTGCTTCGCTCGCGGGAATGGCAATTGGCGGACGGCGGCTTCCATGGAACTCGGGGAAGACCTTTTCCGGCTTCCTCGGCTATGTCGTCTTTGGCTTTTTCGGAGCGTCCTGTCTCTATGGATTCGTCTCCTCCCGGGTTCCCTCTTCCTCCGAGCTGATCTGCCTCTTCGCGGCAGCGTTCGCGGGCGCAGCCATCGAGAGCCTTCCGTCCGAGCTGGACGACAACGTCCTGCCGCCGCTCGTGGGAGCCGCGGTTCTCGCGTGTTTGCTCTTCACACGGGCAGGCTGGTCGGACGTTCTCGAGCCGGGAGCGCTCCGCGGTGGGCTCGTCGCCCTCGGGATCAACGTCGCGGTCTCCACGACCGCCCTCGCCCTCCGGCTCGTCCGCCCGTCCGGCGCGCTCCTTGGGGCGCTCCTCGGAACTGTCGTCCTCGCGTTCGGCGGCGCGCCTCTCTATCTTTCCCTCTGGGTCTTCTTCGGCGTCGGGACGCTCGCCACGCGCTTTCACAGGGCGCGCAAGGAGGCGATCGGGAAGGCGGAGGAGGAGAGCGGGCGGCGGGGCGCGGCGAACGTCCTCGCGAACGTGTCCGTCGCGGCGTTCTGCGCGCTCGTGGCGGGCCTTGTACCGAGCGGCGACGTCTTCCGGCTCGCGGCCGCGGCCGCACTCGCGACGGCCCTCATGGACACGGTCGGCACCGAGGTCGGCCAGGCCATCGCGTCGCCGACGGCCCTCCTGCCGGATCTCCGGCGGGTTTCGCCGGGCACGGACGGTGCCGTTTCCGTGGCGGGCACGCTGGCAGGTCTCGCGGCGGCCGCGGTCCTCGCGGCGGCTGGGTTAGCGACGACCCTTCTCACGGCGCTCGGCGCCGTGGCCGTCGTGCTCGCGGCCTGCCTCGGCACGGTCCTCGAGAGCCTTCTCGGCAGGGCGGGAGCGCCCTGGCGCGTCTCGAACGGCCACGTCCTGAACTTCGTGAACACGCTGGCGGGAGCCGTCGCCGCGCCCGCGCTTCTGCGGGCCCTCGGGAGCCTCTCGTGAACGTACGCCAGGCGATGCGCCTCGCCCGCCCGTTCACGCTTCTGCCTCCTCTCCTCGGGATCCTGTCAGGAGCCGTGTGTGCGTTCGGCAGCGTGCACAACCCCGATCCCGCGCGGCGCGTGACGGGGGAGCTTCTCGGGATCGTCGCGCTGGGATCGCTCTGCGCGTCGCTCCTCAACGCGGCCTCGAACGTGCTCAACCAGATCACCGACCTCGAGGTGGATCGCGTCAACAAACCCGACCGGCCTCTGGTCACCGGCGAGGTGTCCCTGGCGGCGGCGTGGCGCCTGACCTGGACTCTGTACTTTCTCGCCCTCGTTCCGACGTGGTGGATCGTCGTGCCGAGGCCTCCCGGACTCCTTGCGCGGGCCGCCGCCCCGCTCGCCGACCACCAGTGCTTCTTTCTGTTCCTCGCCGGCCTCGTGGCGACGCTGATCTATTCGACCCCCTCGTTCGGGAGGACGAAGCGCCTCGGAATATGGGCGAACGTGACGATCGCGATTCCCCGCGGGTGCCTTCTCAAGGTCGCGGGCTGGACGCTCGTCGCGTCCGCGTTCTCCGCGGAGCCCTGGGCGATCGGGTCGATCTTCGGGCTCTTTCTCCTCGGCGCCACCTCGACGAAGGATTTCTCCGACGCCGAGGGAGACCGCGCGGGCGGCTGCATGACGCTGCCCGTGAAGTACGGGAACCGTAAGGCGGTCGCGATCATCTCGCCCTTCTTCGTCCTGCCGTGGCTGCTCCTGCCGGTGCTCGCCCGCACACCCGATCCCGCGGCGAGAGCGCACCGGCTTCTGAGCGGCAACCCGGCCCTCCTCACGGCGCTCGGCCTCCTCCTCGCCGCCTGGGGCGCCTACACGGTGCACCTCTTGAGGAAGAATCCGGACGAGCTCGGCACGACCGAGAACCATCCGTCGTGGACTCACATGTACCTCATGCTCATGCTGGCGCAAATCGGCTTCGCGGCGGCTTACCTCTTATGAGAGCGCCTTTTGTGAACCCGGCTCGCGAGCGTAGGATCGGGAAGACTGTGGCCGAGCCCGCTTATTCCATCCCCTCGCCCGACCTGCCGGCCCTCACGGTGCGGTGGGAGGGCCTCGTAGTCGCGATCGACGCCACGACCCTGAACACGATCGCCCGCAAGGCCACCCGGAAAGTGCCCGAGGTGCGGGAGATCCTCATCGAGCCCGAAGACGGGCGGCTCGGCCTGTCGGTCCGCTATATCAAGAAGGGAATCCCGGTGGCCTTCCGCGGCCATCTCGAGTCCCTGCGCTTCAAGGACGGCTTTCTCGGGTTCACGATCGCCGACCTCCACATCTTCGGGGTGGTGCCGATTCCGAACTGGGTCATCTCGAAGATCGTCGAAAGGCAGCCCGAGGGGCGCGCGTTCTTCTATCCCGAGGAGCGGATCGTCGTCGTGAACCTCAACGGCGTCATGCCGCCGGAGCTCTCCGTGCAGGTCAAGGACGTCGTGTGCGAGAACGGGGAGATGCGCTTCGTGTTCGGGCCGAGTCAGTACCGGCTCGACCGCGTCATCGAGGAGATGGGCAAAGACCCGTTCGAGGACGAGTGATCGAGGGGCGTCAGAGCGTCTCGAAGTCGGCTCAGTCGATCCAGATCCTCACGTGCGCGTCGGGGGCGCTGATCTCCACGAGGTCGCCGCGCTCGGCGTTTCTCAGCTGCCCGACGAGGGCATCGACGTCGAGATCGCGGTCGGCCGTCGACACGGCGTCCACGATGCGCCAGGGTAGCCGGAGGGTCACGGTCTCCTCCGGGCGGCCGTGCTTTTGGACCTCCAGGGTCACCTGTTCGCCGTTCTTCTTGACGTGGATCTCGGCGTCCTCATGGGTGCGCACGACGTCCGTGCCGTCCGGCTTGTCTTTCAACTCCTGCACGATCGTGCGGATCTCGCTGGCGTCCACGGAATGGTCGAAGTGGAGATCCATTTCGCGCCGCACCTTCCCGAGAGAGGCGAAGCGCAGCGCGCCGGAGACGAAGGCGTAGGGGACCGAAAAGGAGACCCGATGCCGGTCGTTCCGGAGGTCCTCAACCTGCATCCTCAGGAAGCGGGGCCCTCGGACGCTCCCGCGCGTGTGCCCCGGCACGAGCGCCGAATAGGCGAGGAGGAACAGGGCGAACAGGAACAGGGCGTTGACGACGGATCGAAGCTCTTTTCCAACAGGCTGGCTCACGATGGCCTCCGGCTCCAGAGAGGGGAACGAGGGCGGAAGGGAAAAGGTTCCCGCCGTCCTCCGGCATGGACATTCCCCGCCGCCGATGCTAGCTTTTCATGGAAGGGCGGGCCATGCCTCATTTCATTCACGACACGTGTATCGGGTGCGGTGTCTGCGAGATCAAGTGCCCGACGCACACGATCACGGGCGGCAAGAACGAGAAGTTCGTGATCCACCAGGACCGGTGTATCGACTGCTCCGTGTGCGCGGTTTACTGCCCCGTCTCGTGCATTCAGGACCAGCACGGCGACCTCGTGATGAAGGTCAAGCCTAAGGACATCCCGAAGGCGATCGTGGACCGCGAGCTCTGCACGGCGTGCGAGTTCTGCATCGACATCTGCCCGTTCGACTGTATTCACCTCGTGGCCGACCCGCTCGCTCCGAACCTCCACTACAAGGTGGCCGAGGTGGACGCGGCCCCGTGCGTGTCCTGCCGCCTCTGCGAGACGGTCTGCGACAAGGACGCCATTTACGTCCCGAACCCGGTCACGCAGGCCAAGCAGTACCTGCCGGTCCTCTAATCAATGGGTGATGTAACGCCCGAGCCCCCTTTCGAAGAATCTTCCTCTTCCTCCCCGACCCCGGCTGGCCGACTCCTCGTCCAGTTCTTCGTCATCCCGCTGTTCGTCGTCGGCGTGGCGGTATTCGTTTTCTGGCTCTTCGGCGCCATCGCCGTCGACCGCAAGAACGCCGCCGAGCTGCTGAACGACGTGCGGACGGGGAGCCGGAACCAGCGCTGGCAGTCGGCCTTCGAGCTCACGAAGAAGCTGCCTGCCCTCACGGATCCGAAAGAGCGCGCGGCATTCTCGGCCGCGGCTCTGCGCGCGTTCGAGGGCGCCGAGAACGATGACCCGCGCGTGAGGCGGTACCTGACGCTCGTCCTCGGCCGCCTCGGAGACCCGCGGGCTGTTCCGCTCCTCGAGAAAGCGCTCGACGACAAGGACCCCGAGACGCGCCTGTATGCGCTGTGGGCGCTCGCTCTCGTCGGAGATCCTTCCTCGGCGCCACGCGTGCGGCCGCTGCTCGAGTCCGAGGACGCCGGAGTCCGCAAGACCGCGGCGTATGCCCTGGGGCGCATGGAGGACGGCGAGGCGGTCCCGGCGCTGAAGAAGCTCCTCGCGGATTCCGTCACGGACGTCCGCTGGAACGCGGCGCTCGCCCTCGCGACGCTCGACGACCCCGCCGGGCGCGACGTCCTCGTCGGCATGTGCGACCGCGAACGTCTGCGGTCGACGCCCGGGCTTTCCGCGGACCAGCAGGAAGACGCGCTCCTCAACGGCCTTCGCGGTCTCGTTCTCCTGCACGACCCGGCGGCGAAGGCGCTCGGCGGGAAGATGTCCGACACGGACCCGTCGCTGCGCGTGAGGCGCGAGGCGAAAAGGATCCTCCTCGGAGAGAAGGCGTCCGCGGCACCACGGCCGAAAGACGCGCCTTGACGGAGCCCGCATTTTTTGAGACTTTGTCTCAGGTGTTTTCTCGAGGGGGCGGATGACGGAAACGGGTTCGGCGGGAGTCGCCGTCGCGGAAAACGCGGCCGCTGCCCCCACGCGCCGCAGTTTCGTCAACTGGCTCGCCGTCGGCTGGCTGGCGTTCGCCGCCGGCGTCGGCGCGTTCGTCACCACAATGGCGCGTTTCCTGTTTCCGAACGTCCTGTTCGAGCCACCGTCGTCCTTTAAGGCGGGCTATCCGGCCGACTACCAGGTCGGCGAGGTCGACGAGCGCTGGAAGGAGAAGTACCAGATCTGGGTCGTGCGCAACACGGAGATGATCTACGCGCTCATCACCGTGTGCACTCACCTCGGCTGCATTCCGAACTGGCTCCCGGCGCAGAACAAGTTCAAGTGCCCGTGTCACGGCTCGGGGTACTACCGCTCGGGCATCAACTTCGAGGGGCCCACGCCGCGCCCGCTCGAGCGCGCGGCCATCTCCATCTCGCCCGACGACGGGCAGATCTTCATCGACAAGGCGCGGAAGTTCCTTTACGAGAAGGGCCAGTGGACCGATCCGGCGGCCTTCATCAAGACGACGTAGGAGAAGGATTGAGGGACCAAGAGATGTCTTCTGAAAGGGAAAGAGGAGCCGCCGGCGCATGAGCCTCGAGCGCCACTGGAAAAAGATCCAGCAGCAGGTCGTCGAGACGCAGATCTGGAAGTCCATTTTTCGCGTCGGCATTCCGAACACGAACCGCAAGCGCGTGCTCGCGATGCTCGGCAACGTCGTGCTGCACCTGCACCCGGTGAAGACGCGCAAGTCGGGCGTCAAGATGCGCTACACGTGGTGCGCGGGCGGGATGACGTTCTTCCTGTTCCTCACGCTCACGTTCACCGGCCTTCTCCTCATGTTCTATTACCGGCCGACGATCGAGTACGCCTACGGCGACATGCTCGACCTGCGCGAGCAGGTGCCCTTCGGAATCATGCGAGAGATGCACCGCTGGGGCGCGCACGCGATGGTGATCTCCGTGTGGATCCACATGTTCCGCGTGTTCATGACCGGCTCCTACAAGCCGCCGCGGGAGTTCAACTGGAACGTGGGCGTCGTCCTGCTCGTCCTCACGCTGCTCCTTTCCTTCACGGGCTACCTCCTCCCGTGGGACCAGCTCGCGATCTGGGCCATCACGGTCGGCTCGAACATGGCGCGCGCGACGCCGCTCGCGGGCAACGAAGGGCCGTTCGCCGCGCAGCTCGCCGTGAACGGCGTGAACCTCGTGACGGCGGGCAGCGACGCGCGCTTCGGCCTCCTCGGCGGGCGCATCGTGGGCGCGAACGCGCTCCTCAGGTTCTACGTCCTCCACTGCGTGTTCATCCCGCTCGTCGCCGCCTTCCTCATGGCCGTCCACTTCTGGCGAGTAAGAAAAGATGGAGGAATCAGTGGGCCTCTTTGATGTGAGCGAGGGGATCAGCAGGCCGCTATGAACGGCCTGAAGTCATTCATCAACTGGCTCGCATCGCCCGCCATCGCGGTGACACTGTCGATGCTCTCTCTCGTCGGCGCGATGTTCTACAAGCCGATCTGGACGAAAAAGGGCGGGCTCGTGCTCTTCGCGACGCTCGTGGGCGGGTTCGCGTTCAGCTTCACGGATCCGAACTTCCGCATCGTCGCGACCATGCCCGACAACGTCCCGATCCTCGGAATGCTGTTCCTCGTGGGGTTCTTCTTCTGGTACGCCATGTATCAGGCGCACCTGAACGACGCGCGCCTTTCGGTGGGCCTGCCGCCTCTCGAAAAGGACGACAGCGACAAGAAGGTTTTCTCGTGGCCCGACCTCGTGTACGTCGAGCTCGTCTCGCTGATCATCTGCTCGATCGTCCTGATCGTCTGGTCGATCGTGCTCAAGGCGCCGCTCGAGGAGCCCGCGAACCCCGGCGCGGCCCCGAACCCGGCGAAGGCGCCGTGGTACTTCCTCGGGCTGCAGGAGCTGCTCGTCTACTTCGATCCATGGATGGCCGGCGTCGTCCTGCCGACACTGATCATCGTGGGCCTCATGGCGATCCCGTACATCGACACGAACCCGCGCGGGAACGGCTACTTCTCCTTCCGCGAGAGGAAGTGGGAGATCGTCATGTTCTGCTTCGGGTTCATCATCCTGTGGGTCGTCCTCATCATCCTCGGGACGTTCCTGCGCGGGCCGAACTGGAACTTCTTCGGCCCGTACGAGTACTGGGATCCGAACAAGCTCGTTCCGCTGAACAACGTGAGCGTCTCGGAGATCTTCTGGGTCAAATGGCTGAAGACGGCGCTTCCGACGTTCTGGTTGAAGCGCGAGCTGCCGGGAATCCTTTTGGTCCTCTTTTATCTCGGCGCGCTGCCGGGCCTCCTCGGGAAGACGCTCTTCAGACGTTTCTACGAAAAGATGGGAATGGTGCGCTTCTTCGTGGGCGTGAACCTGTTTCTCATCATGTTCGCGGTGCCGATCAAGATGTACCTGCGGTGGATCTTCAACCTCAAGTACATCGTCAACATCCAGGAATTTTCTTTCAATATCTGACATGGCCAAGGCTCCTCCCCCCGAACCGATCGATCACCACTACGACATCAAGCGGCTGACGAAGGTCTTCGCGATCACGTCGATTCTCGTGCTGCCGGTATTCGGATGGATGACGTGGCAGGACTACGGGCGCGATTGGAAATTCTGGCAGAAGAAGTTCGTCGAGAACGACCGCAAGAGGACGCGCGCGGCGCTCCGAGCGGCCTCCGAGAAGATCGATCCCGAGGCCGAGGAGAAGTACCTCGAGCAGAAACGCGAGGGCGCGCGCGAGATGCGCCGCAATCGCACGGCGGTTTCGGAAGCGGAGGACCGGACGAAGAAGGCCGAAGGAGCCTGGTACGAAGCCGACCAGGACTTCCGTTTCAAGAAGGCCGAGATGGACACCGCGCGCTACAACTTCGAGACGCGCCAGAAGGAGAGCCCGAAATCGGCGGGCACCGAGTCGGCCCGGAATGACTACGCGCGCCTGAAGGCGGCATACGAGGCGAGCACGATCGTCGAGCAGGCCGCGCGCGTGCGACGGGACGCGGCGAAGGCCGAGCTCGACGCGCTCGAGCGGACGAAGAAGGACGCCGAGGAAGCGCTCGTCAAGCTCGACGCCGACTACGACCGGTTCCAGGCGAAGCTCGGGACCCTCCGGCAGAACGACACTTTTTACTTCGTGCGCAACGCGCCCATCGCGGACATGCTCGCCCCGTCCCTCAAGATCCAGCAGGTCCAGCTCGAGGGCCTCTACAACGACGTGAACTTCCTCAGGAGCCAGCGCGTCGACCGCTGCATGACGTGCCACATCGCGGCCGAGACCCGGGGCTTCGAAGACAAGGAAAAGTACCCGCAGTCCGTCCTGAGGACGCATCCGCGCCTCGACCTTTTCGTCGACTCGAACTCCCCGCATCCGTACGCGACTTTCGGCTGCACGTCGTGCCACGGCGGGCGCGACCGCGCGACCGACTTCACGCGCGCCGGCCACATGCCGAACGACTACGGGCAATACGAGCACCTCGCGGCGCAGCTCGAGGAGGGGCACGACGACAAGGGCCTGCCGACGGACGACGACGCGGTGCGGGAGACGATGGACGAGACGCAGACGGGCCGCTGGATGAGGGAATACGACTGGGAAGTCGACAAGTTCGACGATCTGCCCATGTACCCGATGAAGGCCGTGGAGGCCGGCTGCTTCCGCTGCCACCGGAGCGACGCCGGGCACCCGAAGGCGGCCAAGCTCGACCAGGGCCGCAAGCTCGTCGAGCAGCTCGGCTGCTGGAGCTGCCACAAGATGAAAGGCTTCGAGGATCTGCCGCGCGTCGGGCCGAATCTCTCCCGGATCGCGTCCAAGACGACGCCGGAGTGGGCGGAGCGCTGGCTCGTGAACCCGCGCGCCTTCCGGAACAACACGAAGATGCCGCGCTTTTTCTACCTCGAGAACTTCGAGGGAGAAGCGGGGCACCGTCTCACGGACACGATGATCGCCGGCGTCACGGCCTACCTCTTCGAGAAGTCGGAGAAGGTGTCGTGGCCCGCGGTCGCGGCGGGAGACGCGGCGCGCGGCAAGCAGCTCTTCGAGAACGTGGGTTGCCAGGGCTGCCACATCTCCGAGGTGGGGGCCGAACGCCACGTGATGGACGGCTGGCGCCAGCACGGCCCGAACCTGATCGGCCTCTCGCAGAAAGTGGCGCCCGAGTGGCTCGCCGCCTGGCTGAAGAATCCGAAGGCCTACAACCCCGGGACGCGGATGCCGAACCTGCGTCTCGCGAACGACGAGATCGCCGACCTCGTCGCGTACCTCATGAGCCGGCCGGCGCAGCCCGAGTTCGCGCGCAGCCGCCCGCCGAAGGCGGACGAGAAGGAGCGCGACGCGCTCGTCTACGACTACCTCACGCAGACGAAGTCCGTCGTGGAGGCGAAGGCCGACGTCGCGAGGATGACGCTCAGGGAGAAGAACCTTTTCGTGGGCGAGAAGATCATCGCCCACTACGGCTGCTATTCCTGTCACGTGATTCCCGGCTTCGAGAAGGCCAAGCCGATCGGCGTCGAGCTGTCCGAGTGGGGAAACAAGCCGGTCCATCTCCTCGATTTCGGGTTTGTGCACCTGCCGCACACGCGCGCGGACTGGCTCGCGCAGAAGGCGGGGCAGCCGCGCTCCTTCGACCGCGAGAAGGTCAAGAGCTTCCAGGAGAAGCTCAAGATGCCGCAGTTCTCGCTCTCGCCCGCGGAGATCGAAGCCGTCCAGACGGCGATCCTCGGGATGCAGAGGGACGACATGTCCGATGCGCTCGTCGTGAAGGCCGCCGGCTCGCATGGCGCGGTGGAGGCCGGGCGCCGCATCGTGAAGGACTACAACTGCCAGGGCTGCCACATCCTGGAGGACAAGGGCGGAGCGATCCGCGAGGCCATGACGGCGAACAAGATCGACCTCGCGCTGGCGCCGCCAATCATCCGCGGCGAGGGCGCCAAGGTGCAGAGCGACTGGCTCTTCTCGTTCCTCGGCGCGCCGCGCTCGGGCCAGATCCGGCCGTGGCTGAAGGTCCGCATGCCGACCTTCGAATTCAACCCGGACCAGCTCAACGGTCTCACGTCGTACTTCGCGTCTCTCGACAGGGCGCGATATCCCTTCGAGAATCGCGTCGAGGCGCTCGACGCGCGCTCGCGCGCGGCGGGGGCGAAGACGTTCGACGCGCTGAAGTGCGCCCAGTGCCATCCGACGTCGCAGGACGCATTCCAACTCGCGCTCCGGGCCGGCAAGACGCCGGCGGATCTCGCGCCCATTCTGGCGGCGGCGCACACGCGCTTGCGGTACGACTGGATCGCGGACTGGATCAAGCGGCCCGAAGAGTGGATGCCGGGCACGCGCATGCCCACGAACTTCCCGAAGATCGACGAGGGGCCGGGCAAGCCCGCGAAGCGCTTCTCGCCTCTCGCGCCGGCGCTCGACGCGCCCGCGTTCGCGGGGCTCAAGAAGGACCTCGTCGCGATCTGGGGCTCCGAGGCCGAGGCGAAAGCCTACATCGGCGATCCCGACCGCGTCACGAAGGCCCTGCGCGACCACATCTGGTCGCTCGGCAACGACTTCCTCACGGCGTCGCCGGCGCCGAAGGCGCCGAACAAGGTGAAAGCGCCGGCGGTCGTCGCGGCAAACTAGGGCCGTGAGCCAAAGACCCTCGCGCCTCGTGCAGGCGTTCATGCTCGCCGGATCGCTTGTTTTTTCTTTGAAAGGAATTTCTTCCTCTTCACCTTCTAAGAAAAGTGCCGATACACGAGCCGAACCGGCAGCAGGCAGTGCGCCGTCAGCGCCCGCGAGCGGGGTCTTTGGCAAAGTTACTCTCTCCGGTCCCGTCCCGAAGCTCGCGCCGCGACCCGTGAACGCCGACGTCGCGATCTGCGGCAAGGCCGACAGGCTCTCGCCGGCGCTCGTCCTCGCGAAGGACAGGGGTCTCGCGAACGCGGTCGTGTGGCTCGAAGGCGCGAAAGGCGGCGCGCTTCCGAAGGGGCCGTTTCACCT
>OCTA010000416.1_pt1 | contig 39247 bp, 24 predicted proteins | sample 1538991 | NCBI WGS metagenome assembly OCTA01 (sample SAMEA3539302, study PRJEB22396) | soil metagenome | biome: tundra; feature: field; material: soil | place: USA | collected 2010-05 | depth 0.15 m | reverse complement strand
GGCGCCAGCAAGGGCCGCGCGTACGTGAGTCTACGATGAAGCCAGTCGGAAAGCCAGATGCCCGAAATGGGCACGCCCGGTTTGATGAGCGGGGATAGGAAACGGGCGGCGCTTCGGCGTCAGTACCCGCGCCCACCCTCGAGTCTACCCTGCGGCTGGCGTCCACGCCGGCCCCTTCAGGGCGGGACCTGGAGGTCCGGGCCCAGAGGGCACCGCGACGTGGACGTCTGCCCCACGATTTACGAGCCGGTGGAGAAGCGGTAGACTGTCGTCGTGTGGTACGTCGCGCCGGGCCTCAGTTCGGTAGAGGGGAAGGCCGGGTGATTGGGAGAATCCGGGTAATGCTGGGTTTCCAGGCAGAGGGCTGAGCGCCGTCCGTACACTTTTCCGCCCTTGCCGCGGATGGTGCCATCGAGGAAATTGCCGGTGTAGAATTGGATGGCCGGCTCGGTGGTGAGCACCTCCAGCACGCGCCCGGACTTCGCCTCGGTCACTTTCGCGGCCAGCGACAACCCGTCTCCGGTGCGGTTGAGGATGAAGTTGTGGTCGTAGCCGCGGCCGAGCACCATCTGCTCGTCGCCTGAGCCGATGCGCTCGCCGATGGCGTGCGGCTGGCGGAAGTCGAGCGGGGTGCCTTCGACGCTGCGCAGCTCGCCGGTGGGAATGAGTCCTTTGTCCACGGGCGTATAGCGGTCCGCGTTGAGAGTCAACTGGTGCGCCAGGATGTCGCCTTCGCCTTGCCCTGCCAAATTGAAATACGAATGATTGGTCAGGTTCAGGACGGTGTCTTTGTCGGTGGTCGCGGTGTAATCGATCTTCAGCTCGTTGTTATCGGCCAGCGTGTAGACCACCGTTACGGACAAGTTGCCGGGAAAACCTTCCTCGCCATCCTTACTCAGGTAGGTCAGTTCGAGAGATTGGCCGTTCCCCGGCTTCGCTTTCCAAAGCACCTTATCGAAGCCGCGAGTTCCGCCGTGCAGGGAGTTGTCGCCATCGTTCTTGGCGAGCTTGTACTCGACTCCGTCCAACGTGAACGCGGCATGCGCGATACGGTTGCCGTACCGCCCGACGATGGCGCCGAAGTAGGGCGGCGGCAGCAGGTAGCTCCTGAAATCGTCGAAGCCGAGGACGATGTCGCCCAGCGCGCCGGCGCGGTCGGGGACTTTGAGCGAGACAACCACGCCTCCGTACGTCGAGATAGCGGCCTCGACGCCGGTGGCGCTCTTTAGCGTGTACAGTTCGACGGATTCACCGGACGGTGTCTTGCCGAACTCGCGGCGGTTTGACGAACAGTTCGTGGTCATTAACGTTAAGACAATTATAAGCGGTATCAGGTTACGCGTGGTCACATGAGCCTCACCTTCAACATGGTATACGAATGCGCGGGGAAGCTGCAGGCCAACCGGTTCCCCTGCGCCGAGGCGGAGCGCTGGACGGCGCGCACCTTGGTGGAGTCGAAATCGTTTTCCGCCTTGATATCGGGGCCATTGACCTCCCACACCTCGACGGCGCCGGAGAATTTCTTGTCCTCCACTTCGAAATCCGCTTCGATGGCCTGGTCCGGGTGGCGGTTCACTACATTCAGCACGAGCGCGCCATTGTCATACGCCGCCGACGTATCGAGGTAGGGCACGTCTCCGAAACGCTTGCTCTCATACTTCGGACTATCGACAAACAGCTCCAGCGACTTACCCTTGCTGTGGTTCGCGAAGAGCTGCAGCGGATAGTAAATCGTTTGCAGGAACAGGCCTTTCTCGTTGGCAAACATGGGCGCTATGACGTTCACCAGTTGCGCCATGTTGGCGATCTTGACAATGTGGGAGTGATTTAGGAACGAGTTGAGGAACGTGGCGACGACCAGGGCGTCTTCCAGGTTGTAGCGCTCCTCCAGGATGCGGCGGCCGTGCTCCTTGTCGCCGCCCCGCGCACGATACCACACGTTCCACTCGTCCCACGCGACGTAGATGCGGCGGTTGGCCGGTTCGCCGGAGAGCGCGGCGTCGATGATACCCTCGGCCGTCTTGATGCGGCTATCCAGCTCGACGGAACTGGCCATGAACTCACCGAAATTGTTGTCGCGATTTCCGACGTACAGGTGCAGCGACAGGTAATCGACGTGATGCTTCAGATGCTCCAGGACGGTGCGATTCCAGCCGGTCCAGTCGGAGTTCGGGTTGTAATTGGAGGAGCCGGACGCGATCAGCTTGATGCCGGGGTCGGTCCACTTCATCAGCTTGGCGGCCTCCAGCGCGAATTTGCCGTAATCGTCCGCCGAACGATGACCCATTTGCCAGGGACCGTCCATCTCGTTGCCCAGACCCCAGTAAGTCACTTTCCAGGGTTGCGCGCGGCCGTTTTGCTTGCGCAGGCGGGTCATAGCCGTGTCTTCGGATGAGTTACAGTATTCCACCCACTGCTGGGCCTGCTGCCAGGAGCCGATCCCCAGGTTCGTACAGAAGTACGGCTCGGTTCCGAGTTTTTCGGCGTACTCCATGAATTCGTGGGTGCCGAAGCGGTTGTCTTCGACGGTTCCCCAGGCCATTTCGAGGCGGCGGGGGCGCTGGTCGCGCGGACCGATGCCGTCCAACCAGTTGTAATTCGACGAGAAGTTGCCGCCCGGCCAGCGCAGGATGGTGACGTTCAGCTTTTTGGCGGCGTCGAGCACGTCGCGGCGGAAACCGCTGGAGTCGGAGAGCGGCGAGCCTTCGTCGAAGACGCCGCCTTCGATGCAGCGTCCGAGGTGTTCGATGAAGTTGCCGTAGATCTTGGGATCGATATCGCCGATGACGCGCTCGGTGTCGATCTTGATGCGGGCGCGGGCGGGCGCGGTTTGCGCACGCGCGACCCACGGCGTGGCGGCCAGAACCTTGGCAAAACTTCGGCGTGAAAGCAACGGGGCAGTCTTCATGGGGTTCACAGACCCGCAGTATGTCATACGGCACTGCTGTGCGCAAGGGTGTAAACGGTTGCAGGGTCGCAGATCGGCCTAAAAACCAATCCAACAGGCGTCCTGTGTGTTTTGATACACTCCAACCTTCAGTGGTGGCAGCAAGGCCTTGCAGAATGCCGCCGTACATTTCCACAGGATGGGGATATTTTTTACAATTTTTCTCTTGTAAGCGGTTACAAAGTGATATAGACTAGCTTCGATCGCCCTTTCAGGGGCCACGTTAAGGAGGTTAAATGTGTAAGCTCCGTCTGGTCTTGCCCTTGTTCGTCATGGCTAGCGCTGCCGCGTTCGCCCAAACCGCAACCGTTTTAGGCACCGTCACCGATCCGACCGGCTCGGTCGTGCCGAGCGCTACCATCACCATCACCAATACGGGAACGAATGCCAAACGCGTTCTCCAAACCAACGCTGCCGGGAGCTACATCGCGCCCGAGCTGCAAATCGGGTCCTACTCGGTCAAAGCCGAGGCAGCCGGTTTCAAAGCCTACGAGCGCACCGGCATCAAGCTCGACTCGAACGACACTGTGCGTATCGACGCAGTCCTGGAAGTCGGCCAAGTCTCCGAAAGCGTAACGGTGGCCGCCGACGTCGTGAAAGTGGAGTCGGATTCGAGCGAGGTGAGCGACCTGGTGTCCGGCAAAGAAATCCAGGATTTAGCCATTAACGGCCGGCACATGGCGGCGCTCGCTATCCTCAGTCCGGGCGCTTCCTCGGACCTGCCCGACTTCAATCTGCCCATATCGGTGGGCGCCAGCACGAACATCAGCTTCAACGGCCAGCGCCCGGAACACAACGTCTGGATGATCGACGGAGGCGAGAACTACGACCGGGGCTGCGGCGGCTGCGTTACTATGATGCCCTCGGTGGACGCCATCGACGAATTCAAGACCTTGACCAGCAATGCACCCGGCGATTTTGGTATCGGCTCAGCCGGCACCATCAACATGGCTATCAAGTCCGGAGCCCATGATTTCCATGGCGCGGTCTACGAGTTCTTCCGCAACAATGCGCTGGACGCCAATAACTTCTTCGCCAACAGGGCCGGCTCCCCGGTACCCGAACTGCGTTACAACATATACGGCTTCAACCTCGGCGGACCCATATATATCCCCAAGAAGTACAACACGGACCGCAAGAAGAGTTTCTTCTTCTGGAACCAGGAATGGCGCAAATTCGTCACCAGTAACACAATCACTGCCAACGCCGTTTCCCAAGCCCAGCGCAATGGCGATTTCAGCGCGCTTCTGGCAGGCTCCAGTCCCACCATCATTAACGTACCCAACACCAACGATCCGGCCCAGAATGCCAAATTTGGGGCTTTGGGTCTGACTCCCGGCCAACCTTTCCCCGGCAATAAAATCCCCGCCTCGTTAATCGATCCGAACGCCGCGCTCTTTTTCGCTTCCGGCGCCATGCCTGTTCCGAATACCGCAAATAATCAGTGGTCCGGGTCGAAGGGTGCGCCCACCGACGTCCCCGAGACTATTCTGCGCTTCGACCACTATTTCAGCGACAAGCTGTCTGTGATGGCGCATTACATTCACGACAACACGGACCAGGTAACGGCGACCTCCCTGTGGAGCGGCGACACATATCCGACCATCCAAACCAATTTCAAGAACCCCTCCTGGAGCGGCGTCGTACATGTGACCGACACCATCAGCCCGACTTTGCTCAACGAGGCCGCCTTCAACTTCAACGGCAACTGGATCGACCTCACTCCTGTCGGCGTCTACCAGAAGCCCTCCGGCTGGAACGCCGCGCAGTTGTTCAATAATAACCTCCTCAACCGCCTGCCCACGATCCAACTCCAGGGAAGCTACGGCGTGAACTACGACCCCGCCTCCTGGCCTTGGAGAAATGCCGCCAGGGACGAGCAGGTGCGCGACGATGTCTCCTGGACCAAGGGCAAGCACAACCTGCATTTCGGCGGCCAGTACATGCGTTACGGAAAAAACCAGGACATCTTTGGCGACACTCAGGGCAACTACACTTTCAACGGTACATTCACGCAAGCCGGGGTACCCAAAAATACTACTACTAATACGACTTATGGAAACGCCGTAGCCGATATGCTTCTGGGTTACGCCGCGAGTTACAACGAATTGGACTTGGAAGACCGCACGCATACGCGCACCAATACGCTTTCGTTTTATGGAACCGACAACTGGCGCGCCACCAGCCGCTTGACTATGAACCTGGGCTTCCGCTGGGAAATCGTGCCACACGCCTACGACGTACAGAATCGTCTGGCGAATTTCTATCCCAATCTCTACAACACGGCCGACGCGGCCCAGTTCAACGCGGATGGCAGTCTGAACACGTCTGGCCCCGGCTTCAAAACGCTCTCTGGCGTGCCCCTGGCGGGCGTTCCTTTCTACCTGAATGGTATGGTTGTGGCCGGCCAAAGCGGCACGCCGCGCGGCATGGTGCAGAATCAATTCGGCAGCGTGGGGCCGCGCGTGGGTTTTGCCTACGACCTGACAGGCAAGAGCAAAACCGTCATTCGAGGCGGCTTCGGCATGTTCTACGAGCGCATCCAGGGCAACGACGTCTACAACATGGGTCCCAATCCGCCGTTCGGCTACAGCCCCAATCTGACTAACGTCTTCTTTTCCACCCCCAATGTCAGCGTCAACAACGGCTTGGCGGCGACGGCGCCCAATTACCCCGCAGGCATCACGGCGCTGTCCTACAACGACTACAAGCTGCCGGTTTCGGCGCAGTGGAACTTCGGTATCCAACACGAAGTCACGCACGGAGCGGTGCTCAGTGTCGCGTATGTGGGCAATTCCGATTACCACCAGCGCGACGAGCGCGAGATTAACGATGTGCCGCTCACGGACCTCAACCGGTTGGCTATCGCCGGAATCAGCGGCCACTACAACAGCAACCTCGACCGTTCTTACCTAGGTTACAGCAACATCGTTCTGGGTGAGAACGCGGGCAACACGCACTACGAATCGTTACAGGTCAACTTTCGGGTAGAAAACCAGCACGGCCTGACATTCCAGGCGGCTTACACCTGGTCGCACAGCCTGGGCATCGCCCCGGGCGGCGGTGGAGACTTCAACACGCTTTCGAATCCCTACAACCGGTATTACGACTACGGACCGACGGGCCTTGATCGGCGGCAACTCCTGGTGCTGAACTATACCTACGATCTGCCGATTCTCAAAGGCAACAAAGGTCTGGCCGGGACGCTACTGGGTGGCTGGGAACTTGCCGGCATCACGCTCATCGAAAGCGGTCTGGCCCTCAACCCGACTCTAAGTTACGATAACCTCGGGCTGGGTGGCAACACGACAGACCGGCCTAATCAAGTGTCTGCTGTCACCTATCCGGGCACCGTAGGGCAGTTCTTTAACACGTCGTCTTTCGCCGCTCCCGCGAGTCTCGCGTGGGGCAACTCGCAGGAAGGCGCTATTCGCGGCCCCGGCCGTTGGAACTTCAACCTGTCGATGTTCAAGATCTTCCGCTTCCGGGAAAGAGCGAACCTCCGATTTGGAGCGGAGTTCTACAACGTCTTCAATCACACGCAGTTCCATGATCTGAACACGTCGTTCGGTAATTCCGCTTTCGGCCAGGTTACTGATACTTACGACCCACGGACCATTGAACTTTCGCTAAAACTGAGCTTCTGACAGCCCCAGGCACCAAACACCGCTTACTGACGCACGCGGCTCGGTAGATGCAGTACTTTAGTACGTTACCGAGCCGCGACCGTCAGGGAGCGAAGCTGCTAAGATTGAGTAGGAATGCACCACGGCTTGTGCCTACCACCCCCTCCCGGGGGCGCTCTTCGGATGAGCGGTTTCTAAGCAATGTGGCAAGCCAAATGAATCTCGCAGAAGTCGCCAAGCGCGCGGGAGTGTCCACCGCGACCGTCTCGCGTGTCCTGAACCAAGCCAGTGTTGTCCGGAATTCCACCCGCCAGCGCGTGATGCGCGCCGTCTCCGAGCTCAATTATCACCCCAACCTGCACGCGCGGTCGCTCGCCAAAGGCGCCAGCCGGACGATCGGCATGATCGCGTCGAACCTGCAGAATCCTTTTTTCTTCGACATCTTTCGCGCGCTGGAAGCCGACGCCAACACCCACGGATATGAAGTCGTGGCCGCCAACACCGACTATAATTCCGAGCACCTGGTCCGGTGCGTCCGGTTGATGATCGGACGCCGCGTGGCCGGCCTCGCCGTGATCGTATCCGAGATGGACCCCGACCTCATATCCGAGCTCGCCGCCAGCAAGCTCCGCGTCGTCTTTTACGACGTGGGAACCGCCGGCCGCACCATGTCCAATATCCGTGTGAATTATCGCCGCGGCATTGAACGCGTGGTCGAGTATCTGCACAGCCTGAATCACCGCCGCCTGGCCTTTGTCGGCCATCACGTCGCCCTCGGCCCCATCGGCGAACGCGAGAAAGCTTTTGTCGAAACCGTGTCCAGGTATGCGCCCGGCACGGAATGGCGCACCGTCGCCACTCAGGACGCCCTCGAAGGCGGCCAGCAAGCCGCCCATGAGATCCTGTCCACCGGATTCCAGCCCACCGCCATTATCTGCGTCAACGACATCATGGCCGTCGGCGTCCTGCGGGAGGTGCGCGAACACGGTTTGCGAGTCCCCGAGGACATCTCCGTGACCGGGTTCGACAATATCAAGCTCTCCGAGTTCAGTTATCCGCCGCTCACCACGCTGCACATCCCGCGGGACCGTATCGGCCACCTGGCATTTAGCATGCTCGTGCCGGAATCGGCGAACGGCAAGGTGCCCGGGCGCGAAATCGTCATCGACCCAGAACTCGTGTTGCGGGACTCCACGGGCCCGGCGCCGCGCGCGGAGGGGAGCCCATGATTTGCCGGCGGGGCATGCTATGCCTTCTGCTGGCCGTTTGCATTGCGGTACGCGCGCGCGGCGCCCCGGGCTGCCAGACATTGCCCGCCCGCAGCCGGGCCGATATTCCGGCCCTGGCAAATGCGGGCCTTGAGTTCTCGCGGCACCAGGCCTACCGGGAAGCCGCCGACTGCTATCGTAAGGCCCTCTCCATCGCACCTGACATCCGCGAAATCCAGTTGAACTTAGGACTGGCGGAGTTCAAGCTGGGAGATTTCCAGGCGGCCGTCGCACCGCTCGGTGCGGTCCTCGGGATCGATCCTGGGAATGCTCAGGCGCGCACGCTGCTGGGGATGAGTTACTACGGCGCCGGCATGTACGCCAAGGCGGTTCCGGAGTTGGATCGCGCCCTGGCCGCCGATCCCAAGAACACGCAACTGCACCATGTCATAGCCAGGAGCTGTCTGTGGTCCGGCCAGCACGAAAGGGCGCTGAAGGAATTCGAATGGCTGCTCCGCGAACAGCCCGATTCGGCGGCGACCCACATGCTGATGGGTGAAGCGTTGGACGGTTTGGGCCGCGATCCCGAGGCCATCGGCGAGTTCCAGGCCGCCGCCGTGGCTTCTCCCAAGGAACCGGAAGTGCATTTCGGCCTGGGCTATCTCTTCTGGAAAGAACGCCGGTATGACGAGGCGGAGAGCGAGTTCCGCCGCGAGTTGGCGAACGATCCGTCACATGCGCAAGCCTACGCTTACCTGGGCGACGTGCTCTTGCATCGCGACGATGCGGCTGCCGCGCGGCCGCTGCTGGAGAAAGCCCGCCGCCTGGATCCGAAGATTCGTATAGTACACCTCGATCTGGGGATCATATGTGCCGGGCGAAAAGAGTACGATCCCGCCGCCCTGGAACTCCGCGAGGCCGTGCGACTCGATCCCTCCAGAGCAGACGCCCACTACCGCCTGGCGCAGGTATATCAAAGTCTTGGCCGGACGATAGAGGCCAAAGCCGAACGCGCCGCTGTAACGCGCCTTCACGAGAAACGCAACGAGGATTTGCTCCAACAGATTTCAGGTAAGCAGCCTTAGCTTAGTACGCGGTTTCTGAGATACGCTCGCGTTTCAAACGTCGTTGCATTTAGCAAAGGTTTGGCGTGATAGCGACGGGGCTCGGGTGTTGCGGGCGCGGCTGCTTCGCGACGGCCACCGCGCAGGCCAGAAGCGTGAGCAGGCTGACGATCGCACCGGCGGCGAAGTAGTTGGAGCGATATTCCAGAATGAGGTCCCGTTCACCCGGCGGGACAACCACGCCCATGAGCGCGTGGTCGACAGGATGCACCTCGCGCGCCTGGCCATCGACACGTGCCGTCCAACCCGGAAAATAAGCGGCCGAGATCCGCAGCAGCGTTTCCGTGCCGCTCCGGTAGTGGATACGGTAGCGGGATGCCGAGTAGTCTACCACCTGTGCGGTGGCTTGCTGGTCCTGCCGGATCGCCGCCAGCGGAGCGGGCACCAGCGCCTGCCGGGCGGGATCGAGCGTGGACAATTGCCTGCGGCTCTCCGTATCGGAGGAGACCGCCATCAGTTGCGGCGGGACGGTGACCCTGGGCAAGCCATCCGGATTCGGGACCACGGCGGCGCGCTCGACGTCGAGCATCCGGAGCACGTTCAAACCGTTTTTGAGCTTGGGGTTCGCGCGCATGGCCTGGCTGTAAGCGGCATAGCGCGACAGCATCAGCGGATTGTACCCGTAGGTGGTCTCGACTCTGGCCAGCAGCGGGTGACTGAGCGGGCCGAACGTGGGGATGCGCTCAGGAGCGTCAAAACGGCTCAACGGAGGCATGGACGCGGCCACCGCGCGTTCGAAGAGCTTCTCTCCGGCGCCGTAGGTTTCTTCGTAACTGGCCCGCGCATAGGCCAGCGGATTCCGATCGGAATTCCAGTACCACAAATCCACACACGTGACGCCCAGCAGCACCAGGGGCAGCCACTTGAAACGCCAGCGCGTGGTCACCCAGGCGAATCCCGCGGCGGCAAGCAACGAAAGTCCCAGGCTCGCCACGAACCAGATATGGACGGGTGCGCGAATGCTTCGGAAACCCGGCAGCCGCGCCACCAGGTAGTAGAGCCCCAGAGCGGAACCGGCCGCGTACCATATGCAGGGGACGATCAGGCACGCGCCCGCCCGCCGCGCCAAGCGGTCTCGCAATCCCAGCGCGGCCAGCGGCAACAGAAGGATGCCGGCGTAGAAATAATACTGAGTAATATCGGCGGGACCGGAGTAATTCCCGGAAATGACGCCATAGTAATTCGGGTAGAAGAGAGTGACGAGCGAACCGGCGGTGAGGAAACCCTCGCTGTGGCCGAGCGCGGAAACAGTGGCGCGAATCGAGTGCAGCGCCAACTCCAGGCCGGGAAGTATGGCAACCGCCGATAAGCAGGCGCCGGCGAGCGGGATCAACACGGCCAGAGATAGAGCCCGGCGCCATTTGGAGGGCTGGGCGAGCAGTTGGGCAAGCGCGAACAGAGCCAAAGCCGCGAAACAGTAGAGGGCGGTCTGGAAGTGCCCGGCGAGGACGATCATCCCGGCGGCCAGCGAGGCCAGTGCGCCGTTCCGCCAGGCGCGGCTTTCGAAAGCGCGCGCGAACAGCAGCAACAGCCAGGGGAGCCACGCAGCCGCTTGGAACATCGGCGTGTGGGAACTGTGACCGGCAAAGAATCCGGACATGCCGTAGGAAAGGCCGGCGAACAGTGCAGCGGCGGTGTTGCGAAAAAGCTTCTTCGCGAGCAGATACGCGCCAAAACAAGCCAGCAACGCATGCAGCAGGTTTTCCGCCTGGAAGACGCCCACGGCCGGGCCGATCAGCAGGAAGGGCCAGTTCAGGAGATACCATGCGCCCAGTTGGGGGTCCGCCAGAAACGGAAAGCCCGCCCAGATGTATGGCGTCCAGAATGGCAAATGGCCGGCGTGGAGTTCATCGGAGAGATACTGCTGTCCGGATTGAAACTCGTCGGCGGCGTCCCACTGGATGGAAGCGTTGGGAGAAGTAAGTGGAGTCCAATAGCAGATCAACACCGCGAATATCAGGATTGCGGGCGGCAGATACTTCCGCCATTTGGCGAAGCGCGGCGGTGGGGCCGGCGCGGATTTCACGGCGCCGCTTTTTGGGATCGCGGCGGATTTGCGTTTCTTGGCCATCTCTAACGCGCGCCATTCGGCGGAAAGTACCACAGCAGGACGCCTTTGCCGATCCTTTCGGTGGGTTTGATGTGCTCCGGCCAGAGTTGGACCTCCGGGTGTTCTTTATTGAGCCCCAGGCGCGCCGTCTTCAACTCCGTCAGGCTGACGGCATTCCATCCCGGCGACGGAGTCTCCGGGTCCATAGGCTGGATTGGCGGGAAGCCGTGCACCGCCTCCAGGTAGGCGAGGATAAACGGATTGAATGTCACCTGCCTTGCGCCGGCTTCCTGCAGGCGCTTGGAGAGCCGTTTCATATCCTGGCCCCAATCGAGGTCGGAATCTACGACAATCTTTTCCGGCTCATCGCCGGCCAGAGCATTGAAATACGGAAGATAATCCGGATGGCTGAATGCGGAGGTCGCCACCAGCCACAACAAGAGCAGGCCGAGCGTCCAGCGCGCCCATTTCGCCGTACGCGAAAGTTCGAGCAGGCGCAATGCGCCGGCGGCGGCGACAATAGAGAATCCCATGTACACCGGCAGAATGTGCCGTACGCCGATATTGATCCGGCTGAACAGGGCGGAAAAGATCAGAATGCCGAGTGAGAACGCCAGCGCCAGGCACACCCAGCGGTTCGCCTGTTTGCGAAAGCAGAGCCACGCGCCGAACAGCAGCAGCGCCAGAAATGGCAGGGGCGTTTTGACGGCCAGGACGACCGGGTAGTAATACCACCATCCGAAATCCGAGCGCTCCCCGAGCAGGTAGGCCGGATTCCCCTTGCTGTTGTGCTCGAGGACCTGCTGGATGCCCTTGAACAGCTCCGGGGCGGGCAGCGGCAGCGAGGCAAAAGATACCTTCCCGAAGGAGAACCGATATCCGGCCCAGATTACCAGGAACCCAATCAGCACCGCGGCGCAGAAAGGCAAGGCGCACTTGCGAGCGGCAGCCAGCACGCCGGAAAACCCGGGCCGCTCGACTGCGAGGTACCAGATAAGGGCGGCCACCATGGCGGCGGGAAGGAACGCCAAAGCGGAAAACTTGGAGAGCACGGCCAGGCCCGTGCATGCGCCAAACAGAGCGCTGCGAGGAAGCGCCGGTTGGTCGAGCCAAAACAGCGCGGCCAGGAACGCGCAGCCGGTGAACGCCGTGAGCGCCATGTCAGTGGTGGCAAGTCCGGCGTGCGCCAGAACTGGCGGGAGAAACGTAAACATCAGGACGGCCAAGGCAGCGTAAGGCTCGCCGCCGCATTTCCTGGCCCAAACATATACGGCCAACGACGCAATCCAGAAGAATGGCAGGATGCCCAGCCGCGCGAGGTCTAAATTGCGGTCGTAGTGCCCGTTGCGATAGAGGATGGCGGCGCCTTCCTGATAGATCCCCGGCCGGTCATAGGATCGGATGCCTTCGAGATAGGGGCCCAGCGCGGCGGCTACCCGCGCCAAGGGGGGATGCTGTGGCTCGTATCGATAAGTGCCTTCAGCGAGCCATTGCATGCCACAGGCGATGTGCGCCGGCTCATCGATGGTGTGGTTGAAGACTTCGTAAGTCGTCACGATGCGCAGCGAGGCGGCCGCGACGAGCAGAATGAAAGCGAGAAGCGAATGCTTTCGAAGCCACTCCACGCGCGCCAGCCCGCCGGATTTAGGTGGGGCCTTGGTCTCAAGGCGCGGTTGCAGCTTTGCCTGCTTGGAGTGCTTCTTGGACATCTTGCCCGGACTTCCATGGTGGCTCCCGGTTGAGATTAAGTATACACCCGCTCCCTTTACGGTCGCGGCTCAGTACGATTAATGTTTCTGGTGCCAGCGAGCGACCTCTCTGAAGCAAAGGGGACTCGCCACAAGATGCTATATTATGACCCTGCTATGCGGAAACTTCCACTTTGGCTGCTTTCGGCGGGTATGCTGTGCGCGCAGGTCGATTTCAATGCGCTCAAGGAATTGAAGTACCGGAATATCGGCCCATTCCGCGGCGGACGCGCCGTGGCCGTAGTGGGTGTCACCACGCAGCCCTCCACCTATTATTTCGGAGCCACCGGCGGCGGCATCTGGAAAACCACCGACAGCGGCGCCACCTGGGCCTCCATCTCCGACGGCCAACTGAAGAGCGGATCGGTGGGCGCGCTGGCCGTCTCGGAATCGGATCCCAACGTCATCTACGCCGGCATGGGCGAGGCCTGCGTGCGCGGCAATGCGGCCAATGGCGATGGCGTCTACAAATCCGTCGATAGCGGCAAAACCTGGAAGCACATGGGCCTCGCCGACACCTATCACATCGGGCGCATCGCCATCCATCCGCGTAATTCCGACATCGTCTTCGTGGCCGCGCTGGGCCACCTGTTCGGCCCCAACGAAGAGCGTGGCGTCTACCGTTCCAAGGACGGCGGCAAGACCTGGCAGAAGCTGCTTTACCGCGATGCGGACACCGGTGCCGTCGACCTGGCGATGGACCCCTCGAATCCCAATCTGATCTATGCCACCTTGTGGCAAATCCGCCGCAAACCGTGGACCTTCGAAAGCGGCGGGAAAGGCAGCGGGCTGTTTCAATCCACCGATGGCGGCGATACCTGGACCGAGATCACCCGCAATGAAGGTCTGCCCAAAGGCGTGCTCGGACGCATCGGTGTGGCCATCTCGCCAGCCAATCCAGAACGCGTGTGGGCCGTCGTGGAAGCTGCCGAGGGCGGCGTCTACCGCAGCGACGATGGCGGCAAGAAGTGGCAGAAGACCAACTCGGATAATACCCTTCGCCAGCGAGCCTGGTATTACTCGCACATCTTCGCGGACCCCAAGAGCGCCGAGACGGTCTACGTACTGAACACGTCCATGTGGAAGTCGGTGGATGGCGGCCGCAAATTTTCCCCGATCCGCGCGCCGCACGGCGACCGTCACGCTTTATGGATCGCACCCAACGACCCCGACCGCATGATCCAAAGCGATGACGGCGGCGCTGCCGTCACCACCGACGGCGGCCGGACTTGGTCGAGCGAGGACAACCAGCCCACCGCGCAGTTCTACCGCGTGGCGCTCGATAACGACTATCCCTATCACGTCTACGGCGCGCAGCAGGACAACTCTACCGTGCGCATCGCCAGCCGTAGCGACGGACGCGGCATCGGCGAGCGCGACTGGTATCCCGTGGGCGGAGGCGAGAGCGGATGGATCGCGCCCGACCCGCGCAATTCGCAGATCGTCTACGCGGGATCCTATGACGGCTACCTCACGCGCTACGACCACTCCACCGAACAGTTCCGCAACGTCAGCGTCTGGCCGGACAATCCCATGGGCTATGGCGCCGAGGGCATGAAGTATCGCTTCCAATGGGATTTTCCGTTGTTGTTTTCCCTGCACGATCCATCCAAGCTTTGGGCGGGTGGCAACATCCTGTTCGAGACCACCGACGAAGGACAAAGCTGGAAGCCCATCAGCACGGACCTTACGCGCAACGATCGCACTAAGCAGGGTCCGGCGGGCGGCGAGATCACTAAGGACAATAGCGGCGTGGAATACTACGATACGATTTTCACCCTCGCCGAATCGCCGCTCCAGCAAGGGCTGATCTGGGCCGGCTCGGACGACGGCTTGATTCACGTCGCGCGCGATGGCGGCCAGCACTGGTTGAACGTCACGCCGAAGGAGATGCCCGAATGGATCCAGATCAATTCCATCGAAGCCTCGCCGCACGACGCGCAGACCGCCTACGTCGCCGCGACCATGTATAAGTGGGACGATTTCCGCCCGTACCTGTTCGTCACTCACGATACGGGTCAGACCTGGACGGCCATCGATCGCGGTCTCCCGGACCACTCCTTCACGCGCGTGGTGCGCGAAGATCCCAGCCACAAAGGATTGCTGGTAGCCGGTACGGAAACCGGCATCTTTATTTCCTTCAACAGTGGCGCGGATTGGCAGGCGTTTCAGCTCAATCTGCCGGTGGTTCCGATCACGGATCTGGCGTTCCACAAACGCGAACAGGAGTTAGTCGTGGCCACGCAAGGGCGGTCGTTCTGGATTCTGGACGATGTGCCGCTGCTCTACCAGGTGTCGACCGCGGCACTGAAAGAGCCGGCGCACCTGTTCCAGCCCAAGGCGGCCGTGCGCGGCGTGCGCGGCGGTTTCGAAATCCCCTCCAGCAGGCCTGTAGGACAGAATCCCGCGGGTGGCGCGGCGGTCTATTACTCGCTCGCCGCGAAGCCCAAAGAGAAGGAAGAGATCACTCTCGAAATCCTCGATGCCGACGGCAAGCCGGTCAAGAAATATTCGAACATCGAGAAGAAGGACGAAGGTCCCGGCGATCCCGAAGAAGAAGCCTTCGGACCGCCCAGAGGTCCGGAGAAACTGCCTGTCGAAGCCGGTTTGAATCGTTTCGTGTGGAATCTGCGCTACGAGGACGCTACCAAGTTTCCCGGCCTGATCATGTGGGCGGGCAGCGTGGACGGTCCCACGGCGGCGCCCGGCAAGTACACCGTGAAGCTCACGTTGGCCGGCCAGAGCCAGACGCAGACGTTCACAGTGCGGCCCGATCCGCGCGTCAAGACGCGGCCGGAGGACTATGCGGCGCAACTCGCGCTGGCGCTGCAGCTTCGCGACAAACTGAGCGCGGTCAATCGGGCCGTGGTCGAGATCCGCGAGGCGAAGAAGCAGCTCGCGCGGTATGAGAAGGAAGACAAGGTCGCCGATGCGGCCAAGGCTCTCGACAAGAAGCTGGCCGAGGTGGAGGAGGCGCTCTACCAGACGAAGCTAAAGGCCGGCGAGGACGCCCTGAACTTCCCCATCAAGCTGAACAATAAGCTGGCGGCCTTGAAAGGCGGCGTCGAGGAGAGCGACACCGCTCCCACGCGGCAGGAGCAGCAGGTGTACGAAGATCTCGCCACGCAGGCCAACGTGGAGTTGGAGAAGCTGAAGAAGCTTCTGGAGGGCGAGCTTCCGGCGTTCAATAAGCAGATCCGCGACGCCAACATCCCGGCCGTCGAGGTGAAGTAGGCGAGCTTTGCGCGCCCGGCGCGGGTCCTCCAGGACCCGCTCTTCGCACAAAGAAAATCAGCCATGTCCGAGGCGCGCACAGACCGGCGTGGACGCCGGCCGCAGGACTGGAGTCCTGCCCCACGAGTTTACGGCATTGCGCTGAGAGCGTGCCCTACAAGGGAATTACGCGCGACGCAGTTTGTCCATGGCGTCGACTTGGGTGGCGCGCCAAACGGGGATGGCGGCCGCGATCAGGGCGATGGCGATCACGGCCAGGGCAGCCCCCGCCAGCGTGGTGAAGTTGTCCGAGACGCCGAACACAAGATTCTCCAGCCCGCGCGACACGGCCCAGCTTCCAAGCACGCCGATCGCCGCGCCGGTTAATGACAGCCGCAGCGCCTGCCAACCCGCCCACCGCAGAATGGCCGGCCGCGGCGCGCCCAAGGCCATGCGGATGGCGATCTCGTCCTCCCGGACGCGCACCCAATAATTCAGCAGTCCGTAGATGCCCACGGCGGCGAGAGCCATCGCCAGTCCCGCGAACAAAGCCAGCAGCAGAGTGCTGAAGCGGCGTTGCGCGAGCGAGGCTGCCACGGTCTGCGCGAAAGGCCGCAAGCTTTCGATGGGCAAGTTGCGGTCGAATCGGGCTTGGCAGGCGGAACCACCCGCCCCCCACTCGAAACACAGGATTTCTTTTGGTGGCGCAGGCGGTTCCGCCTGCGACCCGCGATTATTTCACAGCTTCTCACGGTCGCGGCTCGCACCGGGAACTATTGCACGGTCAGGCTTATGGTGGCGCTACTGGTCTGCCCGTCGGCCATGGCATTGACGGTGATGGTCTGGATGCCCAGGGTTGCCGTCGAAATGGCGGTCAGCTTAAGAATGCTGGCGCCGGCGGCGGGATTGTTAATGGTCCCTGGCGAAAACTGCGCGGTGACTCCCCTCGGCAATCCGGACGCCCATAGCGTAACGAAAGAATTATAAGACCCGACGACGCTCGTGGTCACCAGGACACTCGCGGTGCCGCCGTGACCCAGGGTCATGACCGCGCTCTGAGGAGTCACCGTGAGCTGGCCGATATTCACCGTGATAATCACCGTGGATGTTAGGCCACCGCCTGAGCCACTCACCGTGATGGGATAGCTGCCGGGCGCCGCCAAGCTTGTCGCCTGCACGTTGAAGGTACTCTTTCCGCCGATCCCGGGGATGTTCGGAGGAGCGAATGTGGCGATGACTCCGGCCGGCAAGGCGCCAGTCGACAGCGCCACCGCCGCAGAGAAGCCGTAGACCGCCGCGGATACGATTTGAGTATTGGCCAGGCCGCCCAACAGTCCGCCCATCAGCAAGTTCAAGGTCGGCGCCGCCGGATGCAGCGAGAAGCTCGGACTCGGTGTGACGGTCAGGCTTAGCGCGGCGGTGCGTGTCACGCCTCCGCCGCTCGCGGCGATGGTCAAGAAGTATGTGCCGGGAGTCGAAGTGCCATCGGGGGCGAATGACAGGATACTGGTGCCGGAGCCGGGCGCCACGGTGACGGCGGGTGCAAAGCTGGGGTTCAGCCCGGTGGGCAGGATGCCGCCGTTGGCCGCGGCCAAGGCAAGCGCCACAGGTGAGTTAAACCCGCCCACCAGTCCGGATATGGTCACGTTGACGGCGGTTGCCAGACTCTGGGCCACCATGAGGCTGCTCTGCGCCACGCGCAGGGTGAAGGCGGGCAACAACTGGATGGTGACCGGCAGCATCAGGGTCTTGGTTTGGCTGCCGCCTACGGCCTTGATCGTGATATTGTAAATGCCCGCCGCCGCCACCGTAGGACCGGCTTGGATGGTCAGCGTACTGGCGCCGTCGCCGGGCGCGGCCAGCGAGGCTGCGGAAAACGAAGCGGTGACTCCTATGGGCGCGCCGGTCACGGAGAGCGCAACGGTCGAGTTGAACGTTCCTACGTGCGCGGTGGTGATAGTGACCTGACCGGGTGTGCCCTGCAGGACAGTGAGGCTGGGCGGCGCCAGACTCATGGTGAAGGTGGGCGATGGATTGATAGTCAGGGGGAAGGGCAGAGAGAGCGACAGTCCGCCTCCGGTGGCGGTAACGGTGAGGGTGAAGTTGCCCGCAGACGCGTACATGGCGGTCATAACGGTCAGCTTCGCGCGGGCCGTACCGGGAGTGATGCTGGCCGGGGAAAGCACTACCGCGACTCCCAGCGGCGCTCCGGTGACGGCCAGCTTCAGCGATGCCCCGAAACCGGCCTGCACCAACCCGCAACTGATCTGGGTGAACGCCGAACTGCTGGATGTCAGGGTGAGACTGGCGGGCGCGGCGGCCAGGTTGCAGCCCACCGGCGCGGATATGGTCAGCAACACCGGGAGCGTCTGGGTCACTGCGGCGCCGGTGGCGACGATCTGGATCGGATAGGTGCCGGGGACCGCATTCGAGGCGGCGGTAATCGTCAGGGCGCTGCCGCCCGACCCGGGCGCGGCCAGAATCGGCGAGGCGAACACCGCGATCGCGCCGACCGGCAAACCCGTGGTCGAGAGCGCCACCGAGGCGCTGAACCCATTGGTCACCCCGACTTGGGCGATGACAGTGCCGGCGGCGCCCGCCACCACGGCGATCGACCCCGGCGTAACCGTCAGCGTAAGACTGGGGAAGCCGCCGGAGGCATCGTTCCAGTGATTCACCAGGACGGCGGCATCCACCGATCCGAGCCCGCTGGCCTGGTCGTACCCCGGCGCGGCGCTGAATCCGGCGGCTCCGGGCACGGTGTTGTCCCCGCTGGTAATATCGTTAAAATAAGCCAGACCGCCCGCTCCCTGGAGCGTTGCCAGGGCGTACAAGCTGGTATTGGCATTTCCCTGGCGGACGCCGGTCTGTTGATTGACCAGCGTCATCAGGCCCGCAAACGAGGGCGTCGCGGCCGACGTTCCGCCGATCCCGACCAGGTTGCCTTCATAGAACATCAGGTAAGCGTCGTGCGCGGCGGCCGTCATCGATACGTCCGGCACGTCGCGCTGGCCATCGGCCGGCACGCCCGGCCCGCTTTGCCAGGCGGGCTTGGCATAGTAGGCGCTGGCGCCGCCGCCGCCCGCCCAGAGCCCCGATCCGCCAGTGCTCCCGCTTTCGTTCCAGACCACCTCCGGAATGTAGCCGAGCGCGGAAGACCAGTTCGCGGCATTGCCCGCCGACCAATACTGGCCCGGGTTGCCGCCCTCGTTGAATTCGGTGCCGCCCACGCACACGTTGTAGGGCGTGGAGCAAAGGCCGTTCACCGCCGGGCCGCCGGCCGCCTGCGCTTCCAAACCGTTGTCGCAACCCGCCGCGCCGCTATCGCCCGCGGCGACCACGGCCGTGATGCCCTGCACCGCGGCCTGCTGCCACAAATTGTCGTAGAAGGTGAGCTCCGCGGCGGACATGTTTGCTTCGCAGGATCCAAAACTGGTGCTCATCACCGGCGCCAGGTTCTGGCTCACGATGTATTGCGCCGAGAGATCCGCGCCGTCGGTGCTGAAAGTGGAGGCCGAGACCACGACTTCGATCGTCGCCAGGGGAGCCACCGCCCCCGACCACTGCACGTCCAGGTCCGCCTCGGCCAACTCGTCTACGGATGTAATGCCGGGGTCCGTGCCGTTCACGACGATCGTCGGGTTGTTCGTGGGCAGGCCGAAGGTCTGGCGGAAGGTCTGCACGTCCGACATGGTGATGTCGCACCGGGCGACTATGGCGAGGGTCTGGCCCGCGCCATTGATGCCGCTGGCATAGAGCGGGGCTATGTCGTAAATGGCGGCGAAATCCGCGGGCGCCAGATAGCTGTACGAGCCGCCCGCGCTGTACTGGGGCGCGGCCTGCAAGCGGCTGTGCATCGCCTTACGCGGGAAATTGTGCAGGGTGGCCACACCGGCCACCACGCCGGCCAATGCCTCCGGAATCCGCGGATCGCTGGCATTGGCCAGGTGCGTCTGGCCGCGGACACGGTAGCGATCGATCGCGGTGTGAAATGTCACCTGCACCTGCCGGGCGGTGCCGCTGAAGACGATGGCGCGGCCCCCGGCTGGAATCTCGTCGATGGAGAAGCCTTGCCCGCCCAGCCACGAGACGATCCGGCCGATGTCGTTAGGCGAGGCGCCGAAGCGCTCGGCGAAGCGTTCCGGGGTCAGCCATTGGCGATAGAGCGGGGATCCCGGATCGTGCTGCGCACCGAGCATCGCGGCCAGCGCCTGCTGCTGGGCGGCATCCGATTGGAGCACCAGGATCATATGATCCAGGCGGGTCTCGGGCGCGGCTGCGCCCATGTCGTGCTCCATGCGGGCCAGCGGATGCCGGTTGCCGGGAAGCGGCACGGTGCGGGTGTCGTCGATGGCGGCCCGGATGCGGTCCGCGGGCTGTGCGCCGGACTGCGAAACGATCGAAAAGAAAGCGGAAAGAATCGTCAGAGAGGCGGCGATCGAACGACGGCGCATGCACGGTCTCCTTTGTCTTGGCAGCAGTGTCTGCCACGATAGTACTTATCGGCTGGAACCGGCGGCGCTTGCGAAACCCACTACTGCACGGTCAGGCTTATGGTGGCGCTTTTGGTTGCCCCATTACTCACGGCATTGATCGTGATGGTCCCGGTACCAGTGGTGGCCGAGGAAGTGGCGGTCAGCTTCAAGGTGCTGGCGCCGGCGGCGGGGTTGCTAATGGCCGCCGGTGAAAACGATGCGGTGACGCCCTTCGGCAATCCGGCCGCCGATAGCGTGACTGGACCGCTGTAGGATCCGGCGACGCTGGTGTTCACCACAACGTTGGCGCCGTTACCGCGCTTAGCGGTCAGGGCCGCGCTCTGGGGAGTCACCGCGAGCTGGCTGACATTGAGCGTGATGTTCACCGTGGATGTTGCGCCTCCGCCCGTGGCGCGCACCGCGATGCTATAGCAGCCGGGCAGGGCCGCGCTGGTGGTCTGCACGATGACGGTGCTTTTACCGTTGTTCCCGGATATGCTGGCGGGCGCGAAAGTGACAACGACTCCGGCGAATTGGCTGCTCGAAAGCGCCACCGCGGAAGAAAAGCCGTATACGGCCGCGGATGCGATCTGGGTGCTGGCTGTGCCGCCCGCCAGCGCGTTCAAGGTCGACGCCGCCGCGTGCAGCGAGAAACTTGGAGACGGTGTGACGGTCACCGAAAGCGCGGCGGTTCGCGTCACGCTCCCGCCGCTCGCGGTGATGGTCAACGCGTATGTGCCGGGTGTTGAGGTGCCATCGGGGGCGAACGACAGGATACTGGAGCCGGAGCCGGGCGCCACCGTGCTGGCGGGTGTAAAGCTGGGGTTCAGACCCGTGGGCACTTTGCCGCCGTTGGCCGCGGCCAGGGACAGCGCCACCGCTGAGTTAAATCCGCCCACCAATCCGGATATGGTCACATTGACGGCGCCTATAACGCCCCGGCCCACCGTGACGGTTTTCTGCGCCACGCTCAGGGTATACGCGGGCACGGGCTGGATACTGACCGGCAGCGTGAGGGTCTTGGTTTGCCCGCCGCCCACGCCCTTTACCGTGAAATTGTAAGTGCCCGCCGCCGCGTTCGCAACAGCTTGGAGGGTCAGCGTACTGGCGCCATCGCCGGGCGCGGCCACCGAGGATGGTGAAAACGAAGCGGTGACTCCCGTGGGCGCGCCGGTCAGGGACAACACAATGGCCGAGTTGAACGTTCCCACGTGCGCCGTGGTGAGAGTGACGCGGCCGGAGGATCCCTGCACAACGGCCATGCCGTTTGGCGCCAGACTCAGGGTGAAGGTCGGCGAAGGATTGATCGTCAGGGGGAGCAGCAGGGATAGCGTCAGCCCGCCTCCGGTAGCGCTGACTGTCAGGGTGTAGTTGCCCGCCGGCGCGCTGCCGGCCGTAGTCACGGTCAGCTTCGATGGGGCGGTACCGGGAGCGATGCTGGCCGAGGAGAACGAAACCGCGACTCCCTGCGGCGCTCCGCTGACTGCCAGCTTCAACGATGCGCTGAAACCGGCTTGCGGCGATCCGCAACTCATTTGGGTGAATGCAGAGCTGCCGGCATTCAAGGCGATACTGGTGGGCGCCGCAGCCAAGTTGCAGCCCACTGGTGTGGATATGGTCAGCGACAACTGGAACGTCTGGGTCGCCGTGCCGCCGGTGGCGGCGATCCGGATAGAGTAGACGCCGGCGGCTGCACTTGAGGCGGCGGTAATCGTCAGGCTGCTGGTGCCCGATCCGGGCGCCGCCAGCGTGGGCGAAGCGAACACCGCCGTCACGCCGGCAGGCAGACCCGTCGCCGAGAGCGCCACTGCGGCGCTGAACCCGCCAGTCACTCGGACTTGGGCGGTGACGGCGCCGGCGGCGCCGGCCACAACGGCGAGCGACCCCGGAGCAACGCTCAGCGCAAAGCTGGGAGAGCCGCCCGTGGCCGCATCGTTCCAATGATTCACCAGGACGGCCGCGTCGACCGATCCGAGTCCGCTGGCCCGGTCGTATCCCGCCGTAGCGGTGAATCCGGTAAGACCGGGCACACTGTTGTTGCCGCCGACGGTATCGTGAAAATAAGCCAGACCGCCCGCTCCCTGTAGCGTTGCCAGGGCGTACAAGTTGGTATTGGCATTTCCCTGGCGGGCGCCCGTCTGTTGATTGACCAGCGCCATCAGACCCGCAAACGAGGGCGACGCGGCCGAAGTTCCGCCGACATAATACACGCCGCCGCGGTAGCAAAACAGGTAGCCGTCATGCATAGAGGCCGTCAACGAGACGTCCGGCACGTCGCGCTGGCCATCGGCCGGCACGCCCGGCGCGCTTTGCCAGGCGGGTTTGGAGTAGTAAGCGCTCGCGCCGCCGCCCCCGGCCCAAAGACCCGATCCGCCATTGCTTCCGCTTTCGTTCCAGACCATCTCCGGAATATAGCCGAGCGCGGAGGACCAGTTCGAGGCACTGTTGGCCGACCAATACTGGCCTGGGTTCGATCCCTCGTTGAATTCGGTGCCGCCCACGCACACGCTGTAGGGCGTGGAGCAAAGGCCGTTCACCGCCAGGCCGCCGGTGGCCTGCGTTTCCCCGCCACCGTCACAACCGGCCGCGCCGCTATCGCCCGAGGAGATCAGGGCGGTGATGCCCTGCGCCGCCGCCTGCTGCCAGAGATTGTTGTAAAAGTTGAGGTCCGCGGATCCCATGTACGCTTCGCAGAGCCCGAAACTGGTGCTCATGACCGGCGCCAGGTTGTGGCTGACGATGTATTGCGCCGAGAGATCCACGCCATCCGAGCTTTGGGTGGACGCCGAGACCACGAAGTCGATGGTCGCCTGGGGAGCCACCGCGCCCGACCATTGCACATCCAGGTCCGCCTCGGCCAACTCGTCGGCGGAGATAATACCGGGATCCGAACCGTTCACGACGATCGTTGGATTGTTCGCGGGCAGGCCGAAGGTCTGGCGGAATGTCTGCACGTCGGACATGGGGATGTTGCACCGCGCCACTATGGCAATGGTCTGTCCAGCGCCATTGATGCCGTTGGCATAAAGCGAAGCTACGTCATAGATGGCGGCAAAATCCCCGGGGGCGAGATAGTAGTACGAGCCGCCAGCGCTATACTGGGGCGCGGCCTGCAAACGGGTGTGCATCGGCTCACGGCGGAAATCATGCAGGGTGGCGACGCCGGCCACCACGCCGGCCAGGGCTTCGGGAATCTGCGGATCGTTGGCATTGGCCAGGTGCATCTCGCCGTGGACACGATAACGATGAATCGCGGTGTGGAATGCCTCCTGCACCTGCCCGGCGGAGCCGCTAAAGACGATCGTACGGCCCCCGGCCGGAAGCTCGTCGATGGAGAAGCCCTGCGCGCCCAGCCACGACACGATCCGGCCGATGTCGTTGGGCGAGGCGCCGAAGCGCTCGGCGAAGCTTTCCGGCGTGAGCCACTGGTGATAGACCGGGGAGCGCGGATCGTGCTGCGCATCGAGCAACTCGGCCAGCTCCTGCTGCTGGGCGGCATCCGATTGGAGCACCAGGATCATGCGTTCCAGGCGGGTTTCGGGCGCGGCTGGGCCCAAGTCGTACTCCATGCGGGCGAGCGGATGCCGGTTACCGGGTAGCGGCACGGTGCGGGTGTCGTCAATGGCGGCCCGGATGCGGTCCGCGGGCTGCGCGCTGGACTGGGAAACAATGGAAAAGAAAGCGGAAAGCAGGATCGTAAAGGAAACGGCGGTGGGACGACGGTGCATGCGCGGTCTCCTTGTGTTGGGAGCGGGGTCTGTCAACAGATGCTTATCGGCTGGAATTGGCGGCGCTTGCGAAATACCTAAACTGGCGTGGAAAGCGAGGCGGTTCTATCTCTCTCGATCTTCTCCAACCCAAGCTACGCGCCCTGGACTGATACTCCGGAGAGCGGCGAGAGCAGCCGGAATGAGGGGAACCAGGTCCTCGATCTGATTCGATTGCGCGCCTAGAATGAGGATGGCAATTCCGCGGCCAGCAAGGTTCTGCCGATGCTGGATGCCCTGGTCGATGGTCACCAGGACCTCGAATTCGGACCACCCCAATTCCTGCACTGTTCGACATTCGTGCCCGGAAGAGGCGTTTCAATGCGCGCGGCAGGCACTCGTCGAGCGTCGCCGCCTTCGAGATAATCCAGCAGGTTCTTGAATGGCACGTCCTAGCCGCGAAGCATGCGTCCCGACGAGTCGGGACGCGGCACGCAGGAGTGCGTGCGCCACGCTACCGCAGATTGTGCTTCTTGATCTTATACCGCAGCTTGTCGCGGGTGATGCCCAGTATGCGGGCGGCCTGCACTTGGTTGCCGCCCGCGCGGTCGAGGGCTTGCTCGATGACGCGGCGCTCCTGTTCATCGAACGATAGTTCCCCGTCCGCCCTGGCGGGTTGCGCCGCTGGCAGTGGGGCGCCCGCGCCGGCGACGCCTTGCCGCATGTATTGCGGAAGATCGGCCACGTCGATGGCCTCGCCGGCCGCCAGCATGCAGGCGTGTCCGATCACATTCTCCAGCTCGCGCACGTTGCCCGGCCACCCGTGGCGCGCCAGCAGAATCTGCGCGCGCGGGGTCATCGACTCCACCGGCTTTTTGTACTGCGCTGCGAACTTCTGAATGAAGAAGCGCTCCAGCAGCGGCAGATCTTCCTTGCGGTCGGCCAGCGCCGGCGTTTTGATCTCCACCATGGAGAGCCGGTAATACAAATCCTCGCGGAAGCGCTTCTCCGCGATTTGTGCGCGCAGATCGTGATTGGTGGCGGCCACCACGCGCACATCCACCTGGCGCGCGCTCAGCGAGCCGACCCGCTGCACTTCCCGATTCTGCAGGACGCGCAGCAGCTTGGCCTGGGTCGCCAGCGGCATATCGCCGATCTCATCCAGGAAAAGCGTGCCCCCATGCGCGTATTCGAACAGGCCCATCTTGTTGGTCGTGGCGCCGGTGAATGCGCCTTTCACATGTCCGAACAACTCGCTTTCGAACAGTGTCTCCACCACCGCCGAACAATTGCAGACCACCATCGGGCCGGACGCCTGGCTGAGCTTGTGCAGCGCGTGCGCCACCAGCTCTTTGCCGGTGCCGGTGGGTCCGGTCACGGCGCAGGTGCGATAGTGCGGCGCCACGCGGCGGATCTGCGCGAACATCTCCCACATCAGCGGGCTGCGCCCCACCATGCCTTCGAATTGGCAGGTGTCCATCAATTCGCCATCCAATTGACTGGCCCGCTGGCGGCGGCGCGCATCGGTGGCCAGCTTGCCGATGCGCTCGCGCAACACGGGGATTGAAATGGGCTTCGTCAGGTAATCGCAAGCGCCCTTCTTGATGGCTTCCACCGCGGCGTCGGTGGAGTAGTGGGCGGTCATCAGAACCACGTCGATGGCGGGATCCACATCCAGTATCCGGCTCAGCAATTCCATGCCGTTCATCTTGGGCATCACCACATCGCTCAGTACGATTTCCGGGCGTTCGCGGCGCACCAACTCCAGGCCGCGCTCCGGATCGTCCGCGGTCAGGACGCGCAGGCCATTGTCCGAAAGCGCCTCCGAGACAAGCTCCAGGCTTTGCGGATCGTCGTCGATGGCGAGTAGCTTGATGCGCGGCGGCGTGGCGTTCATGGCGTGCTAAAGAAACCTTTTGATTTCCTGCCGTAGCGCGGCGATCTCCACGGGTTTGGTGATATAGCCATCGAAGCCGGCATCCAGCGCGCGGTCGCGGTCGCCTTGCATGGCGAAAGCCGTCAGCGCCACCACATGCAGGTTGGAAAGCCGCGGATCGGCGCGCAATTCGCGGAGCACGCCATAGCCATCCAGGCGGGGCATCTGGATATCCACCAGCACCAGGTCAGGCGCGTTTTCGCGCGCCCTGGTCACGGCGTCCTGGCCATCGGCGGCTTCGACTACCTCATAGCCGCTCATTTCCAGCACTTCCCGGATCAACTCGCGGCTGGCGGCGTTATCGTCCGCCACTAGGATCTTTCTACTCATACGCGGCTCATACGCGGCCCGCCTGGGTGCCCACGGCGCGGCGTAGATCGGCCAGCAACTGCTTCTTCCATTCGCGGCCTTTTTGGAAAAGGCCGATGGTCTCGTGGCGCAGCATTTCGATTTCGTTATCGGTCAAATCCTTGGCCGTCAGAACCAGCACCGGGATATTGCGCAAACCAGGATCTTCTTTCATGCGCAGCAGCATCTCGAAGCCATCCATTTCGGGCATGATCAGGTCCAGCAGAATGGCGCTCACCGAGATGTGCGCCAGTGCCTCCAACGCCTCTTTGCCGCTCGACGCCAGCACGGGAATATAGCCATCCGATTCCAGCATTTCCTTGAGCAGCTCACGCGTGCCGGCTTCGTCGTCCACTACCAGCACCTTGGCGGGACCGTCGGATCCCGGTCCGATATGCCGGCGAATGGTTTCGAGCAGCACTTCTTTATCGACCGGTTTCACCAGGTATTCGGCGGCGCCCAGCGCCAGTCCGATCTTGGGTTCATCGACCACGGTGACCACAATCACGGGAATGCCGGCGGTGACCGGCGTTTTCTTCAACTCATAGAGCGTGTCCCAGCCGCCTTTGCCGGGCATGAGCATGTTCAGGGTAATGGCATCCGGCACGTGTTCGGCGGCCTTGGCCAGGGCCTCCGCCGACGAACCCGCGGTAATCAGTTGATACCCCTCGGGCTCCAACCAACTCGCCAGGAGTTCGCGGGCGGGGGCCTCGTCGTCCACTACCAGAACCAGTGGGCGGTCGCGCGGCGGCCCCATCTCGCCTCCGCCGGCGTCCTCGGGCGCGGCATCTTCCGACTGGGCGCGGCCGGCCGGCATGGTGAAGCTGAGCCGCGCGCCCTTGTTCGGCTCACTCTCCACCCAGATGCGCCCGCCATGTTCCTCCACCAAGCGCTTGCTGATGGCCAGTCCGAGACCGGTCCCTTCCTTAATGCCTTTGGTGGTGGCTCCCGCCTGGTGGAATGCATCGAAAACAGCTTCCTGCTCCTCGATGGGAATTCCCAGGCCGGTGTCGCTGACGGAGACCGTGAGGCGGCCGCGGCGCTCGGTGGCCTCCACCCAGATCTTGCCGCCATCGGGGGTGAACTTGACCGCGTTGCTCAGCAGGTTAAACAAGATTTGCTTGAAACGGATGCGGTCGGCGAAGACCGTCACATCCGGTCCCATGCTGCTATGCACCGCGATGCTCTTGGCCGCGGCGGCGGCCCGGATGCCGGTCAGAACATCGGCCAGGACCGTGGTTACGGGCACATTCTCCCGGCTCAGTTCCAGACGGCCGGCTTCCACCTTCGAAAGGTCCAGAATGTCATTGATCAACGCCAGCAGATGCCGCGCGCCCTGCTGGATGTGACCGACGAATCGCTGTTGCTTGGAGGACAGCGCTCCCGCGATCTGTTCGGCGAGCAAGTCCGAGAAACCGATGATGGCGTTCAACGGCGTGCGCAACTCGTGGCTCATGCTGGCCAGGAATTCGCTCTTCATGCGATTGGCGCGTTCCACCTCGCGGTTGCGCAGCTCCAGCTCTTTGTTGGCGGCCGCCAGCTTCGTATTCAGTGCGGCCACGGCCTCTTCGGCCTCTTTGCGCTTGGTGATATCGCGATTGGTTTCCAGAACGGCGACGGGGGTTTCATCCGCTCCGCGTACCAGAATGTGGCGGCTTTCGACGGTGATGCGGACGCCATCGCGGCGCGTGTGCCGCAGTTCGCCATCCCAGCGGCCGCCGCGGTCGAGCGCCGCTTCCACCTCCTCCAAGGAGACCGGAAACCCGGTCTGAAACAACGTATGGGTGACCTGGCCCGCGGCCTCCGCGGCGGACCACCCGTAAATCTCCTGGGCGCCGGCGTTCCATTGCAGAATCCGGCCGCCGGGCTCGCGCACGATAATGGCATCGTGCGACGCTTCGATCAACTGCGCCTGCCGGCGCAAGGCCAATTCGGTGCGATTACGGTCCGTCATATCGCGGACAACGCACAGGACCTGCGGGCCATCCTTGGTGTCCAGCGGGCTCAAAGTGATATCCACAGGGAACTCGCTGCCGTCGGCGCGGCGGGCCCACAAGTCCAAACCGGATCCCATGGGCCGCACAGCCGGCTTTGCCTGGTAATGCTCGCGGTACGCCGGATGCCGGTCGCGAAAACGGCTGGGCACTAGCTCGTCGACAAACTTGCCCAGCAAGTCGTCCAACCGGCAGCGGAACATTTCGCCCGCCAGCGAATTCGCCAATACGATGTGGCCCTGGCGGTCCACCTGGAGGATGGCGTCCGGAGAGGCCTCGAAGATCTGGCGGAACCGGAGATCCGCCCGGACCACGTCCCGGGCGCCGGGATCGTGCCGCGCGGCCTTCAGCTCCAGGACTTGCTTGGCGGAAATCGGCAGGCGGAAAAGTTCGCCGGTGTGCAAGCAGTCCGCGGCGCCTTCCAGGACGCAATTCATCAGCAGGCGCGTCTCGGCCTCACGGGACAAAACGATGAGAGGGACCAACTCGGCGCGTGCGCGCAAGGCTTCCAGTGCAGCGCGCCAGCTCCAGCCGGGGGCTGCGTATTCCGTCACTATCAGATCGTACCCGGCGCCATCGAGGATGGCGGACAGATCCTCCGGTTTTTCGGCGGTGGCATGGCCCGCGTCGAAACCCGCGCGCGCCAATTCGCGCATGCAATGCTCCGCGATTTCGGGCTGGGTCTTAAGAAATAAAACGTGCAAAGCGCCCCCTCATTTGTCTAATAATATACAATCTCGGGGACCACTCGCTAACGCTCGTGGCTCGGTGCGGGCGCCTCCTCGGGCGCGGGGGCGAACGCCTGGTTGCGGCGCCAGGCCAGGATCAGGAATCCCCCCAGGATGCAGAAAGGCGGCAGCCCCAGCAGCACGATGCCCATGTTGAGCAGGTGGGCGCGGGCCGCATTCTGGGCGGCTGCCGTGCGGTAGCACATGACGCACTGCGCCCAGCTATTCGCGCAGGTGAGAAAAAGTGCTAAGCCCAAGCGTTTCATTGCGGCCTCATCATCATCAGGCGGCTGGAGTCGGGAATGAACATGACCAGCATCAGGACGATGCAGAGAATCAGCATGGGGAATAGTGTCAGGAACAGGCTCAACTTCTCAAACTTCAGATGCATGAAGTAAGCGATAATCAGCGCCGCCTTGATCACCGACAGGCCCACCAGGGCCGTCAAGAAGATCAGCACAGGAATCTGCTCGTAGGCCAGGAAGACTTCGACGCCGGTGATGAATAGCGAGGCGAACAATGGCGCTTTCAATGCGATCGACTGCTTCGGAGTGAGTGCTCATGAGTAAGTTCCTTCGTTATTGCCAATACAGACCGCGGCGTTGGCGGTTTGGGTATCGTGTCGTAAGCGGCCTGTAAGGAAGCCGCTTTACGGAATCCTCCGAGCAGAGCAGCGGTTGGTGCCTGCGCTGAGGGTATCGCAGCCTTCCAATGCCGTCAATCGGAACAACTCCTCTCCAAACTCGGTCCGCCGGGGACGATCTCACTACGTCACTGTATCGTGAAACTCTGTGTGGTGGTGAAGGAGCCGTTGGCTGTCGTGATGGTCACCGGTCCGGTCGTTGCGCCGACGGGGACGGTGGCGACCACGGCCTGCGTCGAGTTGACTTGAAAGGCCGCGGCCGGGACGCCGTTGAAGCTCACCGCGGTCGCGCCCACCAGGTGCCCGCCCCAGAGCAGGATCTTCTGCCCGGCTGTCCCCGAGGCGGGAACCATCCGGGTAACGAACGGGGTGGGCTTGGGGAGTCCGAAATCCAGGCTGAACACGGCGCCACCGCCCAACCCGCCGGTCGCGGCCGTGCCGTAGAGCTTGCCATCCGAGCCCTGGATGAAGTTACAGGGAGCGCAACTACCCTGCGAATTGTCCGGGTTCATTTGATAGGCCAAAGTCAGCGCGTGCGTAGTCAGGTCGTAGCGAAAGATGGCGTTGTGGATCGTGGAGCCGTACAGCGCGCCGTCGGAAGCCTCCATCAGCGAGCTCGGGTCAATCAGGGCCTGATAGTTGCCCCTAGCGGGGAAACTGGCCACGGTTTGCCATTGGCCGGTGAGGGCGACCTGGAAGATGATGCCCGTGTCATTGGCGCCGCCTTCGCCGAAAGTGCCGTAAAGGTTGCCGTCCGAGGCCGCGACGAGCGAGGGTCCGTTCGCACTGATCGGTACGTCGGAAGGGAAGATGAGGGGGCGCGAATAGTCGCCCGAGGGGGTGAGGCGGAAGATGAACCCCGGTGTCGTGAATGCTGCGGAAGCGCCTACACCGTAGAAGTTGCCATCTGCTGCCAGGACCAGCGGGCTAATGGGAAAGCCCTCACTGACGGGTGCCGGATGGAGGATCGTGACTTTACCCTTCTCGTCAATGCGCGCGAAGCCGTAGGCTGTCTGATCGCCTTGCGAGTTGAGGTAGGTGACGGTGTTGTAAAGGCCCTCAGGCGCCGCAATTAGCGCGGATAGAGAGGCCCACATTCCGACCGGGTATTGCTGCAGATCTTGCCCAGAGCGGGAGACGGAAAAGTAGCGGTAGTCCTTCGTCGGTATGTTGAAGAGCGTTCCGTAAAGCCTGGCGTTCGGCGCCTGGGCAAGGCCGTAGGCACCCGTGCCAAACGGGAACGCGGAGATCAGCTTGGCGGATCCGGTCCCGGTTAGTGAGAAGATGGAAGGGCCATGCGTGGGCCCGCCGCCACCGTTTTGAGCGGTGCTGAGAAAGTAGAACAAATCTCGCGCGGCCTCGAATACGTTTTCCGGGGCGCCCCCTTGGCTCCGGGCATACTGTGCCGAGTAGAGTAGCTGATAGACAGGCGTCTGCGCGGCGCAGAGGACCAGGCTGCCCAACGCTGCGGCGAGCCAGATGGCCAATTGAAACTGTAGCGGGCGTGTCACTGTATGGTCAACTCCTGTGCCGTGGTATAAGACCCGCCGGCTGTCGTGATGGTCACCGGTCCGGTCGTTGCGCCGACGGGGACGGTGGCGACCACCGCCTGCGTCGAGTTGACTTGGAAGGCCGCGGCCGGGACGCCGTTGAAGCTCACCGAGGTCGCGCCCACCAGGTGCCCGCCCCAGAGCAGAATCTTCTGCCCGGCTGTCCCCGAGGCGGGAACCATCCGGGTAATGAACGGCGTGGGCTTGGGGAGCCCGAAATCCAGGCTGAACACTGCGCCGCCGCCAGGCCCGCCGATGGCGGCCGTGCCGTAGAGCCTGCCATCCGATCCCTGTATAAAGTTGCAGGGGGCGCAACTGCCCTGCAGGTTGGACGGGTTCATTTGGTAGGCCAGGGTCAGCGCGTGCGTGGTCAGATCGTAGCGAAAGATGGCATTGTGGACCGTGGAGCCGTAGAGGGCGCCATCGGAAGCCTCCATCACCGAGTTCGGGTATACCATGCCCACGTCGTGGCCGACGGCCGGGAAGCTAGCCACGGTCTGCCACTGGCCCGAGAGAGTCACTTGGAAGACGATGCCGGTCTTGTTCGCGCCGCCGACGCTGAACGTCCCGTAAAGGTTGCCATCGGAGGCGGCGACCAGGGAAGCGCCGTAGGCGCCCGCGGAAACAGGGGAGGGAAAGGTGAGCAGGCGCGAATATGCTCCGGATGGCGTGAGGCGGAAGATGAAGATCGGCGGCGTGAGTTCGGTGCTCTGGGCACCGACGCCGTAGATGTTGCCATCCCCCGCCGGGATCAGCCTGAAGATGGGAACGCCGTTGCTCGGGGAAAGTTTATGGATTATGGCGACCTTGCCTCCTTCGTCGATTCGCGCGAAGGCCCACACTTGGTTTGCGCCAACAGTGGCAACGCTGTCGTATATCCCTTCTGGCATCGGGGCCATTGCCCAACCGGAGCTCCATGTGCCAGTCGGGTATTGTTGGGGGCCTTGTCCAGAGGGGGTAACCGCGTAATAAGCGCCATCCTTGGTCGAAATGCTGAAGGCTGCTCCGTACAGCCCACCATTCGCCGCCTGCACAAGAGCGTACGAGAGCGTCTGGGTGGGGCGGGAGTACACGACCTTGACGGACCCTGCTCCGGTTAGAGAGAGGATCGACGGGCCAAAGGTAGTGCCTTCTGCCCCACTCAGGAAGTAGAGCCGGTCAGGAGCTGCCTCAAGAACTGCCACCGGGGCAGCTCCTTGGCTGCTCGGGTTTGGTGCGGAATAGAGTAGCCTGTAGATAGGTGCTTGGGCGGCACGGATACCGGAGCCGCCAAGCGCCATAGTGAGAGTTAGAACCGCCAGTAATCTGTCGACCATGATGTCCCCCGGTTGACTTACTGGCAAGAACTGAACACGAGGATGCCGCTGGCAATGTTCGTTGTCTGCGATTGCGCAGTGAGGCAATTCACGTACGGCCCGGCGCCATTGGTGACCACGCAGGACGCAGGGACGTAGACCGCGCCGTTGGCCAGCGTAGGCTCGGTGAAGGCGGTGGCGCCCCAGCCGCTGGCCGAAGGGTGGGACGGGCAGTTGTTCATGCCCGTGCCGCTGTCCCACCAGTAGTTGAGGCTTGGAGTGGCGGCGTTTATCGAGTACGCATAAAGCCAGCCCCAGGTGACCTGCCCCGGCTCCGGAGTGATGGCCCATAGGGTGGACGCGCCGGGTGTGGAAGCGGCGGCCATCGCGCCCAGCGCCGCGCCCGTGCCCGCGCCGGGGAATTGCGGGTGCGCCCCAGTACAATTGCTAGGCAAGGGAGGGGTACTAAGGTTGCAGGGATTGAAGGCCGGCGTGGTATTGAACTTATACTGATAGTTGCCGCCGCCGCTGGTGAGCGCTCCCTGAAACATCTCAACCGACTCGTTGTAAGGCCATACGATCGCCAGATTCGAGATGAAGGCAATCTCGTGGATCTCATCGCAGGCGCACGATATTGTGATCGGTGCCATTGATCGAGACGTTGTGTGTGGCGGGATCCTTTGCATCGTTGGAGTCCTCCAATCGGATTGCGATGTGTACCTGCGGTGAGGATATCCCAGGCTTGCGCCGGTGTCAAGGGGAATCGCAAGAGCCGGACGAATCGGAGGGGGCGGACTGAGGCTGCTGGTTGTCTGTAAATGCCTGGTTGCGGCGCCAGGCGAGGATCAGGAATCCTCCCAGGATGCAGAAAGGCGGCAGTCCCAGCAGCACGATGCCCATGTTGAGCAGGTGGGCGCGGGCCGCATTCTGGGCGGCTGCCGTGCGGTAGCACATGACGCACTGCGCCCAGCTATTCGCGCAGGTGAGAAAAAGTGCTAAGCCCAAGCGTTTCATTGCGGCCTCATCATCATCAGGCGGCTGGAGTCGGGAATGAACATGACCAGCATCAGGACGATGCAGAGAATCAGCATGGGGAATAGTGTCAGGAACAGGCTCAACTTCTCAAACTTCAGATGCATGAAGTAAGCGATAATCAGCGCCGCCTTGATCACCGACAGGCCCACCAGGGCCGTCAAGAAGATCAGTACGGGAATCTGCTCGTAGGCCAGGAAGACCTCGACACCGGTCATGAATAGCAAGGCAAACCAGACGGTGACGAATGCCTTGGTGGTGGCGCCGTCAATGTGCTCGACTGCTTCGGAGTGAGTGCTCATGAGTAAGTTCCTTTGTCATGGCTTCGCTATATACGGGCCGACATCAAATAGACCAGCGGGAAGATGAACATCCACACCAGGTCCACAAAGTGCCAATACAGACCGCTTACTTCCACGTCCTCGGCCTTGAATTTGCCGCGGCCCACGGCAAAGGCGATAATTCCCAGGTAGATCAGGCCGATGACGACGTGAGTCATGTGCAATCCCGTGAGCGCGAAAAACGTGCCGCCGAACAGCGGCACTCCCCAGGGGTTGTCGAAGGGTGTGACATGCTCGTTGTGGATCAGGTTCAGCCACTCGGTAAGGTGCAGCGCGACGAAAGCTGCGCCGCCCCCCATGGTGGCCAGGATCCAGCCGACGGCGGCCTTGCGGTTGCCATGATTCATGGCGTGCACTCCCATGACCATGGTCAAGCTGCTGGAGAGCAGGCAAAAGGTCATGACCGTGGAAAAAATAATGCTGGGCGAAAAATGAAACGGCGTGGGCCAGTTGGGCGTGGCCAGCCGCACGTAGGTATACGCCATCAGCAGCGCGGAGAATGTAAGAGCGTCGGAGATGATGAACAGCCACATCCCGAACTTCTTCGAGTTCACGGCGTATGGCGAACGCCCGCCTGCCCAGACCGAGGTCATGGTTGCCGCCGAATTGACTTGGGACATCGACAAATTACCCCCAAACGAGAAATAGAGCCATCAAGTAAAGCCAAAGGCCATCCACGAAATGCCAGAAGACCGCGCTGACATCCACCGCCGTGCGCTTTCCAGGCCCCAGCCGCAAGCGGAGCGCCTGCACGTCGACGTAGGCGAGGGCCGACAGACCGCCCACGATGTGCAGGCCGTGGGCCGCCGTGAGCAGGTAGAAAAACGAGCTGCTGGGATTGGTGGCCACGAAGATGCCGGCCGCATTCAATTGCCGCCAGGCGAACGCCTGGCCCAGCAGAAACAGAGCTCCGAGCACAGTGCCCGCGGTCCAATAGCGGTTGAATGCGGTGCGCCGCCCGCTCTTGAGCGACCGCCGCGCCAGTTCCAGCAGGAGACTGCTGGCGAGCAGGACGGCGGTATTCACCCACACGATCCGCGGCAGCGGCAAGGCGACCCAATCGTTGGATATGCCGCGGCGCACCACGAAGGCGCTGGTGAAGGCCGCAAAAGCCATGGTGGTGGCGGCCAGCAACACCATCAGGCCGGTCATGGATGCGCGGCGCGATGCGCCCCGGCCGTCCGATCCTCCTCCGCCGCCGTAGCCGCCTCCGCGGGGAGGGGCGGGCGGTTTGATTATGTCCGATGTGATGGAGCTGGGCATCTAAAAATCCGTGGCCATTACCACTGCCTCGTGGGGCAGGACTCCAGTCCTGCGGCCGACGTCCACGTCGGCCTGTGCGGGCCCGGCGCGAAGAGCGGGTCCTGGAGGACCCGCGCAGACCTGGAGGTCTGCCCCACCATTACGATTCCGCATGCACATCCACCGGGTCGGTTTGCATGATGAAGTCGCGCGGCGCGCCGGGCACGCTGTATTCGTACGGGCCATGATTCACCACGGGGTGCTGGCCGCCGAAGTTGTCAAAGGGCGGCGGCGAAGGCACGGTCCACTCCAGCGTGGTCGCTTCCCACGGGTTCATGGGCGCCTTCTTGCCGCGTTTCATGCTCCAGAAAAGATTAATGAAGAAGAGGATCTGCGCCGCCGCGGTGAAATAAGCCGCCTGCGTCATGAAGGTATGCACCGGGAGCAGTTTGCCCAGGAAGTCGAAATTGGTGAAGTCTGAATAGCGCCGCGGGTTGCCGGCGATGCCCAGATAATGCATGGGAGTGAAGATGGCGTAGACGCCCAGGAAAGTGGCGTAGAAGTGGATCTTGCCGAGGGTCTCGTTCATCATGCGCCCGTACATTTTCGGGAACCAGTAAAAGGTGCCGGCAAACATGCCGAAGATGGCGGCCACGCCCATGATCATGTGGAAGTGGCCCACCACGAAGTAGGTGTCGTGGAAATACAGATCCAGTGCCGGCTGGCCCAGAAAGATACCGCTCAGCCCGCCGGTCACGAACAGCGACACGAAGCCGAGGGCGAACATCATGGCCGTAGTGAAGCGGATCTTGCCGCCCCATAAGGTGCCGATCCAGTTGAATGTCTTAATGGCCGACGGCACCCCGATGGCCATGGTCAGCACCGAAAACGCCATCGCCGAATAGGGGCTCATGCCGCTCATGAACATGTGATGGCCCCACACCAGGAAGCCCAGAAAGCCGATGCTCAGGATCGCGTACACCATGGCCCGGTATCCGAAGACTGCCTTGCGCGAGAAAGTGGAGAGCAACTGCGAAGTCACACCCATGCCGGGCAGAATCGCGATGTAAACCTCGGGATGGCCAAAGAACCAGAACAGATGCTGCCAGAGCAGCGGCGATCCGCCTTTGTGATTCAGAATCTGGTCGCTGACCAGCAGGCCGCCCGGCACGAAGAAGCTGGTTCCGGCGGAGCGGTCGAGAATCAGCAGAACTCCGGCGGCCAACAGCACGGCGAATCCCAGCAGGGCCAGGATAGCCGTTACAAACCAGGTCCAGCAGGTCAGGGGCAGGCGCATGAGCGACATCCCCTGGCAGCGCAGGTCGATGAGAGTGGCAATGAAGTTGATGGCGCCCATCAGCGAGGCGCCGCAGAAGATGGCAATGCTGACAATCCAGAGCGTTTGTCCTAAGCCTTCGCCGGGGCCCGAAAGCGCGCCTATACCGCTCAGCGGAGGATATGCCGTCCAGCCGGCAAGCGGCGGACCTCCTTGCACGAAGAAGGCGGCCACCATGACGGCCAAAGCCACGAACGTGGTCCAGAAGGACAACATGTTCAGCACCGGGAAGGCCATGTCTTCGGCGCCGATCTGGAGGGGCAGAAAGTAGTTTCCAAAGCCGCTTTGGGGCGCCGTGGTCAGTACGAAGAAGACCATGATGGTGCCATGCATGGTCATCAGCGAAAGGTACAATTCCGGAGTCATGATCCCGCCTTGCGCGGCGGTGGGCCACAGCTTCGCAAACCAGGCGACTTTGGCGTCCGGGTGGACCATGTGGAATCGCATGAGCAGCGAAAGACTCACGCCCACCAAAACCGAAAACAAGGCCAGGAAGTAGTATTGGATGCCGATGACCTTGTGGTCCAAACTGAAGACCCACTTCCGGATGAAGCCTTGCGGCGCGTGATGCGCGTGGACTACGGGTGAAGACATATGATTGTCACCGTGAATGGAATCATTAAAACGGGGCACTGGAGAGTCATTACTTGTTGGCGGCCTGCTCCTGCTTCCACTTTTCAAAATCGGCTTCCGCCATTACCTGCATGGTGCTGCGCATCTGGAAATGGCCGAGGCCGCATAACTCCGAGCAGGGGATCTCGTAGGTGCCGGGCGTGTCGGCCTGGAAGTAGAGCGGAATCTCCATGCCGGGCACGATATCCTGCTTGAGGCGCAGCTCCCGGACGAAGAAGTTGTGGATCACGTCGCGGGAGTGCATGATCAGTTTGATAGGTTTGCCGGCGGGCACCTTCAAAGAGGCGCTGACGACATCGTCCTTGCCGGCCGGATCTTTGTCGTTGAGACCGAAGGGATTTCCGGCCGAATCGTTCACCAGGGTGAGGTCGGTGGCGCCGAACTTGCCATCCGGACCGGGGTAGCGGAACGCGAAGGCGAACTGTTTGGCCATTAGCTCGATGGGGATGGCGTTGGGGTCAGGCTCGGAGAGGTGTACGGCGACCCAGATCTTGGTGCCCGTCAAAACGAGGCCGACGAACAGGATGGCGGTGGCGCTGGTCCAGACGGTTTCCCACTTGTTGTTGCCGTGCGAGAAGCTGGCGCGGCGGCCATCGTCGCGGTAGCGGAAGATCACCCAGCCCAGGGCGAACTGGGCGAAAAAGAAGATAATGCCGGTGACGACGAGCGTGCGCATGAACTGCGCGTCATAGGCCAAGCCATGTTGGGAAATGGGTGGCGGAAACCACCAGACCTTGGCGGCGAAGAAGTAAATAATGACGACGGTCAGCACCCAAACGATCGGAGCAAGCAGCATTCGATGGATTCCCTCTGTCCTTGGGGAGTGCGCCCCAGGTTTCGACGACGATAGCATACTCGTTTGGAGTTAGCAAGTGTGAGGCTGGAGTGTGCCCGGCCGTTTTGGGGAATTTCCGATGGAAACCGGCTGCGGGTTGTTGACGAGAGCCAGCAGGCGAGGTACTAGAACTATACTTGCGACCATCCCCCCATTTGTTTGGGTTCGGTCGGTATTTTTCATGGGTTGTTATGCGTTTTTGTGCGTTTTTGTGCATACCTCGCGGCTCGGCGAGTGGGTTGGGGAGGCGAAGAATGGACGACCAAAGCCAAATTGAGGACGGCGGGTCCCGATCGGCGATTGCGAGATCGTTTGATCGAAACCGCGACGCGGTCCGCGATACACTCAGGCGATACGCGAGGAGGGTCTCCGATGACGCCAAGACTTAAGCCGGTGCTGGAAGCGGTTTTCTGGAGATAGATGCGGAGGCATCCGCCCGGCGGCTATTGGCGCTGTTCCAAGCTTCCGCTGGAACCGGGAGTAAAGATGCGAATCTCCACCTGGCCATCCCGCGTCGTGAGCATCCACAATCCGAGATCGCTGTCGAACTGCTTCACGGCCGCGTCAACCTTTTCCATGGAGTCTTCGGCCAATGTGTCGCCCACATGCACCGGCAACTTCGCGAGCAGTTGATCGCGCGACGCATTGGTCAACCCTTGAATGCGGATGGTCTTCAGCCTGCGTCCGGCAAACATCGCGGCGCCACTGAAATCACGGGATCCGGCCCGCAGATCGGCTAACCTTTTTTCGATGGCCGCCATTTGGGCAGCTACGGAATTGTTTGCTGCCAGCGCGGCCGCCTGGTTCTGGAGAACCTGTAGTTGATGCTCCAATTCTTTGGCTTGTGCGCTTCGTTGCGACTGCGGAGGCTCTGCGTATAATAAGATGCCCTCGGCCTGTTTCAGCAGCGCCGAGAAACGGTCTTCCGGCAGGGTACCTTTGTGCCAATCGACAGCACGGGCGTGCGCCTGCATTCTCTTCATCTGCTCGGCCAGTTTCTTCGCCTCGGTCTGCATCTCGGATGCGTCGGCTGTTTGTTCTTGGAGACTGCGCGCTTGCTCCGCCATGCTCTCAGCCAGTTGTTTCTGAACCAAGGCTTGAACCCTGGTTTGCTCCCGTTGCGCTTCCGCCAGCGCCCGAGCTTCAGCGTCGCCTTCAGCCGGCAACGTGAACGCGAAGCCGACTTGAACGAAGCCGCCCGCGCGGCGGACGCTGCGCGTGTCCATGTTCCGGCAG
>OCTA010000415.1_pt1 | contig 39259 bp, 43 predicted proteins | sample 1538991 | NCBI WGS metagenome assembly OCTA01 (sample SAMEA3539302, study PRJEB22396) | soil metagenome | biome: tundra; feature: field; material: soil | place: USA | collected 2010-05 | depth 0.15 m | reverse complement strand
TGATACGGGGTTCAACATCCGTATTGACCCGACGTCCAATTCTGACCTATTTGCAGGCTCACCTACATCGGCGTATTAGGTGTCAAAATCACCTTGAAAGGGGTGCGCCTTACACCTCTCCTCGATCGATCCACTTCGGAACGCTCGTGGCCTTGTAGCCCTCAAGAAGTTGGAGCAATAAGACCGGCTCCTGCTCCAGGAAAGCCATCTGCCGATGTTCGGGCCGGAGAAACCGCTGAGACACGAGTTGGTCTAGAAATTGGAGAAGCGGTGCGAAGAAGTCCTTGGCGCCAAGGAGGCCCAGCGGCTTCTGGTGGAGACCAAGTTGTGCCCAAGTCCACATCTCAAAGAACTCCTCAAGAGTACCGAGTCCGCCGGGCATGGCGATGAAAGCTTCGGCCAGCTCGGCCATCATTTCCTTCCGCTCGTGCATGCTCGAAACCACATGCAGCTCGGTCAACGAATCGTGAGCGACCTTCTTCTCCACGAGCGCACGCGGAACGACTCCGATGACCTTGCCGCCAGCAGCAAGTGCCGAGTCGGCGAGAGCACCCATGAGTCCCACCTTCGCGCCGCCATACACGAGCACGCGGTCAGTTTCGGCGATCGCCTTCCCGAGCGCTTTCGCGCCGACCATGAAGAGTGGGTCGGCACCTGGACTTGAACCGCAATACACGCATATGCTTCGCATCGAATTCCATTCTATGTTCATCTGCGGTCATTGGCACCCGGATCAAGCTGGGCGATTCCTAGCTTCAAAAGCGACAGTTCAGTCGCCATCACCCTCCTCCATCTTCCGAACGACGGTTGCAATCATCGACGCATCAACATCCGCGCTTCTCATCAACTGAATGGCCCGCCGAATGTCATCGGCGTCGACGGCATCGAGGAACTCCTCCACCTTGCCGATCGCGGCGAGCTGCTCTAGCACCAGAGTGCCTTCAAATTCGCTCTCGTCCATCGTCAAGTTATCGACCTCCTTGCAGTGCCTTGCCTCGTCTGCCCCGCCTTGTTCAGCGGCGACACCGCCGCATGAGCGGTTCGCTGATGCTACACCAATGTCCCTGCGGCGCGACCGCTAGGTGTGCCCGCCCTTTCCCTTCCAGCGCGCCTCGCCCGTGGGGCTTGCCTGATGGAGCTCACCACGGGTGAGGGCTGGCCGAGGCAGATCAACGAGCGCTTTACTCGCGTGCGTATGAGAGTACGATTCCCGCACTGCAATGGAGGGTCATCAGCCTCTGGTTCGTGTTTTGGTTTGGCTGGGACATCTGTCGATTCTTGCCGGGGCAGCAGCGGCGGCGACGATGGCGCTGCACGTGCTTGCCGCGAAGGACGGGCTGCCACTTGAGGTTGCGCTGCCGCAGCTTTTTCCCTTTGCCGAGATGTCTCTCTCGGTGGATGGCCTTTCGGCGTTCTTTCTCCTGGTCGTCGCGCTGATCACGGCTGCCGCCGCTATCTATGGTCCGTCGTACTTGAGCACGCACGCCAAGGCGCCCCTGGTGCAAACGGTCGCGCTGGGCGGATTCGTGGCTTGCATGGCCCTCGTGTGCTGCGCGGGCGACGGGCTGACCTTTTTGCTGGCTTGGGAAGGGATGACTCTGGCCAGCTACGTGCTCGTGGTTTGCGACAGGCGCAGCGAAGAGAACGCCCGGGCCGGTTTGCTCTACTTGGTGATGGCTCATGCCGGAACCGCGGCACTGCTCGTGGTGTTCCTGACCTTGGCGGATCGTGCGCAGGGCTTCGACTTCGTCGCGCTTCGGGCGGCGGCGCACGGCCTCGACGGCAGAGCGCGCACGACCCTGTTCATGCTCGCCTTGGCGGGTTTTGGGGCCAAGGCGGGTGTGGTGCCGCTGCACGTGTGGCTGCCCAAGGCACACCCGGCCGCGCCCAGCCACGCCTCGGCGCTCATGTCAGGGGTCATGCTCAAGGTGGCTCTCTACGGAATCTTCCGCTTTGGCTTCGATCTGCTCGCACCTGACGGTGGGCCGCTGCCGGCATCGTGGGGCTGGACGGTGCTTCTGCTCGGCACCGTGTCCGCGGTCATGGGCGTGCTTCTGGCTTTACAGCAGCACGACCTCAAGCGCTTGCTCGCCTTTCACAGCGTGGAGAACGTGGGCATCATCTTGATCGGCGCTGGCGTGGCCATGCTTCTTGGCGGCGGCCGAGCAGCCCAGCCGCTGGCCACTCTGGCGCTGGCGGCGTCGTTGCTCCACACGCTCAACCATGCCGCCTTCAAGGGCCTGCTGTTTCTCGGCGCGGGCAGCGTGATCAAGGGAACCGGCGTGCGCAACATGGAAGAGCTTGGCGGGCTCGCGCGACGCATGCCGTGGACGGCCTGGTTGTTTCTGCTCGGGGCCGTGGCCATCTCGGCGCTGCCGCCGCTGAACGGTTTTGTGAGCGAGTGGATGACCTTCCAGGCGCTGCTCCTGGGCGGGGCGAAACTGGGCGGTGCCTCGGGGTTGCTCGCGGGCGTTGCGGCCTCGATGTTGGCGCTCACCGGGGGGCTGGCCGCTGCTTGTTTCGCCAAGGCCTTTGGCGTGACCTTTCTCGGCCGCCCGCGCACCACGCACGCCGAGCATGCTACGGAGTCCCCGGCGCCCATGATTGCCGGCATGGTGCTGCTTGCTGGCTTGTGCGTGGTGCTTGGTTTGGCGCCCGGCTATGTCATGCATTTGCTCGATCGCCCCACGGCTGAATTGCTAGGCGGGTTCGGTGCCAGCGCCGTGGTCACCGCACGCGGTCCACTGGTGCTCTCCGCAAGCGGCTCCCCGGCGGGTCTTGAAGCGACTTCCATCTCGGTCACCGCGGTTGCGGCGCTGTTCGCTGCGCTGGCCGCGTTTGCCTGGGTTTTGCGCGGCTGGCCCCGCAAAGCACCGCGGCGGCTTGCGCCCACGTGGACCTGCGGAATGACGCCCACCAGCCGATTCGACTACACCGCAACCGCGTTCGCCAAGCCGCTGCGCCTGATCTTCGCCGCCGTCTACCGACCACGCCGCGCGGTCGTCAAAGAGACTGGTCCGTCGCCCTACGTGAACACTCGAATCGGCTACACCGGCGAAGTGGTCGACTTGGCCGAGACCGTATTCTACGCGCGGCTCAAGCGGTGGATCACGGCGACCGCGCATGGCATCCGCGTCTACAGCACGGGGCGGATCCACGGCTACATCGCCTTCGTGTTGGTCACGCTGGTGGTGGCGCTGCTCTTGTTCGCGAAGGCCTGAGCCATGGAAACCACCGCGCACATAGCCCAGACCCTTGCCCAGGCAGCCCTGCTGGTGTTGCTCGGGCCTCTGGTCACCGGGTTCATTCAGAAGATCAAGGCGCGCTTGCAGTGCCGGAAAGGGGCGAGCATGTGGCAGCCCTACCGCGATCTGGCCAAGCTGCTGCGCAAGGGAACGGTACAAAGCGACTCCGCCAGTCCGTTTTTTCGCGCCATCCCGGTGTTGGTCCTGTCCGCCACGGTGACGACGACGACCATGCTGCCCGTGCTGTGGGCAGGGGCGGGACCGACCTTGTTGCCCCTGGGCGATGCCATCTTGCTGCTGGCGCTGCTGGCCCTGGCGCGTTTTCTCTGCGCTATCGGTGCGCTCGACGCTGGTGGGGCATTCGGGGGCATGGGGGCGTCGCGCGAGATGACCGTTGGCCTGCTCGTCGAGCCGGCCTTGATGATGGCGGTGTTCTCGGTCTCGGTGGCGGGCGGAACCACCGATCTCGGCGAGCTGGCCGCCAGGCGCGGAACCCTTCCGGCACTGTCCTGGCAAGCGCCGGACTTGCTCGCCCTGTTCGCCATGCTGGTGCTGGCCCTGGCCGAGACCGGACGCATTCCGGTGGACAATCCCGACACCCACCTTGAACTCACCATGCTCCACGAGGGCATGCTGCTCGAACACTCTGGCCCTGGGCTGGCGTGCATCCTGCTGGCCACGCACACCAAGCAACTCGTCATCTTGACCCTGGTGGCGGCGTTGTTCTTTCCAGTCGGCCTGGCTCCGGGTCTCGCGCCAGCAGACATCGGCTTCGCGCTGGCGGCCTTTGGGGCAAAGGTGCTGGCCTTGGCGGTCTTTCTGGCCGTGGTCGAGTCGTCCTACGCAAAGCTGCGCTTCTTCCGAGTGCCGCAGTTCCTGGGACTTGGCCTGGTGTGCGCCTTTTTGGCCCTGGCATTGAGGATCTTATGAGCGTCCTTTTGGCCGTCCGCCTCATCAACGTGCTGGGAGCACTGCTCTTGTTCACGATGTTGCTCATTCTCGCCTCTGGGCAGCTCTACCGCGCCATCTACGCCGTCGCGGCGCAGGCGGTCCTGCTGGGCATTGCCGGCGCGGTTCTCGGCGCCGCCACCGGCAACATCGATCTGTGGGTCATTGCTGGCATCACCATCGTGGTGAAAGCCATCGTGTTGCCCTGGCTGCTCATTCGGGTGGTGAAGCGGATCAACATCGGGCGTGACATCGAGCCGGTGATCTCCATCAACATCACGCTTCTGTTTGCCGCTGGCATCGTCGTGCTGGCCTTCCACCTCAGCGCCTCGCTGGGGTCGGTCAGGCAGGCGATCACGGGCAACGCCTTGCCGGTGGGCATTGCCCTGATCTTGCTTGGCGTGCTGGTCATGGCTTCCCGGCGCAAGGCCCTGGTGCAGATGGTGGGATTGTTCGCCTCGGAGAACGGCATCTTCTTCACCGCCATGGCCATCAGCCAGGGCATGCCGCTCATCATCGAGATCGGCGTGATCCTCGACGTGGTTTTGGGGGCGCTGGTCATGGGCATTTTGGTTCTGCGCGTGCGCTCGAGCGTGGACACCGACATCGCCGATCTGGAAAGCCTCAAGGGTTAGCTGATGATGACCTCCAATCTCTTGTGGCTCACGCCCCTGGTTCCGTTGCTTCTCGGGGCCACCATGCTGCTCTTGCGCGGCCGGCGTCTGCTGGCCGCGCTCGACGTCGGCGGATCGCTGGCGGTGCTTGGCTTGGTCTTGGCCATCGCGCGTAAGGTGGCGGCGACCGGCCCGGTCGTCGCGCTCGGCACCTTTCGCGCCGACGAGGTGTCGGTGTTGTTCCTGCTGCTTATCGGCCTGCTCGCGGTGGCGGTGTCGGTCGCCACGGTGGGGTGGATGAGGCAGGAACTCGCGCGCGGACAGATGCGCGCCGATCGGTTGCGTTACTACTACGCCCTTGTCCACGGCTTCATCGCCACCATGCTGGTCACGGTGCTGGCGGACAACCTCGGTATCCTGTGGATCGCGATGGAAGGCACCACCATCACCTCGGCCTTGCTGGTGGGATTTCACGGCGACAAGCACGGCCTCGAAGCCGCGTGGAAATACATCATCGTCACCACCATCGGCATTTCCTTCGGCCTGTTCGGCACGGTGTTGGTGTACGGCGCCGCCGTGCATGCGCAGGGCGGGGTGTTCGCCGGGGCCATGAACTATTCCAGCATCGCCGCCATCGCCAACAAGCTCGACCCCGGTATCATTCGCATCGCCTTCATCTTCGTGGTGGTGGGCTACGGGACCAAGGCCGGTCTGGCCCCTGTTCACATGTGGCTACCCGATGCCCACAGCCAGGCGCCGACACCGGTCTCGGCCTTGCTTTCCGGGGCGCTGATCAAGTGTGCCTTGTTTGGCATCATTCGCTTCCACACCCTGGCGCGCGGTGCCTGCGGGGCCGACTTCAGCCAGGGATTGCTGCTCATCTTCGGCTTGATCTCGGTCGTGGTGGCCACGCCCTTCATCATCGTTCAGCACGATCTCAAGCGTTTGCTTGGTTACCACAGCGTCGAGCACGTCGGCATCATCGCGCTTGGGCTCGGTTTCGGCGGCAGGCTTGGCACCTACGGAGCCCTGCTGCACGTGATCAACCACGGGGTCACCAAAGCGCTCGTGTTCCTCATCGCGGGCGACGCCATCGGCCGCTACGGCACGCGCGACATGCGCCTGATGAGGGGCTTTCTTGGCATCGCGCCCTTCGCCGCGACCCTCTTGCTCATGGGTGCTTTCTCGCTGGCGGGGACACCGCCATTTTCCATCTTCATCAGCGAACTCATCGTTTTGCGGGCGGGCCTGGGCGCCGGTCACTACGTGATGGTGGCGGTGTTTCTGGCCATGGTGGTGGTCATCTTCGCGGGACTCGTCCATCACGTGGGGCAAATGGTCTTTGGCGACGCAGACCAGACCGCGGATCGCGGACGTGAGTCGCCTTCGCCTCTACTCGGAGCGCTGCTTCTCGCCCTGGTCATGGTGCTCCTCGGTGTGACCATGCCTTTGCACCTCGACCGCGTGCTGACGCGCGCGACGGAGATTATCCTTGGCTGATTCGATGCACACCTTGGAGCAAGAGCTGAGCGTGCGCTTGGCCGGGAAGGGCGTCTTCGCGCCGGGACCGCGCCCACAGGATCTTGCCTTTAGGCTCCAGCGCGCCGAGGACGTGGCCGCTGTCGTGGCCGAGCTGTGTGCCATGGGGCTGGGGCTCGCGACCCTGGTTGCAACGGACGAGAGTGCGACCTCCGAGCGAGATGTGAAAGTTCGCTACATCTTCGAGCCGACCCCCCCGATCCTGGGAAACACGCGTCCCTTGCCCGACATCTTCGTCACCCTGGTGGCTTCGCTTGACCCCGCGCGGCCCGAGTTGCCGTCCATCACCGCACAAGTTCCGGCCGCCAACTGGCACGAGCGGGAGGCGCAGGATCTCTTCGGAATCGTTTTCGCCGGGCATCCCGATCCAAGGCCGCTGGTGGTGCACGACGGCTGGCCCAAGGGGCTGTTCCCCTTGCGCAAGGCATTCGAAGCCCGGCAGCGCCCGCCGGTCGAGCCAGCCGAGGAGTTTCCCCACTTGCTGGTCGAGGGCGAAGGCGTGCTCGAAGTGCCGGTTGGGCCCATCCACGCGGGCATCATCGAACCTGGCCACTTTCGCTTCAGTACGGTGGGCGAGTCGATCTTGAACCTCGAAGCGCGCCTGTTCTATACCCACCGCGGGCTCGAAAAGCGCATCGAGGGGCTGTCCATCGCCGATGCGTTCTACGTCGCCGAGCGCATCTGTGGGGTGTGTTCGGTCTCGCACGGCCTTGGCTTCTGCGAGGCGGCCGAGCAGATCGCCGGGATTGCCGTTCCGGCGCGGGCGCGCGTGTTGCGCACCCTCGCGCTCGAACTCGAGCGGCTGTACAACCACGTGGGCGACATCGGCAACATCGCCGCGGGGGCGAGCTACCACTACGGCACCTCGGCCGGCGCGCGCATGAAGGAGGCACTTCAACAAGTTGGCGAGCAGCTGACCGGCAACCGGTTTCTGCGCGGCCTGATGGTGCCTGGCGGGGTTCGTCTCGATCTTACGCCCGAGCTTTCGCAAACTGTTTCCGCCGTGATAGGCGCCACTGCCGAGGCGCTGGCAAGTCTGATGGAACGTATCGAGAACAATCCCTCGGTGACCGATCGACTGGACACAACCGGTTTGCTGCAAGCGCAGGATGCGATCGCCTTGGGTGTGACCGGCGTTGCGGCCCGAGCGTGCGGCATCGATCGCGATGCCCGGCGCGACCACCCGCACGCTGGCTACGCGAGCGATCTCCCTGTCGCTGTCGCGACGGAAACCGACGGCGATGTCCACGCGCGGCTGAACGTGCGCGCGGCCGAGGCGCGCGAATCGATGCGGCTGATTCGCACGCTGCTGGAAGGCGTGCCGTCTGGCCCGATCTTTACCCCCCTGCCCAAGACCCTGCCGGCATGGAGGACTGGCCTTTCCGCCATCGAGTCCCCGCGCGGGGCAGCGATTCACTGGCTGCGCGTGGACGGCGCGGGCCGCGTCGACCGTTACCACCTTCGCTCGCCGAGCTACGCCAACTGGCCCGCGGTCGCGCTTGCCGCCCAAACTTCGATCATTCCCGACTTCCCTATCGTCAACAAGAGCTTCGAGCTCTGCTACTCGTGCACAGATCGATGACGACACCCATGAAAGCTTCGTCATGCTGACCGCCATTTTGAGAAGCCTGCGCACCGGCGTCGTGACGATTCGCTACCCAGAAGATCCGGCGCATCCGCCCGAGCGGTTTCGTGGCGCGCCCGCGGTTCGCCCCGGTAGCGCGGTTGACAAGCTTCCTCCAGCGTCGATCTGTCCGTCGGGAGCGATCGCGAGTGAACCTGGACGCTATGGCATCGATGTTGGGCGCTGCATATTTTGTGGTCGATGTGCCGAAGGTTCGCTCGACGGCGCGATCGAACTGGGACGGCAGGTCGAGCTGGCCACGCGCCAGCGCAAGGACCTAGTGGTCGAGGTCCAAAGCGATGGAGACGGCCAAGCAGTACCGCACCCTTCGCCACCACCTGGCGCCGAGGTCGCCGAGCAGATTCGGCGCGTCCTCGGCCGGTCGCTTGCCCTGCGCCACCTGGACTCGGGCTCGTGCAATGCCTGCGACTGGGAACTGACCGCGCTGCTCAATCCGGTCTACGACGTCCGCCGCCTGGGCATCGATTTCGTCGCTTCGCCCCGCCACGCCGACGGCGTGATCGTGACCGGGCCGGTGACCCGCAATCTGGAAACGGCAGTGCGCAGAACCTACGAAGCGGTCCCCGAGCCCCGCGTGGTCATCGCCGTCGGAGCCTGCGCCACCTCGGGAGGCATCGTCGGCCGCAGTTACGCCAGTGCGGGCGGCGTGGCCGAGGTCTTGCCGGTGGACGTGTTCATCCCCGGCTGCCCGCCGCGCCCCGAAGCCATCATCTTCGGAATCCTGCTCGCGGTCGGCCGTATCGACGTCAGGGGCAGTACGCCAAAGTGACTCGGCGTCCACTGGCGCCCGCGAAGATGCCTGCCCGCCAGCGGTAACCTTCAACGCCTTGATGCCCGCCGCGCAAGCAGCATCGCGCGTGGTAAATTGACCTTCGTGAGCGACACCTCGCCCAAGGCAAACGCCAGATACTTCGAGCTCTTGCGCCAAGCAGGGCCCGAAAGACGACTCGCGATCTGCCTCGGCCTGTCGCGAGCCACGCGAGAACTTGCCATCGCCGGTATCAAACAGGCGCATCCCGACCGTCTTCTCTCGGATGACGAGCTTCGCCAAAAACTTGCCGAACGCCTCTATGGTGCCGAGGTAGCTCGGCGCGTGTTCGCGGGACGCGTGGCATGAGCGATAGGCTTGAAGACATCGTCGACATCGCATTGCGGGTCGCGGAGGCGCTGGAGAAGGTTGGCGCGTCCTATTTCGTCGGTGGAAGTCTGGCCAGCTCGATCGATGGCGAACCGCGCGCGACCAACGATATCGACTTCGTCATCGACATGGCCGTCGGAAAGGTGCACGAGCTTAGCGAACTGCTTGGCACGGACTTCGAAGTCGACGGCGACATGCTCCGAGATGCCATCCTGCACGGCAGATCCGCCAACGTGTTCTATTTGCCGCTGGTGCTGAAGATCGACTTTTTCGGGCACTCCCACGGCCCCTACGACGAATCCGAGTTCTCGCGCCGCCGGCCGGTCGTGGTTCGTGCTGGCCGTACCCTCATGGTCAAGGCACCCGAAGACACCATCTTGCGCAAGATGCTCTGGTTTCGTGAAGGCGGCGAGGTCTCGGATCGCCAGTGGCGCGACATCCTGGGCGTCCTACGCGCGCAGCAGGGCAGCCTGAACCTGGCCTACCTGCGCTCCTGGGCCGTTCGCCTGGCGTTGATCGATCTGCTGGATCGCGCGACAGCAGAGGTCGGGGCGTAAGCAGATTAGGTCCGCTCAGAGGCAGACCTCGACTCGCCGTCATCGTGACGAAGTCCGAAGCCTTCCTTCGAGTCGGTCTAGAACCTCACACCAAGGCCGGGCCTCATTTAGATCGGCAGCCCGATGGGCGGCCAAGCGTTTCTCAAGGATCTGACGCTGCCACTCGAGCAGCGGAACTTGATCGGCGCTGGTAGCGAGCATGTCGCGCAGGCGAATGAGATAGTCACGCGACATGGATGGCTTCGCGCTCGACTCGCTCACGCAGCTCATGCCTCAGGGCGCGCTTCGTGACCAAGTCCACGCGGCGTCCGAGCAAGTCTTCCAGGAAGAGTTTCAGACCCATGCAGTGGCCGAACGTAGCCGCGCCTCGGAACGACACCAACAGATCCACATCGCTCTGTTCGTGAGCCTCATCGCGTGCCACGGAGCCGAATAGCAACAGCGACTGCACGTCGAAACGCGGAAGCTCGCCCGCGTGGGATCGAATGGTTTCGATGATTCGCTCGCGTTGCATGGCCTTGGAAAGAGTGTACGTCGCACCCGGTGGAAGGCCAAGATTGGAGATTCGTTCAGATTGGAGATTCGTTCGAGGCTCCTGGCATCTAGAAAACCACCCCGGCTTCAGCCCCGAAGACCCATACCGAGCTCCATGCCGCGCTATCAAAGAGGTGCCAGCCTTCGACTACGCTCCGGCGGCGCACATCGCCACTGACCGAGAAGATGCCTATCGTGTACCTGAGCAGCCCACCCAACGTACAGGCCTTGGCGTTCACGTTCACTGGTGAAAAGCACCTTTCGCCGTCAATAAGGGCGCAGATCGTCTCGTCCGCGTGTACGAGCCCCAGGCCGAGGTAGGGTCTGAGCGAAAATCCCTCGTCTAGGTCGAAGTCATAGCCCACCTCACCGCCGAGGCTCCACACCCTGTAGTTGTCTGTACCTGTCGATGCCTCTATGAGGTGGCTGAAGCCCAGGAAGTAGTCGAACGATCCACCTAGCCACATGTGGTTCGGGAGCAGAAAGCCGCCGCGCGCGCCAAACCCGAGGTTGAGGTCGCGTGTTCCGTAGCGCACGCCTGTCTGTAGCTGCATTTTGAACATTCTCCCCGGAGATGCCTCATCTTCCGCGTCTTCCAAATCCTGCGCGAAGGCGTTGCAGGCGATGAGGGACAAGCTCGCAACTGTGGCCCAAAAGCTGTGGGACTTCATGCTCAGCCACCTCCACTCGGAGTTGGCCGAGGTGTTGACGTTGCAGGCGGGGGCGCAGCCCTCAACAAAGCCTCGAAGAATCGGTGGTCGCCCAAGAGCTGGTTCATGGCGTTCGTGAACGCCTCCTCTAATGCAGCCTTCCCGCTATCGACCACATGGAAGTTGATGGGCTTGATGCCCACGCCGTGGAGATGTCGGTAGTAGAGGTGTTGTCCAACCCGTGGGCGGCCTGGCTTGTAGACGTAGACGTCAAAGTCTACTTCCGAATTCGCATCGCCAGTGGCGGCGTTTCCATCGAAGTAGTTGTAGAAGCGCCAAAGATTGGTCACGACCGTAACGCCGCCGCTGCCGAGATTGAAACCACGGTGGGTGATTTCGGCCTTGATCGATCGGCCGACCAAGCCTGGAATGTCGGTTGTCGACCTGAGAGCCGCAACTTCCGCACCAGCGTAGTTGGTCTGCCCTGCCACCTTGTCCTTGATATCGCGCTGATCTTGAACGGTCACCCCGACCACGACGGTCTCTGCATTCGGTTCACGCTTGACCGGTGACTGGGACCGGTAGGAAAGCGAGATGAATTGCGCTTCGCTAGGGAGGCCCTGGATCAGGGCTATGGGGGCAAATGAACACGCACCCAAGAGAACTGTCCCAAGCGCCAACACCTTCAGTGTCTGCCGATTCATGCCGGCCGGATTGTCGTCGATCACAAAGACCGATCCAAGTGGCGCCTGAAGAGTTTCCACCCCGCTTGACACCCCCGCCTCTCCGATGACAATTCGTGTCACTTGCCCGCCATGGAGCGAGCGATCCGGCAGGTGGCGCTGCTCGCCCACGCGGCGCGAGGGCGCGAGGGCAGTGCCAGAGTTTTCTTTTCCCGGAGGCGCTGTCCGAGCCATCCGGATTTCGGATGAAGCAACTCGGCGACGTCGCTTGCCGATATGCATGCATGCCGCGACCACTTCGCTTCATCCCCGAAAACGCCCTCGTCGAGATCACCACCCGCACTCTGCAAGGCAGGTTGCTGCTCAAGCCCTCACCCGAACTCACCGACCTCATCCTGGGCGTGATTGGCAAGGCACAGACCCTCTACGGCATGACCATCCATGCCTTCGTCTTCCTCTCCACGCACGCCCATTTTCTCGTGTCGCCGTCCAGCGCCGATCAACTCGCAAAGTTCATGCAGTTCGTGAATGCCAATATCGCTAAGGAGGCCGGGCGCCTCCACTTGTGGCGCGAGCGTCTCTGGTCCCGTCGCTATCGCGCCATCGTCGTCGCCGACGAGAAAGCCGCGCATGCTCGCTTGCGCTACATCTTGGCCCACGGCGCGAAAGAAGGTCTGGTCTGGACCCCTGGCGCATGGCCGGGCCCCAACTGCGTTGCTGCTCTCACCACCGGCGAGCTCTTGCGCGGTACCTGGTTCGACCGCAGTGCCGAGTATCTCGCCCGCCAGCGTGGCGAGACCGTGTTCGCCTCGCAGTTCGCGACCACATTCGACATCAAGGTCACACCGCTGCCGTGCCTGCAACACTTGACCGAAGATCAGCGCCAGGCCGAGCTCCGCCGCATCGTCGGCGAGATCCAGGCCAGGGCCGAGGCTGAGAACAAGGAAAAGGGACGCCAGCCCATGGGAGTCGCCGCGATTCTCGCCCAGGACCCGCACAGCAAGCCCGCGAGCACCGACCGCAGCCCCGCACCCTTCGTCCATGCATCAGACGATTCGACGGAGATGGAATTTCGCGTCCGCTACCGTGCCTTCGTTGACGCTTTCCGCGCTGGGGCCCAGCGCATGCGCGAACGTGCCCGCGAGCTCGCGGACATGTTTCCCCTCTGGGCCTTCCCACCGGCCTTGCCCTTCAATGCCCCGGCCTGACCGGGGCAGGCCACCTCGACGCTGACGGGACTGCTGCCGGAGCCGCCAAGGGAAAGGTCTGCCCGGCGTCTGCCATCGACGGCAATCCACGGCTCCACCACATCAGTTTCTGTCCTGGGCCGCTCCAAGACGTCCGGTTTCTCGCCGTTGTGGCTGTCACTTGCTCCTGCTGCCGGCTCAAGCACCCCGGATGGCGGATGCCGTTGCCCCATGTTTCTGGAAACCTCTGGAACCACCCTCGCGAGGCTCAAGCACCCCGGATGGCGGATGCCGTTGCCCCATGCTTCTGGAAACCTCTGGAACCACCCTCGCGAACCACCCTCGCGATCCAACGAATGACAACGGAGCAGATGGCAAGGGCGCCTGTCGGTCGCGCCTCGGCGGACTGCTGAACTACTACCATCGGGATGCCGCATGAGCCTCGGCGATGGATTTCGGGACAGCAAGGGGTTCCGAGTGTGATCACGGTGCATCGAAGGACGATGACTAGAGTACAATGGACCGAGAATGTCCATACGCCGCACGTCCAAGATCCGTTGTCGAACAGGCCGAGATGCGACGTGGCGATGTGAAAGGGGCGCTTGGAATTCCTACGCGCCACCCGCACCACATGTCCCTGTGGCTGGCGGTGAGCCGTTGCGGCCCCTGACGCTGCTGAGAATCGAGCATCACACCGACCGCGTGAAGCCCGCTGGGCTCAGAGCGATCAACCTCCCGGAGAACATCATGCACCATCCCCGACTCGCACCTGTCGTCCTCGTTGGACTGACTGGCCTGGTCTGCTCATGCAGCTCGGCGAATCAGAGCGGCGGTCAGGTCAGCTCGGACGGCGCAACGAGCACCGGCGGGCTGACGGGCTCGGGCGGCACGACGATCACCCCTGCCTGCACGCCTTCGTGCACCGACAAAACCTGCGGAAGTGACGGTTGCGAGGGTACCTGCGGCGGCTGCCCACCCATGCAGATGTGTGGCGCCAACGGCACCTGCCAAACCAAGAGCGGTTCGGGTATCCTCATCGATGCGAGCGCTCAGCTCACGCCGATTTCGCCGGATATCTACGGAATTGCATTCGCGGACGATGAGTCGGCCAAGGTCACCACGCTCAATCGCTCGGGGGGGGACTCGGCTGGGACCTACAACTGGCAGAAAGACATCACGGGCAAGGCTGCATGGTGGAACTGCGCGAACTACGCGGGAGGGGGAAGCCCCAGCGATGCGGACAAGTTCGTGCAAGCCAACAAGTCCAAGAACCTGAACACGCTGATGACGATTCCGATCACGGGCTGGGTCGCGAACGTTGCCACGTCGTCGGACAGCACCTCCAGCTCGCTCCTCGGTCAGCCCCTCAGCTTCTGCAACTATCCCCAGAAGGCCGACGGCACGCTGGTCCCGTCGCTGACCTGCTGCCAAGCGATCAACACGCAGGAATCAGTGCTCGTCGACAATGGTTCCAAGAACCTGGACACGAGCTTCATGGGCAACTGGGTCTCACATCTCGCGTCGACGTTCGGGACCGCAGCCAGCGGCGGAGTGAAGTACTACCAGATCGACAACGAACCCGACAACTGGCAGAACAACCGCCCGGACATCTACCCGGCGTTGTATCCCCCGGGAACTGGCTGTATGGACTACGCAGTACCCATCACGTCCGGCAATGAGGCGGGCGTGTCGCCGAACGATGACATCATCAATCGCTCGATTGCGTATGCGGCGGCGGTCAAAGCTGCGGATCCGACGGCGCAGGTGCTGTTCTTGTCGGTCATGAATCCCGACGATCTTGTCAACCTGATGCAAACCGAATGCGGCGTGGGTACGTGGGATTCGAGCAAGAAGGTTCCCTACAGCGTAACGAATCCCTATGCCATGGCGATGATGGTTAAAGCAGCACAGTACGAAGCCGCCAACCACAAGAGGATTTTCGACTGTCTGGACACGCACTACCCGGCGGACGCGAACGACTTCTGGCAAAGGGATTCGTTGTCGCGTGTGCAAGGCTGGATTCGTGCGACGTACCCAGGCACGGGGATCTGCGTGAGCGAGTACAGCGTCTCGAACGACGCCACCGACCTTACCGCTACAACCCAGCAAGCCGACTTCCTTGGCACCTTCGGCGTGGTCGGCGCGCGACTCGCGGCGTACTGGGGCAGCCTGGTGGCGGACGACAAGACGACCCACAAGCCGGTGTACAACGCCTTCCTGATGTTCCGGAACTACGACGGCGCAGGCGGCAAGTTCGGCAGCGTATCGGTCGGTGCCCAGAGCGGCTATGCGAACGTCCACGCCTATGCGGCGACGGACTCCGCGACCAGCCCGACGAAGTTGTGGATCATGCTGGTCAACCGGGGGACCAGTGCGCAGGGCAACATGACGATCACGATCAACAACTTTACCGCTGCTTCGACCGCAAAGGCGTATCAATCCGTCAACGGCGCCGCGCCAGCGGCGGTTGCCGACGTGGCGATTTCGAGCGGCTCGATCTCGGGGCTTTCGATCGCGGCAAACACGATCACGCTGATTGCGGCTGGGCGCTGACCCAAGTGTGGTGGGCGTATGAAACTGAAGGCCCTGGTGCAGAAACCAGAGAGCATTCGGGCGAGCGCACCGAGCACCCTTGGTGTCCAGAAAGGTATCGTCGAAATTCTTGGATGCAGTAGCTCCCGCGTGCGCCCCGCGCCGAAATTACAACCGGCAGGCGCGGGGCGGCAGCGCTTGCGAACGCGCGAGTAGTGGGCGCACGGCAATAGGACCAGGCCGCTATCTGCAGCCAGGTGGCGCTCACCGCAACAAATCGTGAACCACCGTGTTCCAGACGTCGCTCATCACCTGATAGCCGGCGGCGTTCGGGTGCAGGCGATCGGCCAGGTAGGTCGACTTGAAGGTCGCGCTCTTGAGAAAGGCACTGTACATGTCGACCAGGGCCACGTGTTTGCCGGCGTCGGCGCGACTCTTGATGACGGCCGGGATGCCAGCGTTAAAGGTCACGATCTTTTGGTTTAGCGGATCCTGTTGGGTCGGCGTGATCTGCGCGGCGACGACCAAGATGTGCGAGTCCAAGGCGATGATGGAATCGATCAACGTGCCCAGGCGGGCCGGCGCGTTCGGCAGATCGACGTCGCCATCCACATCGTTGGTGCCGATCATCAATAGAACAATGTCAGGCTGGTAGGTGGGGATGCTGGTCTTAACGTAGTCGGCGATCCCTAGGCGGGGGATGGGCGCATTGGGTGCGTCGTACATGGTGTGGGCGCTGTGCCCTTCGTGATGCTGAGGAAACGCGACCCCATCCACGGTGGCGGGGCCGTTGGTCATCGAGCCCACGAAGGTAAACTGCTTGCCCTCTTGATGGGCGCGTTGAAAGAAGGGAATGCGATAGCCACCGCGGACCGTGTAGCCATCGGTGATGGAATCGCCAAACGGCATGATCTTGCACTCGGTGCCCGAGGCGGGACAGGGATTGTAGGCGGTCGTGGTTCCACCCGTGGCGCTGACTCCGCCGCCTGCGCTTCCGTCGCTCCGCCCAGCTCCGCCCGTCGACGACACCCCACCTGCCGACGGTGTCCCGCCGGTACCCGAGGTTCCGCCGGCGCCTTGGCCGCCAGTGCCCAACCTTCCACCGGTCGCAGCGATCCCGCCGCTGCCCGTGCCGCCCATTGCAGCGGCGCCGCCCGTCCCGGGGCCCGTGCCGCCCATTGCAGCGGCGCCGCCCGTCCCGGGGCCCGCTCCGCCAAGCACTGCGCCTCCGGCCGGCTGGCTGCCGCCGGCACCTGGCGCTCCGGCGCCGCCTTTCCCGCCCGTCGCGCTGCCGCCGACCGCGTTTGCGCCGCCACTGGAAACGCCGCCATTCGACGCGACTATCTCACCACCACTCGACGACGTGGTCGAGGTTGACGAGATCGACGAGGTCGAGCCGCCCGCGCTCACCGCCGTGCCGGCGCCGCCCCCGATGGCACCGCCAGCGGCAAGCGCGCCGCCGTTACTGGCGCCGGACTTTGCACCACCGCATGCAGGCAGGACCACGGCAACGAACAACCCTAGTATCGGTGTCCGAAGACTCTGCCATCCGAGTTGGCGAAGACTGCGCATTGTTTCCCCCGAAAGGGTGGCAGCATAGCACGCCAGGTTGGGCCAAGCCGGAGCGCCTGGAACTGGCATTGCGCCGGGCGACCAGGCGCAGACGGGCGCAACGGGTCGATATCCTCCGCCCGCGCTGGCCTACTGGCCACAGCATTGGGCGACGGTCGGCCCCGACCGCGGCCGCGAGGGCAGTGCGCGAGGGCAGTGCCAGAGTTTTGTTTTCCCGGCTCATGCACCCCGGATGGCGGATGCCGTTGCCCCATGCTTCTGGAAACCTCTGGAACCACCCTCGCGGATGGCGGATGCCGTTGCCCCATGCTTCTGGAAACCTCTGGAACCACCCTCGCGGATGGCGGATGCCGTTGCCCCATGCTTCTGGAAACCTCTGGAACCACCCTCGCGACACTAAGAGCAAGTACTTCCGGCATTTACGGGCCGAAAAACGTGGAAACCGTCCCCTGGTCCACCCAGTAGGCGGTGACCACTCTGGAAATGGCCGATGGGTGGACCCAGATCGCCTTTTCCGCGGGGGAAGGGCGAGATGGGTGGACCCAGGTCGGGCTGACCGCGGTGGAAATGGGAGATGGGTGGACCCAGGTGACATTTCCCGCGGAGGAAGGGCGGGGTGGGTGGACCCAGGTCGGGCTGACCGCGGTGGAAATGGGAGATGGGTGGACCCAGGTGGCGTTTCCCACGGAAGAAGGGCAGGGTGGGTGGACCCTTGTCGGTTTTCCCGCGGTGGAAATGCGATATGGGTGGACGGACGGTGGCTTTCCCTCTAGGGACTAGGAGGACTGGATGTATGACCGGATGAGAAGACTGTACAAGATCGACTACCGCAGCCGGGTTTCCTCCATGGCAATTCATCAACGGCACCGGGATCTACTGCGGTGGCACCACGACTGTTGCTGCCCTTCCTATTTTGGACAGCAGCCCACATCTCGCCGGAAGCCTCAGGTGCACACCCGGCAACGCCTGGAGATTGCTTGACGTGAGCGATTGGGGCAGCCCTAGCAGCGCAAAATCCGCCATCCGCCTGTGCTTGCGAAAAACGCAGCAAGGCGGGAAGCTGCGTGCCAATACAAAGTTGGGCTGACGATGGAAAACGCCTTCATAGAACTCGTGGACGAACTGGACCTCGACGCTGCTGTGCGGAGGGGCTCCGAGCGCAACGACCTGCTTCCGCCGAGGCTCGAAGATGCGGTTTTGGGGGAGGTGGGCAAGCGATTCTCTGAGAGCCTTCAGACCAGAATCGAGCGCGGACGCTATGAACCGACGCGAGCAGAAGTCGTACTTGTTCCGAAGCCGGGAAACACTACCCGCCCAGCAGCGCTCCTGACTCTTGCCGATCGTGTCGTGTACGACGGCATCGTAGAAATCCTCCGCCCCCGGGTTGACACTGCATTGCTCGGCAACGAAGTGGTCTTCTGGCCTCGCGGTATCACTATTCCAAAACGATGGCGGGAATTCGAGCAGGCGCCTCTTCTTGGGAATTCAGATTTCGTCGCGGTAGCTGATGTCACAGGGTTCTACGAAACCATTGAGCACGAGCGCCTTCGGGAAGTTCTGGTCACGGCGACCGGCAGACGAACGGCGGTGAATGCGTTGATGGAGTTCCTTGGTCGCGTGATGGGAAGTCCGAAGGGCATCCCACAAGGTCTCGCGGCTTCGGATCCGCTTGCCACGGCTTATCTATCACCGGTCGATGCTGCGATGGCTCGATCGTGTCTGAACTATACGCGATACGGAGACGACGTTCGAATTGCCGTCAGCTCAGTTAGCGACGCCCGCAGAGCGCTGCATGCATTTGAAATTGAGCTACGTCGTGTTGGATTGCTGGTGAATGGCGCGAAAGCGATGATCATTCCCCGTAAGAGATATGAGGCCATGTTGGCCAACACTGAGCGTGTTCGAGAGGTGGCTCGCGAGGCCCTATTCCAGGCGCGCGTGGGGGAACTTGAGGAGGACACGGAGGAGCTGGATCGCGTCCTCAGGGAAACTGATAACGAGCAGCTCGGTTGGGACCATCTCTACCATGGAACAATGACATTTGCCGAGGTGATCGAAAAGCTGCAAGCGCACTTGCTTCCTGATGACATGGAGGTTGCAATACACGTCCTCCGAAATGCGCTCAATAAGAGACCCGGTACGGAAGACGGCCTGAGTCGAGAGGAGTTCCACTTTCGCGTTACGTCGTCCCTGATACAGCTTTCGGCCGGAAAGTCGCCATTGGCTCTTGACATGGTTGCGGAGATTCTTGCGAGGTTTCCAGAGAAAACTGAAGTGGTTGCTAGTTATCTAGCATCGCAGAAAGAGGATGCAGCGGAAGCCGTGGCCGGCAAGGTTGTCGAGATCCTCTCGGAGGAACGGTTCCGCACCGACTGGGAAACTGCTTGGTTGCTGGCGGTGCTAGGCAAATTCCACAGTAGCCTGGTAACCAGGCAGCAACCACTGTTGCGTGGCATCGCGTTGGATGAGGGGCAATCGTACTACTGTCGGGCTGAGGCCCTGAAGATACTCGGAATGCAGGGCGAACTCGATCACATGGTAGTACGTCGTCTGTGGAACATCGCCCCTTGTTGCTTTCATCCCGACCTGGTGGCGGCGGCGCACTATGCCCGTGGAAAGGAGTCGTGGTGTGAGCCATTCCTGGCCGGGGCAATGGAGGACCCGATCAACAAAGTCGTCGTTCGGCATCTTGAGCTGAGCGGCCCAACAAGGCGTTGCACCTGATGGTCGGCCGCAGACGGCCGCCCGCAGATGAACGCCAAAGCGTTGACATTCACTCTCTACCCGGAGGGCACCATGGCAGCAACACCACCGAAGGCATTTGTCTCTTACTCGCATGACAGCAATCTACATACGGACTGGGTACTGAGATTAGCCACCCGGCTTGTGGCCAACGGAGTTGAGGTGATCCTCGACCAGTGGGATCTAAATCTTGGGGCTGATCTGCCTCATTTTATGGAATCGGGGCTCGTAGGTGCGAACCGAGTTCTCGCGATTTGCACGAACAACTATGTGGAAAAAGCAAACGCTGGGACCGGCGGTGTTGGCTATGAGAAAATGATTCTCTCCGCTCAATTCATGCAAAACGTGACATCGGAACGCATTATTCCCATTATTCGAGCAAACGATCTCAAGCCGCCAGTTCCGACATTCTTGGCTACGAAGGTGTTCGTGGACTTTCGCGATGACTTGGCCTACGAGTCAAAATATGGAGAACTCATTCGGGAGATCCACGGTCAGAAGATCAAGCCTAGACCCCCGCTGGGAAAGAATCCCTTCTCGACCGCTCCTGAGTTTGTCGCGCCAGTAGTGTCTTTTGGTCCGGAGCGCTACGTCTCGCCTGCCCTTTCAGGGGTCGTTGTGTTCGACTACTCAAACAACAACGGTCGATATGTCGTCGGTGCTGGTGACATGGCATTCGAGACAGCTTGGTCTGGCGCCGGTAAGACGTCAATTCACGCCTACTCTGACCCTCCAAGTATTCGCTCGGTCGCCTTGGCGACAGGCATTCAGGATATTTATGATATCGACGATGCCTCAAGCTTCGACCCTTCGTCTAGAGTGCGGACACCCCGCCTCGGCGAAATTGCTGTGTGGCAGAACACCGCCGGCTACTACTTGGCCACGAAGGTACTACGCATCGAAATTCGAGGAGTTGGCCATGAACGAGACGAAGTGGAGTTTTTATACGTTATCCAGCCTGACAGAGGAATCTCCTTTCGAGGGGCAACTGAGCAACCATGAACATAGGTGACACAAAGCCGGGAACATAGGTGACACTTGGTGTGAGGTGGAAAATCGGCGCGTCAACGGCCGACAGGTTTGCTTCACCCCATCGCACCCACCACTCCCGGTGGCAACACGAACTTGCCTAGGCGAGTCGAGGTAGCAGTCGGCTTCGACGAATTCGCGGCCTCACCCGCTGCGCTACCAGCGCGGCAAGCGCCGAAGCAGCATCATCGGGACAATGCCAGCGGCTATCCCAAGTGCCATGCCGACGATGCCGTGCAGGCCGACGTAGCCGCCGGCGATGGCGCCGGTGAACATGGCCATGGAGGTGGCGGCCATGCCGTAAGTGGCTCGGGCGAAGGAGGCACCCTGCAAGAGGGGCAATCGCCCGAGCCAAGGGCAATCCGACCCCTACTACTGTGGGGGCAGGAGCATCGCCCTGGTGGCGGTGGCCGTGCCGAGCGGGAATTGGTTCATGAGGCTGTGAAGACTGTCTCTCCGGGAAGGCTGGTCGCTGCGCAGGTGTAGCTTGTGAAGGTTTCCGATCCGAAGTGCCCGCACGAAACAGTCATGTTTCCCGGATTGGTGATGCAGGCTTCGCCGTTGTCATTGGCCGCCCAGCAGGCCGCGACCTCCTTGGTCGGCACGATCTGGGCAACGCTCAGCCCACTGACGACCGGGATGGTCGACTGGTTGGCATTGCTGGCCAAGTGGGCGATAGGCGACACGACCGCATCGCCGACCCTGGTGATGCCGGGCTCCGACTGCTCGGAACGGTGGCGCCGTAGGGCTCGTGCCTGCGATCACATCAGCGTGGGTCACGCTCATGGCCGCCAATGCAGATCCTCGCTACCATGTTGACGAGGCATTCTATGTTGAGAGCCAAGTATTCCGTGTCATTCCCTCGGTCTGTGCGGCGGTTCGGTAGGATCTCCTGCTGGCTCGGGCTCGCGGCCATCGCGAGCTGCTCGAATAGTGCGCCAGCAGGAGGGTCAGGAACCGGCGGCACCACGAACCTTGGGGACGTCAGCACGGGCGGCGCGGGTGGCAACGCTGTCTCGGACGGCGGCGGCGCATCGGGGGCAACAAGCTTGGGTGGCGGCACCTGGATCAATCGGACTGCTGGAACCACGGCTGCGGGTTTGCCTTGGGTTGACGTGGCCTCGGACGCAACCGGAACCAACCTCGTCGCCGTCACAACGATCGGGACGGGCAACCCGGATGGGAATATCTGGACCTCCGCGGACGCGGGCGCGACCTGGAGCAACCGGACGAAGGGAACGACGGCGTCGGGCCAGTATTGGCAGTCGGTGGCGTCGGACGCGATCGGAACCAACCTGGTTGCCGTCACACGCTTCACGGGGATCCTCCCGGGGGGCGAGGATGTCTGGACCTCTGCGGACGGTGGCGCGACGTGGACGAAACGGACGACGGTGAACTCCACCGCGAGGGGCGTGGTAGGCCCCACCATCGCTTCGGACTCGACCGGGAAACACCTCGTCCTCGCCGATGGGGATATTTGGTCCTCCGATGACTCGGGCGCGACCTGGACCGACCGAACGGCGGCAACCTCGGCGGCGGCCCAGACCTGGATCGACATGGCCTCGGACTCGACCGCGACCCATCTGGTGGGCATCACCGCAGCCAGCGACATTTGGACTTCCGCGGACGCGGGCGCGACCTGGAGTAACCGGACGACGGGGACTGCGGCGTCTGGTTTGGATTGGCAGGGCGTGGCGTCGGACGCGACCGGAACGACTCTCGTTGCCGTCTGCAGCGTGTCCGTATCGTCGAGTGGGATCCTCTATGCAGGCGACATCTGGGTGTCCGCCGACTCGGGCACAACCTGGACGAACCGGACGACCGGCACGGCGGCGTCTGGCCACTTGTGGGTTTCGGTGGCGTCCGATGCGGCCGGCACGCATCTCGTTGCCGCGTCTGCGCACGGCATAGGCAATGACATCTGGACGTCCTCGGACTCGGGGACGACCTGGCTCAACGAAACCACGGGCACGACCGCGTCTGGTCAACAGTGGGCTAGGGTGGCGTCGGACGCGAGCGGCGTTCGCCTGGTCTCGGTTACCTCGAATGGGGCGCCGGTGTCAGGGCACACGGGCACACCCTGCTGTTTCGGAGACATCTGGACCAATTGAGCGCCGCCCACGGCGCGAACCAAGAGCCTGTCGGCGGGGCAAAGGGCAGAGTTGCTGGCTGCCCCATCGGCGCTACGTTTGAGAAATGCGACCCCTTCGGCATTCCATCAACGTCACCTTGGACGGGTGCTGCGATCATCGTGAGGGGATCGCGGACGAAGAGTTGCATCGTCACGCGATCGAGAACCTCAACCAGGCCGATGCCCTCCTCTTTGGCCGGGTGATTTGCGAGATGCTGCAGGCGGCGTGGCGGATCGTAGTTGCAAGCTGCTCTAGAGAATCGACCAGCAGTAGATGGTTCCGTCGGTCACTACCCCGCATGCCATCGTTGAGCCCACGCTGACGGAAATGAAGGTGCCTGACGGCGGGACAAGCACGGGATTGGGGCACCAGCTGACGATGGTGCCATCGGCCCTCAGGAGGTAGTCTCCACTCGTCATGACGAATGGGCCGGTGGGTGGCGTGAGACATTCGATGCGCGGAGCACCGGCCGGAACCGTGCAACAGGCAAGGGTCCCGTCGGTTCTTACCCCGCAGGGGCAGCCTCCATCACCTACGTCGATCGATGTGAAGGTGCCTCCGGGAAGTTGGGTCTCGCCTTGGGCGTTGTTGCCCCAGCAGGCGAGTGTGCCGTCGGTCCTGATGCCACAGTCGTAGCCATCGTTTCGGGACGCGAGGCTGATGGATTTGAAGGTCCCTGCGGGCGGCGTGGTGTCGCCGTCGGCGCCGTTGCCCCAGCACTTGATGGTGCCGTCGGTCTTCAGGCCGCAGGCAAAGTCCCAGCCAGTGCTGACAGAAGTGAAGGTACCTGGGGGAGGCGACGTTTCACCGAAGCTATCGCCACCCCAACAGAATAGGGTGTTGTCGGTTCTCACGGCACAGGCGTAGCCACTGCCTGCGCTCAGCGCTATGAACGTGCCGGTTGGCGCCGGGTAGTATTCATTCCCCCAGCAGGTAATGGTCCCGTCGGTCTGCAATGCACAGGCTTCGTCGGAAGGGCTGACACTTACCGAAGGAATGATGCCAGCCCCTGCCGAGGAGTCGCCGCTCGCCGTGTCCCGCAACCCGGAGTCAGGTGGAAGCAATCGCAACGGCCGGGAAGAGCAGGCTAGAAGCAAGGTGGTGAGCAAAGCGAGACGATTCATGATGACCGCGCCTGCTCAGAATTATAGTGGTACCGAGGACTCGACAGAAGCCAAACCATTGTGATGCTGGCCAACCGGCGGCGATGGCGCCGGTGAACAGGGCCATGGAGGCGGCGAGCAGCCGAGTCGAGCCCCGTGGAGCTTGACCGCGGTGGACCGGGCGTGCTTCCACCGGCGCCACGTTGAATTGTCGTTGGCTGGAAACGCCGGGCGGCTACGGCGTGAGCGTCCCGCGTTGGGCGGTCCAGGTTTCGCTGGTTCCGTCCTGCGGGGCAGATCCTGTGCGCAAGGATTGACTGCTCCCAACGCTCCAACTCGTCGACGCGCCGACTGCCAGATCCCAGAGCGTGTTCCAGCCAGCGACGTTCCGTAGATCGGGAACCATCATGGTCCCACCGTCTCCGCTTGGGTAGTTGGGCGAAATATCGAGGTGCCACCACTTGTCATTCATGGCATCGGGGCTCTGCGTGTAATCGGCAAAGCGAATCGCTCCCGGTTCCGTGGCGGGCCACTCGGCGGTCAAGCGCACGTCGCCAGGGCCGCCACTGTTTGAGACGGCGGCCCCGGACGGGATCGACGGGAGCACCAGTTGATACCCGGTGGGCGAATGAAAATAGGAAGCGACATAGGCGGCCCCGGCCGCTGATTCATATTGGTACTCGACTTCATAGAGGTCTCCTGGAGCTTGCTGGGAGGTAGGCAAGAACATGAATGGAACTGTCGCGCCCGAAGCGACTCCTTGGTTCATGATTACATTGCCGCCTGCGGTGATCAGGAAGGCGCCTGCATAGATGAAGTCGGCGATGGGCGTATTCGTGAGAGTGACTTGGCCCGCCTGCAAAGGCACGACCTCGGCGCTGGAGAGGTCGACGAGCGGGATGGCCATGCCAGGGACGAGTCGTAGGTTTCGTCTGATAACCATGCGTGTCGGCATCCCGTTCACGGAACCCGCGGTGACCAAGAGGTCGCCGGTCTGTGGCCAGTCCGCGTCGGTTCCACCCAAGCCCGGGGGCAGGGTTTCAAACGATAGTCCCGCGATAGACACCATCGCGTGCTCATCGTTCGCCAGCCCAGCGACCGACCAGGTAATAGTGCCGTGCTGGGTGCGCACATTGCTACTCGGGCCACTCATGCGGAGATCGAGTCCATTGAGGCAGTCGTCTACGGTCAGGAAAGTAACCGATACCTCTACATGGCCGAGTCCAAGGTTGGATGCGACCACGAAGCCCAGTTGCCTGGACGGATCCTTCAACACGAATTCGTATTCCTGGCCCCCTTTTTCGATAGGCTGGATGGGGATCCATGGGCCGGCCCCGTCTTGATACGCGGCCCACTGGTCAGGCAGGTTGTTGGGTAGGCGAAAAACGCGCCTGACCGTGACACCTCCCACACTTGCGGCTCCCGGGATCTCGCTCGACGAGAGTCCGTCTCTTCCACACCCGGATGTCATGAACGCGGTCACAAGACAGAACGAAGTGATTGCTGATTTTCGAAAGGTCACCATGGTGCACTCGGGAGCCGTTGGGATGCAAAGGCCGGTCCACACGAGGAATACGAAAAAGCCGGCAGGCCAGTGACAGGCTTCTTCGGCACAATCCGCATGCGTGTCAGCGGTGCACGACGACACGCATGTCTCTGACGAATTGTCACGGAACCCGCTGGGTAGCGGGGCTGCTTTTGGGTGATCCCCGACCGTCAGCGCTCATCGCATATAGAGCGCGTGGGAGGTGCCAGAGACCTCCAGCGTGGGAGGTGCGCGTGGGAGGTGAAAGCAAAAGGGCGCTTCTTTGGACTATCCACACCTATATGCGGCGGGATCTTTTGCCGCTGCGGGGATCGGGCGCACCAATTCCTAGTGGCCGAGCACGACGACCCCTGCCCCGAAAGGAAAACGCAGGTAGAACCCGAGGAGAGCTGCCAGGTAGTCGCGGCCGTCGAGCTGCGCATGGTTGCCGGTCAGCGAGATCCCCAATCCCCATTCGCCGTAGCCCGCCCCAACTACGCGGACGTCCCCATTGCGCTCGGCACTAAAACCACTGGCGACATTTGAGTACTCCCACAGCAGGCCCGTGGTGATGCCTGGACCAGCCTTGGCGTCGTCTCCGAAGGAGGTCAGCACACCCTCCGCGCTCCCCAGAAGCCCAGTCGCCAAATGGGACCTTCGCTGCTGCTGCGGAACACGTAGTAGGTCCCTTCAAGAAGAAGACCATGATGCCCGAAGCTGTTCAGGCCGAAGGTGTGGTAGCTGTCATACTGATACCCCAACCCGACGTCGAAGCTCCGCCCGTGCAGTTGGTTGGCTCCTCCCAGAGGGCAGATTGCAGCACGGAAGCGCATGCCCCTGGCGGCATCCGAGCCGGCCGGCCCGTCGGGGTCACGAGTCACCAGCGCCTGCATGGGCGCCAGTTCGACGCGTGCCGGAACGCTGACCCACGGAATACAGCCGGCTGCTGGCGCGACGGCCAACACCGACAAGAGGACCAAGCGAAGTGACTGTTGCACGTGTCCAGGATATGCTGACTCGTCTCCCTGGCACAGAAACTGATCCTGCCGGTGAAGAGCCGGGCCCTCGCGCCCGGGTGACTTACGAAATGATGGAGGCAGCGTGGCGGCCGCATGCGCCGACGGGAGCGTGGCCTGGTTGGATGGAGCCCATCTCGGATTGATCGATGAGTAGGAGCTGGTGGTGCATCCCAGGTTAGCGGGCCACGGGCCAACGTTGTTCGCGAGGCTATCGAAGCATATCGACCTGAGGCTGGTGAGCCGGCTGGAGTTCGGCTCGGGGGCGGCGGCGATGCGGTGCGAGCCGAGAAAGTAGCCATTGGGGTGAGTACCTTCAGGGTTTTCCTTCTTCGCGGCTCGGGTATCATAGGGGCATGACGACTATGGAAATCCTTGTGGCCAAAGCCAAGGCGCTACCGCCTGAGGGGCAGCGCGAGGTGCTGGACTTCGTCGAGTTCCTCGAGACTCGGTTGGGCCGGGGCACACCACACAAGAGCCTGTCCGGCGCGTGGGCTGACCTGGGCGTCGATCTGTCGGCCGAGGACATCGACCAGGCCAGGCGAGAGGCGTGGGCCGAATTTCCGCGCCGGGATCTCTAATGGCGGGCTTGGTTGTCGATACCCACAAGGGGCGCCTGCCCGAGGCCGCACGAGAGCGCGTGACCAGCCTGATCGACGATCCTCAGTCTGGACTTGTGCTGGCACCGATCGACCGCGGCGTGGTTGACGCCGTGGCAAGGGTTGACCGCGATAGCGTCCCCGACATGCCGGACAGAATCATCGCGGCGACAGCGCTCCACCTGGGGCTTCCTCTCTCGTGACCAGGGACAGAAAGATCCGCGCGGCGGATCTCGATACGATCTGGTGATGGCGGCTTGCTGGTAAGGGACTGCTCGTGGGGGCCGTGAAGCTCCTGCTGCCCGCTGGTAGTGTGGCTTCGCCGAAGCTGTTCTCACTGCCCATGCAGCCCGATTGGCGTCGCATCTCTTCTGGCTTGGGGTTCCTGCCGCTCTCAGTCTAGAGTACTGCGTAGGATGGATCTTCTCGCGCAGGCAAGATTTCGTGCACTCGTCACGGCCCTTGCTGGACTGACGCTTGCCGCCTGTGAAACGCACAGACCCCTGACTCTGTCGGGGCAATCCGATGCCGGTGATCGCGCTCCCGATCCCGGCGCCACAGACGCGCCGACCGACACGGGCACCTGTAACGGAACTACGTGCGTCCAGGTCTGCGCCTTGGCCTGCCCGGACCAATTGGATCAGTCGTGCACCGGTAGCGCTAATCTGGGCGACCTGATCAACTCCGGCGCCAGGTTCATCGGGCAAACCTACACAGCCGGGCGCACTGGAACCTTGTCCGGGGTCGCCATCTCGGTCACCTCCGAGTCGAAGCTCCCCCTGCGCGTAAGCATTCGTGACACCGTGGCGGGCCTTCCTGGTAAGGCCATCCTGGGCACCACCACGCTCGGCACCGCGGATTCTCCCTTGACCAGTATCATCCAATTCTCGTCCCCTGTCGCACAGCTCAAGGGGCAACAGTACGCCATCGTGGTTGACTACCCAGATGCCCCGCCGCTTGGGCAGGCGCAGGGTGCCTGGACCGGGACGACCACCAACTGCTATTCGGGTGGAAACGACGTGGGCAGCGAGGACGGCGTGACGTGGAGCGCGGGTGGCGATGATTTGGACTTCAAGGTGTTCATCAAAGCCAACTGATCGAGGAATCGTCACGCGGCCTGGAACCTCGACCAGGCCGATGCCCTCCTGTTTGGCCGGGTGATTTACGAAAAGGCAAAGCACGCGGATACCCCCGAGATTCAAACCACCCGAGGCTGGCCTTTCATGCGACTATTCCGAGGAGGAGATGCGCATTGGGATTGATCGCAAAAGCGTTCTTGGGGCTGTCGTTTCTCATGCTTGTGCTTGCCGCCGCGCTCTTCGCTTCGGCGGGGTCGCTTAGGTATTGGCAGGCGTGGGGGTATCTAGGGGTCTTCGGTTCGTGCACGGCTGTCATCACGGTCTGGCTCATCCGCAATGACCGGGAGCTGCTGGCCCGCCGGGTGAAAGCCGGGCCAGTCGCGGAGATTCGCCGGAGCCAGCAGGTCATCCAATCCTTCGCCAGCATTTTCTTCATCGGCCTGTTCGTGTTTTCAGGCCTCGACTTCCGCTTCGGGTATACGCATGTCCCCAGCGTGGTTGTGGTCTTGTGCGACTTGCTCGTGGCGGCAGGTTTCCTCATCGTCTCTTGGGTCTTCCGCGCAAACCGATTCACCAGCGGCACCATCGAGGTGATGCCCCAGCAGAGGGTGACCCAGCATGGGCCGTACGCCTTCGTTCGTCACCCCATGTACGCGGGAGGCGGTCTATTGGTTCTCGCTACCCCGCCCGCCCTGGGATCCTGGGCGTCGCTCCCCATGTCCCTCGGAGTGCTGTTGGTCCTCGTCGCCCGCATTCTCGACGAGGAGAGATTTCTGTCGGCGAACCTCGCCGGCTACAAGAATTACCTGATGAAGGTTCGCTATCGGCTGGTCCCGTTCGTATGGTAACCTCCGAACTTCTTCGGGAAGGGCGCGATAGCTGCGCCAGAACCGAGCACTCGCCCGATGGGTCACGGGCTTGTTGTACGACCCGCCTTGTGTTCGCGAAGCGCTTCGCGCGCAAACGCATCGAGCTTGCCCGCCCCAACGTCGGCCTCGAGTTGCTTGTCCCGGGCCTCGGCATCGTACCGCGCCGCAAGCTCCGAAACACCATCATCGGGACAATGCCGGCGGCAATCCCAAATGCAGTGCCGACGATGCCGTGAAGGCCGACGCAGCCGCGGGCGATGGCGCTGGTGAACAGGGCCATGGAGGTGCAGACCGACCGACACGGCACAAAGCGCGGCGGCGAGCAGGAGCGGGATGGAGATCTCGTGCACGGCCAGTACGATTTCCATCTTTCCAGGCACGAAAACGGGCGCCTGATCGTCGTTGTTGTAGGACATCATGACCGTGGTGGATGAATCAGCCTCCGCGAAGACGGCGATCGAAAGGACGTACCGGGAACGCCGGTCCGGGTTTCTCGCCTGGGCGAAGAGGCATGCCCCTGATGAGGAGACGGCCGAGGACGTCCTGCAGGATGCCTTCATCCGTGCCATCGCGAGTGCCAACGCTTTCTCAGTCGTCGAGGACGCCGCCGCTTGGATCTTCTCCGCGCTCAGGAATCGCCTCATCGACATCGTGAGGGGCGAGTCCTCCCGCCGGAAGGCGGGAGTCGTCAACCTGCCCCGCGAGACGTTTGAGGAGATTGCCGCCGCCGCCGGCTTCGATCCGCAGGACGAGATCTTGCGCGGCGAGCTCGCCCTGGCCCTTGAGACGGCGATGGCCGCCCTGCCAGCAGAGCAACGTGACGTTGTCCTCGCCCAGACCCTCGATGGATTCACCTTCGCTGAGTTAGCCGAGAAGACAGGGATCTCGATCGACACGCTGATGGCCAGGAAGCGTCGGGCCCTGCGCAAGCTGGCCGCGGCCCTCGAATATTGGATGGAAGACTGAACGACACCGAATGGAGGTACAAAATGTGCAGTTTGAGAATGGAGCACGGAAGGCAACGGAAAAGCTGGTCGGAATGGTCCACTGGTACGAAGGCCGGCGTCATAGCCGCGGCGGCAGTGGGCGTTCCCGGCCTATTTGCCCTGTGCGGCCTGGTAACCATGTGGCTCTGGAACGCGCTCATGCCGGGAATCTTCAAGCTCCCTGCGATAGGCCTCTGGCAGGCACTCGGTCTGCTCGCCCTGTCGCACATCCTCTTCAAGGGGGGCGTCGGGCGCGCGGGTAGAGGACACTGGAAGAGAAGGCAGGTTTGGAGGCATTTGCGCGATGATGAGGTGGAAAGACCCGAGCAAGCCTGAGGTGCGAGCAGGCCCGCCGCCGCCCTGCTGGCTGGCAGCCTGTTGGGTTGCGTGGAGGATCGATCTCTCGATCTCAAACCGAGGGTAGTTTTCGAGCAACTTCTCCGCCACCCCGACCGATACCTTGGCATGAGCTTGGTGAAGCTATTGCGCTCCTGCTAGTAGGCCACCAGATCGTTGCCGACCGGGACGAGTAGGTGATTCTGGGCGAGGGCCATGCCCATCGTGTCGCCGCCGGCGCTCACGGCCGTCCCAGCGATGTCCACGGACTTCTGCGCGCCGGTGCTCTCGTCCAACTCATACACGTTGCCAGCCGACGAGCCGACGAAGACCTGCCCACCACCTCCCGCGATCACCGCCGAGGTGCACAGCTTATTGTCGCCGGCAAAGGACCATTTGATCACGTTGCTGTCGACATCAACGGCGGTGAGCGTCTGCGACCTGAGGTAGAACGCGAGGCTACTGTGTATTGAGGGCGGGACGTCGACCGCGAAACTGCCCAACGATTTGCCGTTCAGATCCACGATGATGTTGCCCTCGGCCCAGTCGCGCACCCAGATGCGACCACCCGCCACTGCGGGCGTGGTGCCGCCGCCTCCCGTGCAGTCGCCCGAAATGTACCACTGAAGACCCCCGGTGATGACATTGAGGGCCGAGACTTGATCGCACGCCTCGGCCTCGTACACCATTCCCCCGGCCACCGCGACCGCGCCCTCGCTGCCATCAAACGTGTTGGCGGTCCAGCGGACCTGGCCTTCCCTGCCGCCGGTACGCTCGCGAGTATCCTCGGCGACTGGATCGCCAAGAGGCCGAAGGTACGCGCGCTCGATATCGCCGCAGGCAGCGGAATCTACGGGCTCACGCTTGGGAAGAGCCCGAATGTGGACGTCACGCTGCTGGACTGGCCGAACGTGCTCGTCGAGACGAAGAAGTGGGCCGACCGGCTTGGCGCCGACCCATCACGCGTGCACTACCTCGAGGGCAACCTTTTCGAGGTCGACTACCGGGGCCCCTACGATCTCATCGTGCTGAGCCACGTCTACCATCACTTCGACGATGCTACCTGCCTTGGACTGACGAAGAAAGTTGCGGCGGCGCTGGCGCCCGGCGGGCGGGTTGCGATCAATGATTTCATCTACGACGCCTCCCTGGCGAACCCGATGGCCGCGCTGTTCCGCACGACGATGCTCACGTGGACGCGCAAGGGGACGACCTATTCAGAGTCCGACTACCGTGGCTGGCTGAGCCAGGCAGGGCTCGGCAATGTGGGATTCTTCCCAAGTCAAGGCATGCCATCGACGCTCGTGACCGCGGAGAAGCCTGCGTAGGATTGCCTTCCCGAGGCCCAGGCCGGTGTCGCCGGGGGGCGAAGATGCGCTCGCGTTCGCCTTCAGGCACGCCGGGGCCACCCGCACGTTCGCGTGCACATTGATCCCCAATGTCCTGCCGCCAGTGGCGCCGGTGAGGGACCAGTTGCCTGCATGGTCGGACGGTCGTACCCTTCATCCATGTCCATCCCAGTGGAGAAGTTGACCGAGGAGATGCTCGCCTTGCCCGCGGAGGCGCGCGCACTGTTGGCGGATCGCCTCGTCGAAAGCCTCGATCCGCTTGCGGATGACGAGGTCCGCGCTTCCTGGGCGGCGGAAGCAATTCGCCGTCGTGATGAGGTTCGATCCGGCAAGGTGGAGGCGATTCCTGGAGATGTTGCCGCCGCGCAGGTGAGATCCCTTCTTCGCAAATGAAGCACGCGTTTCACCCAGACGCGTTCGCGGAGTACACCGCTGCGGCAAGCGCCTACGAAGTCGGCCAGCCAGGGTTGGGCGAGCGCTTCATCCGAAGCGTGGAAGGTGCCATTGAGAGCGTCTCCCAAGCTCCCGATCGCTGGCCGATCCTGGAGCAGGATGTCCGTCGGCGACTGACCCGGGTGTTCCCCTACGCCATTCTGTACACCGTGGAAGAAAGCCAAGTGCTCATCGTTGCGGTGATGCATTGTCATCGGAAGCCCGGATACTGGCGCACGCGAGTGGCGGCAACTCCAATCGGCTAGATGGTCGCGATGGGACTCGTGGCATGCGTTTCGGGCTGGTGGGTTGCTCTTGTCGCCGAGATCGCAAGCGTGGCATTCTCGGTGCTGCAGGTCGTGCGCAGCCCTGACAGTGCGTGGACGAGCCTTATCATGCCGGCCGCTTATCTCATCTTCCTGTTCTGGCTGCGCCGCTGCTTTCGGAACAATGGAACTGTCAGCAACGGAAGCGCATTGCGGGCATCACGTGGTCAGTAGGGCGGGAATGGATATTGCCTCTGCTCCTCTCGCTGGCGTATCTCGTGCCTGCGATCACACCAGCGCAGGACACGCTCATGGCCGCCAATGCAGATCTTCGCTACCATGTTGACGAGGCATTCTATGTTGAGAGCCAAGTATTCCATGTCATTCCCTCGGTCTGTGCGGCGGTTCGGTAGGATCTCCTGCTATCTCGGGCTCGCGGCCATCGCGAGCTGCTCGAATAGTGCGCCAGCAGGAGGGTCAGGAACCGGCGGCACCACGAACCTTGGGGACGTCAGCACGGGCGGCGCGGGTGGCAACGCTGTCTCGGACGGCGGCGGCGCATCGGGGGCAACAAGCTTGGGTGGCGGCACCTGGATCAATCGGACTGCTGGAACCACGGCTGCGGGTTTGCCTTGGGTTGACGTGGCCTCGGACGCAACCGGAACCAACCTCGTCGCCGTCACAACGATCGGGACGGGCAACCCGGATGGGAATATCTGGACCTCCGCGGACGCGGGCGCGACCTGGAGCAACCGGACGAAGGGAACGACGGCGTCGGGCCAGTATTGGCAGTCCGTTGCGTCGGACGCGACCGGAACCAACCTGGTCGCCGTCACACGGTTCACGGGGCTCATCCCCGGGGGCGAGGATGTCTGGACCTCGGCGGACGGTGGTGCGACGTGGACGAAACGGACGACAGTGACCTCCACCGCGAGGGGCGTGGTAGGTCCCACCATCGTTTCGGACTCGACCGGGAAACACCTCGTCCTCGCCGACGGGGATATTTGGTCCTCGGATGACTCGGGCGCGACCTGGACCGACAGGACGGCGGCAACCTCGTCGGCGGCCCAGACCTGGATCGACATGGCCTCGGACTCGACCGCGACCCATCTGGTGGGCATCACCGCAGCCAGCGACATTTGGACTTCCGCGGACGCGGGCGCGACCTGGAGTAACCGGACGACGGGGACTGCGGCGTCTGGTTTGGATTGGCAGGGCGTGGCGTCGGACGCGACCGGAACGACTCTCGTTGCCGTCTGCAGCGTGTCCGTATCGTCGAGTGGGATCCTCTATGCAGGCGACATCTGGGTGTCCGCCGACTCGGGCACAACCTGGACGAACCGGACGACCGGCACGGCGGCGTCTGGCCACTTGTGGGTTTCGGTGGCGTCCGATGCGGCCGGCACGCATCTCGTTGCCGCGTCTGCGCACGGCATAGGCAATGACATCTGGACGTCCTCGGACTCGGGGACGACCTGGCTCAACGAAACCACGGGCACGACCGCGTCCGGTCAACAGTGGGCTCGGGTGGCGTCGGACGCGAGCGGCGCTCGCCTGGTCTCGGTTACCACGAATGGGGCGCCGGTAGCAGGCGGCCCGGGCGGACCCTGCTGTTTCGGAGACATCTGGACCAATTGAGCGCCGCCCGTCATCCACGGCGGGCCTACCGAGCAGACAACAATTCGTGCCTGACGCCTCCTGGTCAGGTCATGCCCACGCATCAATAGATGTGCACGACGCTGGGGCGATGCTCTTTCACCCAGTCGGCGACGATGGCGATGGCTGCATCGGTGCCGAGGGCGATACAGCCCCGGGTCCAGTCGAGCTGCGTCTGCGGCCCGTTGGCTTTGCGGTGCAGGCGCAAGGGTCCGTGAATGGCGATGTCCTTGCCAGTGTAGCCGCGCTTGACCTGTTCGCGCGTGGGATAGCCCACCGCAATCGCGATGTAGTACCGGGTCGAGCGATTGGGTTGCCCGAGCGGGTATGTGCCGAGCGGGGTGCGCGAGTCTCCGGCGGTGTGTTTGCCAACGCCCCCGGTTCCGAGCGAAACCTTGAACGACTTCTCGGTCACGCCGTCCTTGCAAAGCCACAGTCGATGCTCCTCGGTGTCGACGGCGAGCGACGTACCGAGTCCATCACAGGGATTGTCGGCTTCCAGGGCTCGTCCGGCGGGCTCGTCGGTCGGCACGACGCCCTCCCGCTCCTCGCCACGCGCTTCGACGGCGGCGCCCAAGACCACGCAGAGGAAAAGCAATCTGGCTGGCATGCCTCTACGATGATAGCGCCGTGGGCCCGGTTCGGGGAGATCCACAGCAGCGGGATGGAGTTCGGGCATACTCCTGAGTCATGCGACCCCTTCGATATTCGCTTCTGCCCGTCGCGCTGGCGTGTCTTGGGGCATCTGGATGCGCCACGGTTTGGGCCGGTACAAGGCGTTCGAGGACACACGGATTAAGGGGCGTGGAGTGATCGCGGTCGCTAGCAGGGCGTTCGACGGTCGATACGGTCTTGGCTGAACGCGTGCTTTGGCGGCAGAATCGTCGCATGACCAATTCTGCATTGAGCCCAATTCGAGTGGCGGTTTCATCCACACTATTGCTCTCCCTGACGGCGTGCGGATCGAACTCGGCGAGTACGTTGACGGAAGCAGATGCGTCACCGGACGGTTCTGAGCAAGTGAGCGTGGACACGGCCACTGCCTGCCACCCGAGGTTCCATGCGTGCGCGAGTGACGACGAGTGCTGCGCGCCAAATCGATGCCTCAATATCACTGGCACATCATGGTGCCAGCAAGAGGGACCACAGGTTGGCGAGCCCGATGCCAATACAGCATATTCGACTATCCCCGATGCGGGCTCGTGCGGCTGGCCCGCCAGTTTCACCTCAAGTGGAGACGCCAGCAGTGTTGGTTGCTGGGCCAAGCCGACGCATGACATCTGCAAGGTGCCCAACGGCGGCTCGTTCAACGCGCAAGACGGGACAATTCGGGGTCCTGACGGGCAGGTGGTGACCGACGCATGCCAAGACGCCTGCTTGGCATCCGAATACGCTCTGACCTGCACGGGCGATGGGATGATGCCAGCCTCGATGCCATCGCCGGACACTTCGCTCGGATGCACGGCAATCCCCGTTCCCACGCCGAGCAATGTGCTGTTCTACTGTTGTCCTTGCGGCGGTCATTCATCGACGAAAGATGCCGCCACTGGAGACGCTGGAACGCTCATTCTTCACGCCTTCGGTGGCCCCTCAGGAGAAGTCGCGGCCCAGGTGCCCCTGCTCGAACCGGGTGTCGGGCAACAGAAAACGTGCGCCAGCGCGCTCGTTGCTGGCGCGTGCCAGCTGACCTCCTGCCAACTTGGCGGAATCGGTAGCCCCGTACCGGGGTACGGCAATTTCGGTCCCATATCCGCTTCCGTAGGCACGACGACGGTGCCTCTTACCTACAATGGGGTCGGGTACGGGACCGTCTATTTTCCCCCGTTGATCACGCTCGGGGTGGGAGGCACCATGAGGTTCCAGGGGGGAAATGGCGCCGGCGTTCCAACATTCGATGTATCCGCGACCATCCCAGGCCTCGCTGTCATCACGTCTCCCGTCCCAACGACAGATGGTGGTGCCGCGCTCATCGATACCTCGCAGGACCTGGCAGTCACGTGGTTGCCGATCTCGATCGGGCAAATCCAGTTCCAACTCAAGGGGGGATCCTCGTCACCTGGTGGGGGCGCGATTTTCGTCGCGTGCACGTTCGAAGGTGCCTCCGGGGCGGGGGTGGTTCCCCAAGCGTTCCTTTCCACACTGAAGGAGATGTCTGGCGCGAGCCCAACGTACGCCGGCCTGAGGTCTGAGCTCGATGCAACCACCGTGGTCAATGGACTCACCATCGTGACAGAGAGCTTTCAGAACTCTCAATCCAACGGTCGCGATTTCAACGTGACCCTCCAGTAGCTTCCACCTCAGGCCGGCGAGGCCGCCGGTGAAATGACTGGCCAAAGCGTGCCCTAGAGCTGGCTCGGGAATCCGCAGGCAGTCGTGATATTCTCCAAGACGCCGAGGTGCTTCTTCATGCCCGTGAGGGTCATGCGGAACTTCTCGGCAAGGTCTGTGATCGAAGCGTCGGAGCGTCCGAGTTGCTCCAGAACGCCCCGTCGCGTGGCATCCGAGAGCGCGGCGAACGAGGCATCGAGGTGGGTGTGCACATACTGAACCATGTGGTTCAGTATGTGCACACGCGGACTGGCCGCATGCAAGAAGTCGCTCTTTCGCGAGCGCCCCTCACCCGCCGACGCAGGCGTCGTCGGCCTCTCCCAAACGGGGAGAGGCGAGGAGCTAGGCCACCGCTCGCACCTTGAAAGGGCTGGCCATGGAGGTTGATTGAACCAACCATCCAGCACATGATGGCCCTACGGCTGGAACCTCCCCTATGCCCGACAAAGATCCGCTCAACATCTCCGGACAGGTTGTTGCCGAGAAGTATCGCAGCGAGCATCTCGCGGGCGAGGGCGGCTTTGCTGTGGTGTACGTGGCCGAGCACAGGTTTGACTTTCACGGTCGCGATCCTGGTCGCGGCCTGCGGCGGTGGATTGAGAGTGACGGGGGCAGATGCCAGGGGAGACGGGTTTGCGAACCCGGAAGAAGGACGGACGGTCGGCGACGTCGAACCCGACGCCGTGACGAGCAACTCCGAAAGCGATGGTTCCATCGATGGCTCGGACGCGGCGGGCGCGGTGTGGGCCGCCGAGTGCTCGCCGGTCGACGGCGACAAGATCGGCCCGCAAGTCGAAACTCAAGACGAGGCGCAAGATACGCTCACCGGCACAGACGCCTGTATCAACATCATCCCAGGCGACGCTTGCGTCGCAGGCGACGTTCCGTGCCCACTAGAGTGCATGCTGTGTGTGCGTTGGGAGTGCACGGACGGACGATGGGTTCTGAGCAGGCTCTGTCTGTTGATGTGTCCGTAGTTGCTATCGAAGCACGTCGACTTGAGGCTCGTGAGCCGGCTGGAGTTCGCCTCGGGGGCAGTGGCGATGCGACTAGGAATGATGCGACCGGTGGGCGGCGTGTACGACCCGCCATGTGTTCGCGAAGTGCTTGGCGCGCAAACGCGTCGAGCTTGCCCGCCGCGACGTCGCCCTCGAGTTGCTTGTCCCAGGCCTCGGCATCGTGCTCGACAAACCACTTCCTGAACCGCGCTAGGCTGCCGCCGACCGCGCCGGTGAAGGACCAGTTGCCTGCATGGTCGGACGGTCGTACCCTTTGTCCATGTCCATCCCAGTGGAGAAGTTGACCGAGGGGATGCTCGCGTTGCCCACCGAGGCGTGCGCACTGTTGGCGGATCGCCTCGTCGAAAGCCTCGATCCGCTTGCGGATGACGAAGTCCGCGCTTCCTGGGCGGAGGAAGCGATTCGCCGTCGTGATGAGGCGCGTTCCGGCAAGGTGGAGGCGATTCCTGGAGATGTTGCGGCCGCGCAGAAGCTTCACCGAACCAAGTCCTCCTCAATTGTTCAACCGCGGAGACGCGCTCTTCAAGACTCAAGCGAGCCATGTCCTGGCGGTCGAATTCTTCGACCTCCTCGAAGCTGTGGGCCGCGCGTAGGATTCTCTCGATCACGCGGTAGTCTTTGCACCCGACCCGTCGCCACACAAGCTCGAACTTGGCCGTGCGGGTATCATAGGGGCGCGACGACCATGGAGATTAGATCTCGTGCGATACTCCTGAGTCATGCGACCCCTTCGGTATTCCATCAATGTCACCTTGGACGGGTGCTGCGATCATCGTGAGGGGATCGCGGACGAAGAGTTGCATCGTCACGCGGCCTGGAACCTCGACCAGGCCGATGCCCTGCTCTTTGGCCGGGTCACCTACGAAATGATGGAGGCAGCGTGGCGGCCGCAGGCGCCGACGGGAGCGTGGCCTGATTGGATGGAGCCCTGGATGGAACCCTTCGCGCGGACGATCGACGCGGCAAAGAAGTACGTCGTATCTAGCACTCTGGACCGGGCCGATTGGAACGCTGAGATCATCCGCGGGGATCTGGGGCAGGCCGTCGAGAAGCTCAAGCAGGAGTCGGGTAAGGGACTGTTCGTGGGGGGCGTGAAGCTGCCGCTGGCGTTGGCGGAGCTGGGATTGATCGATGAGTACGAGCTGGTGGTGCATCCCAGGCTAGCGGGCCACGGGCCAACGTTGTTCGCGGGGCTATCGAAGCACATCGACTTGAGGCTCGTGAGCCGGCTGGAGTTCGCCTCCGGCGCGGTGGCGATGCGGTACGAGCCGAGAAGGTAGCCATGGGGCTTGCTAGGCGCAGCCGCCAGCGATCTCGTGATGGCGATCATGAGGATCGATGGGGAAGCGGCCGGCCGACCTCACCGTTGCGCTATTGATAGCAGATGCCGTAGTCTTTGCCGGCGAAGTTGGCACTGCAGGTTCCGACGGCACAGTCAGCGCTGGACTTGCATTGGGGGTGGCACACAAAACTGGTATCGCTCCCGAGTTGCGAGCACGCCTGGTCGCTGCAACAGGGCGGTGACGTGGATCCGCAAGCGGTGCCAGTCGCGCCACAACCACACCAACGTGCGTCGGCGCAGAAGCCGCTAGTGCCGCTGGTGTACATCTCGCAACAGCCGGTGGAGCAGTCGTTGTTCGTGGTGCATGGCCGCCGGCATCCGACCCAGTCGGAAACCGTTGTGCCGCTATTACAGAGATCGGTGCAGCATTCCGCGGAATTGGTGCAGCTCGCGCCCACCTTTCCGCAAGACGAAGTGCAAAGAGAGGTGTCCGCGCAAACCGCCTGGCCGTTGTTGTCTTCGTCGAAACAGCATCCAGAAGGACAATCCGCGATGGTACTGCACGGGCGCTGACAAATCGCCGTACCCGGCATGCACGTCAGTCCATCGCAGCATGCCTTGCTCGCACAGGATGCGCCGGTCGCTGCGCAGAGGCCCACCACGGCTC
>OCTA010000414.1_pt1 | contig 39269 bp, 31 predicted proteins | sample 1538991 | NCBI WGS metagenome assembly OCTA01 (sample SAMEA3539302, study PRJEB22396) | soil metagenome | biome: tundra; feature: field; material: soil | place: USA | collected 2010-05 | depth 0.15 m | reverse complement strand
CGGGGCGAACGGGGCGAACGGGGCGAACGGGGCGAACGGGGCGAACGGGGCGAACGGGATGTGGATCGCCAGCGACTACTCGTCGAGCCAGGTCGGCGCCTTCGCGCTCGGAGGAGAGCTGACGGCCACCACCGGCATCAACCTCGGCGCCGACCCCGCGCTCGCGGTGTCGCGGGGCAGGTCCTTCTACATCGCACGCGACCAGGACGTCGTCTTCGAGCTCGATCCCGCGACGGGTGCGCCGATGAAGCCGTTCAGCGTGCACCAGGCCTCGCACGCGGGCTCGTCGAACCCGCACGGAGTCGCGGTCGCGAGCGACGGTTCGCTCTGGGTCACGCTCGAGAACGTCCCGAGTCTGCTCGTGCTCGATCCCGGAGGCGCCGTGGAGCGAACCATCGATCTCTCGCCTTACGACGGCGACGGAAATCCGAACGCCGACGCCCTCGCGATCGTCGACACGCCCGCGGGGGAGAAGGCCTTCGTCACCCTCGAGCGCCTCGCCGACGCCGACGGCCTCAAGTCGGAGCAGCCCTCGTGGATGCTCCGGGTCGACGTCGCCACCCGCACCGTCGAGACTCACGTCGAGCTCGCGGGCCGAAATCCGTTCGCCGTGGCCGCGTCCGAGGGCGCGCTCTGGCTCGCCGAGCCCGGCAACTTCGACACGATCACCGAGACCGCGGCGGGCGTCGAGCGATTCGATACCGCGACGTCGACGACGGCCCTCGTCGCGCGCGAGACCGAGCTCGGCGGAAGCGTCGCCGAAGTGGCGGTCCAGGGCGGATGCGCGGTGGCCATCGTGGCCGACCCGACGCCCGCGAACGCCACGTCGATCGTGACCTTCGACCCGGCCACGGGGGCGACGATCGCCCCATCGGCGAGTTCGCCGCTCGCGACCCGCGGGTTCGACCTTCAGGGTCTCGCGTGGAAAGACGGCGCGCTGCTCGTGGGTGACCGCCGGCGGCTCTCCGCCGGCTATCCGGTGCACGCGTTCGACGTCGACGCTCGCTGCGGCCTCCGCGAACGAGCGCCCATCACGCTATTTTTGCCACTGCCGCCGATCGCGCTGAACTAGCGGCGGCGCAGCCGTCCGCGTCCTGGGAAGTCACGCCTCCTAGACTAGGAGCCCTCGAGAGGCCCGTCGAGCGACGCCAGCGGGCGCGCGGGCCAAAACGGGTCACATCGATGGCATGGGAGCCGCAGTGCCGCCGCCGTCCTCGCCGGATCCGGCCTCGGTTTCGCAGGTGCTCGACATGCTCGGGAAGCACGTCCCGTTGCCGCAGCAGTTGACGCCCGGCGCGGAGCCGCACGCGGTGTCGCACTCCGAGTTGACCTTGCAGTTCGCCGTGCACGAGGTGCTGCTGTCGTCGCCGCCGGAGCTATTTCCGCCAGAGCTGTTGTCGCTGCTCGTCGAGGCATCGGGAGTCTTCTTGGCCGTGAACCCCGGTGGGTTGTTGTTCGAACTGCCACAGGCCACAACAAAGCCTACGGCCGTCAGACCCATCGTCAGACTTCGAATCGAACCCATCTTCATTTGGCGCCTTCCCTCTGCCGCACCAAACTTTGGTGCCCACAACTCTGTTTGAAAGGATTGTCGCGGTTGGGTGAGCGAGTCACCGTACTATCTTTGCTGATACTCAGTTGAGACCTGGCCTCCAGTACAATCCTCCAGCGGGGTTGCATGTCGGAGCCCGATCGAGCCTTGCGAGGGCGATCGAGCCCCGAATCCGCCCCCGCCCCCGCCATCGCCCGACGCGGCGTCGCCGCGATACCTGCCCGAGAAAATTCGGCTGTCAGGCGACGGCGATTTGCTTGTCGAGACGTTCGAGCAGCGGGATGAGGCTCCGGGCGTCGGACTGGCGGGCCACCCGCATGGCCTCCTCGAGGTACCGGCGCGCTTCTTCGGGCTGGCTCCGGGCGTCGGCCACTCGCGCGAGGACGCCGAGAAGGTGCGCCCGCTGGGGGCTCGTGGGCGGCGCCGTTCCCAGCGCCTCGCGCAGTACGCCCTCGGCGTCGGCGAAGTGCTCCTGATCGGCGAGGGCCTCGGCGAGCTTGCGCGAAAAGATGAGGACGGCGCCCACCGGATCGTCGATCTCTCCCCGGTGGAGCTCGCGCCGGGCGACGTCGAGCGCGTGCCGGAGCGATCGGACGCTGCCCGCGAGGTCGCCGTGCGCTGCCCGTCGCGCGCTCAGGGCGTCGAGCAGCGAGAGGGCCTCGAACGAGCTCCCGCCGTGCATCGCCTGCTTGGCGCGCACTTCGAGCGGTGCGTCGGGCCTGAGGGAGGCCGCCTTCTCGAAGAGCTCCTGTTTCCGGCCCGCCGGGACGTTCGAAAACACGACTCGTCGGACCAGTGGATGGGCGATGCGGATCCCGCGGTCGTCGATGGCCACGATGCGAGCGCGATCAAGCGCGTCGAGGGCGGCGCCGACGTCGACCCCCGGCGGGAGCATTCGCCAGAGGGCGTCGGGCGTCGGTTCGTCGCCCCAGACCGCGAGCGCTTGCAGCACGTGGCGTGCGTCGGGGAGCAGGCGCTCGACGCGGCGCGCGATGACGTCGACGAGGCGCTCGGGCGGCGAGTCGGTCGTCTCGCGGCCCCACGCGATCAGCTGCTCGACGTGCAGGGGAGCGATCGCCACCCCGTGCGCCGCCAGGCGCTGCGAGACGTGGCCGCCGAAGGCCTCGTACGGCAGCGGCGCGAGGGTCCACGTCTCGGCGGGGAAGGCGCCGGGCATCGCGCTCGTTCCCGGCGCGTGCGTCAACACGATGAGCGCCGAGACGAGCGGCGGCTCGCCGAGCACGTCTTCGAACGCGTTCTTGCTGGTGCCGTCGATGAGATCGAAGTCGTCGACCGCCAGGACGACGGGCCCGGCGCGGGCGCGCTCGGCGGCCGTTTCGATGGCCCACCGCAGCGCCTCGGCCAGCGCTCGGCGGCGCCCGGGGCCGCTCGGCGGATCGCCGTCGGCGCCGAAGATCAAGCCGAGGCCCATCCGCGCGTCAGGGTACGCCGCGTCCCACACGGACGGATCGACGGGCCCCTCGGGGATCGCCGCCAGCGCGCGGATGGCGGTTCGCAGCGCCGCGTCTCCGATGCGCGCCCGCGACGGGTCGGGCGCGACGAGCACGACGAAGTCACGACGGAGCGCGCACCGCGCGAGCAACTCGCGGAGCAGGCGCGTCTTGCCCATCCCGTCGTCGCCCACGATCCGCGCCACGGCCAGCACGGCGCCGGCTTCGTGGTAGCGCGAGTCGAGCCATGCCATCGCGTCGTCGCGAGCGAGGAGCGGCAAGGCGGGAGCGATGCCGGTCACCTCGGCGGGCCAGAGCGTCGCGGCGAACGCGTCGTCGCGCGGGAGCGGAGGCGGACGCCGTGAGCTGCTCGGCGGGGGCTTGCTCACGATCGAGGCGCCGCAATCTCCACAGAACTTCTGACCCATGGGCGAGGACGCATCGCAGGCACGGCATCGAACGGCCGTCGCCGGGGCGGGTTCGAACGAAGGGCGGCCTTCGTTCTCGAGCAAGGCCTGATCGAGCGCGTCGGCGAGCTCGCGAGCGCTCTGGAAACGGTCGCTGGCGTCCTTGGCCAGCGCTTTGGCCGTGACCTCGGCGAAGGGAGCGGGAATGACCCGGTCGGGCGCGACGTCGCGGGGGTCGGGCGGCGCTTCGGTCAAGTGCAAGAGGAGCGTCTTGGTTGCGGTATCGGCCACGAAGGGCACGCGGCCGGCCAGCAGCTCGAAGAGCACGACGCCCACCGAGTAGAGGTCGCTCCGCCCATCGAGCGGGTCTCCGCGGCTCTGCTCGGGGCTCATGTACTCGGGCGTACCGCAAACGAGGCCAGGCCTCGTGAGTGCGCCGGGGCCGCTCGGCGCGCGGTCCGTCGAGCCGCTAGGCAGAATTTTTGCCAGGCCGAAGTCGACGACCTTCACGAAGTCGAGGCCCGACCGCAGGGGCTCGAGAACGATGTTGTCGGGCTTGAGATCGCGGTGCACGATCCCGAGCGCGTGCGCCTCTTCGAGGGCCGCGAGCGTTTGCCGCAGCACGTCGACGAGCCGCGTCAGAGGGAGGGGCCCCTCGTCGGCCGCGACGCGACTCAGGTCGCGACCGCGGAGGTACTCCATGACGATGTACGGGCGCCCGTCGTCGGTGCGGCCGAAGTCGAAGATGGCGACCGAGTTCGGGTGGCTCAAACGGCTCGCCGCGCGCGCCTCGTTGAGGAACCGAGCGGCCGTCTGCTCTTCGTCCGCGAGGCTCGGGTGCACGACCTTCACGGCCACGGTGCGACCGAGCGCGACCTGCTCGGCACAGTAGACTCGCCCCATGCCTCCCACGCCGACGAGGTGCGTCACGCGATAGCCGCCGGGAAGGGTGCGTCCCACGAGCGGGTCGTCGCCGGCCTCCGCGGGCGACAGCTCGCCGCCGCACGCAAAACAAAAGCGATGACCGTCGTCACAAGGGACGGCACATCGCGGGCACAGGACCATGCGAAGCGTACATTACGCGCCTCAGCTGAATTGTGAAACCAGACCCCCCCCGAAAGTCCCTTGAAGCGCCTTTGAGACGGCAAGGAGCGCGGCACTTTCGCTGGTTCGCACGCTCGCACTTTCGCTGGTTCGCACGCTCGCGTCTCGGCGCAGGCCGCGAACCGCGGCCAAGCGACTCTTGGCGCGACCCGGCGTGCGGCGTGCGGTGTGCGGTGTGCGGTGTGCGGTGTGCGGTGTGCGGCGTGACCCGGCACCCGGCCCGTAACGACCAGGACTCGCTCCCGATATGTGTCCGCACGCCCCGGGGCAATTGCCCCCGTCTCAAAGAACGAATTGCGGGCGTGCCCAAGTTGGTATTGGGCTATTGTGTGGTAGGGTGCGCCCGCAATGGGTTGCGGACCCGATGCCGTGAAGCCGGGCGACCAGTGGCTGGCCGCGCAGGTACCCGCCATCCTGGCGACGCCGGGGTTCGCGGCTGGAGGGTCCGACGCGCTCTTCATCGTCGGCGACGAGCCCGACGCCTTCGGACACGCGCCGGTGCCCTTCGCGGTGGTGTCGCCGCTGGCGAAGGCGGGCACCGTCACCGCCGGCGCGTACACCCACGAGTCTCTGCTCGCGACGATCGAAGACGGCCTCGACGTTCCACGCCTGGGTAACACGGCCGGTGCGGCGACCATCGCCGACGTCTGGCGCTGAGGCGCGCGTGCGCGGAAGGGCGACGGTTCTCGCGCTGGCGATCGCGAGCGGGGGCGCGAGCGTAGACAGCGTAGACAGTGGGTGCAAATCCGAGGCAGGCGAGGCGCGCGCGCGCGTCGATGTGGCGCCCGGCGCGGCGGCGGTCGTCGTGCTCGACGCGGCCCCGACGCCGACGCCGACGGGAACCCACTGGGCGCCAGCCCCCGATCGCAACGGCATCGAGCTCGTGGAGGCCCCCCCCGGAGAGGCCGTCGAGTCGGCTGTCCGCGGCGCGCTGGCGCGTGCCGCCGCTTCGAAGCGCACGCTCGTCGTCTATGTGGGCGCCACATGGTGCGAGCCTTGCCAGCGGTTTCACCACGCGGCCGAGCATGGCGAGCTCGACGCCACCTTCCCCACGATGACCTTGCTCGAGTTCGACCTCGATCGCGACGGCGAGCGCCTGGCGTCCGCGGGCTACGTGTCGAAATACATTCCGCTCTTCGCCCTCCCGTCGGCCGATGGGCGAGCCTCCGGTAAGCAGATCGAGGGCGGCATCAAGGGTGATGGGGCCGTCGCCTTCATCGTGCCGCGGCTGAAAGAGATGCTCTCGGACTGAGGGGTCGCTCCGTGTTACTTTGAAGGGCATCATGGCGAGTCCCGAGCTTGTCGCAGCCGTCAAGGTGATCGTGGGCAACGCGCGCGCGGGCGATCGGAACGCCGCGTACGCGGGTTACCGGTCGCTCTTCTCGAGTCCCGGCTTCGCAGCGTGCGAGCCGAACGATCAGCGTCAGGCCCTGCGCCTGATGGTGCACGCGAAGGGCGTCCCCGATCCGCCGACGCCGCCGATGGTCGAAGCCCACCGCGTGGCGCTCCCCACGCTCGAGCGCCTCGTGAAAGAGCACGGAGAGCCGGGCGATCACGAGATGCTCGGCATGTGTCAGGTGGCCCTGGGCAACGAGAAGGCGGCGGCCGAGACCTTTCGCGCCGCCCTCACGATCGAGCGCGAACGCAACGCCCAGTCCGATCTCTGCGGCACGTTGATGAAGCGCGTCTCGATGCTCTGAGGCCCTCCGAGGCATCAGCGGGCGGAGACGGACGGCGCCAGCGCTCGCCGCTGCCGGAGCAGCGCGATCGCCGCGACCCAGACGGCTCCGCCGGCCGCCACGACGGCCACGTCGGCGACCCGCGAGCCCGCGGCGCCCGCGCCCGCCGCGGCCAGCGTGACGAAGAGCGTGTTGTTCGCGACGTGGGCGGCGATGGTGGGGCGAACGCCGCCGAAGCGCTCGACGATCCATCCGAGATAGAGGCCGGCCACGAAGGCCAGCGATCCCTGAACGAGGTCGAGGTGAATGAGCCCGAACGCCCCCGCGGTGGCCCCGATCCCCGGCCAGCGTCCCCAGCTCGCGACCAGGCGGGTCTGCATGTTCCCGCGAAAGAATATCTCTTCGGCGAAGCCGGGGGCCACGCCGATGGTCAAGACCGCCGCGACGAACCGCCCGGCCGAGGGGCCGCGAAGAGCCTGGGACATGGTGTCCATGACCCCGCTGCCGCGAACGCCCGCGAGCTCCGTCGCCGCGCCGCAAGCGACGCTCAGTCCGACCATCCCCGCGGTCGCCGCCAAGGCGCCGAGGGGGCTCGCGCCCGTGGGGCCGAGGCGCAGGCGGGCGCTGACGCCGCGCCCCTGCAGGCGGGCCGCGACGAAGGCGACGGCGGCGAGAACGGCCGCGTTCCCGAGGGCGCCGACCATCAAGCCCGCGGGCGACAGCGCGAACGCGTTGGCCTCGGCGAGCAAGAGGGGGCGATGCCCGGAGACGCGCACCCAGGCCACGACGAAGACGATGAGGACGCTCGATCCCAGCGCCAGAAAGAACGCGGCGACGAACGCCGTGACCGCGGGCCAGGGAGACGGGCGGCCGAGCGAGAGGGCGAGGGGAGGGCTGGACGGCGACAAGGAGCGGAGGCCTCGCCGCGCCGGATCGCGACGAGAAGGCCGGGACCGATGGTAGCCGGCTTGAGTGGAGAGGGGTGACGGCGCTACAAGACGCAAGCATGCAGCCCGGTCGCAAGGTGCTCGTGATGGGCGCCACGGGACGTCTCGGCGTCGCCGTCGCGCGGGCGCTCGCCCACCGCGGCGACCGCGCCATCCTGACGGCTCGAAACGGTCCCCGGCTCGAGGCGCTCTCCGTCGAGCTCTCGCGCCCCGAGCTCCCCGCAGTCCCGTTCGTCTGCGCCGATCTCCTCGACGACGCGGCGCCCGAGATCATCTTCGACGGGATCCGTCGCACGGTCGGGAAGGTCGACGACGTCGTCATCGCCTGCGGGCCGTTCCCGCGGACCCCGTTCGAGACGTTGCGCCGCGACGACCTGCGGCAGACCCTCGCCGTCCACGCGATCGCCCCCTTGCTCCTCGTCCACGCCCTCGCCGAAGACCTCGCGTCTGCCCGCGGCGCGGTGGTCGCCCTCACCGACGCCGGGGTGACGCGGCCCTACACGAACCATGTCGCCTACCTGACCGCGAAGGGCGCTCTCCAGACCGGGCTCCGAGCCCTGGCCGTCGAGCTGGCCCCGGAGGTGCGCGTCAACATGGTGTCGCTCGGAATCGTCGCCGATCCGGAGGCCGACGCGGATCCGCTGCGCATGCACCGCCTGGCCACGCGATCGCCGCTCGGGCGCTTCGGCACCGCCGAGGAGGTCGTCCACGTGGTCCTGGCGCTGCTCGACTCCACCTGGGCCACGGGCGAAATCTGGGGCGTGGGGCGATAGGCGGTCGGTTGGTCGCGACTCTCTCTCGATCGACGCATCGATGACCATGGCGGAAGAGCCCAGAGACGGGGGCGCGGCCACGGCGTCAAGTGACCTCGCGCGGCGGGTGCGGGCGCGCCTCGCGACGGGGCGGGCCTGCCTGCAACGTCTCTGGACGAATGAGCGAGCCTTCTTCATCGCGCTCACGCTCTTCAACCTCTACCTGGCGAGGAACACGTTCCGCCCGGGCATCTGGGCCGACAACGACTCGGTCTGCCACTACGCGTACCTGCGCCACCTCGTCGACGAGTTCTATCCGGCGACGGGCACGTTCTTCGGCTGGACTCCCAAGTACGATCTGGGCGCGCCGTTCCTAGTCTAGTCTACAACACGCCCCCCGGCATCTACGTGTTCGCGGCCGTTCTGTCGAAGGTGGCCCACGTGAGCCCGCTCGCGGCGTTGAAGGCCGAGGTCGTCGTTGCCTATCTGTCCGTGCCCCTCCTGGGCGCTGCGCTCGCGCGGACGTTCGAAGACGAGCCCGGCGATCTCCCGAAGTTCACGGGCCTGGCCCTGAGCCTGTTCTCGTCGGAGCTCTTCGGGCTCGAGTTCTATTTCAAGAACGGGATGTTGAACCCCGCGGTCGGCGTGCCCCTGGCGATGGCGACGCTCCTGTGTTTGCGGCGTGCGCAGCGCACCGAGGGCGCGCCGGCGCTTCGATGGATCGCCGCGGGCGCGGTGGGGTTCGGCGCCACAGTCTTCGTTCACCTCTTGACCGCGTACATGCTCGCGCTCTCGCTGGGGTGCTTCGCCTTTGCCAGCGGCTTTCGTCGCTTTGGCCGGAGCGTCGTGCAGGTGGGCGCGATGGGGGTCCTGGGCGCGGCGCTCGCTGCGTTCTGGCTCGTTCCGAGCTTGCCTTTCGCCGCGAAGGAAGACGCCGCCTATACCTGGATCCGGCGCCCGCTCGACACCCTGAGCAACTACGTCGACGGCAGCCTTCTGTCTTCGTATTTCGTCGGCTTCTATCCCCACTTCTTCACGTTCAGCGCCGTCGGGATGGTGGCGATCGTCTGCGCCGGTGTCGGCCTCGCGAACCTGACCGTTCGCCGGAACCCGGCGGTCTCCGCCTGCGCCGGCACGGCGATCCTCGCCGTGCTGATCGCCCTCGGGCCGCGCCCGTCGTTCGGGCTGTCGATCCTGCCGATGTACGACCGGCTCCTCTGGTACCGGTTCATGACCCTGGCGTCGCTGATGACGCTGCTCCTCGCGTCCTGGGGAGCGTGGCGCCTCTGGGAGCTGCGGGCGCGCCTGGGGCCCGCGTTCCTCGTGGTCGTCGCCTTCGCCGCCGTGTGGTCGGTCAACGTCGTGACCGGTCGGGCCTACAAGGTCACGACCGTGGCGGAGGCGAAGGACTTCGTCGCCGACGTCGACACGATCGCGAGCTGGCTGCGCGAGCACGGCAAGGCGCCGGGCCGCGTGTACAGCGAGTTCCTCGCCGAGAACGTCGTCGACTCCGCGAGCGTCAACTACCCGCGCCACATGATCCCGATCCTCTCGGGGTTCCCGGAGGCCGGCGGCTGGGTCTACGAGAACAGCGAGGCCGCGCAGGAGTTCATGAAGCGCGGTCTCTTCTGGTACGACCCGTTTCCGATCATCGCCCTCGCCGAACGGTACGACGTCCAGTACGTCGTCGCCGGCAGCCCGAACCTCGTTCGCGCGCTCTCGAACGATCCGCGCTGGCGGATGACGGTCGGCACGAGCCACGTGACCCTGTTCGAAGCCGTGGGTCGCGAGCCCTCGCTGACCGACGCCACGGGGTACCGCACGCAGGTCGTGAGGGCGGGCTATCTGCGGGGCGGGGGATACCAGTACCTCCTGCACCTCGAGGCCGATGGCAGAGCGGAGCCAGCCGCGAACCTCGTCGTCAAGACCGGCTGGTCGCCCGCGTGGACCGCCCGTGCCGGCGACCGCGCGCTGGCGATCGAGAAGACCGACGACGCGCTGCTGAGCGTGGCCCTGCCGCCGGGCGCGGCCAGCGCCGACGTGACCCTCACCTGGGATATCACCGCGCTCCGCGAGCGCGGAAACGCGATCTCGTGGCTCGCGCTCGCGGGGATCGTCTTGCTGCTCGCTGCCAGCTTCGCGCCCCCGGTGAAGGTTTCGCCGCGGCTGCTCCAGCTCGGCGGGGTCGCCGGCGCGGTCATCGCGGTCGTCGTTTTCATCGCGCGCGCGCGGCGGATCGATACGAACGTCGTCGGCTTCGGTGTTCGCGGCGGGCTCCTCGTGACCTTCGACACGAAGCGGGCCGACGTCGGCGCCTTCGACGACGACCTGCCGACGCGGCTCACGCGGGTCGTCGCTCCCGCCTGGGGTGAGCGCGAGCTCGTCGACAGCACGCCCGCGCGTCGCCTCGTCACCCGCGCGGGGCCCGCCGTGCGCGTGACGTTCTCTCCGGTCGGGCGCCACCGCGTGACCGTTCGAGGTGAGCTCCGCGACGCGACCGGCGCGGGCGTCTCGACGGCGCCGATCGTCATCGTCGTCGGCGGGGCGGCGGGCGAGGGCGCCACGTGCCGCGTCGAAGGTTCGCTCGGAAAGCCGGTGGACCTGCCGCCGCAGTGCCTCCTCGGGCCGCCCGACGGCGTCGAGACGGCGGGCCCGGGGCTGCAGAGGGCGCTCGGCTTCGAGGCGAACGGCACGCTCCTCGTCACCGCTATCGAGGTCGACGACGGCGTCGTCGTCGTGGAGGCCGAGGCGATGCACAACGTGCTCGACGACTTCGGCTACGAAGCGTTCTACACCCTCGGGCCGTCCGATGCTTTCTCCTCGAACGGCGTGTCGATGCGCGCGAACGCCGGATACAAGATCCCCATCGCCCTCGACCGCGACGTGGAGCTGCCTGCGCCGCGATACGAGGCCTGGATCCTGACCCGCACGCTCTCTCCGCGCCTCGGCAACGGCCTCGCGAACATGACGCTCGAGGCCGACGGGACCCAGTTCGCCGACGTGAGGCCGAACTCGCGGTCGGGCCTCACGTTCTGGGACAAGGAGCCGCACTGGGAGTGGCTGCCCGCGGGGAGCCTCGACGGCGGCGGAACGAGGAAGATAAGGCTCACGTTCTACAAGACCGAGCACGCGTTCGACGGTCTTGCGGATCTCGACGCGATCGCCTTCGTTCCCGAAGGGGAGAACTAGCCGCTGGAGGGGTCCTTCGGTCGAGGGTCACTCGGCCGTCGGCGTTCGGCCCGCGTATTGCTCCAGGAGGGGCCGGTACTTCCCGGTGTTGAAGGCCCAGATCGCCTTGAATCGATCCCAGCGCCAGATGGGCCCCGTCGTTACCAATCGTAGATGGTCGAAGAATTCGTGGAGCGAGGGGTCGACGATGCGGTTTTCGTTCATCTCGACCGACTCGAGATACCCCGCGGGAAGATCCCGGAAGAGGTGGCCTCGGCCCCAGGCGTGATCGATGTAGCGCCCGGGCAGACGGGCCAGGAGTGGGTCGGAGAGGCCGAGGTTGTCGACGTTGAACCACTGCGGCCCGTGGCTGAAGCCATAATACCCAATCGCACCCCATATCGTGGCCTGCGGCACGTCGGCGCGAATCGCCTGGTCGAGGGGGTATCTCGCGCGTCCAGGGTTGGCGCGGCTGGGGCCCATGACGAACATCAAACCTGATCGGACGTAGTAGTCGCCCCGTTCGTCTCGGATGCCGGTGCGTTCGACGGGGATCGTCTCGTACATGCCGGGGCTGACGATCGGGGGCCGCGCGCCGAAGAGCGTTGCGACGAGCCCCGCGAGGCCAACCCCCGCCGCGGCCTGCCAGGTCCGGACCAGATACGCGAGCGCGAGCACCGAAAGGAGGAGCGGGAGCGCGAACAGACGTCCGCTCATGTAATCGCCGCCGATCCGCATGGTGTAGACGAGGTACGCTGCGGCTCCCGCGAGCGGCAAGAGAGCAAGCCTGTCGTCGCGCCTGCGCGTTGCGAGCCAGGTGCCGGCCACGATCGTCGCGCCGATGAGAGGCAGCGTGAACCGGTCCACCGTCAAGCTGTTGGCGAAGTAAGCAACGCCGTTCTGGTGAAACCAGGACAGCATGCGCCCGCCGTTCAGCTTGGCATAGGCGGTGTTGGGAAAGGGAAAGCCGTAATAGACGAGTGAGAACGTGGTCCATGCGGCGACGGGCAGCCCCCCGAGAACGACCGCGCGGGTCAGCGCACGCGCGCCAAGGCCCCGCGCCCTCCAGAGCGCCCACGCGAGGCCGGGCACGACGGCGAGCACGGCGTCGGCTCGGTTGAGATAGACGAGCGAGGCCACCGCCACGAGACCGACGACCCTCCGCTCGGTCCAAGGACGAGACGCGGACTCGAAGAGGAGCCGCGTGTAGAAGAGGGCGACCAGGAGATGGGTCAGCGGGTTCTCGAGGCCCGAGGTGCTGTAGTCGACGTACGCCTTCGAGGCGACGAGCAACCCTCCGGCGAACGCCGCGGTCCACCACGGGCGTTCGCGCGTCGCGAAGGCGATGACCCCCACGACCGCAACCGAGAGCGCCACGGACGCGAACATGGTCGTGAAGTAGGCTTCTCCGGTCAACGCGTAGACGCCCGTCAAGAGCAGCGCCCACAGCGGATCCGTGAAGACTTGAACTCGCTCGTAGGGGTTCCATACGAGACCCCAACCGTGAACGGCGTTGTCGATGGCGCGGAACGTGATGTACGGATCGTCGCCGCACCAGGCGTTCACGACGGTCGTGTAACCGACGATCAGGAGTGCGAAGGCAAGAGCGGCATGGCGGCCGCGGATCCGCGACAACAAGCCGAACGCATTACCTCAAGCGCTTGCCCAAGTCGACTCGCCCGTGTTAATCGGGGCCATGCGCGCACGCGCGGTCTGCCTCATCTCGGTGCTCGGAGGCGCCGCGCTCTCGGACTGCAAGGCGGCGACGAGCTACGCGGACGCACGAGGCTCTCTCGCGGCCGAAGAGCGCCAGGCGCTCGACGGCGTTCTCGGGCGCGCGGGCGTCGACCCTCGAACGCTCGTCGTCGAGACGGACCTCTACGATGTCTTCTGGCGCGGGGCGGCGGCTCACGCGAGCCTGCACGGGCGATCCGATCGCGTGGCGTCCATCGAGCGCGCGACGCCCGACTTGCGAAATGCCGTCGCGATCGAGGGGGGGCACGTCACTGCGTTGCGGATGGCGGGGGCCAACCTCGACGATCTCGAGCTCGTCGCGCCGTTGACCCACCTCGTCGTCCTCGATTTGCACGACGAAAAGATCGAGCGAATCGACGGCCTCGATGCGATGGCCGAGCTGGACCATCTCGATCTCTCCGGCAATCGAATCGCGGCCATCGAGCGGGTCAGCGCGCTCCACTCGCTTCGATCTCTCTACGTGGCCGACAATCGGCTCCAGCGGCTCGACGCCCTGGCGGGGCTGACCTCGCTCGAAGTCGTCAACGCCTCCGGAAATGCGATCGCAGAAATCAGCGGGTTGACGAACGTCCCCGCATTGCGAGCGCTGTCGATGGAGCGAAACCCGATCGTCCGGATCGCCGGGCTTGAAGGCGCTCCCGGGCTCACTGATCTGGATCTGTCTTTTTGCCAGATCGAGCGCCTTGAGAACCTCGGCACGATGCCCAAGCTGCTCTATCTCAACCTCTGGCACAACCACGTACGGACGCTCGCCGGCGCCGAAGACGCGAAGAGGCTCATTTACCTCGGGCTCGGCGACAACCAATCCGGCTACGGCGACCCGGAGAGCCTTCAGATACGAGATCGGTTCTGTCCGCTCCGTTTTTGCGTATTCATGTGATCGGTCGGATCGCGAACGATGCAAGAGCGTCCGGACGGCGTGATGGCGTCAGAGACCGGCCATGCCGGCGCCGCCGCGCGGCGGCGGGAACGTATCGCCAAGCTGGGGCACCTCTTGCCACCCCGAGCCGTTCCATTTCCAGAAGTCACCCAGGGCGGCGTTTCCGAAACCGTTGCCGGTCGCGGCGCGGCTGAAGCCACCGAAGAGGAGGAGAGCGGGGTCGGGAACGTCGAACGCGCCCATCGAGGCGTTCGAGCGTGGGCTCGGGCCCGGCACGTTCACCTCGGTCCAGATGGCGCCGTCCCAGAGCCACGTGTCGCCGAGATCGTGAACGCCGTCCGTACCCCCGAAGAGCACGACCTTCTTGCCAATTGTCGCCGCGGAGGCCAGAAACCGCGGCGACGGTCCGGGTCCGGTGGATGCGATCGGGCTCCAGGTGCCGGCGCGGTCGTTCCAGGTCCACATGTCCCCGAGCGGCGTCGACCCGTCAGACGTGCCGCCGAAGAGGACGACGCTGCCGTCGAGAACCGCCGCGACGGCGCCCCAGCGAGGCGAGGGGCTTTGCGCCGGATGCACGAGAAGCCAGCCGGTTCCATCCCAGATCCAGGTATCGTCGAGGGCGTGGTTCGCGCTGTCCGCCGAGCCGTCGACCTGGTCGTGGGTCACCCCGCCGAACATCACGATCGCGTCGCTCGTCCCCCCGTCGGACTGAGGGCGATTGGGGAGCGTCACGAACGCCTCGTAGGCGCGAGCGTAAGGGATGCACGCCTCGGGCCCGTCGCCCGCGCACCCGGGCGTCACCGTCCAGAACCGCTCCATCCAGGTGAATCCGTTCCACTGCCAGAAATCGTTGTCGAACTTGACGCCTGCGTCGATCGAGCTCGAACCGCTGGAGCCTTCGTCGCCCCCGAAGAAGAAGGGCGAGCCGCTCGCGCTCGCCATGGTGATGCCGGAGCGCGGCGTGGGCCCTGGCATCGTCGTGCTGACGACGTCGGCCGCGGTCCATTGCGAGCCGTTCCACGTCCAGCTGTCGCCGAGGTCCTGGACCCCGGCGTTCCCGCCGCCGGCCATCCCGCCGAAGAGCGTCAAGGTGATGGGCGGGAACGTGACGACGAAGCGCGCGAAATAAGGCGCGCATGACGCGTTGTTGACGGAGAAACCCGTGGGACCGATGAAGAACTCCTCGGCCAGCTGGCCGGCAGCCATCGACAGGTTGTCGCCACCCATGAAATCGATGCCGCCGTTGGGCGTTGCGGAGGTTCCGACCTGGCCCAGGATCGCAATCGGCTGCCGGTAGACATTCTTCGGAAAGTGAATGTTAACCGTCACGTTGCCGGGATAGGGAATCCACGGCTCGTTCAGGGCGCTCGTCTCGTACGTGTTGGGATCGATCATCGTCCCGCCGAAATAGTCGTATGAGGTCGTGTCGCACTCGTGCGTCGTGCAGCCTGGGGCGAGCGCGCCCACCGCGGCCGCGGCCGAGACCCCCGTGGCCCAGCAAACCAGCCAGGCCGAGCTCTTACGCATCGGGCGACACCAAGGCCTGCAATCGTGTCACACGCATCCTGAGCGCCGCCAGCGATAGCAGAGCCGGTTCAGCGATGCCAACGGCAGCATCCGGAGCCCGCCATGAGAACGACGTCGGCGAAAGCTGTGCCTGAGGGGCAGCTTGCGAGCCAAGAGCGACAGTCTCTCTCATGCTCGTCGCCCGTGTGGCCGCGGCATGTCGCCGGACCCACGCGCCCAGTGCGACAAGCAAGAGGGTGAATGTCGCCTTGCTCGATCGGTCTAGCGAGGCTGCAACCCGACCGATGTCGCACTTCACACGCGTGCGGAGCGACATGCCAAGGCGAGCATGTCGCTCCGCATCCCCGTGCGGAGCGACATTCCAGCCCTTGAATGTCGCTCGACGAGCTCGTGAAGGGCGACATGGGCGCGCGCATAGGTCGCTTCGCGCACGTGTGCAGTGCGACATGCATCGTCGATCATGTCGCCCCACCCGCTCGCCCCGAGCGACATGCGAGGCTGAGCATGTCGCCCCACCCAATCGTCCGGAGCGACATGCATCGTCGACCATGTCGCTCCACCCAATCGTCCGGAGCGACATGCATCGTCGACCATGTCGCTCCACCCGCCTGTCCGGAGCGACATGGGGAACTGAGCGTGTCGCCCTACCCAATCGCATGGAGCGACATGCATCGCCGACCATGTCGCTCCACCCGCTCGTGCGGAGCGACATGCGAGGCTGAGCATGTCGCTCCACCCAATTGCATGGAGCGACATGAACGACTTGGCATCATGGAGACCCGTGCTTCATGGAGCGAGATTCTCGACAGCACAAGTCGCCTCGCCCGACCGGGGAGCGCGGCATGGATACACGGGCATGTCGCGTCACCGACGATAGTGAGGCGCACTCACCCGTGTGATTCGAGCCTCTACCCCTCGACGTTTCGCCGTGAGAGCTGCTGCTTCGCCGCGGTGGAGACGGCGCCCGTCACGTTCTTGCTCCGGGCCAACGCCTTCAGCTCGTGTTCGCGCAGGTGCAATATCAGCTTGGCCGAGAACGCGAATGGCGTGCGCGGGTTCTGCACCAGGTTCAGCTTGATCTGGTGCGACCGCGTCCACTCGCGGTCGAGCGCGATGATGCGAAGCACGTCGTCGGACACGTTCCGGCTCGCCGCGATGCGCACGACTTCGTTCTCTTGAATTCCGGGGCTCTTGATGGCGGCGGCCGCCACCAGGCGGTTCGAGTCGCGAACGAGGATCAGCCGCTCGGCGGCGTTGCCCAGCATGCAGCGCCGGATCCTCTGCGAGATCGTCATCATCGCGAGCTGTGCGTGGATCGGGAGGAACTTCTCCTCCACGACCTCTTCGCCCGTCTCTTCGTCGAGCCGGTGGGTGTCTTCGACGGACGGATCGACCACGATCGCCTTGGCGATGGCGTCGGTCTCGACGTAGAGCACGTCGTCGGGGTTGCGCTCGGCCGTGGCTTCGGCCACGAGCTCCTGGCCGATCGCCGCGGCGGCCTCCTTGTAGGCTGGAATGCCCTTGAGCTCGACCTTGTTGCGAACGGCCAGCTCGAGCACGCGGTCCGCGGTGGACATCCGCGTGGCCTTGTTCATGTAGAGCTTCTCGATGATCTCGGGGTGAGCGAGGAGGAGCTGCTCGTTGGTCGCCACGAGCTCGGCGACCGATTCGCTCGCGAGCGACGCGATGAGCACGACGGTCTGCGGAAGGAGCGCCGGGTGAGCGACGATCCTCTCCATGACGGCGAGGTTCCTCGCGTAGGTCGGCGCGATGAGCGCGAGGACCCCGGGCGCGAGATCGCCGGCGAGGGCGCCCCTGAGGATCGGGTCCGGGAGCCTCCCGAGCGTCGCCCGCGCGGTCGCAGCGACGGCGTCGTCGGCCGACTCCGACAGGAGCGCAATGACGGTGAGGGCCTCGGCCGGCTTGAGGCCGGGCGCGACGCCCTTCGCGGCCATCTGCCGCATCGGCGCCGGCGACGCGGCGTCGACCATCTTCCGGGCGACGGGAGAGAGGCTGTCGATCGAGACTGCGGGATCCACGCGGGGCTCTCAGGAGCATACCGCTAGGAAGTCGTCGTAGCTCTCGCGGCGGCGAAGAATTACTCTGGTGGGCATGGGTGTCTTCGACTTCGTTCGCAATGGCGTTCGCGAGATGATGGTCGCGCGGCCGGACCCGCTGAAAAGCCTCATTGTCTACAAGCACCCCGACCAGAACATCCCGATGCATTCGCAGCTCACCGTCGACAGCGACGAGTGCGCCGTGTTCTTCCGGGACGGTCGGGTGGTCGGGGTCATCGCGCCCGGGCGCGTCACGCTCGACACCCAGAACATCCCGTTCTTGAACTCGATCGTCACGAACTACACCGGCGGCCAGGTCTTCATCGCCGAGGTCTACTTCGTGAAGACCGTGCCGGTGCGCAGCGTGCCCTTCGGCGGTCCCATCGGCGACATGATCGACCCGCTCACGGGCGAGCAAGTTCAGCCGCGAATTTTCGGCGAAATGAGCGTCGTGGTCGTCGACCCGGTGCGCTTCGTCGTCGGCTACTCCGGCCAGGCCGCGGCGGGCGACAACGACGCCGTGCTCGGCTGGATCAAGGGCCTCTTCATGAACGGGGTGAAGACCACCCTCGGCGAGCTGTGCGACGCCGAGGGAAAGAGCCTGCTTCAGGCGGTCTCCCTGACCACCAAGCTCGCCGCCGCGTTCGTCGCGCACGCGCCGGATCTCAACGACATCGGGGTGCGCATCCTCCAGGTGGGAACGTTCAACATCAACTTCAGCGATCAAGACCGGCAGCGGCTCGTCGCGGCGAACGCCGAGATCGCGAAGGCCCAGCGCGAAGTGAAGGTCCGGCAGATCGGCGTGGCCGGCGCCGCGGCCGACGCGCAGGCGAAGCAGTTCCAGCTCGATCAGCAGTTCGGCCAGGACTCGCGCTACGTCAAAGAGCTGGCCGGGAGCTACCAGGCGTACGCCGCGGGTCAGGCCGTCATCGGGGCCGGCAAGGGAATGGCCGAGCACGGGGTGGGCGGAGGTCTCGCCGGGATCGGCGCGCAGATGGCCGTGGGCATGGGCGTCGGCAACGCCATGGCCGGGGGGCTCACGCCGCAGGCTCCTCCTCCCACGTTCTCTCCGGGGGGTACGCAGGTGACCTGCGGCAAATGCGGCGCAAGGCAGCCGGGCGGGAAGTTCTGCGCCGAGTGCGGCGGGGCCCTGGTCATCCAGAAGAAATTCTGCAGCGGCTGCGGGCTCGAGCTCGGCGGCACTGCCAAGTTCTGCTCTGGCTGTGGCACGCCGGCTCTCGCGACGCCTGCGCCTGCCGGGTAGACTCAGGCTGAGGTAAGGTCCGCCGTCGTGTCGTTTCTTGCGTCGCCCAGGGCCTTGCTGCTCGCCGTTGGCCTGGGCGCGCTCCATGGCCCCTCGTGCGGCGCCGACTCGCCAGGGATCGGCCCCGGCGGTCCCTGCACCCGCCCGAGCGACTGCATCGATGGCCTGACCTGCCCGCAAGGGGTCTGCGTTTCACCCGACGCGGGCGCGCCGTTCGGCACGCACGTCGTCGACTCGAGTGCGCCGGATGGAAACGACGTCGACTAAGAAGACCGTCAACATCCGTCGCGAGGTGACGGTCTGCCCGACGTGCAAGTACCGGTTCTCGCGCGACGCGGCGTTCTGCCCTTTCGACGGCGTGAAGCTCGAGGCGTCGCCGTTCGATCCGCTCGCGGATCCGCTGGTCGGCACGCGCGTCGACGGTCGTTACGACGTGGTGTCGATCCTCGGCGAGGGAGGGATGGGGCGCGTCTATCACGTGCGTCACGCCGCGCTCGACCGGCCGTTCGCCATGAAGGTCCTCCGGCCCGAGCTGGCGCACGAAGCCGAGCTCGCGACGCGCTTCATCCTCGAGGCCAAGGCGACGGCCAGCGTGAAGCACCCCAACGTCGTGCAGATCACCGATTTCGGGCGGATGCCCGACGGCGTCCCGTATTTCGTGATGGAGCTCCTGACCGGCCACACGCTCGGCGAGCTGATCAAGGCGGGGGGGCCGCTCCGCGCCGCGCGCGCCGCGCGGATCCTTCGCAAAGTGGCCGGGGCCCTGGCGGCCGCGCACGCGGCGGGCGTCGTGCATCGCGATCTCAAGCCGGACAACGTCTTTCTCGTGGGCGGGTCGCGCGACATCACCGCCGCCGACGACCCCGAGCGCAGTCGATCGCTGGCTCTTCTCAGCTACGGGGCCGACGTGCGCGTGGTCGATTTCGGCGCCGCGAAGATCGTCGGCACGCGCCGCGTGACGCGGGCCGGGGTCGTCTTTGGAACGCCGCACTACATGTCGCCCGAGCAGGCCAGCGGCCAGGAGATCGACCAGCGCGCCGATATCTATTCGCTGGGCGTGATCATGTACGAGATGTTCACGGGACACGTCCCGTTCGAGGCCGACACGTACATGGGCGTCTTGACGCAACACATGTTCGTCAAGCCCCTGCCGCCGAGTCAGGTGACCGAGACGGCCAAGGATCTCGGGGCCCTCGAAGCGATCACGCTCAAGTGCCTCGAAAAAAGCCCCGACGACCGCTACGCGTCCATGGACGAAGTCGTTCTGGCGATTGACCAGCTCGTCCAGCTCAGCGGAGACGACGGGACGCCCCCGACGCCGTCGGGCTCGTGGTCTCCGGGCGGCGCCGGGGGCGGCGGCGGGCCCGCTCCGCGAAGCGGGGGGTCGAGCGCGTGGCCGCAGCCGGCAAACGGGGCCAATACGCTCGAGCTCCCGACCTTCGAAGAGATGCGCGAACCCCTCGAGGTCCCGGGAGCGGGGCGAACGAGGGCACCCGCCTGGGCGTGGGTGGCCGTCGCCGTGGTCACGAGCGCAGCGCTCGCCATTCTGGGCGCCGCGTACCGGCGGGGGTCGCGGGGCTCGACCCCCGCGGCCGACGCTCCCGCGTCGGGGCTCGCGGTCCCCTCGGTGTCCTCGCCGCCCGCTCCCGCTCCCGCGCCAAGCGCTCCCCCCGTCCGGCCCGTCCAGGCAGCCGCGCCGCCCGCGCCTGGTGTAGGTGAACGCCACGCGGCCGACGCGGGAGCGGGAGGAGGCGCGTCTTCGGCGCCCCGGAAGCGCCCGACCCCCGCCGAGGCTCCCCGTGTGGGTTCGGACCTCGACGACGTGGGCGACCCGTTCGCGGCGAAGCATTAGGGGCGCTCGACGGGCGCTTCGCGCGCGCGTGCTTGACACCGCACGCATGGGCCTTCCATGCTCTCTTACCCGTCTTGGCCAAGCAGAAACTGCTTCTCGTCGACGCCGATCCCCGCAGCGTGCGCGTGCTCGAAGTCAGCCTGAAAAAGGCGGGCTACAGCGTGACCACGGCTACGGACGGGCTCGACGCGCTCGCCAAGATCGAGTCGCTCACCCCGGACCTCGTGCTCACAGACACCCGGCTCCCCAAGCTCGACGGGTACACCCTGGTCCGAAAGCTCAAGGAACGGCCCGAGTGGTCCTCGATCCCGGTCGTTTTTCTCACCAGCCAGAAATCGATCGAAGACAAGATCCGGGGGCTCGAGCTCGGGGTCGAGGACTACCTCACGAAGCCGATCTTCGTGCGCGAGCTCATCGCCCGAGTGAACTTGCTTCTCGCCCGGCGGACCCAGGAGAACATCACCGCCAACCGGACGTCGCTCGCCGGGCGAACGCGCTTCTCGGGGTCGACGCAAGACATGGCGGTCGTCGACCTTTTGCAGACCTTCGAGGTGTCGCGCAAGAGCGGCGTCTGCCACCTGCACGGCGGCATCCAGGACGCGCACATCTACTTTCGCGACGGCAAGGTGGTCGACGCGGAGCTCGGGCGGCTGCGGGGCGAAGAGGCCATCTACCGGACGCTCATCTGGAACGAAGCGGCCTTCGAGGTCGAGTTCAAGACGATCGGGAACGAAGACGTCATCGGCGGCTCGACCCAGGCGATCCTCATGGAGGGCATGCGGCGGGTCGACGAGTGGGGTCGCCTCTGCGAGCAGCTGCCTCCGCTGACCACCGTCTTCGAGATCGATCACCAGCAACTGCTCGAGCGGCTGAACGAGATTCCCGACGAGCTGAACGGGATCCTGAGGCTCTTCGACGCCGAGCGCACGCTCTCGCAGGTCGTCGACGACTCGCCGTTCGAAGATCTGTCGACCCTGTCGACCATCACGAAGCTCTATTTCGAGGGCCTCCTCGTCCTCAAACCGGAGGCGCCGGCGGTCGAAGAGGTCGTGCCCACGGCCATCGAGCGCGACAGCGGGCAGACCCACATCACGTCGAGCGGCAAGATGGCCGTGGTGCCCGGCGCCGACCCGACGACGCTGCGCCCTCCGCCGCCGGCGAGGGCCGCCCCCGATTGGATGCCCCCGCCGCCAGCCGCGGCTCCCGAGCCGGTACCGGCGCCCGCGCTTGCGTCCACCCGTGAACCGGTGCCTGGGCCCGCCTCGTTGCGCGAGCCCGCCCCCGCGCCGTCCCACCCTACCTACGGGGGCCCCGCGCCAGGGTCCAACGGGATCAGCGACGGCCCGCGTCCGCCGCCGTCGGCAACGCGCGAGCGCGAGAGTCAGAAGAACATCCCTTCCGTGATGATCGCTCCAGAGCTCACGGGAGCCGCGGGGTCCGAGGCCGACCCGTCCCCGAGCGGCTTCTCGCCGCCTGCGCCGGAACGGACTACCGCCCCGCCGACGCGAGCGCGGCTCGCGAAGCCGCCGGTTCCGAAGGGCAAGATGGGAACTTCGGCACGCGGGGCGATCGAGGAGCACGACGCCGGCGACGCGTTGCTCGCGGCGCAGGCTGCCGACGCGGGTCATGGCGGGCGAATTCCCGGCGTCCCTCGACAGGTCAGCCGCTCGGCCAAGACCATCGTCGCTGTGGTTGTCGCGCTGGCGGTCGTTCTCGTGGTGGCGGGCGGACTGCGCGCGATGCAGGCCCACCAGGAACAGCTCGCCGACGAGGCGCGGTCACGCCCCGACAGCACTGGCGCCGCCGAAGCCCCGCCAATGCCATCGTGGCCGGCCATCACGCCGCCGGCGCCCGTGCCGCCCGCAGCGACTGTGAGCGCAGCGAGCGCGGCGCAGGCGGCGCCCGATGTCCCGGCGTCGTCCATGTCGCCCGCCGCGGCGCCAGACTCCCGGTCCGGTCTCGCGCCGCCGTCCGGACCCGCCACGATCCCGGCGCCCGTCGCGGGCACGCGGGGGCCCCCGGCCCAGGAGACGGCGATCGACAGTCACGACCCGGCGACGGGATCGCTCGTGATCCTCGCGAACCGAGCGCTCGCGCGGGGAGCCACGACGCGCGCGCTGGCGCTCGCCCACCAGGCGGTGGCGGCAAACCCCGACGACGCAGACGCGTGGCTCACGCTCGGCGCGGCGTGTCAGAGTTCAGGCAACCTGGCCGGCGCCCGCGACGCGTACCGCAACTGCGTTGCGCGCGCGCACACGCCGAACATCAGCGAGTGCCGCCTGCTCTTGCGTCCCTGACGCGAGGGTCGAGTTGCCCGTAGAGCAGGTCGACGACGACGTTGCTGGCGACGATCGCGGCCGACGTGACGATCACGCATGCCGAGACCACGGGGCTGTCACGGTTCAGCATCGCGTTGACGCTCAACTGGCCGAGGCCCGGCCATCGAAAGACCGTCTCGGTCACGATGGCCCCGCCCATGAGCGCGCCGAAGTCGAGGCCTGCCGCCGTCACCACCGGCATGAGCGCGTTTCGGAGCGCATGGCGGAGCACGACGCGCGAAGCGGAGAGACCCTTTGCGCGCGCCGTGCGAACCCAGTCGGCGGCCAGGAGGGTGATCATCTCGTCTCGGACGAGACGCGTGTAGTACGCGGCTCCGTAGATACCGAGGGTGGTGGCCGGTAGCACCAGGCAAAGCGCGTGTTCGCCGAGGGTCGTGCCGTACCCGTCGAGCGGCAGCCAGCGAAGCTCCCGGGCGAGCACGAGTTGCAGCACGAGCGCGATGAGGAACGTGGGCGCGCTGACGCCGAGCAGGCTCATTCCGACCAGGCCCCGGTCGATCCACGTCCCCCGGTACGTGGCCGCGAGAACTCCGGTCGCCGCTCCGAAGACGAGCTGGAGGAGCATGCCGGCGAGAGCGAGCGCGAGGGTGCGCGGCAACCGCTCCGCGATGACGTCGACCACGGGCTGGCGCATCTGGAAGCTCTTACCGAAGTCGACGTGCACCGCGGCTCGCCCGAGCGGAATCGCGACGGCGCAGCTCGTGTGATCGCCGCCGCGCTCACGTGGACGCTCACGTGGACGCTCACGTGGACCGACGTGCACGAGCCTCGCCCAGAACCGGGCGTATTGCACCAGCGGCGGGCGATCGAGACCGAGCTGCTCGCGGATGTGCACGACGTCCGCGGGCCGCGCTTGCGGACCGGCGACGAGGCGCGCCGCGTCGCCGGGGATGAGCACGTTGACGACGAACGCGATCGACACGACCGCCCAGACGACCCCGAGGCTCCACGCGAAGCGGCGCGCGAGGAATTCGAAGAGCGTCATCGGCCGCTCCCGACGCTCGACGAGCCGAGCGTGGAACCCGCCGGAGAGCCGGCTCGGTCGAGCCACGTGCGCGTCGGATCGACGATCCAGACCGCGTTGAACACCGGGCCGCGAACGTAGGCCTGGCGCTCCTCGAACCAGTGGTACGAGAACGTGAACGCCCACGGCGCCTCGTCGCACAGAATGGAGCTCGCCTCGTCGTAGAGCGTCCGCCGCCGCTCGGCGTCGAGCTCGCGGTGAGCTCGCGCGACGAGGTCGTCGAAGCGGAGGTTCGAGAAGAAGGCGGCGTTGCTGCTCGACTCGGCGCCGATCGCGCCCGACGTGAAGAGAGGCTCGAAGAACGAGCTCGGGTCGGGGTAGTCCATCGACCAGCTGCCCAGGGACATGGCCGCGCCGCCGGGCCGCTGCTGTATCGCGAGGAACGCGGGGAAGCTCACCAGGCGGAGCTCGATGCGGAGGCCGATCGACGCAAGCTCCTGCTTTAGCACCTGGGCCGTCCAGACGGGCAGACCCTTGTCGTACAGGAGATACTCGATCGGCTTCGGCCAGCCGCCGAGGCCCGTTGCCGGATCGTAGGGCAGGCCGGCGAGGCGCATGTGTTCGAGCGCGGCGGCGTGGTCGTAGCGCTGGCACGGGAGGTCGGGGTCGTGGCCGGGGATGTCCCGCGGGATGGGCTGCGTGAGGGGAGTCACGTAGCCGGGCTTGAGGAGCCGGTAGTGCTCGCGGTCGATGGCGGCGGCGACGGCGCGGCGCACTTCGACGTTGTCGAACGGCGGCACCCTCGTATTCATGGCCTCGCCGTAGAGGGACACGTCGGCGTCCCTCGTCCCGAAAGGCCTCCAGCGAGCGTCGCTCGCGAAGCGGGTCTGGTCGGCCTGCGTCATCTCCCGCAAGAGGTCTACCTCGCCGGCCTCGAACCCGAAGCGCTGCGCGAGCGGCTGCTCGTTGTAGGTCCACTCGACCGCGTCCAGGTAGGGCAGGCCGGCGCGGAAGTACCCGTCGTGCCTCTCGAGCCGCAGGCTCGCGCCTCGCTGCCATCGCCCCGCGAGCAGCTTGAAGGGTCCTGCGCCGCAGGGCAGCCAGGTGTCGACATAGCGGTCGCCGCCCGTCTTGCAGACGGGCCTCGGCGAGAGCAGCGCGAGGACGGAGAGGAACGTGGCGTCGGGCTGGCTCAAACGAAACGAGACGACGTACCGGCCCTCGACGACCACGCCGTCGAGGTGCTCGGCGCGACCGCTGGCGTACGCCGCGTAGCCCGCGATCCCATCGAAGTAGCTCGCGTTGGGATCGGGGCTCGAAGGGTGGAGAGCCCGCTCCATCGAGCGCTTCACGTCGGCCGCCGTGAGCTCCTCGCCGTCGTGCATGCGGACGCCTTCGCGGAGCACGAAGCGATAGGTGGTGCCGGCGTCGGCGAGCTCCCAGTGGTCGGCGAGGTCGGGCAGGATCCGGCCGTGCTCGTCGAAATCGACGAGCCCCGCGAAGATGAGGTGCATCGCTGCCCCCGACAGGCCGTCGGCGGGGCCGGCCGGATCGAGGCCGCGGATGTCGGCCATGGACGCGAGGTGCAGCGTCCCTCCGCGCCGGGCCTCGGTGTCGCGGCTGGAGGCCGTGGGGATCGGAGGCGCGAGCTCGGCGCGGCACCCGACGAGCATCGCCACGAGCGCCGCCATCGACGTGCCGGTTGCGATCCCCGCGACCGCTGAGCCCCGGGCGCTACGTCTCCCGGGGATCGAGCGCATCGCGCAGGCCCTCCCCGAGCATGTTGAAGCCCCAGACCGCGAGGACGATGACCGTACCCGGCACGGCGACGAGCCACGGCGCCGCGAGGTAGTCGTCCTGGCCTTCGAAGAGCATCCGTCCCCACGTCGGCGTCGGGGGCGAGATGCCGAGGCCGAGGTAGCTGAGGACGCTGTCTGCCACGATCATCTGTGCGACCTGCACCGTGGCCGTCACGACGAGCGTGCCCGCCACGTTCGGGAGCACGTGCTTGAGCATCAGCCTCACGGTGGATTGTCCCAGCGCACGCGATGCCTCGACGTACTCGGACGCCCGGACCTGCATCGTCTTGGCTCGAAGCACGCGCGCGATGCCCACCCAGCCGGTCGCGCCGAGGGTCACGAAGATCGTCACCGCGTTCGTGCGATCGAGCGCCGCGCCGATCGCCATGACGAGCAAGACGAACGGAAAGGCGAGCATGACGTCGACGAGGCGCATGAGGCCGCCGTCGACGTCGACGCGCGGCCCCGCGGCGCCGCGCCTGCTCGCCGCGATCGAGGCCACCACGATCGCGGCCGCCGCGAGCCCCGCGTGGCCGAGCGCTGCGGCCACGACGGCCCCGGCGAGGCCGAGCAGGGTGGCCCACGGCACGCGGAAGCGCCGGCCCTCGGACCAGCCTGCGACGATCCCGATGGCCGCTCCGAGCGCGCTCGCGATCATCGTGGCGGACACCGCGATGACGAGCGAGATGCGGCCGGCCAAGGCGACCCGCGCGAGCTCGTCGCGAAAGAGTCGGTCGGCCCCGAGCGGGTACGACGCGCTCGGCCCGACCGGTACGCCTTCGGCGGCCATGCCGCGCACGAAGTCGCTCTCGAGGGGGCCGTGGCGAGCGGCGAGGGGACCCACGAGCGCGAACGCGATGAGCGCCGCCACGATGGCTCCGCCGACCCGCGCCGAGCGGTTCGCCAGAAACCTCGAGCCCGCGCTTGCGTGCCCGCGCGTCATTCACCCCTCGCAGAGAGGTCGCGCGCGTTCGGCGACCGGGTCGGCGACGGGGTGGAGCAAGGTCATGCGCACGCTTCAGCCCCCCGCGTCGTTCGCGAGGAACGAGACGACAGCGCGCGTGAACGCCTCCGGGCATTCTTCGGCGGGGGAACGGCCACAATCGAACACTTCGAAGCGCGCGCCGCCCAGCTCCCGCGCGAGGCGCCGGCCCTGCTCTACGGGCGCCGACCGGTTCGAGCGACCCCACACCACGAGGGTCGGCGCGCTCACGCGAGGCACGCTCGCCGTCAGCGGTCGCGTGTCGAGCATGGCGCGCATCGTGGCGTACGCGGCCTCACGCGCGGCCGGAACGTCGAAGAGGTCGAACAGATGATCCACCCGACCCGACGCGACGCCGTCGCTGACAGTCTGCCCGCCGTCGAGGAACCGGCTGCGAAAGAGCGTGCGCCCGTAGAGCTGCTTGAACATGAACGGGCCGATGATCGGGACCGCGGCGAGACGCGAGAGCGCATCGGGGCGTGGCGGATAGACGAGCGGGTTCACGAGCACCAGTTTGTCGACGACGTGGGCGTAGGTCGCAGCCACGGTGAGCGCGACGGCGCCGCCCATCGCATGGCCGCAGAGCGAGACGCGCCCGAAGCCGAGCGCTGCGATGAGATCGACGAGGGACTCGCAGAAGGCGTCGAAATCGTATCGGTAGCGGCTCGGGGGCGGCTTCTCGCTCTCGCCGAAGCCCGGGAGATCGGGGGCGATGACCCGGAAGCGCGCCGAAAGGCCGGGCAAGACGTCGTCCCACGCGACGCGGCTGGCGAGGTAGTCGTGGACGAGAACGAGGGGAGGCCCCTCACCGATCTCCACGAAGCGGATCCGCGCGCCGCGTGCCGCGACGTCGTGCGTGGTGGGCAGCCTGGGATCGCGACGCTCCGGCGGCATGACGCGCACTGCGGGCTGAAGATAGGCCGCGCGAGCCGCTCGCGGCAAGGCGCGCTCTCGCGGCGGCCGATTCGCGCGCCGCGCGAGCCTCCGTACGGACATTGATTGTCACGCCGACGATCTAACCACGCGAAACGAGTTCCATAATGGAAAAGCTCAAAAAAAAGCAAAACGATGGATTGACCCCGATCTTTCCATTGGAATACCGTGCGGACAACTCAACGATCGTGCGGCGGTTGTCGCTCTGAACGGAGAGTCGACGAGCTTTTTTCTTGCCTGCTTGCGTGGCGAGCGCAGGGCTTCTGGCGGGCGGGGCGCCCGGAGCCGCGGCTCAGACGGTAGACGGTGATGCGGTGGATCGTCCGGTGCCGACGGCGTTGCGGTTGTCGCGGGCGAGTCGGCCTGGGAGCAGCTTTGTCGGCGATGCGCCGAGAGGGAGCCGAGGATGGATTCGAAGTACGATCCGAACAACGCGCAGTCGGTGGCCGTCGAGGAGAGCGAGGGCCCAGAGCTCCTGGTCGAGGGAGCCCTGGCCATCGACGCCGCGTCGGCTCCCTCACCGGTGACGCGCGAGCAGCGCCGCTCGCGTCGCAAGCGCCCGATCCGCGCCAAGACGATCAGCGTCAAGCGGATGACGAAGCGAGACCTCGAGCTCGGGAGGCTCCTCTACCCCGAGGTCAACGACATTGAGCACCCCGAGACGCGCGCGGACTGCGTGGGCGGCGCGAGGCCGTGCCCCTTCGTCTCCTGCAAGCACCACCTCTATCTCGACGTGTCGGCTCGAACGGGCGCGATCAAGCTGAACTTCCCCGATCTCGAGGTCTGGGAAATGACGGAGACGTGCGCGCTCGACGTCGCCGACCGCGGCGGCACGACGCTGGAGGAGGTGGGCGCCATCATGAACCTCACCCGCGAGCGCATCCGGCAGGTCGAGGTCAAGGGGCTGGCGAAGCTCGCCGCGCTCCGGGACATGTCGACCCTTCGCGACTACGTCGACGAGGGTCCGACCGGCAAGCGCCGCCTCCCGATCCTCACGAAGGAAGCCGACGAGGAGTCGGACGAGGGCGGCGAGGACGAGCTCGACGAGTCCGAAGAGCCGGAGGCGATCCCCGACGAGGCCGACGCGCCCGTGGGCGTCGAGGTCAACGTGGACGCCTTCGTCGCCGAGGACCTCGATCTCGTCTGATCGCACGCCCGTTGACCGCGGCGCCGGGGCAGTGCTACCGCGCCCGGCATGGCGATTCGTACGGCTCTCGTCTCCGTCTCCGACAAAACGGGTCTCGCGTCGTTCGCGCGTGAGCTCGCGGCGCGCGGCGTCGGCATCTTGTCGAGCGGAGGCACCGCGAAGGCGCTCGCCGCCGACGGCATCGCGGTCGAGACGGTCGAGGACTACACGGGGTCGCCCGAGGTCATGGACGGGCGGGTGAAGACCCTCCACCCCCGCGTTCACGGCGGGATCTTGTCGCGCGGCGAGCAAGACCGGGGCGACGTCGCTCGCCTCGGCGCGCGCGAGATCGATCTCGTGGTCGTGAACCTCTACCCGTTCGAGCGAGTCGCCGCCGACCCGGCCTCGTCGCACGCGCACATCATCGAGAACATCGACATCGGGGGCCCTTCGATGCTCCGCTCGGCGGCGAAGAACCATGCCCGCGTGACGATCGTCTGCGATCCGCAGGACTATGGCCGTGTCCTCGACGAGCTCGGGCGGTTCGGCGACACCACCGCGGAGACCCGCGCCGAGTTGGCCGCGAAGGCCTTCGCCCACACCGCGGCGTACGACGCGGCAATCAGCGCCTACCTCTCGTCGCGCGAACCCGGCGGCGCACGAACGCGTTTCCCCAGGTACCTGACGCTCCCCTTCGAGCGCGCCTACGGGCTGCGCTACGGCGAGAATCCTCACCAGTCGGGCGCGTTCTATGTCGAGCGCGACGCACCCCTGGGGTCGATCGCGCGCGCCGAGAGCCTGGGCGCGGGGGGCAAGGAGCTCAGCTTCAACAACCTGGTCGACGTCGACGCCGCGCTCGACGCCGTGCGCGAGTTCGAGCACCCCGCGGCCGTCGTCGTCAAGCACACGAACCCCTGCGGGGTCGCCGTCGGGGCGACGCTGGCGGACGCCTATCGCATGGCGCGCGAAGCCGACGCCCTGAGCGCCTTCGGCGGCATCGTGGCGCTGAACGGCGACGTCGACGAGGCGACGGCGAGGGTCCTCGGCGAGACGTTCGTCGAGTGCGTGGTCGCGCCCTCGTTCTCCGAGGGGGCGCTCGCGATCCTACGCGCCAAGAAGAACCTTCGCTTGCTGGCCACGGGCGGATGGCTCGGCCCTGGCCACACCGCGCCCGTGAGCAAGCGGGTCGGTGGCGGCCTGGTGATGCAAGACCGAGACGCGACCGCCGCGGGCGAGGTCTCGCGCGGCCGCGTGGCGACCAAGCGGGCGCCGACGGCCGAGGAGCTCCAGTCGCTCGAGTTCGCGTGGCGCGTCTGCAAGCACGTGAAGTCGAACGCGATCGTGCTCGCCACCGGCGAGGTCACGGTGGGCATCGGCGCGGGGCAGATGTCGCGCGTCGTCTCCGTGCAGATCGCGTGCGAGAAGGCGGGCGAGAGGGCGCGCGGAAGCGTTCTCGCGTCCGACGCGTACTTCCCGTTCCCCGACGGCGTCGAAGTCGCCGCGCGCGCCGGCGTGACCGCCGTCGCCCAGCCCGGGGGAAGCGTGAAAGACCCGGACGTCATCGCAGCGGCCGACCGTCTGGGGCTAGCGATGGTGATGACGGGCGTCCGTCACTTTCGCCACTAGCCAGAGCGAGCGCCGGCGCTCGCTCTGGGGGCTTGCAGCCAACGCGTGGGCCGTCGCGGAACGGGGACGCGAGTCGACGCGCGCGAGGAAACACACGTGGACCGGACAGTTTCTTGGCCCTTCGCGTTTCGGTGTGGCTACTGAGGGATCACGATGGCTGGGATGACCGAAGGCTGCAGCGTGTGCGGGGAGCGGTTCGATGTCCAGTTCCGCTATCAAATGGAAGAGCGGGAGGGCGGCTTCGCCTTCTACTGCTCCCAGGATTGCCACGGCAAGGCGATGCGCGGCGAAACGACGGGCGGAGCGACCTGCTCCGCGTGCCGCAAGCAATTCCGGGTCGAGCTCGTGTCGCAGGTGGTTCGCGTTCGCGGCGAGCTGCGCCATGCTTGCTCCGACGAGTGCCGCGCGCAGGTCCTCGCCGAGGCCGGGGGCGCCAAGCTCGGCGCCGTCGCGGCCGGCCTGCCTCCGCCGATGACGCTCGTCGGCGCCGACCCCGGCGCGCGTCCGGTGCGGGCCACGCAGGGTCCGGCGCTGGTCGCCCCGCCCGGGCTCCCCGAGCGGCCCAGGCGGACCATCCACGCGCCGTCACGCCTGGCGATCTTCAACCACAAGGGCGGCACCGGGAAGACGACGACCTCGGTCAGCATCGCCGCGGGCCTCGCTTCGCGCGGGTTGCGCGTCTTGCTGGTCGACACCGATTCGCAAGGTAACGTCGGCGTGTCCCTCGGAGTGAAGGCCGACAAGACGCTCTACCACGTGCTCGTCATGGGAGTCCGGCCCGAGGCCGCCGCCGTTCGCGTGCGCCCGAACCTCGACCTCGTGACGTCGAACGAGACCCTGGCCGCCGCGGAGCTCTATCTCGCGGGCCGCCAGAACCGCGATCGCATCCTTCACGACCGCCTGCAGTCGGCGTTCGACGCGTACGACATCGTGATCCTCGATTGCTCGCCGTCGCTGTCGCTCATGAACCAGAACGCGCTCGTCGCGGCCGAGGGCATCGTCGTGCCGGTCGCGTGCGATTTCCTCTCGCTCGTCGGCGTGCGGCAGGTGGTCAAGACGGTCAAGAACGTGAACGCCCTCTTGCATCATCCGGTGCAGATCCACGGCGTCTTGCCGACGTTCTACGACGCGCGCGCGCGCATCTGCCGCGACGCGCTCGACGCGCTCAAGGAGCACTTCGGGGAGCGCGTCCTTTCGCCCATTCGCTCGGCGACGCGCCTCAAGGAGGCACCCGCGCAGGGCAAGACGATCTTCGAGATGGCGCCGGAGTCGAACGCGGCCGAGGACTATCAGCGTGTGGTCGATTGGTTGGTCGAGGGGGCATCCACGAGCGATCGCCGCGAGGTCGCGCAGGCAGTCGGGACCTGAGAAGGAGAATAGGAACGAAGAATGGCAGCGCGAGAAGAAGAAACTGGGCTCGGCGCCGCCCGTGTGCTCGATGCCGACGAAGTGCAGGGGGTGCTCTCCGGCGCGTTCTACGCGGCCGATCCGCGAGGCGCTCGACCGCGCAAGGTCGAGCCGAAGCCCGCCCACTACAAGGTGATCTGCATCTCCCTCTACAACGGCGATCTCGCGCGCCTCGACGGCCTCGTCGACGAGCTCAAGGCGCGCGGTCTGACGAAGGCGAACCGCAGCGCACTCATTCGCGTGGCGCTCGAGCAGCTCGATCTGGACAAGGTTCCGCGCGGAATGTAACCGAGCGGGACCGCGCCTAGCCCGGCTCGAGGCCCGACCAGAAGTCGGCGATGTCGGCGGGCAACGGCGCCTCGACGGCGAGGTAGCGGCCGGTGATCGGATGGCTGAGCGCGAGGCGCGCGGCGTGGAGCGCGTGGCGGGGGAGCTCGAGCTGCGTGAGGTCTTCTGCGGTGAGCTCGTTGTCGGCCGAGCGCGCGAACGCCTGGTCGTCCGGGCCATAGAGCTTGTCGCCCACCACGGGCGCGCCGAGCGAGGCGAGGTGCACGCGGATCTGGTGCTGCCGACCGGTTTCGAGGGTGCATCGAACGCGCGCGTAGGCTCGGCCCCCGGCGTGACGCACTTCCTCGACGAAAAAGACCGTCGCGGCATAGAGCGCCTCGGGCGCGTCGCGGATCCGCATCTTGACGCGGAGCGCGCTGGTCGGATCGAGCTCGAGCCGGCGCTCCCACCTGAAGGTCGTCGCTCCGTCGCCTCGGTCCGGCACGCCCCACGTGAGGGCGAGGTACGTCTTCTCGATGTCGTCGCGGTCGGAGAGCTGCTTCTTGAGTGCCCGGTCGCACGCGCGCGACTTCGAGACGAGCATGACCCCGCTCGTCTCGCGATCGAGCCGGTGGCCCAGCGAGAGAAATGGACAGTCCGGACGCGAGGCCTGGAGGACCTTGATGAGCGTGTTCTTGTGATACCGCGCGGTGGGATGAACGGGTAAAAGTGCTGGCTTCGAAACTGCGAGCAAGTGCTCGTCTTCGTAGAGGATCGGGATGTCGACCGGCACCGGCGTCTCGTCCCACGGAGCGCGCCAGAGCAAGATGTGCTGCTCGGCCTGCACGCGGTCGTTGGGCTTGAGGCGCCGGCCGGACGCGTCGTAGGCGCTCGCCCGGACGATGGCCTGGGTGCGGGTCCGGCTCGTTCGGTGCAACTGGGTGTGCATGAACACGTCGAGCCGCTGGCCCGCGACCTCGGGCGGCACGCGAAAGACCGAGACGACCGAGTCCTCCGCGACGTCCGGCGGGCGGAGCGCCCTCGCGTCGAACATGCGGAGCCGGGTCATGGATCGAGCTCATCATGTTCGAGCGGCTCCCCGCGCGCAACGTGGGCTCGGGACAGCCAAGGCGCGCGTCGGGGTTGCGGGCCGCGCCGCAAGGAGCCCCTGGTTCGAGCCTCAAAGCATTCGAGGCATGCGAATGTGCTACAAGCCCCGCGCTGATGGAGATCACGTTCGTCACGACCGAGCTGTCCCCGTTCGTCAAGGTCGGTGGGCTCGCGGACGTATCCGCCGCATTGCCCAAAGCGCTGCGCTCGCTGGGTCATTCGGTCACCATCGTCGTACCGCGCTTTCCCGAGCTCGAGGCGCAGGGCCTGCTGCTTGCCCGGCGACTCACCCCGCTCCGGTTCACGCTGGGCGAGCGAACGTTCGAGTCGACGGTGTTCGACGGGCGGCTGGCCTCGCAGGTCGATCTCGTCGTCGTCGACGTGCCGGGCCTCTTCGACCGGCCCGGCGTCTACGGTGAACGCGGCGAGGACTATCCCGACAACGCCGTTCGCTTCGCCGCATTCTCGCGAGCCGCGACCGAGCTCGTGCGCCAGCGGGCGCTGACGGGACGACCCGTAGACATCATGCATTGCAACGACTGGCCGACGGGACTCGTGCCGACCTACCTCCGCGCTCTCGCCACCGAGACGCCCGCGCTGGCGGCGACTCGCTCGCTCCTCACGATTCACAACGTCGTGCATCAGGGGGTCTTTCCGAGGGACCAGCTTCCCGCGGTGGGCCTCGGGTGGGACGCGTTCGTGGTCGACGGCATCGAGTTCTACGGCCAGATCAACCTCCTCAAGCAGGGGATCGTCACTGCCGACGGGGTCACCACCGTGAGCCCGACGTACGCGCGCGAGATCCAGAGCGTCGAGCTCGGGGCCAAGCTCGACGGGGTGCTCCGTGAACGAGGCGCGGGTCTGGTGGGGATTCTCAACGGCGTCGACTACGCCGTCTGGAACCCCGCGACGGACGCCGCCATCGCGGCTCGCTACGACGCCGAGGATCTGACCAACAAAGCGCGCTGCAAAGGAGCCCTTCAGCGAGAGCTCGGGATGCCCCTCGACGCGCAGGCGCCGCTCGTTGCCTGCGTCGGGCGGATGGTCGAGCAGAAGGGCATCGATATCGTCGCGTCGGCGATGCCGCGCCTCCTCCGCGGGACCGAGGCGCAGATCGTGGTCGCGGGCGACGGGGACCCGGGAATCGTGGCCGCGATTGACGCTGCGGTCGCGAAGTCGCACCGGCGCGCGGTGTTCTCGCGCGCGGCGAGCGAGGCGCTGGTCCATCGCATCTTCGCGGGGGCCGACATCGTCCTCGTGCCGAGCCGATACGAGCCGTGCGGTCTCGTGCAGCTCTACGCCCAGCGCTACGGCGCTCTCCCCGTGGCCCGCGCCACGGGCGGCCTCGTCGACACGATCGTCGACTGCGACTCGAAGCTCGAGACGGGCACCGGCTTTCTCTTCGAAGAGGCGACGGCCGATGCGCTCCTCGGGGCGACGGAGCGCGCGATCGCCGCGCGCACCCTGCCGCGATGGCAAGCGCTCGTCCGGCGCGTCATGCGCCTCGATCGCGGGTGGGAGCGCCCCGCTCGACGATACGAGCAGCTCTATCGCTCCCTAGTCGCTCGCTGAATCGACGAACGAGAGCGGGCCGACCTTCGAGACATCGACGGTCCGGAGCGCCTTGGCGAGCCAGGAGGCCCGGAAAGCGACGCGGGCAAGGACGACCAGCTGATGGATCGCTCCGAGCACGACGAGCGCGACGCCGCCGCGACCGCCGATGTGGTCGGCGAGATCGGCCGCGACGAGAACGGGTACGACGGAGGCCAGCGCTCGCCATCCCCATGACCACGCGAGGGTCACGGGCGCCGCGCGGAGCACCTGGCAGCCGGCCGAGAGCGCCTGCAGAGGCCTGACGCCGAATCGAACGACCGCCGCGCGCGCCAAGTCGTGCACCACGCCGAGCGCGACGACGCACGGCATCAGGGCAGCTCCGACGGCGATCCCGAGCGTCTGCGCGTGCGCTTCGCCTAGCCAACGATGGGTCCACGCCTCGACGAGCTGGCCGAACAGGACGGCCGCGGCCACCGCGAGCCCTTGCGCGAGGACCACCGCGAAGAGCAACAGACCGAGAGGCCGAAAGATCCGAACCGCTCGGGCCAGGGCGTTCGCGACGCCTATCGCGCGCCCGTCGCGCCCGGCACTTCCGATCGAGATCATCATCGCCGCGAGGGGGACGAGCCCCGCGATCGCCCCCGCGACGAGCACGGCCCCCGCGGTGCCCATCGCGGCCCGGACGCCGTTGGCCTCGCGCGAAATGAGCGCGAGGAGCGGAAGGGTGCCCGGTTCCCAGAGCGCCGCGTCGCCCGACGGAAAGGCACCATAGGCGGCCCGGACGAGCCCCACGGCCGGCCAGCTTCCGACGAGCGCGAGCACGGTCTGCCAGGCCCAGGTTCCAACCACCGCGCCGGCGCGACGGCGGGCGCGGATCGACGAAGCGGCGAGAAGAACGACGTCGTCGATCACGGAGAGAGCGCCTGCAGGGCCAGCTGCATCCAGTAGAGCCCGCGCTCGAACGTTCGCGGTGCGCCCGCGCGCGCACCGCCGGCCGTGCCCGCGTTGTTCTCGAGGTTCGCGTCGATGGTGATCCGGTGGTCCGGGTCGACGACGACCGAGCGCAACTCGCCCGGACCCGCCCACCGGATCGATTTCGATTCTCCCTCGCCGTCCCAGCGTTCTCGCCGCGTCGAGCCGTCGGCGAGAACGAGCTCCACGTCGACGGGGAACGACAGCGTGCCTCGCCGGCGCACGAGGGCCGAATGCTCCCTGACGTCGTCGACGGCGTAGTCGACCCACCCCTTGTCGAACAGCGCGTCGCGAAGGGTACGCGCGGGGCGCGGACCGAGCGTGTCGCGGATCATGCCGAGGAACTCGTCGGGCCCCGGGTGCTCGAACCGATACGACCGCGTGTACCGGCCGAGCGCATCTCCGACGGCCTCGTCACCGTAGACGCGCGCCAGCGTATCCATGACGGCCGCAGTCCGCGAGTACACGAGCCTCGCGTAGTTGGAGCCCGTCGAGAACGCGTGCGCGGCCTGGGCGACCGGTTCGTCGTGAACGGCGCCGTTGCTGGTAATGGCCTGGATCGCCGCATCGCTCACGCGCAGGCCGAAGAGGCCGGACGCCGAGCCTTCGCCTTGCCACCGGGCCATCGCGTCGATTTCGGCAAACTGGTTCAGGCCCTCGTCGAGGAACGGCCAGGCCGCTTCGTTGGTGGCCACCAGGCCATAGAACCACTGGTGCCCGAGCTCGTGCACCGTCACGATCTCGGGAACGAAGACCTTCGGAGGCGTGAGCCATGGCCCTTCGCTCGTGATGAGCGTGGGGTACTCCATCCCCCCGGCTTCGCTCGCGTCGCCCTGGGGGACGACCACGGTCAGCACCGGGTAGGGGTAGCGGCCGTATCGGGCCGAATCGTAGGGAAGCGCAAACCGGAGCGAGGCGAGCGCGCGCTCCGCGACGCCGCCAAAGCCCGGCGGATAGAGGACCGTCACGGCGACGCCGTCGACGGTCTCGCGAGCCGTTTGCCACTCGTCCCAGGCCGTCCACGCGAAGTCGTGGACGTCGCTCTCGACGTGTCGCTCGACGCGCCGTCCGCCCTCCACGCGGCTCTCGACCACCGGACCGGTGGCCCCGACCGTGTACGCAGCGGGGACGTCGAGGGTGACGTCGTACGTTCCGAAGTCCGCGTAGAACTCCGAGAGGTGATGAAACGGAAAGTGGGCCCAGGTTCCGTCGGGCTCGAGGCGCGCCAGCTTGGGGAACCACTGGCCGATCATGTGAAAGTGCCCTCGATACCCCGTACGCTCGATCACGACGGGAAGACGGTCGTCGAACGCCACGTCGAGATCGATCGACTCGCCCGGAGCCACCTCGCGCGGCAAGGGGACACGCGCGTCGGTCTCGTCTTCGTCGCCGGCGACCGCACGAAGCTCGATCCCCGCGAGCAAATCGACGCTGGCGCTCCCCGCCACGCGTAGCTCGAGCCTCTTGAGGTCAATCGCCCCGTAGGCCTCGGGCGGCGAACTGCCACGGCCCCCGACGCGCTCGCGAAGATAGGCCGATCGCTCGTTCTTGAAGGCGTTGAGATAGAGGTGCAGCCAGAGCTCGCGCACCGGCTCCCGGCTCGTGTTGCGCCAGTGAATCGCCCCGCTCCCGGCCACCGTGTGGGCCTCGGGATCCAGGGTCGCCTTCAGGGTGTAGTCCGCGACGTCGACGGCGTGAGCGCGGAGCTCCGGCGATTCCTGCGGCCGCCGCGGCGTCTCCGCTGCGAGCGTCGAGCCGGGATCGCGGCCGGCCGCGCGCGGCGGGCGAGCCGAAGCCGAGAGGACGAGACCCGTGAGAATCGCGGCCCCGAGCGAGGCGCACACGAGAACGAACCCGCACCCTCGCACGCGCGCATCATCCTCCGCGTCACGTCTCTCGGGAAGTCGCCAGCGCGAACGAGGAGCGAGCGAGGCTTCCCCGCGAGCGACGCGCTCGACCGGGTCCGCCGGAAGGTCTAGCACCGTTCGATGCTCCTCCACGCGAACGCGACACTGCGGATCCGCGCGGCCCTCGCGGGCACCGGGATCGAGCTCGTCGCGTCGTGCGATATCGCGGACTACGACGCGCGCGCGCCGGAAGGCCTGCGCTCGGCTTCGTGGGTGCCCCGCGCGCGTGGCCTCGTCGTGGCAGCGAGCGCGGGACCGTGGCTCTGGCGGGCCTTTCGGGCGCGAGTCGCCAAGGACCCGGCGCTGGCGAGGCTGGAGCACCCCTACGATGCCTTCGTATCGGAGCAACTCGGTCGCGCCGACGCCGCGCTGGCCGCCGCGGGCGTTCGATTTCAGCGCTTCGAGGCCGCGTTCCTCGCGCCGATCCCGGTCGACTTCGTCGCGCTCGCCCAGCTCGTCGGTCTCGGTTCGCCCGGCCCGTTTGCGCTCGCGATTCACCCCGAGCACGGCGCGTGGTGGGCGCTTCGTGGCGCGTGGATCGTCGACGCCGAGGTCGAACCGGCGACAGGCCTCGAACCGCCTTGCTCGAATTGCCCCGCCCCGTGCGTCGGCGGGTGGGCGAACGCCGGCGGCATCGCCCAGGCGACGGCGGAGGCGCGCGGCCGGTGCGTGATCGGTCAGGGCTCACGCTACGACGACGACCAGCTCGCCTACCACGACCGGCGCGCCGCCGAGATGATCCCCCCTCAAAAGAGCGGCAGCTGACCCCTGGGGCGGCGAAACGTCGCTGCCGAGTGCTCGCCTTCCTGACCGACGTGCCCCTTCTCGAAGCCGAGCTTCTGGGCCGTCTGCTCGAAGAGCTGGGCGATCGCTTCGGCATAGACGCCCTCGCCTGTTCCCCGGACGCCGAAGCGGGAGTCGTACATCTTGCCGCCGCGGGTCTCGCGGATCCGATGAAGGACCTTCTCGGCTCGGAGGGGCAGCGCCGCCCGCAAGCGCGTTTCGAACACGTCTTTCACCGGTCCCGGTAGCCGGAGGAGGACGCTGCCCGCGTGGGTCGCCCCGGCGTTCCTCGCGGCGCGCAGCACCTCGCCGATGTCTTCGTCGTTCAACCCGGGAATGATGGGAGCCACCATCACGCCCACCCGCACGCCGGCGCGCGCGAGGCGCTCGATGGTGCGAACGCGGCGCGCTGGAGTCGTGACGAAGGGCTCGATCGCACGCGCCTTGGCCTCGTCCCAAAAAGGGATGCTGACCATGACCGAGAGCCGAGCGCCGCGCGACAGATCCTGGAGGACGTCGACGTCGCGCTCGATGAGGGAGCTCTTGGTGATGATGCCCGCCGGGTTTCGGTACTCGGCGCAGACTTCGAGGCACCCGCGCGTGAGCCGGTAGCTGGCCTCCAGCGGCTGGTAGCAATCGGTGACGCCGCTGAAGATCACCTGCTGCCCCTGCCACTTCGGGGCGTCGAACGCCTCGCGGAGCAGCTCGGGGGCGTGCTTCTTGACCACGATCTTGCGATCGAAATCGGTGCCCGCGCCGAAGCTCAGGTACTCGTGCGACGGCCTTGCGTAGCAATACGCACAGGCGTGAAAGCAGCCGCGGTACGGGTTGACGCTCCAGTCGAAGCCGACATCGGGGCTGTCGTTGTGCGATAGGATGCCCCGGGTCTGGTCTTCGTAGACCTCGAGGGCGGCGAGGGGCACTTCGCCGTCGAGGTACTCGACCGCCGTCGTCGCCCAGGGATTGGGCGGGTTGGCGAGTGGGCGGAGAGGGCTCGGCAAGGCCCTCACACCCTAGGGACTGAACGGACGTACCGTCAAGGGCGAGGCCGCCTAGCGGCGGCGCAGCCGTCCGCGTCCTGGCCTAGCGGCGGCGCAGCCGTCCG
>OCTA010000413.1_pt1 | contig 39284 bp, 26 predicted proteins | sample 1538991 | NCBI WGS metagenome assembly OCTA01 (sample SAMEA3539302, study PRJEB22396) | soil metagenome | biome: tundra; feature: field; material: soil | place: USA | collected 2010-05 | depth 0.15 m | reverse complement strand
ATGTCGTCCTCGGTGACGTTCTTGTTGATGAGGTCGCGCATGCGCTGCGTGCCGGCCTCGGGCGAAAAGGTGAGGCCCGTGATCCCGCCCGCGGCCAAGTCGCCCAGCAATTCCTCGTCGAGGCCGTAGGCGCGCAGCGAGGACACCGACAGCGACACCTTGTCGTCGCGCAACCTCGCCATGGCCCGGCGGACCAGGGGCGTCACGCACGAGTAGTCGGCTGGCGAGAGCGAGGCCAGCGAGGTTTCGTCGTAGCCGCCTTTGCGAATCCCGCCCATTAGGGCGTCGATGACCGCCACCGGATCGCGCTCGCGCACCGGCCGGTAGATCACGCCCGCCTGGCAGAAGCGGCAGCCTTCGGTACAGCCGCGCGCGATCTCGACCGCCATGCGATCGAAGACCGCCTCGGCGTGGGGCAGCGGCGAATCGTCTGGGAATGGAAAGCGGTTGAGATCCTTCACCCAGGCGCGACGGGTGCGCTTGGAAACGCGCACATCGCTAGGATGGAAACCCTGGGAGGGTTTCCATTCCTTCCCGCGATGGTCCGCGCCGAGCAAAGCTCGGCGGCTCCCCACGCGAATGGGTTCGCCGACGACAACGAATCCTGTCGCCTCGTCGCGCTCGGTCGCATAGAGCGCCGGAACATAGAACGGATATTTGCCGGCCAGGCGCGCCAGGATTTCCAGGCGCGGAAGCTTCGCTCGGCGCAACTCCGCGACCTCCAGGCACAGCGCGGGCAACAGTTCTTCCGCCTCGCCGATGAAGAAGGCGTCGATGAATGGCGCCAGTGGCTCGGGGTGGGTGGCGACCGGTCCGCCCGCCAGGATCAACGGATGTGCATCTACCCTCGCCGCCGACCGCAGCGGCAGTCCGCCCAAATCGAGAATGCTCAGCACGCCGGTGAAGTTCAGTTCGTACTGCAAAGAAAACCCAACAACATCGAAATCGCCAAGCGGACTTGCCGTTTCCAGCGTGAAGAGCGGTAGCGATCGGCTACGCAGCTCTTTCTCCATGTCGAGCCACGGCGCGAACACGCGCTCGCACGCGATACCGTCCGCCTTGTTGAGCAGGCCGTACAGAATCTTGGTTCCCAGGTGCGACATACCGATGTCGTAGACGTCGGGAAAGGCCAGGCACACCCGCGCCCGCGCGGTCGCCAGATCGATGCGCCGTTCGCCGTATTCGCCGCCCGTGTAGCGCGACGGTTTTTGCACCTGGGCCAAGAACGCGGCGTAGGGATGGCGGTCGGAGGTCGGTGACATCGGCCGAAGTGTAGCAGCGCGCTTCCCGTCGGCCCGACTACATCCCGCCTTGCATGATGAGCGGGAAATTGGTCGCGTATTCCTCGGAACTGGGCGGAAACACCCAGCGCTTGACCGCGCTCTTGATGCACGGCTCGACCAGGATGAAGCTCGACGGGGCGTTGATCACGACCCGTTGCACGACCCCCGAGGTTCCGATAGAAACCGTCACGTCGATGCGCCCGCTGGTCAGGTGATTGTCCATCTTTAGTGCCCGCTCGTAACAGGACTTCAGGCCGGCCTGGTTCGCCTTGCTGCGCACGACCGCGCTGATCTGCGACTGTGAGACGCTTGCCTTGGGCTCGTCGAAGGGATTGGGCCGATGTGGCTCGGTGGGCTTGCTCGTCGGTTTTGGCTCTGGCTGATGCGCGGGTGCGAGAGCCACCTCCACGTGGCGCGACGACTTGCCAGCGCCGCGCTTGCCGCCCGAGCGCACGTTTTGCGCGGTTTTTTCTTGGTGGGCTGCTGGCTCGGGCTTGGGTGGCTCGACGACAACGGGTTTGGGCGGCGGCTCGACCGCGGGCGGCTCCGTCGGCGCGGCGGGCACGGGCTCGATGTCAGGGACCTTTCGACTGTCCATGCGCAAAGTCACCATGACGATCAAGAGGACCAACGCCACGATCGCACCAGCCGCCACGACGTACTTTTTCCCAGGGCGCGCGGGGCCCTTCCCGAAATCAGAGGCGGAGGGAGATGGAAAAGTCGCCGAATCTGGCGGGGTGACGATCTCGGGAAAAACTTGCTGTGGGCTACTTGGTGGTTCGCTGATGGAGCCAGCCTGAATGACCTCGGAGAAACCGCCCAAGTCGGACTGATCAGCGGAAATAGCGGGCACCGCGGGCATGCTACGAGAGCTGGTGGCCGCGCTTGCTGGCGGAAAGTGAATCGCGGGCGCGAAGGCTGGATAGCTTGCCGAAACGGAGGGTGCCGGTAGTTTCACGGCGGCTGGAAGGTTCGCCGACGCGGAGGGTGCCGGCAGTTTCACGGCGGCCGGAAGGTTTGCCGATGCGGAGAGTGCCGGCGACCGCGAGGCGGCCTTCACTGACACGGGCGGCAATGGCTGCGCGGGCGGCGGCGTCTTGTCGGATTCGGCAGAGGCCGGTGCGGACAAAAGCGCGGATTCCAAAAGGTTCTTGCTCTTCTTGGTGGTGACATCCGCGAAGCTGTCCTTGCCCGATTCCTTGGACAGATCCTGGATGTTCTTCGCCTTCTTGGTGGTGATGTCCGCGAACAAGGCTGGCTCGGTGTCGACGGCGAAGTCCCCAGAGTCGGAAATGGTCGCGGACCGTGACCCAAGTGGCTTGCCTGGAAAAATGGGCTGCGGCTTCTCAGGCGCCTTCGCCGATTTTGCGACTGACGCTGGCATGGCCGCGACCTTGGGAGGCGCGGCGGGCGGCGGTGCTTTCGGCGGCTCGGGCGGCGGTGGGGGTGGCGACGGTGGCGGCCTTAGAAGGCTCAGCTCTCGGGCGATGACCGACACTTCCTCCGACGGCTTCCACCCTGGCATCCCTTCCTTCCAGACGTGGACCTTCTTGCCCGGCTCGGAGGCCAGAATCTTCCGAGCGACTTCCGTACGCACGAAGGGACCGCTGCGAACGCCAGCGATGGCCAAGTACCATTCCGCGCGGCCACCGAGAGGATGGGGACCATCTTCGACGGGAGGAGGCGGCGGCGGACCGGCGGCGGCCTTGGGCCCCGCGGACGGCGCAACCTTGAGTCCGCTCGACGGAGGCGCTTTGGGTGCGCTGGCCGAGGCCGCTTTGCGCGCGCCGGTCGGGGCCGCTTTGGGTGCGCTGGTCGAGGCCGCCTTGGGCGCGCTGTCGGTCGCGGCCACATGGGGACTGCTGACCGCGGTCTTGGCCGCCTCGAAGTGCTCGGACGCGGCCGACCCGTCTATGTTCGATGGGCCCGCCGCGCCCGCCTCGCCGCCCGAGGCCGACGCATGTTCGCCCTGGACGACAATGACATTGCCGCAGGTTTTGCAGCGAATGCGCAGGATTTTCTGCCTGACCTTTTCATCCGCGATCGAATAGCGGGTCTGACAGCGGTCGCAGACGAACTTCATCCTAGATCCTGGAAGGTCCTCGAACGGTCAGGGTAGCACAGACGCAGCAACCGATGCACATCTGGCGACCAGCATGGCGGTGTTTTCGTGCGCATAGGGAAACACCACTAAGACCCGCGTAGCCACCAGAGCAGCCCCACGGCCAGGACTGCCGCTAGAACGATTCCGGCAACAACGACCCCGTTCCAGCGCCGGGGCACCCGGTCCGGAACATCGTCGCGTGGCGAACTCGGCTCCACCTTGGCAACCGCCTTGGTCTTGGCGCCCCCCGACTTCGGTGCTGCCCCCTCTTTGTGTTTGGCGTCCGCTTCCGCCGCCGCTTCCAGATCGCTCGCGGATTCGGAAAACAGCGATTCAGGCTCGCTCTTGCTCGTTGTGCCGCCAGAATCACGCTTTGCGACGTCCGCCGGACCTTCGAATTCATTCGCGGATTCGTTCATGGCCTGGCTCGGCTCTCCCGGCGTTCCGGCGCTAGTCGTTCCAACATCGGCCCAGACGCCGAGCGCCGAAGCGCGAAGCGCCCTGGCCAAGACAGCGCCTGGCCCCTCGGATTGCTGGACGTCGAAATCCAGATCCGCCTGGTCGGCCTCGGCGCTGTCGCTGCCCTCGACGAACGCCTGCGCCCGGCGGCGGCCTGAATCGGAGATAAGCGCGTCCGCTTCCTCCGAAAAGATCTTGGCCACGTAGTCCGCCATCTGGAAGTTGTTGCGCAGGTGGGCACTGGATCGGGCCAGGAAATTTTGAAGATCTTCGTGCAGCTCGGTGGCTGACTGGTAACGATCCTCTGGCTTCTTTTCCAGCGTACGCAGGACGATAAGTTCCAGATCGGCCGGATATTCGCGACGGACGAAGGTCGGCGGCTTGGGCCGCTCCTCGACGATGCGCTTGACCGCCACCTCGCGCGGACCCCGCCACAAGCGCCGGCCGAGAGTGATTTCGTAGAGAATCGTCCCTAGACAGAAGATGTCCGAGCGACCGTCGATGGGCGTCCCCCGTACTTGTTCGGGGGACATGTACGTGACCTTGCCCGGACGCGCCCCGGACTCTTGGATCACGGACAGTCCCTGGCGTGCGATGCCGAAATCGATCAGCTTCACCTGGCCGGTCGTGCCGATGAGCACGTTGGTGGGCGAGATGTCCCGGTGGACCACGCGGAACGGCTCGCCTGTGCCGCCGTTGCCGTCGTACATGTACGCGAGCGCGCTGGCGATTTCGGCCGCGATGAACACGCCGACCTCGACCGAAATCGACTTGGTCACCTGAATCGCGCGCTTGGCCAGTTCGGTCAGGGTGCGGCCAGAGATGTGCTCCATCGCGATGAAATGGCGACCATTTTCCTCGGCCACGTCGAATACGTCCACGATGTTGGGATGGTTCATGAGCGCCGAGATGCGGGCTTCGGCCAAAAACATGTTGACCACCTCGGGATGCTCCTCCCAGCGCGTTTGCAGCACCTTGAGGACAAGATCCTTCTTGAACCTGCCCATGGCTTCTTGCCGAGCCAAGAAGATTTCCGCCATGCCACCGGTCGCCAGATGCTCGACGATGCTGTAGCGCCCAAGTTGGGTTCCAATGAGCTCTTTGGGTGTTGACATGCTGACTTCTGGCTCGCTTCTGGGCCGGACCCTATCATTGTGAGTTGGCCGCGTCGATGGCTCACGCAACAAGGCGAAGAGGCATGGTTGCCCCTCCGCCTCTGGCACATTCGATGACTAGGCTAGCCGCCGGTGGGCGCGCCGCCGTCGACCGAGCCAGTTGAGCTGCCGCTGTCGGTGCCGCCGTCTTCCTGGTCGGCGAATTCAACCGTGACCTTGGCGCGGCCGTTCTTGTACAGGGTCAGCGTCACGCTGGAGCTGCGGCCTTGTACGATGTTGACTGTCTTCTCGTCGCTGATCCACATGGGAACGGTCGATTTGGTGACGCTGGTGCAAGCCCCGGAATAGGCGTTGGCGGAGAAGACCACGGCACCAACCGGTAGACCGGTCAAAGCCTGGGAAAGAGTGTCACCCGGTACGACATCAAAGTCGCTCACCGAGGAGCGAAACTCGCCTGCCGCCGTGACGCGAATGCAATTCACGTTGTCAGGAATGTTTGCCAGCGAAAGCATAGCCTGGCCGGTCTCTTCGGGTTGCGAAGCGGAGTCGTTGTCGCAGCCAGGGCTGGCCACCGTGGCCAACAGCACGAGCGCGGTGGCGAGCGTGTGAGTGGTGGCGGGCTTTGCCCGACGGCACTCACCGCGGGAGTTGGTAAGAACCCTCTCAGGGTTCTTACTTAGGCGACACATCGAGGTGGAAACATTGCGGAAGAAGTTGCGATTGGGGTTCATGGTCGGGCCTCCTGATTTGGGTTGAAAAGAACAGGTAGGTTCTCGGTCCGACCGAAAAGAAGTTGCTTGCCGACCGAAAGAAAGTTGCTTGCCGCGCACAAAGAAAGTTGCTTGCCAGCTGAACTCCTCGTCCGCGTTGACTCTGCCCCCTTGGCAGACTAGCTTGCGACCCATGAAGGTCGTCGATGAACCGCTATCAGTCTCGGATCCCAGGGTCTATGACCTGGTGCGCGCGGAAGAGCGCCGGCAGGCCGAGAAAATCCGCCTGATCCCTTCGGAGAACTACGTCTCGCGCGCCGTGCTCGAGGCCTCGGGCTCGGTCTTCACCAACAAATACAGCGAGGGCTACGCCCAGAAGCGCTACTACGAAGGTCAGCAAAACGTCGACCCCCTGGAATCGCTGGCGCAGGAGCGCGCTTGTGCGTTGTTTGGCGCCGAACACGCCAACGTGCAGCCATACTCAGGCTCGCCGGCCAACCTGGCCGTCTACTTTGCTTTCCTGAAACCGGGCGACAAGGTGATGGGCCTGGCCCTGCCCATGGGCGGGCACCTCACCCACGGCTGGAATGTTTCGATCACCGGCAGATACTTCCAGTCGGTCCAGTACGGCGTACGCAAGGACACCGGCCGCATCGACATGGATGAAGTCCGCGACCTGGCCCGCCGCGAGCGCCCGGGGCTCATCTGGGCGGGCGGCACCGCCTATTCGCGCCACTGGGATTTCGCCGCGTTCGCCGAGATCGCCAAGGAAATCGGCGCGCGCTTCGCGGTCGACATGGCCCACATCGCGGGCCTCATCGCGGGCGGCGCGCACCCGACGCCGATCCCCCACGCCGACGTGGTCAGCACCACGACCCATAAAACCCTGCGCGGTCCGCGCGGCGGCATGATCCTGTGCAAACAACCGTTCGCCGCGGCCATCGACAAGGCCGTGTTTCCTGGCCTGCAGGGCGGCCCCCACGATCATAATACCGCGGCACTTGCCGTGGCCCTGAACGAGGCCGCGCAGCCTGCCTTCAAGCAGTACGCGCACAACGTCGTCGCCAATGCCAAGGTGCTGGCCGCCGAGCTGATGGCCCGCGGCTTCCACGTGATTTCGGGCGGCACCGACAACCACCTCATCCTCGTCGACCTCACGAACAAGAACGTCCCAGGCAAGGTCGCGGCCAAGGCGCTCGATAAGGCCGGCCTCGAACTCAACTACAATTCCGTGCCGTACGACACACGCAAGCCGTTCGACCCGTCCGGCATCCGCCTCGGCACCCCGTCGGTCACCAGCCGCGGCATGGGCGAGGCCGAGATGAAACTGATCGCGGAATGGATCGACCGTGTGGTAGGCAAGCCGGACGACGACACCACGGCCAAGGTTTTGGCCGAGGTGCTGGACGTGACCAGACGATTTCCCGCCCCCGGCATTCTTCTCCCATAGGACCCCATGAGAATTTTCTCCAGAATTCGAACTCTTTTTCCCTCTGCGCCCTCTTTGTTCTCTGTGCTCTCCCTGGTGGTTCTGACCACCACCACCATCCGACCCGCAAGCGCCGAGGTCATCGAGCTGCTCGACAAGACCAAGATGAACGCGAAGATCGTTCATTACTACGACGGCGTGTATTCGGTCGAATCGCAGGGATCCACGGTCAAGGTGCCCAAGGAGAAAATCAAGAGCATCACCTTCCAGATGCCGGCGGCGCGCGCGGAATTCTCGACCCCGGAAAAGACCTTCGAACGCTGGCGCAAGGCGCTTGGCGAAGGCAGCCTGGAAAAGGTCGTGGAGTGCTACGCGCTCATGTTCCAGGGCATGCTGGCCATGCAGGTCGGCCAGGTGAGCGACGGCCTCAAGAAGATGCAGAAGGAAGTCGAGGGCACGAAGTTCACCCTCAAGGGCTCGACGATTAAAGGCGAGAGCGCAACGCTGAAGGTGACCCGGCAAAAGGGCGAAGACTCCGAGACGGTGGACATTCCTTTCGTGCGCGAAAACAGCGAATGGAAGATGCTGCCGCCGCAGTGATCGGGCAGGACCACATCACCGATCCCGCGCACGGATGAAAAAGTCTCGCATCACCCTGCCCTTCCTGGCCGCCACGCTCGGCTGTGCGGTGGCATCGCTTTCACCCTCGGCTGTTTCAGCCACGACCAATCTCGATCCCTTCGCGCATCCCGCGGCGAAGCCGCTGCTGCCCTTCCACACCGCGCAAGCCGAGGCCGCGCCCGACAGCGCGGAGCCCGCGCCCAAGCCGACTCCCAAGCTCGTGGTACCCGCGTCCGAGCCGGCGGCCAGTGCGATTGGGACGGAGCCGAACGCGCAATCCCAATCGGCGCCCAGCCCGGCTCCCGCCCGTAGCCAGCAGGCTTGCGCCCGCGACGACCAGTGCCCGACCGGCACCATCTGTGAAAACGGAACCTGCCAGGCCTTCGAGCGTGCCATCGATATCTTGCTCTACCGCAAGGAGGGACGCAGCACAGCCTTCATTCCGTTCTATTTCTCCAACCGCGGCAACCCCGGCCATCGCGTGCTGGCCCCGCTCTATTGGCATTTCTGGAGCCCCGAGAGCCACACCCAGATCGTCGCGCCCTTCTACTGGCGTGTGCAAGACCATCTCAAGCAGCGTGTGGTTACGGTCGTCCTGAACTATTCGCAGACCACGCAGCCCGATGCGCGCTCGTGGGCGCTGTGGCCGGTTTTCTATCTGTCGACGAAGTTCGGCTGGGCGGCGCCGCCGCTCGCGTCCTTCAAGATTGGCGATCCCGACCACGGCAAGTCCTTCGGCATGTGGTTCCTGCTTTATTTCTGGACGCGGACCCCCGAATCGAAATTCGATCTGCTCTTTCCGTTCGCGATTTCCACGCGGTCAAAGAATTCGGCCTTCACCTACGCGGTGCCGCTCAACTTCTACTGGCGGAACAAGGACGACCAGAACCTGCTCTCGATTCCCTTCTTCTATCGAAACGTCACGTCCACCGGCGGCACCTTCGCCTCGTGGCTCGGCTACGCGTCGGTCGAGAACCAAGCGACCAACGGTTCCTTTCTGTGGCTCTATTGGTACGGTCGCTCGCAGGCGTCGAACTACGACGTTCTTTTTCCGCTGCTGTGGAGTTTCCGCTCGCCCGGCGCGAACACGACCATCTTTCCACCGCTTTTCCACTTCCGCAGCAAGAGTTCGTCCCTCGGCACTTTCGCCTTGCTGGGCTGGTGGTCCAGCGATACGAAGGCCGGCTCGAACTGGCAACTGGTCCTGCCCCTCTATTTCCGCAAGAGCAACGACAACGGCGCCCGGGCATTTCATCTTTGGCCGACCGGCGCCTACCAACGCGACGACAAGGCCGGCGCACGTTACCTAACCATGCTTGTGCCGCCGCTCGTCTATTGGCGCGACAAGACCGGCGAGATCGACTACGAGCTCATCTACTACCACCACCACGACATTCCGGGCGACGCGCGCACGACCATCCTCGGCCCGTCCTACCACCGCGACGATCCCGCGGGCACGACCAACGCGCTCTTCCCGCTCTTCTGGCACTTCCGCGATTCCGCCACGGGCGCCACCGCGCATTCGCTGCTGCCCTTCTACTTTAGGCGCAACTCGCCCAACGAAAAGTTGACCGCGGCCGGTGTTTTCCCGCTGTGGGCCTACTACCGCAGCTTCGCCGACGGCGGATCGAGCGGCGGGCTTTTCCCCTTCGCCTTCTTCGGGAGCCGCAAGGATCGCAGCCACGCCATCGTCTTCCCGCTGTTCTGGAGGTTCCGCAAGGCCGACGCGGTTTCTTCCCTGTTTTTCCCGCTGTACTACGCTTCGTCGGACAAGTCCTCGACGACCACGATGGTCTTTCCCCTGCTCTATTTCAGCGGGCGGGACGACCAGGGCAGCTACCGCTTCCAGTTCCCCTTCTACTGGAACCTCGTCGACCAGCGCAGCCACACCGCGACCACCATCACGCCACTCTACTTCAGCCACACCGATGCCAAGGGCTACGCCGCGGGTATTCCGCCCTTGCTCTTCTGGGGCGGCGGCGGCCCGCAACGCCATTTCGCCCTATTCCCCTTGTTCTGGTGGTTCCGCGACGACGCCAAGGATCGCACCACCACCGTGGTCGCCAACTACCTGCACCGCACAGAAGGCGGCGAGACCACGGATGCGCTCTTTCCACTCTTCCACTACCGCCGCGGCGCCAAGCCCGGCGGCAGCAACGAGACCAGCCTGACGGTCTTTCCGCTCTTCCACTACCGCAGGGATGCGTCCACCACCCTGTTTGCCTCGCCGGTGACCGCCTGGATGCGTTCGGCGGACAAGCAGGCGGGCTTCGCCGGGCCGTACTTCTGGTATCGCGACAAGACCGTTTCGGCGCGCGTGATCCCGCTGCTCTACCTCGACCATACCCAGCTCGACACCGGCGAGCGCACCCGCATGTGGGGCCCCTACGTCGGCCTCGATGGCCCGGACCATGCGGCTCGCGTCCTGCTGCCCTTCTGGGCCCGCTACCGGAACGCGCAAGAGCAAGGCACCTACATCTTTCCCACCTTCTTCCGCCTGCGCAAGAACGACGGCTATCGCCTCGACACGTTCTTCCCCTTGCTGTGGCTGTCGCGCTCGCCCGATTCCCACACCACGGTGGTCGGCCCCTACTTCACCCACCATTCGCCCAGCAGCTCGTCGTCGGGTCTGCTTCCCTTCTACCTATCAGCGCACACGCCCAAACGCGACCTGATGGTCACGCCGCTTTTCCTTTCGCACACCGATCGCCAGAACGGAAACCGCCGCCTCATTTCCTGGCTCTACTACCAGTCAAGCCAGGGCAACGACATGCTCCGCGTGTTTCCGCTGTGGTACCAGACCCGCGACGAGAACAACAGTTCGGCCATCGGGTTCCCGCTCTTCTGGCACTTCGCCGACAAGCGCGCCGACACGTCGACGACGGTCGCGGGCCCACTTTTCTGGTCACACGCAGGCAGCGAACGAACGCGCGGCTTCCTTTCGGCTTGGTATTCTCGCGACGAGCAGAACGCCTCCGCCAGCCACGCCATCCTGCCGCTCTTCTACGAACGCCACTCGCCGCGCTCGCTGGCCTTGCTGACGATTCCTTTCGGTTACAAGCACACGCCCGACACCCTATGGTGGTACGCGGCGGCGGGGTTCGTTTTCTCGCGCGACACCGTGAGATCCAGCTTCAACAGCGTTTTCGGACTGTGGTTCTATCATCGCGACAAGGCCACCGACACGCGCACCCTGGTCATTCCGCCCCTGCTCCACTACTCGCGCACCGGCCCGGAACGGTCGCTCAGCTCGTGGTTCTTGCTGCTCTGGCACCGCAGCGACGTCACGTCTTCCACAACCGTGGGCTTTCCCCTGGTCTACGATTTCCATTCCTACCACCAGAGTCGCTTCTCCATGGTGCTGCCGCTCTTCTTCCGCTATCGCAACGAAGCCAGCGGCACCAGCACGACCGTCGCGCCTCTCTTCTTCCGCTACAGCAGCCCCACCGACAGCACCACCATCGCGTTTCCCTTGCTGTGGCGATTCTGGAGTGAAGAGCGCAGCACCACCATCGTCTTTCCCTTCTACGTCGGTGTGAAGCGTGCGACCTCCGACACGACCTATGTGTTCCCGAATGTCTACTATCGCAAGGGCCGCGGCAGCGAGACCGGCACCTCGCACCTGTTCGTGTTTCCGTTCTGGGAATCGGAAGTCAAACGCCCCGGCGACTATATGTGGGAAGCTTTGCTTGGCCTCGTAGGCTGGGAGCGCATCGGCCGCAACCGCTTCCTCAAGCTACTCTTCATCCCCTTCGAACTCGAAGCCGCTCCGGCTGCCAAGACCGCCTGGTACGGCAAACCGACAAGGCGCGCCCGCGAACGCGTGGCCCGCGGCCTCGACATCAAGTCCTGGTAGCGAATCGGGCCAACGGCTACTTCAGATACAACTGTTCGTACTTGGGGTACGACGCCCATGGCTTGCATGGCTTGGTCGCATCCACCTTGGATCCTGAAGTCTGCTTAACCACGGTCCCAGTACAGTCGGGCAGGTTGGCCGGGGGGATGGCCATGCCCGTGAATACGATGGTCGATCCCGTCAGATTGAATCCGGTCGGCTGGATGTCCTGGACGGCCCAGCGATCATCGAGAGGCTTCGGTACGTCCGTTCCTTGCATCAGCACGACCTTTCCCGAGAATGAAGGATCCAGCACCGTATCGGGCGTATCGGTGACGACACTGACCACGGCGCCATCCAGCCCAATCAATCCGACGGTGCCTTTGCGAACCGGGGCTTTTCCGTCCAGGTTGTCCAGATAGAGAACAATGGGGCGCTCGGAAAGATTGGTGATGTTAAACCTGGTTCCACTGCCATCCGCAGGGCTCACCGCGTGGGTCCCATTGATTTCCGAGAACGGCGTAGGCCCGACCTTGGAGAAGATCAGCTGGTCGCCGGTCTTAATCGCGGTGCTCCCGACCGCCAGCACGGCCGTCTTCGTGGTGACGACCACGGCGGCGCTGACATCGGATGGCAGCGTGACACCGGCGATGTCCGCGCCACCGGATGTCGCTGCTGCGCACGCAGTACTGCCTGGCTGGCCGACAACGCAAATACGAATCGGCCGCGAGACCTGCTTGTTGCCCATCTTGTCACTGGCCTCGACAGCGACGCAAGCCCAGCCATCCTTCAAGTTGTTCGAGGCGTCGAATTGGTTTCCAGCGCAGCGCAATCCATCGTCGACGATGGGGGCAATGGTCCAAATCGATGGCAGTAAGAGATTGACAGCGTAACCCGGCCAATAGGTTACAACCTGGTTCTTGGCCAGGCTGTACGTCGTGTCGCACAGGGAAGCTGGTGGGCTTCCGTCCTGGCCCGAGCAAGCCACCCCAGGTTGCGGCGTGAAATCCCCCGCACCGGAATTGGCCGGCAAAGACACCATGTCGATCAGCTGGGCATCCTTGGATGACTGCGGAGAAACCGAAGGCACCAGATCGGGATTGATGTCGTCACAGATTCCGTCGGGTGGATCCGAGGTGTCCACCACCAGGGGCAACGAGGTGTTGCCGAGAATGAGCAACTTCACAGTGGCAGGATCCACCGCGGCAATGGGCACGAAGTCGGTCGAGCCCGTCAGCGGCGTGTTGCCCTGATCCTCGATGCGCGCGCGGATGTCGAAAAGCTGGGTGACCACGGCCCCATCATCGATGGCATCTGGGCCTACGGGATCCATCGGCCAGCTACAAATCCCATCCTTGCGGATAAGCTGGAAATTGGCCGGTGGATCGAGATCCAGAATGGGCGGCGTGTTGTCGAGCGAGACCAGATATCCCATGGAGGATTCATTGCCTAGGACGTCCTGAGCTCGAAAGGAGATGCTGGGAAAGAGCGTCCAACTCGGTAGTTTCGTGGTGTCGAAGATTTGCCGGTAGACACCGTCGGTTCCCTGGACCAGGTTGACTTCGAAGTGAACGTCGCCGTGGGCGACGACCGCCATGACCGAGTCTTTCATGACGCCAGCTGGGTCTTCGACGTTGGCCTCGATGCTGATGATCTTGCCAATGAGATCCCCGGTGCCCGGCTTGGTACTGGAGATGGCTGGCCCGGTATTGTCGATGGTGAACTTGCGCGTGGCGATCGAGGTGTTGCCGTTGCCATTGGTCGCCGTGATGGTGACAATTTGACCGCCGTCTAGTGGCGGATTGAAGCTGCCAAAATCAATGGTGGTCGAATACTGCGCGCCATTGGTATCGACCGCGGAGGGACTGATCTCGTACTGGCCAATGGAAAACGCCACGCCAGTGATGCCGGCCCGGTTGTCCACAACCATGGCCGTGACCACGACCGAGCCCTTGACATAGGCGCCCTCGGCCGGCTGCAGCAAGGTGATGATCGGACCACCGTCGATATAGATGCGAACCGAGGCCGTCCCCACCACACCCCCGGCCGTGGTAGCGGTGACTTGCAAGTCATAGAAATCGCCGGCCACACCGCTCAGGTCGAACGGCATGTCGGCATAGATATAGATCTTGCTGCCCGATTCCGGAACGACGCTGTAGTCGGTCTGGTTCAAGTTGATTGTCCCGCTGGGCGAATTGGCGTTTGCGGCGGTGACCGTGGCCTTGGCCGAGATGACAACATCGAGCGTGGGGTCGCCCCCCATCGACTGGACCTCGACTCGAACCGTGGGCGCGAGTCGATCGGACTTGGCCACCACGGTCGGGCTGGCAGCGCCTCCATCCACAGCCACAGCCGCGACGGGATCCACGATGGTGACCGTCACCTTGGAAGGCGGCGCGACATCGACCGCGCCACCGTCGCCGGTCAGCGGAGCATCCCTGGTATCCGCCGCATTCCTGGCATCCCCGGCTCCAGCGTCGAGCACCCCTGCCTCCGTCGTGGACGGCGTGGCATCGGACGGGCGCGCGATCCCGCGCTCGCTGGGACCGGCATCGAGAGGTGTCACGCCCGGGGGCAAGGTCGGATTTGAACTTGAGCAGGCTAGAACCGTAAAAGCCGTGCCGATGATCGCGCACGTTGCACGCAACACCAATGCTCGCTTCATGTGCACTCCTTGTCGATGCGTATGTCCCTACCGAGCGGCTTTCTTGGCCCTCTTGGCCGCCTTGGGCGATGGCGAATCGGCGGCGTCCTCCGCGGCCGGCGCGGCGCCGGTCTCGGTGGCTGCCTCGCCCGCCAGATCTTGCAGGGCGCTCGGCTCGGGCGAGGCCTTGCCCGGGGGGAAGTCCAGAACCACGAACTGGGTTCCGTCCGGCCCTGTCTCACTGTGCGGAACGGCTTCCACCCGCTCGCGCATGACCACGCGAATTTCCACATCGCGGCCGCGCTGGCGCGCAGAAACCCCGGACACGGGCGTGGCGAAGAAGCGCGTGTCGATCTTGCGCCGGTTGTTCGCCATGTGGATGTGACAGCCGCGCAGAAGAACCGCCAAGGTCGAATGGCTCGACTTCTTGGCGGCGCCTTCATTGAGATCGAATTGCACCGGCTGGGTGGTTTGCAGAAAAACGCGCGACCCGGTCGCCGTCATCTGAAATCCTGTCCACACCAAATAGGGTCCACCCTTGGGTGCGGCTGGCAAGGGATTCTTCCCGACCGGGCCAGGCACAACTCCGTCGTATTTCTGCCCCAGTGCCGGCCCCGGCACGGCCTCCATGCTCTTTTCAAGCGGCGTGACGGGCTGGGCAGCCACCGGCCCCCAGGTCGCGGAAACGCCCGCCAACGCCACGAAAGCAATACTCAGGAAACTAGTCGTTGCACGCAATTTGCCTTTACCCCAACCCAATCATAAGCCTCGTTTCGAGGTTTCGGCAAATGAAGCGGTAGGCCACGGACTACGGAAGAGGGTCAGATGCCTCGGCCACGCTTTCGCCGTACCCGAGAATGTGCGCGCGCAGGGCGCCGACGAGAAAAATCGAGCCCGCCACGACCACCAGGCCCCGCGGCACTTCCTGCACTTGACTGCGTGCCAGGGCGAATGCGACTACCGGATCCTCCACGCACTCGACTTGACGATCCCCGTCCCGGGTGCGTGAAATCAATCCCGCGAGTTGCTGCGGATCCGCCGCGCGCTCGCTTTGCGATCGGGTGATCACCACGCAGTCGAATTCCGGCGCAAGGACCGACAGCATGCCGGCCGCGTTCTTGTCCCGCACGATCGAGGTGACGAGCACCCGGCGCGGGGCCGCTGGCAGGGCGGCTACGAGCGCCATGGCGCCCTCGACATTGTGGGCGCAATCGAGCAGGACGTCGGCGGCGACGCGCTCCAGCCGGCCAGGCCAGCGCACCTCGGCCAGCCCGCGCAGTACATCAGCCTCGCCAAGCGGCCGGCCCAAGGCCTCTGCCGCGTACCGTGCAATCGCCACGGCCAGCGCCGCATTGGAGAGTTGGTGGGGACCAGACAGCGCCGGAGCGACTGGCGCTGGTGGATAGTCGACGCCAGGCCGGCGCACCGGAGCACCCACGGCCCGAGCAACCTCGGCGATGCGCTCGTCGGCCTCTGGGGAAAGCGGCCCGAGATAGAGCGGGATGCCGGGCTTGGCGATGCAACCTTTCTCGTAGGCGATAGCGGCGATGGTGTTGCCCAGAATGGCTTCGTGATCGAGCGCGATGCTGGTGATGGCGCAGACCAAGGGATGACAGACGCTGGTGGCATCCAGGCGGCCGCCCAGGCCGGTTTCGAGAATCGCCACGTCGACCTTGGCTTCGGCAAAAGCGAGAAAGGCCAGCACCGCCGAGACCTCGAAAAAGGTCAAAGGCACCCCTGTGGCCACCACGGTCTGGTCGAGCAGCGCGAGGTGATCGCCGTCGATTTCCGCGCCGTCGATGCGAATGCGCTCGGTAAAGCGCGAAAGGTGCGGCGAGGTGAAGAGCCCCGTGCGCAGGCCCGCCTGGCGAAGGATAGAATCGGTTAAGGCCGCGCACGAGCCCTTGCCGTTGGTGCCAGCAATATGCACGGCCGGCACGCGCCGCTCGGGCGATCCCAGCTGCCTGAGCGCCAGGAGAACCCGGTCGAGCCCGAGCGAAACCCCCTGACTGCGCACCTCTTGCAAACGAGCCAAGAACCGGCGGTAGGGCTCGCCGCGGTGGGGCTCGCCGCGGTGGGGCTCGCAAGACTTCCGCCCGCGCTCCGAGTCTGGCATCGACAGGGTCAGTTCCGGCCGGCCCTGGGCCGCGCACCAAACCAACGCAAGCTGTGCGCGATGGCGCCTTTCAGCTCCTTGCGCGGCACGATCATGTCGACAAAGCCGTGGCTTTGCAGAAACTCCGAACGCTGAAATCCGGGCGGCAGGCTCTGGCGCATAGTGTTTTGGATGACCCTCGGACCCGCGAATCCAATGAGCGCCTTGGGTTCGGCGATGTGCAAGTCGCCCAGCATGGAGAAGCTAGCCGCGACTCCACCCGTGGTTGGGTGAAGGAGAATTGACAGGTAGGGCACGTGCGCCTCGCGCAGGCGCGCGATGGCGGCGCTGGTCTTGGCCATTTGCATGAGCGAGAGGATCCCTTCCTGCATGCGCGCCCCGCCCGAGGCCGCGAAGATCAGCGCGGGCACCCGGCGTTCGAGTGCGCGCTCGAACATGCGCGTGATCTTCTCCCCCACCACCGAGCCCATCGAACCACCCATGAATTCGAACACGAAGAAACCGGTCTCGACCTCGATGCCGTCGATTTTGCCCGCGAGCGCCAGCAGGGCCTCAACCTCGCCGCTCGACTTGCGCGAGGACTTGAGCCGGTCGCTGTAGCGCTTGGAATCGCGAAAACCAAGCGGATCTACGCTTTCGACGCCGTGGTCGAATTCCACCGCCGTGCCTTCGTCCATGATGCTGGCGATGCGATCGCGCGTGGCCATGGCGAAGTGGTGCTCGCACGACGGACACACGTCCAGGTTCTTGTGCAGATCGGCCGTGAGCAACGCCTGGTTGCAACCCGGGCACTTGGTGAAAACGCCAGCCGGGATGCTGCGTTTCTCAATCTGCATTTCATCGACGACCTTTTTGCTTCGTTTGTACCAGTCCATGGTGAGATCTGCGCTTTCAGAAACGGCCAATTTCAACCGCCTGGGCCGCCCTGTCAACCACAGTCGCGGCTGTCATTCGGCTGTCAGTCATCGCCATCTTGCCGCGACTTGTCTGTTGACTCGTTCCACCCGAGTCCCGGAGACTGGCGACCTCTCGTGGACACCAACTACTTTGACGTCGTGGTCTACGGCTCGGAGCTGACCGGGCTGATTGCCGCCAGCTTGCTCGGCCGGCGCGGGCTGCGCGTGCTTCTGTGTGGCCACGACCATGTTCCGCCGACATTCCAGGCGGGGCCGTACACCTTGGCGCGCGAGCCCGGCACCCTGCCGCCGCCCGATTCCGAGCCGGTGGCACGCGTTCTGCGCGAGCTCGGACATTCCCAGATCGTCCGTCGCCGCGCCCCGCAGGCACAACCCTCGCTGCAATTCGTCTTTCCCGGTCACCGCGTGGAATTCACCTCCAGCGTCGAATCCGTGCTCGCCGAACTGGTGCGCGAGTTTCCCGAAGATCACGGCACCGTCGAGCCCGTGCTGGCCCGCCTGCGCGCCACCAGCGCCATCCTCGACCCGCTCCTCGGCTCGGACATGACCTTGCCCCCGCAGGGTTTCTGGGAAAGGCGCGATGTCAGCCGCGTACAAGCCCAGCTGCCGTCCTCGCGGGCCGACCTGCTGGCTCCGCTCGGACCGTACCATCTCATGCGCGCCGGCATCGCCGCCCTGGGCGCGCTGGCCAGCGGATTTTCCCCGGCCGACCTCGGCAGTCTGGTGCAGGCGCGCGCCTACGATGTCACGCGGCGGGGATTCCACCGGCTTGCCAACGAGGCCGATCTGCGTGCCCTGTTCATGGACAAGCTAGGCACCTTCTCCGGCGAGATCCGCGAGCAGGTGGTGCCTACCGAGCTGGTATGGCGGCGAGGAAACCTGAATGGTCTGCGGGTGCGGCCGCGCAACGAAACCATCGGCTTTGGCCGATTGATCTGGGCCGGCTCGGCGGCATCCTTGGTTGCCCTGGCGGGCAGCGAAGCCCCGCGCCGCCTACGCGAAGTCGCATCGGCCATCCGCCCGGCCTGTTTCCGCTACACCCTATGTCTGCTGGTGCGGCCCGAGGCCCTGCCCGAAGGCATGGGCGCGCGCGTGATCGCGGTCAAGGATCCGGCCAAGCCCAACTTGGAGGAAAACGCCTTCAGCATCACCGTGGGACTGCCGCCACCCCGGCAGCAGAGCCAGATCCCGATCTGGATCGAGTGCCTGGTGTCGGCCTCGGCCAGCGAAAGCCTGGGCTATCTCTCGGTGGTGCGCGCGCGGCTGCGCGACGAGCTTCTGCGTATCATGCCCTTCCACGATCAGCATTTGATCGTCGTGGCCTCACCTCACGACGGCTTGCCGCCCGAACTGGGGCCAGCGGCCCGCGTGGAGCCGGAAGAGCGCGGTCGCCTGCCCGGTATCCAACCCACCCCGATGACGCCGGCCTTGAGCTGCGATCTGCAGCGCGTGCTCGGCCTGGGTGGCGCGCCCCACACCACCGGACTCAAGAACGTCTATCTCGCCAGCAATGAAAACCTGCCCGGCCTCGGCCGCGAGGGTCAGTTCGTATCGGCGTGGGGCGTGGCGCGCATGATTGCCGAACCCGCCCAGCACAGACCCAGCCGCAAGCGCGAGATCTTGATCGAAGAGATCTAGATCGAAGAGATCTGATCAAGATGGGAACCCTGGAAGGGTTCGCTCCGCCCTCGGCACCCGCCTCCCACCCTGCCACCCCCGTGCTTCGCGCGGCCTCGCCAAACCCTCGGCTCCTACCCGCCACCCTCCACCCCGCTCGCTGCGCTCGGCCTCGCGCGGGGCTTCGCTGCCGGCGAGGGCGAGGGCGAAGCCCGAGGAGGTGGAAGGGCGGGCAGGCTGGTCCCGAGGGCCGGCAGGCTCCGCACGCGTCTAACTCTTCCGACGGCAGAATTCGGACAAGAGGGCGATCTGCTCGGACGACGACCTGACAAAACGGATGCCCGTGCGGCGAAATCCCCCGGTGCGGCGATCCGATACCACCAGGCCATCCATGTCGATGGTGGTCTTCGTCCCAGGCAAGTCGAAGGTCAGGGTAATGGGCGTCTGCGGCCGCATCGGTACGTCACGCGGCCGGCGCAAGGTGATTCCGCCCGGCGCGATATCCTCGGACTGACCCAGATGCAGGCGGCCTCCGACCGTGTTGCGAACCGCGCACACCACCGGCACTCGCCAGCACTCGCGACGATCTCGTTCCGCCCGACGGCGCTCGAAGTCCATGCATGCATGTTAGGAAACCTGAACGCCCTTCGCAAATTTTCGTATCGGACGCGCTGAGCATAGCCGGCGAGATTTGTTGCGCGATCCCACAAGCCGCGCTTCAATCGCGGAATGAAGATCGGGCTCGGCGTGATCCTGTGCATCGTGCTGTGGAGCGCAGCGGGCCATGCCGACACTTTTTACCAATACCGCGACAAGAGCACCGGCCGAGACGTGTTCGTGAACCGTCTGGACCAAATTCCACGCCAGTATCGCAGCCAGGCCAAGGTCGTGATGGAAGCGGCGGAGAGTCCCAAAGCGGCTGCCAGCGACTTGACCATGGACAAGGATGAAGGCGCCGCGGCCGCACCAAGTGCCGTGTCTGCGTCAGCCGAGCCGTTGCGCGCGACCGGCGCGGAGCTGCGCAATGCCCTGGCTGGAAAGAACCTGTGGAAGGATGGTCCCGCCATCGCCTGCGCGATGGTGGATGCGAAACTCATCAGGGCGGGCACCAGCCCCCTGACCGAGCCCGAGCGCGCCCAGTTTGGCCACCTACTGCTAACCATCCTCGTACTGTCGGCGGTGGCCGGCCTTTTCGCTTTCGTGGTGTGGGCCGTGATGGTCGTCAGCGCACTCCGCGACGGGCACAACTGGTGGGCCCTGTTCATCCTCCTCTTCGCTCCCCTCGCCTACGTCTACCTTTTCGTCCACGCAGGGAAAGGACGCTGGGCATTCAAACTCGTCTGCACATTCGGCATGCTCTCGCCCGCGCTGGTCGGCCTTGCCGGCGTATGGCGCTTCTACGGCTGGTTCCAAGCGATCGTCCAAGCCCGCGGCGGACACCTCTGAGCACGTATCTTCTTTCCGAGCTGGCTTTAGAAAAGTGAATCCCGCCAGGCAACTATTCCGGATGGGATCCGAGAACCTCTGGCATGCACGACACACAAGCCTCTGCCAGCCAATCTTTCCACCCGGCCATGCAAACCATCGTGGGCCAGGCCCAGGCCCTTCGCCACGTCTTGGGCCAAGCCGCGCGCGTGGCGCGAACCCGCCTTCCCGTCCTGATCACAGGTGAAAGCGGCACCGGCAAGGAACTGCTTGCGCGCGCCCTGCACGACATGAGCCCGGTCGCTTCCGGCCCCTTCGTGGCCGTGAACTGCGGCGCCCTGGCGCGCGAGCTAGCCGAGAGCGAGCTCTTTGGCCACGAACGCGGCGCCTTCACCGGCGCCGGCGCGCGCAAGATCGGCTGGTTCGAGGAAGCCTCGGGCGGCACCCTGGTGCTCGACGAGGTCGGCGAGTTGCCGCTCGACTTGCAGCCCAAACTCCTGCGCGTGCTGGAAACCGGCCGCCTGCGCCGGGTGGGCGGGCAAGGCGAGATCGCCGTCAACGTGCGGGTCGTGGCGCTGACCCTGCGCGATCTGCGGCGCGACGCCAGCCGCGGCCTGTTCCGCCTCGACCTCTACCATCGTCTGGCCGGTTGCGAGTTGCGCCTGCCCTCCTTGCGCGAGCGTCCCAGCGACATCGCCCTGTTGGCCGAGCATTTTCTCGCCGAACTGACGCCCGAGTTCGGCCCGCGAACCATCGACGCCGAGGCGATGGAGCGCTTGCTGGCGCATGACTGGCCCGGCAACGTGCGCGAGCTGCGCAATACTTTGAGACGGGCAGCCGCACTCGGCGATGGAGCAATCGACGAGTCGCTGCTCGGCCTCGAACCGCTAGCGCCCTTCCCATCGGCATGCGAAGTACGGCTCGCATCACGCGCCGCCGACGCTCCCGAATGCGCACCTCCACTGGCCGTGCTGGCCGCTTCATCGTCCGCCGGCACGGAAAGCGACGTCCTGGCGCTCGCCGGAAAGACCTTCGAGGAAATGCAAAACGCGATCTTCCGCTGGGCCCTGCGCCGAAACCGCGGCAGCCGCCGACGCGCGGCCATGGCCCTCGGCATCTCGCGCTCGACCTTCTGCGACCGCGTCCGCAAGCTCGACCTGGCCGAGAGCAACGCCTGCGCGCAGGTGCAGCCGAAAATGGCTTCTTGACTTGTGGACGCGCTCAAACTCTACCTGGCGCCCATGTTCGAGAAGTAACCCAGTCCCCCGCGCCAGTCCCCCGCGCCTTCGCTCAAGCCGCCGTTCTCTCCAACCGATGGAGGAAACCGGACGTGTCTAATGGAGGCTTGCCTAGAAAGCAGGGAACGGCGAGATGTCGGATGGTAGCGTGAAGGTTCTGATGGCGGATGGCGAGCCCACACAACCGCTCGATCTGCCAAGCGAAAACGGCTCCATCGACAAACGCCACGACCTCACCCTTCGCCTGCTGGAAATCCTGAACCAAACCGGCAGCCCCGAGGGTGAAGACGTTCGCAGAATCTTGGCCGAGTTGGCACGCTCCCTCGACTTCGACTCGGTCTCCATTCGGTTGCGCGGAGATGGGGGCTATGCCCTTTTCGAGTCGCACGAACCCAATGGAATCTTCATCGGAGCCGATCGCAACCTGTGCGAGCCCGCCATCCAAGGCCGCGCGTGCCTATGCGGCCACATCTTGGGCGGCAAGGTGGACGCGGCCCTACCTTGTTTTACCCAGCGCGGGAGCTTTTGGAGCAACAACTATCCGGAGACGGTGGCGACCACTGCCACGCTTGCGGCGACCCTGACGCGCAGAACTTGCATCCGCGATGGCTACGCGTCCATCAGCGCGATTCCCCTGCGCAGCGGGGATGAAACCCTGGGACTGCTTCACCTGGCCGACCATCGGCGCGACCGTTTCACGCCGGGCACCCTCGCCTTTCTCGAATCGCTGGGAACCGTCATCGGCATTTCGCTGGCGCGCCAGCGGGCGGCGCGCGAGCTCAAGGACGCCAAAGAGCGCGCCGAGGCCGCCAACCGCGCAAAAAGCGAATTCCTGGCCAACATGAGCCACGAGATCCGCACGCCCATGAATGCCATCCTGGGCTTCACCGACCTCGTGCTGGAGACCAAGCTGACGAGCGACCAGCGCGAGTACCTCGACATCGTCAAGGGCCGCGGTCAGGACCTGCTGCACATCATCGACGACATCCTCGATTTGGCGCGCATCGAGGCCGACCGGCTGGGCCTTGTCGATGAACCCTTCCGCGTGCGCGAGGCCGTGGCCAGCACCTTGGCCTCTGTCCGGCTACGCGTCGAACAGAAGGGGCTAACCTTGCGTAGCTCGATCGCCGACGACGTGCCCGCCGAGTTGCGCGGCGATTCCCTGCGCCTTCGTCAGGTTCTGCTCAATCTGCTGTCCAACGCCATCAAATTCACCGCCGAGGGCTCCATCGAACTTCGTGTCGAGCGCATGGGCACTCCGCCGAGCCCGCAGTGCGGTCTGCGTTTCACCATCGCCGACACCGGCATCGGAATTCCGAGATCACGCCAGCAGGCGATCTTCGAGCCCTTCATCCAGGCGGATTCGTCGACGGTGCGCAACTACGGCGGCACCGGCCTTGGCCTGACCATCTGCCGCCGCCTGGTCGAGAAGATGGGCGGCGAGATGGGCGTCACAAGCGATCCTGGGCAGGGCAGCGCCTTCTTCTTCACGGCGCTCTTTCGCCGGCTCGCGGCGCCGGTCAAGCGGCCGACCGGCCAGTACCCGACCCCCATCGCGGGCCAAGAACGCGCGATGCACATCTTGCTGGTCGAGGACGATCCCACGAGCCGCATGCTGGTGGCTGGAATCTTGCGCAGGGATCTCCACACGGTGGAAGAAGCCTGCGAAGGTGAACCCGCGGTAGCAGCGGTCCGCGAGCGGGATTTCGATGTGGTGCTGATGGATGTGCAGATGCCCGGCATGGATGGCTTGGCCGCGACCCGGGCCATCCGCGCCCTGGCCGAGGATAAGGACCCCAAAGTGAAGCAGCGGTCGCAGGTTCCCATCGTGGCAGTCACCGCGCATGCCATGCGCGGAGATGCCGAACGCTGCCTCGAAGCGGGCATGAACCGCTATCTTACCAAGCCCATCCAGGCCGACCGTTTGCGCGCCTGCCTCGCGGAATTCGCGCATGCCGTGGAAGCGGAGAACCATGCCGACTGATCTCCCTCGCCTCACGGGCGCCGGCATCGATCGCATGGCGCCCAGTCTCTTCGACTCGTTACCCTTTGGTATCGTGGTCTCGGACCGCCGTGGCGAACTCCTAGAAGCCAACAAGGCCGCGCACGATCTGCTCGGCCTTGGCCCCGGCAACAATTCCTGCCCCCAACTTCTGGGCAGCGACGGTTCCCCACTGCCCCTGGCGGAACACCCCAGCGCGCGTGCCTTGCGCGACCATTGCGTGCTGGTCGACGAGCAAGTCGGGATGGCCGGACCCGACGGCGAAACCATTTGGCTCCAGGTAACCGCCACGCCCTTGCCCGGCGTGGGCGTGGTGACGACCTACCACGACGTCAGCGCAGGCCGCCGGACCGAGCAAGACCTGCGCCACCATATCGACCAGCTCGACGCGTTTTTCGACACCAACCTCGATCTGCTGGCGATCCTCAACAGCCAGGGCCAGGCCGTACGGCTCAACCCCGCATGGGGCACCCTGCTTGGCTACGAACCCGATCAGCTCGACGGCGCGCGTGTCTTGGATTTCACCCATCCCAGCGACATGGAGGCGACCCTGGGCGCACTGGCGCGCCTGCGCACGCGCAAGGAGGTCGTTGGCTTCGTCAGTCGCATGCGCCATCGCAAGGGCAGCTATCGCTTCCTCGAATGGCGCGCCACCGCGAGCGAGGATCTGATCTACGCCACCGCCCGAGACATCACCGATCAAAGACTGGCCGAGGCAGCCCTGCGCGAAAGTGAAACACGCTTTCGCGCCATCTTCGAGCAAGCCACCGTCGGCGTGGCGGAGGCCGACGCCGAGACCGGCCGCTACGTGCGCATCAACCAACGATTCTGCGACATCCTCGGCTATTCCCAGGACGAGTTGATGTCGAGCGGGCTAGACAGCCTTGCGCACCCCAAGGACTTGCCACTGGACCTTGCGATCCTGAAGGGGGAGCAAGGGCACGGGATTCCCGACGCTGGACGCGAGAAGCGCTGCCTTCACAAGGACGGGCACACGGTCTGGATCAACCTGCAAGTGAAAGCCCTTAGCGAAACCGGCGCACCCACACGCCACATCGTGGTCGTCATCGAGGACGTCACCCGGCGCAGGGAAACCGACGAGCTTCTGCACAAGAGCCTGGCCGACGTCATCGAGACCAACCAGCGTCTGAATTTTCAGATTACGCGCATGCCGCTTGGCTACATCGCATGGGATCTCGAATTCCGCGTGACCGTCTGGAACGCCTCGGCCGAGCGCATCTTCGGCTGGCCGGCGAGCGAGGCCATTGGAAAGCACGTCTACCATCTCTTGGTTCCGACCGAGTCGCGCGCGAAGACGACGCAGTTCTGGAGTGCTGTCGTCGAGGGCGGCGATTTCAACAGCCACACCATCCTGGAGAATTGCACGCGCGACGGCCGGCGCATCCAGTGCGAGTGGTTCGGCGCCCCGGATGCGGACGCCAGTGGAAGAATCGTCGGTTGCCTGTCCATGGTTCACGACGTCACCGAGCGCCTACGCGTCGAGGAAAGGGTACTCCATTCGCAGCGTATGGAGAGCCTGGGGAGTTTCGCGGGCGGCATTGCCCACGACATGAACAACGTGCTCCGCACCATCATGGACATGGCCGGTGCCACCCAGGTTTCCGCGCCCGATGCCGAGACGCTGGGCAGGCGCATGGACAAGGTGCTGCAGGCCTGTTCGCGGGGCCGGACCTTGGTTCGAGGATTGCTCGATTTCTCCCGCCAGGATCTCCCCGAGACGACGGTCGTGGATCTGAACGGGGTTCTGGAGGAGCAGCTTCGCTTCCTCGGGCGCTCGATACCACCGAATGTTCGCGTGCTACGGGAGTTCGACGGCAATTTGCGCACCATGCGTGGGGAAGCCTTCGCGCTGAGTGGGGCCATCATGCACCTGCTCATGAATGCCTTGGATGCCATGCCCGACGGCGGCCTACTGACCTTGCGCACACAAATGCGCGGGAAAGACACCGTGCAGATCGACGTGGAGGATACCGGCCTCGGCATGTCGAAAGACGTCCTTGAAAAGGCGATGGAGCCCTTCTTCACGACCAAGCCACGTGGCAAGGGCGCCGGCCTCGGATTGCCCGCTGTCTACGGCGCGGTCAAGGCGCACCAGGGAGCGATGGAAATCCACAGCGAACCCGGCCGGGGCACGCAGGTGCAAATCACCTTGCCTGTGCTCCAAGACGGACAGAAGGATCAGGCAGTTCCACACGACAACGAAACCAGTCCGCGCGGTCTGCGCATTCTGCTCGTCGATGACGACAACCTGGTTCAGACAGCCGTGTGCGCACAACTGCGCAGACTCGGGCACGCCGTCGTCATCGCCAACAACGGCCAGGAGGCCCTCGACAAACTGCAAGAGGGACTCGAATTCGACCTCGTCCTTCTCGATATCGACATGCCAGTGCTCAGTGGTGGCGAGACACTGCCGCGCCTGCGCACCCTCCGACCAGCATTGCCCGTCATCATCGAGACCGGCAACATGGGCGAACAAGTCGAAGAGCTCGCGCGCACCTTCGCCGATGTGTCTGTTCTGGGCAGACCCTTCAGCCTGAGCGAGCTGAAGGCAGCGCTCGCCCCATGGGTCGAGCGATTCCGTACCCCGGCGAGCATCGCGTAGCCAGGCACTTCTGCGCGCCGCGCGTCAGCGACTTCACTTCTCCAAGATTTCGCCGATAGGGCAAGACAACAGGTGCTCAGCTTTGCGTTGAGCAGAGAACCTCAGGGCGCTCCCGAGAAAGATCTAATGCGAATACTCATCGTAGAAGACGACATGGCCAGCAGGCTTCTGCTCAGGAAGATGCTCGAACCGTTCGGGACCTGCGATGTCGCCGTCAACGGCAAGGAGGCGGTCGAAGCCTTCCGGCAGGCCCACGAATCCGCCGAGCACTATGCGCTCGTGTGCCTCGATATCATGATGCCCGAGATGGACGGCCAGGCGGCGCTCAAGGCAATGCGGGCTCAGGAAGAGGCCAAAGCCTTGCCCCCCAGCCGGCTCGCGAAGATTGTCATGACCACCGCGCTGCGCGACCTCGACAATGTCACCAATGCCTACCGCGAGCTGTGCGACGGCTACCTGGTCAAGCCCATTCTCCGCGACAAGCTGGTCAGCCTGCTCAAAGAACTCGACCTCCTGACCCTGCGCGAGGATCACCTGACGACCTAGCATCCGACCGTGGCCCGCGCGCCGATTTCCCCCCCACACCAACCCGCACCAGGTCCGATGTGGGTCCTGTCCCCACTGCAACCACATCCTGTTTCTCCAATGGATATGCAAGGTTGCAAATCAAAGTTGCTATACTTTTCTTGGAGGCTGCGGCCTTGGACATCGGTCCGACCGCCTTCCGGTCACCCCGAGGCACATTTCCATGTCAAAAGATTGTACTGACAGCTCACTGTGGAGCAGACCATTTTCTGGCCAACGCGCTGGAATCGGCCTCGCCGCAATTCTCGTGTTCGTGGGAGTCGGATGCACGAATGGAACTATCCAAAACACAGAGAGCGGCGGAGGTGCAGGCGGCACGTCAGGAGCGGGAAATGGCGGTGGTACCAAGAGCGGCACTGGCAATACCGGTGGTCTGACCATCAATACCTCCGTCGTTCAGTCAACCGGCGGTACTGGGGCGACATCACTCATTTGCAACAGCACCAGCACTTCGGGCTGCAAAATCGAAATTCCCGAGGGCTGCGGCGACGGCATCAACAATCAGGGCGGCATCGAGGAGTGCGACGATGGCAACGTGCTCCCCGGCGACGGCTGCAACGGCGTCTGCAAGGTCGAGAAGAACTGGACGTGCCCCAAGGCCGGGAAATGTACACGCAACATCATCTGCGGCGACGGCGAAATTGGCGCGGGCGAGGTTTGCGACGACGGAAACACGATTGACGGCGACGGCTGCAATTCCACCTGCACGGTTCAGGACCCTGCCTTCAAATGCGTTGCCGGCCAGCCTTGCATTCGCAATTCCCAGTGCGGCAACAAGCGTATCGAGGCGGGCGAAGACTGCGACGATGGCAATACCAAGAGCGGCGACGGCTGCAGCGCCACGTGCAAGCTTGAGGGCGGCTACGTCTGTCCGATACCAGGAGCGCCCTGCAAACCTGCTCCACGGTGCGGTGATGGTGTCGTGCAAACCTCGATTGGCGAGATCTGTGACGATGGTAACCAGAAGGATGGAGACGGTTGTTCAGCCGATTGTAAGGCCAAAGGACCAGGCTGTCTCTGCACCCCCGGCCAATTGTGCACCTGCCCGACCGTGAAGTGCGGCAACGGCACGCTCGAGGGCTCAGAGGAGTGCGACGACGGAAACACGAAGCCAAGCGACGGATGTTCGGGCACCTGTACTATCGAGAAGGGATACGCCTGTCCCTTCACCAATGCCCCGTGCGTGCCAGACTGTGGCGACGGTATCGTGCTCGCCCCCATGGAGCAATGCGATCCCAAGGCCCCTGGTACGAACATGGACAAAGCCTGTTCCAGCACTTGCAAGTACCTTGACGGTTGGGCGTGCGTAGGCACTCCACCGAGCTGTCACCAGACCAAGTGTGGCGACGGCAAGGTCGAAGGCTCGGAGGGCTGCGACGATGGCAACACCCTTCCCAACGACGGTTGTTCGCCCACCTGCCACTTCGAACCGAACTGCAGCTCGACCACCGGCACTTGCACCTCGAAGTGCGGGGACGGTCTTGTCGTCAACGAAGGGTGCGATGATGGCAATACCAACAACGGCGATGGCTGCTCGTCGACTTGCACGGTGGAGTCTGGTTTCCAGTGCGGCCAGCCCGCTTCCGCTGCCGACACCATGACCGTGCCGGTCACCTACCGCGACTTCCTTGTCGGCGGCGATTTCCACCAGGGCGACATTCAGGGTAGCAACGGGGCCGTTACCGGCTTGGTCCAGGGCACGCTCGACAGCGAAGGCAAACCGGTCTTCGCCGGCGTCGGGGGAGCCGGCGCGACCAGCGGGTTCATCACGAGCGCGGCCACCTTCAAACAGTGGTACAGGGACGTGCCCGGGACCAACACCACCTACGTATCAAACCTCCTTCTGCACAACAACGGCAACGGCGGCTTCGTGAACTGGTGGAAGGACAACCAACAGTGGATGTCCTATTCCAATGTTCGCTGGTGTTCGGACGGAACGTGCACCAACTGCAACGCTCCTCCGTATGTCAATGACGGTACCATGCAGTGCTTTGCTCAGTGCACGCCCTGGGGCACGGGCAACACGAATGCCTGTGTGGCCACCGCCTCGCTGGTCCCTGGAAACCCACTTTTCTTCCCGGTCGACAACGTGGCGGGCATGATCACACCGACCTCCGCCTATGTGACCGCCGCGACCCCGCCCATGTACAGCGGCAACTGGCTCGACCAAGCAGGGTCGCACAATTTCAGCTTCACCAGCGAGGTGCGCTACTGGTTCAGCTACTCGACGAGCAAGCAATACACGCTTGATTTCACGGGTGACGATGACGTCTGGGTGTTCGTCAATCGCAAGCTCGCCGTGGACTTGGGCGGCATTCATACCCCGGTCGACGGACAGATCGTGCTCAACGCGACCGGTGGCGGGACTGTCACCGTCACCCCGACTGAGGGCCCCACCTGCACAACCCAGGGCGTTGTCTCGACTTGCAAGTCCGTCCAAAGCACGGTCAGTCTGGGCATGGCGAACAACGGAGTCTACGAGATCGTCGTGTTCCAAGCGGAACGAGCGTGGAAAGGCTCGACGTACAAACTCACCCTGAGCGGCTTCAACGATCTGCCGAGTGCCTGCGGGCCCATCTGTGGCGACGGCGTGGTTTCGCCGGGAGAACAGTGCGACAACGGAACAGCAAAGAACCTGGGCGGCTACAACCAATGCGGAACCGACTGCCGACTTGGCCCCTACTGCGGCGACGCGAAAGTCACGGACGCAGAAGAGTGCGACAATGGCCAGAACGACGACGACTATGGATCCACCTCGGGCTGTGGGCCTGATTGCAAATTGCCCGCCCGCTGTGGTGACGGGAAGATCCAGACCGCCTACGACGAAGAATGCGACGACGGTTCCAACAACGTGGCCAGTACCGATCCCAACAACGCCTATGGTGGTTGCATGTCCAACTGCAAGCGGGGCGGTCGCTGCGGGGATGGCAAGGTCAATGGCACCGAGCAGTGCGACGACGGCGTGAATGACGGAACCTACGCAACCTGCAATCCGGATTGCACGCTCGCGCCCAACTGCGGCGATGGTGTGGTTCAGGCCGACTATGGGGAAGAATGCGAGCCCACCATGTCCAACGATCCCAACTGTACGGACGCGTGCCGTCTGCCCGGTGGCTGCGGCGATGGCAAGATCGAGCCTCCCGAGCAATGCGACGATGGGTCACTTCTCAATGTCGGTGACTATGGTGGCTGCGCGCCAAGCTGCATTTTCGCCCCCCACTGCGGCGACGGCATCATGAATGGGCCTGAGCAGTGCGATGACGGCATCCTCGACAGCAGCTATGGTGGTTGTACCTCAACGTGCAAGCTTGGCCCCCATTGCGGCGATGGCATCATCAACGGACCCGAGGAGTGTGACCACGGTGACCAGAATGGCGCCGACGGGCTCTGCACGTCATCGTGCAAGCTGATTATCTACGCGCCACCGTAGTTGAAGGCGAGGCGCCAGCAAGGCGCGGCGCCGTTGTAGGTGTGAAGCTGGGTCTGGAAATCCAGCGGCGTGAGGGCGCGCCGGGTGACGGCCACGAGATTTGGTGCAACTCCCCGTGACCTGAAGTATGAAGTTCAGTCGCGCAAGACGACTGGTCTCTTCCACCATCGAGCATCGCAAGAAACATGGCACTCCAAGCCCATCTGCAAGCCTTGGTCAAGCTGCGGAACTCAATACGGGAATATTTCGCGAGCCCGAGTAGGCGAGCGGCATTTCTGGCCGCAACTCTGACTGCCATCATGGCTTCCGTCGTAGGCTGGCTGGCGACCTCTCCCTCCTGGTCCATGGGCATCAACTGGGACACCGCGGGCTACTCGAGTGAAATCGCTCAGGGCAGCCCGTGGGCAAGGGCGCCTTGGAATTCCCACTATGGGGTCGGGCACGTCTACTGGTTCGCAATGCACTCGGCCCGCGGCTTTGGGCTCACGGCCCTCGACGGGATTCGCGCGCTCAACGCATTGGCGTTGGCAGGTTCGGCCCTGGCCATCTGCCTGTGCGCTCTCCGAATGCGCGTCGCCCCCGTCCTTTCGGTATTCTTGGCCGGGGTGTACCTCACCTCTTGGGGGACGCTCATCCTCGTCTTCACATGGGAAGACAACGTCCTCTTCCATCCACCCGCCTTGGCCGCGCTTGCAGTTTGTGTCTACCGTCTGGGCCAATGGCGATGGCAAGACAGCTTCTACGGTGGATTGCTCGTTGGACTCTCAAGCCTCATGTCCTGGCAGGGCGCCGCTTTTGCGATTCCGGTCTGCTATGCCGCGCTTGTTCTGGCGGGTCGGCAGCGCCGATGGTGGCAACGATTGCGCGACTTTGCCCTGGTGCCAATGGGTGTGCTACTGGCTCGCTTCGCTTGGGTCTGCATCTTCTGGATCACGGCCCATGAACTTTCGTTCTCTGCTTTGCTGAAGACAGCCTTCGAACGGCCGGTGCCGAGCTATCTTCCCAAGGATCTCTCGAACTGGGTGGGGTTGCTGGGAAAATGGCGAGAGATCCTCAGGCACTTGGGGATAGGCGTAACCCACGAAATCGGGCCTGGCATCCGGGATGCGGCCTATATCGTCCCCTACTTGAAAGTCTTGGGCGCGTGCCTCCTTGGCATCGCGGTCTTGCTGTGGATCCTGACGAGTATCCTATTTTGCCGCAGGTTTGGCCGCTCATCCAAATTCCTGGCAGCCGCCTTCCTGGCCCTGACCCTCTCCTCCGCGGCGTATCTCGACTTCCCGGCCGACAAGTACAAGCGCTATGACTACATCCCCATGCTTGCCAGCCTGGGCCTTGCCGCCGCAGCCGGGTCCGTGGCGAATCGTAGAACCGGATGGTCGCGCCACCTCGTCTGGCCCGCCATCTTGAGCATTGTCGCGGGACAACTCGTGGTTGGGCACCATTGGAATCGGCAGTGGTACGCCAAACTTCAGACGTCAAGTCCACCGGGTCGTGCCGGACATGGAAACCAAACGTGGTTCGCCTACTTGCGCTCGCTGAGAGAGACAAACAACAACGTGTGCTCGTTCGTGTTTGCTTTCAACGAAGTCGCGCAGGCCAACAGCAATCTGGAAATCCTAGCCGCCCTCGTCTCCGAACTTCCACAACCTCTCGTCGTCGGTGCGCCTCCGGCCGCCAAGCAATGGCTTCGCCCCCTGCCACTCGTCAGTGCTGCGGAGGTGACGGCCGGCCCGCGAACCTGTCAGTGGATCTCGCCCAGGGCCCGCCTCGAACTTGCACAATCAAAATAGTCGGAATGCTGAAAGAAAGCGTGGCGTCCGAAAGGCCATTGCCGTCGATCTGGCGACCTCGGAATGACCTTTCGGACACGACAGGGCTAGACGACCTTGACGCCGCTGGCCTGGGGCCCCTTCTTTCCTTCGACGACGTCGAATTCGACCTTGGAACCCTCCTGAATCACCGAGCCCCCAAGATCGTTGGCGTGGACGAACACGTCCTTGCCACCGCTCTCTGGCGTGATGAATCCAAAACCCTTTGCCGTGTTGAAGAACTTCACTGTACCTTTTTGCATTTACCTTTTCCCTTGCTCGCCTCCCACCGTGGGAAGCATCGTACCGCAAAAAATCCGGACCCAAGGGCCGGGGCGGCGAGCAAGTGTACACGGTAGCGGGCGCCAAATTGTCTTTTTCGACAGGCCTTTCTTGCGCGTCATCGATGACGCCCGTCGGCATGCGAATCTGCGAAATCACTTCATGTGCGGCTGGGCTATGCTCCTCGGCGAGCGCCACCCGCTGGACACCACGGGCGGCCATGCTGGCCACGCTGGCGGGTATCGCGATGACCTTCATCGCCGCGGGTTTTCTTTTCAAAACCTTCGCCTCGCCCCTGGTGGCGTTTCTGCCCTTTGGCGCCGTGCTGCTGACCTATTTCGGGCGCGTGCGCTTTCCCGGCGGGATCCCGGGCGGTCTGGTGGCAGTCGTGCTGGGCACCGCGCTCGCGTGGCTGACGCCCATGCTCCACTTCGATCGGACAGCCTTCGCGATGGCAGCCTCCCATCTGGGTTGGCATTGGCCGGTTCCTGCGGCGAGCGCACTCTACCGCGGCCTTGGCGACGGCGCGTTGTGGACCACGCTCGGCGTGGTTATTCCGATGGGTTTGTTCACCATCATCGGCTCTCTGCAGAACCTCGACAGCGCCGCTGCGGCTGGCGATGACTACCCTACCGCTCCGTCGCTGCTGGCCAATGGTGTCGGGACCGTCCTTGGGGCGGGATTCGGGTCGCCCTTTCCCACCACCATCTACATCGGGCATCCAGGCTGGAAAGCGCTCGGCTCACGTATCGGATACTCGATCATCAATGGCGCTTTCTTCACCCTCATCGGCTTCACGGGAGCGGCCGCACTGGTTGGCTACCTAGTGCCCATCGAGGCCGGCATGGCCATCGTGCTCTGGATTGGCATCGTCATGGTGGCGCAAGCATTCCAGGCCACGCCTCGAGAACATGCGCCCGCCGTGGCCGTGGGGCTACTGCCCGGCATCGCGGCCTGGGGCGCGCTGATGCTCAAGACCGGCATGCGCGCATCTGGCCTGGGCAGCAGCGAACATCCCTTCACGCCAGCCATTCTCGACATCCTCGGCCGGGCGGATGTCGCGGCCCATGGCGCGTTCGCCCTCGAGCAAGGGTTCCTCCTCACCAGCATGGTATGGGCAGCCATCACCGTGGAGATCATCGAACGCCGGTTCGCGCGCGCCTCGCTGTGGGCACTCGCCGGCAGCGCGCTCAGCTTGGTCGGGCTGATCCACAGCTACGTCTTCACCGTGGCCGACACCGTGCAAGACATCGCCCTCGGAAAGGCGTGGCCATTCGCCATCGGATACGCGGCGCTCGCGGCGCTCTTATTCCTCGGCCGCTTCGCCAAGCGCGACGCCGGGGACGCACACGCCTAGCGCAAGGAATTCGTCAAGCGAGGGCAACTACCAGATGACGACGGGTTGCTGCACGTCGATGATCTTGAAACAGGTGGCGCTCGGTTGCGACCACTTGATCATGTTGTACCAGAACTGTGCCGTCTGATAGACGTCCTGGGGCAAGGAACCCGCGCAGCTCGGATCACTCGTCTTGGGGTTGCCAGAACCATTCCACTGGGTGGTGTAGGTAATCCACTCGTCGCAGTAGACGAGCACGTGCCCCTTGCCCACGACCTTGCCCACGAGCGCGTTCTTGATGGGAGGCCCGGGAACGGTCGCGGCGACATGAGCGTCGGCGGGTGCATTGATGGACCGGCCGTTGTCCAGTCCAACCCAGGTAATGTTGTTGCTTAGGTTGGCAATGACCGGGTCGGTCTTGATCCAATCCGAGATTGGATTTGAACCGGCGCACCCAGAAACGGGCCAGGTCCAGGACGCGTAAATTCCGTCGTTGTTGTAGGAAATACCGGAAAATGCAATCAGTTGATTGGGGGCGTTGATCTCGCTGCCATCCCCCGAATAGCCGGTCATCGTGATCACCCCGCCACCCTTGTTCACCACCCAGTCCTGAAAAGCAGCGACCTCCGAAGCGTCGAACGTCCAAAAAGGTCCGGCATTCGAATCGTCGGATAGCGACGCCAAGATGATGACGTTGTAGGGCGCCAAGAAGTCCGGCGTGAGCGTGACCCTGGTGGTGTAGTTGTCGGCCTTCGCCGTGCCAGCGCTGCTTGAATTCAGCCACTCTTGAAGTGCGGTGTCGGTATCGCCTTTGGGATTGGCGCCCCACTTTCCGGGTTTGCCGATGACCGCGACCGACAGGGTGGAACAAGTGCAGCCAACGCCATCGGTGCACGGGACGGCTTCGGTGGTTCCGCCAGGTGAACCGCCGGCAGAAAGCACGCCCGAGGTATCGATGGTGACGGTTGTCACGCCCCCCGTAACTGTGGAACCAACGCCCGACGACCTGCCTCCTGCCCCTCCGGAACCAGTCGAATTTGGACCACCCGTGGATCCGGCGCTTTCCCCGGCGCAGGCCCAGAAGAAAAGGCCGAAAGCCGGTAGCGCCACGCCCAGGTAGTTCGGACGTGATTTGGGTCTAATCATAGATTCCAAGTGAATCAGATCTTCGACCGAGGTCAATGCGAATCGCCCCCCGTGCACGCCAAAGGCTGCCTGCGCTTGCCAAGCGGGGCGCGTGGTGTGACCATGTGGCGATGCGCTGTCCTGCGAAGCATGGGCTGGCCTTGGCGTGCGCGCTCGCATCGTTCGCGAGCGCGGCGTACGGAGCCACCATCGAAGTCACCCCAACCGATTCGTTCGCCAAGATCGAAGGAGCGAAGCCGGGTGATGAGGTGATCATCGATCCGGGGACTTACAAGTTCCGCGTCTACCTGCAAACCCAGGCGACGGCCGCCCAGCCGATCGTCATTCGCGCCAAGGATCCGGCGAACCCTCCGGTCTGGGATCTCAACGGAACCACCGTCGAGACCGCTCCCGGCAGCTACACCGCGGGTGATCGCGGCCGTGGGTGCTGGCAATTCAGCGGCGCCGCGAACATCCAGGTTTCGGACATCGTCATCACCGGCTGCCACAACGCCGGTTTCAACTCGGCCGGGGTTCGCTACTACGGGGCCTCAAAGGGCATCAAGCTCTCCAACGTGGTTTTTCGCGACAATGACAACGGTCTCACCGGCGGCAGCCAAGACAGCGAGATCACGGTTGAGTTCTGCGAGTTCGACCGCAACGGCAACCTGAACGCCTCGACAAGCGCGCCCTCGCACAACATCTACATTTATGGTGGCACCTTCACCCTGCGCTACTCGTACGCGCACGATCCCATTCAGGGGCAGAACTTTCACATTCGCGCCCACGATGCCGTGATCGAATACAACTGGTTTTCGCGTGCCAAGTCGTATGCGGGCGACCTGATGACCGACGACGACAACGATGGGACCACGGCCGCCACGCAAAACCTGACCTTGCGCGGGAACGTGATCGTCCAGGGCAGCACGCAGTCGAACACGTCGCAAATCGTGGCCGTGTACAACGATGCCGGCGCCGCCAACCTCACCTTGAACGTCAAGCTATTGCACAACACGTTCGTTGGCACCACCGGGGGACGCGCGGCGCTGGTGCACCTGTCCAACGCGGATGCGACCACCATGAGCGCCGAACTGGACAACAACATCGTGTTCGGCACCAGCAGGCCCACGCTGGTCGAGGATACCGCGCACGGCAAGGTCGCCGGTCAGAACAACTGGCTGATGACCGGCGCCGACGCGACCGGGCTGACTGGCTCGGTGACTGGCGCTGACCCCAAGTTCACAAGCGCCGCCCAGAACGACTTTTCCCTTGCAGCCGGCAGCACCGCGATCGGGGCTGCGCTCACCTCAATCGCGGGCCTGCCCGATCACGAGTACTACAAGGACGAAACCATCACGCGCGAATACCGTCTGCGTGCGAGCGCGAACGACATCGGCGCGTTTGAATCGACCACCCAAGGTCCGGGGATCGGTCCCGGCGGGGGAGCCGGCACGGGGGGAACGGGCGGCGCCGCGACCGGTGGCGCTGGGGGAGCCGGCACGGGGGGAACGGGCGGCACCGCGACCGGTGGCGCCGGGGGAGCCGGTGGCGCGACGACCAGCCTCCCGTCGGCGTCGGGGGGCACGGCGACAACAGGCGGAGCGAGTGTCGGAACCGGGACAAGCTCGGCGGGCGGCAGTGCGGGCGTCACCGCAACGACCGCCGCCAGCGGGAAGTCGGGGTGCGGCTGTCGCATCGCCGGGGTCGACCCCGGCGCCACCCCTTGGGGCGCGATGCTGGCACTCGCCACGCTGGCAGCCAGCCGACTTCGCCGCCGTGTCGCGCGTCGACGTCCTGGGTCTTCTCACTTGTGTTGACCAAGGAGGCTGACGAAGGTCACGGGTCGAGTGATTGAACTAGGGCCGATCCCAACACCGAGACGCGTCCGTCAAGCTGGCATGCCCATGGCGGCGCGGAGGGCGGCGAATTCCTCCGTACGACGGCCCTTCTCGTCGCGCACGACGAGCGGAGAATCCACCAGCAAAGGCGCGGCGGCGTCAGCGTGGCGCATGGCGAAGATGCACAGCAGCGGCTCCTTGCCCGTGCGTGGAACGATTTCGCGCCAGCGCACGAGGCGCAGGCCAGCTGCCCGTGCCGCCGGCTCCACGCGCTCGCGCTGGTTCCAGGCTTCGCACGCCACGAACGGAGCGCCGTGCGCCAGCCCGAGCGCGGCGGCAGCGCAGTACGCCTCGATCCCGCCGCGATGCTCGAACCGGCATGGCGCGCGCTGGACGCGCTCCGACTCGGGGCCGGCCCCGACGGGAAAATAGGGCGGCGTGCCCGTGACGAGATCGAAGGTTGTCTCGATGGCTCCAAGCTCGCGAAAATCGCGCACCTGGATCTCGGCGCGCGCGGTGATGCCATTCCAGGCCAATGAGCGCCTAGCCAGGCCAGCGGACACCTCTTGCGCCTCGACGCCCACGAGACGCGTGGTTGGAAAGCGCCAGGCCAGAAACAGCAGCACGCTGCCGATGCCGCACCCAAGATCCAGGCAATGCGCGGGCGGTCTGTCCGCGACCAGGCTCGCGGCCAGATGAGCGGTCAGGAGATCGTCGAGAGACGTGCGATGCCCGTCAAGCCGCTGCAAAAGCCGCCAGTTGCCGGCAAGCCAGCACAGATCTTCGTCGGCACGAGGCCACAACTCTTCCAAATCGTCGGGCAGCCGCGGCGGCGGCCCGAGCGCAAACCACCCTGGTGGCCGGCGCGCGGCGCGCAGCACGCCGCCACGAGGCGAGGTTTGATCGACGGGGCTCGGCGCAAGCGTTACTGGCACGGCCCGGAAAGTGTATCAGAGCGCGGTGGCCGCTAGCCTCCGGCCTCGTCCATGTGGTAGCCGGCCTCGCCGTGGTCGAGGATGTCGAGACCCTGCTCCTCGTTGTCGGCATCGGGACGCAACCCCAAGATCGCTTTGATCGCGTAGGCCAGAATCGCGGTCCCAAGCAGCGCCATGGCGATGGTCACGCCCATGGCCTTGAGCTGTTCGATCCACAGGGTCTTGCCGACGATCTGCCCCAGGTTGGTGGCGAGATTGCCATTGGCCTCGGTGGTTGCGAGAAGACCGGTCAGGAGAGCGCCCAGCGTCCCGCCCACGCCGTGCACGCCGAAGGTGTCGAGGGCGTCGTCGTACTTGAAGATCTGCTTCAGCTTGGTGCAGGCGAAATAGGGAATCGCGCCGGCAAGCACGCCGATGATCACGGCGCCGGTGGGCGTGACGAAGCCAGCAGCGGGCGTGATCACGACCAAGCCAGCGACGACACCCGAGCAGAACCCAAGAACGGTCGGCTTGCCGCGCGCGATCCATTCGATGAGTGGCCACACCGAACCAGCGATCGCCGCAGCCAGCGTGGTGGCAACGAAGGCGCCAGCCGCGATGCCATCGGCCGCCACCGCGCTGCCAGCATTGAAACCGTACCAGCCTACCCACAGCATCCCGGTACCGACCGCTGTCAGCACCATGCTGTGGGGCATAAACGGCCGCCGGCCAAAGCCTTTGCGCGGCCCGAGGATGAGCGCGAGGAGAAGCGCCGACCATCCCGAGGACATGTGCACGACCGTGCCACCGGCGAAATCGATGGCCTTGATGCCGGCCTTGGCGTTGGCAAGTCCGTTCATCATGCCATCCGATCCCCACACCATGTGCGCAAGCGGGAAGTAGACCAGCAGCATCCAACCCAGGATGAAAGCCATGATGGCCGAGTACTTCATGCGCTCGGCAATGGCGCCCACGATGAGGGCGGGCGTGATGATGGCGAACATCATCTGGTACATGGCGAACACGGAGTGCGAAACCCAGGGACCGTAGTCGGGATTGGGCACCGAGGTTACGCCCTTGAGAAAGGCTTATTTCATGGAGCCCAGGATGGAGGCGCCGCTCGCCGATCCACTGCTGGCGAATACGGCGCTGTAGCCGAAGGCCCACCACAGAATCGTCACGAGGCCCGCGCAGCCGAAGCATTGGGCGACGACGGAAAGGATGTTCTTGCGGCGAACCAGGCCACCGTAGAAAAGCGCGAGGCCGGGCAAGGTCATGAAGAGCACAAGGGCGGACGAGGTCATCATCCAGCCGTTGTGTCCTGGACCTGGCGCGATCAGCGTCTTGGGCGCGGTGTTGTTGATGTAGGCTTCAAGATCCGCGACCCGCGCGGCGAGATCGGGCGCCGCGGGGACGGGCGCAGCGGCTGTGGCGGCAGGCGCAGGTGTGGCCGCTACCGCTGCCGCGGCGGGCGCGGCGGGCTCATCAGCGAACGACTTCCCTGCGCCGAGCAGTCCAACCATGAATGCCGGAACCAGAAAAGTGACCAGCGCGATTTGCCTTGCCTGCATAACGACTCTTCCTTTCTCTTTTCCGAAGAACCCAATCGTGTCCACTTGGCAAAGTAAAGATCCACGGGGGATGTAGCAAGGTGTTCCCATGGCCTTTGTCGAGATTTTTCCCGTGCGAAACTGGACCTCTTTGCGAAAGCAACTGGAAAGAAACCTTCCGGAAACAGAAAACTGTGGAAAGGCAGGCTGGCTCCGCAATGCTAGTGCCGTCCGCCAGAAGATCGGCCATCAGTTGGCGGACGAGGCGCCCGTCC
>OCTA010000412.1_pt1 | contig 39289 bp, 21 predicted proteins | sample 1538991 | NCBI WGS metagenome assembly OCTA01 (sample SAMEA3539302, study PRJEB22396) | soil metagenome | biome: tundra; feature: field; material: soil | place: USA | collected 2010-05 | depth 0.15 m | reverse complement strand
ACGGGGGATCATCTTTCTTTCCACGAACCGCCAGAATCACCGGGCGAGATCAGGAGGTCTGCTGTTGTTACTGCTCTACGCCTACGGCGTGCGGGTCAGCGAAGTCTGCGGGATCTACTGGCGCGACGTGCGATCCGTCGCGCGCTTCGGTGGCTTCGGTGGCGGTATTAGACGCCTTCTTGCTAGCGGGCGGGATCACCTTCGCGGCGACTATCGCCTTGGTGACCGGATTCTCCTGGCCCTTCTTGGCGGCTCTCGGGCCCTTGGGCGCGCCCCTCTTGCGGCTGGCATCCTTCTTCGTGGTGGCCTTCTCCGGCGCGACGTGCGAGCCCTGTTCCGCAACGGCGGCGGCCTCGGTGGTCGTGTCGTGGTGGTTTCTGCGTTCGTCAGACACGGAACGAAGTCAACGCTCGTCCGCCGCCTCCGGCGGCTCAAGCCGGCGTATGTGCGCCGAGGCGAACCCAAAAGCCGCCCGAGCACCGCAGCAAGCCAGAGTCCGACGAATCAACGAGCGGGCACCACCTTGAGCGCGAGTACATCGCCTCCCTCGGCGGGGACGTCCTTCCAAGTCGCCGACGGCGAGTACGGAAGACGCACCAACAGCACGGCATACTCGGAACCGAGATGAACACGAGTGCGAAACACGCCGTCCGTTAGTTTCGTGAAGGGCGACGCCGCCCATGGCTGCACGTACCAGAAATCGGTGTGCGTAAACAGAACGAGACGCGCATCCTTCGGCGCTCCTTGCACGGAGCCCGCGATTTCCGCCATCTCCTCCACGCCGCCGCGACCCCACCTCGGCGTGACCGTCACTGTGATCTGCGGCTTGCCCGCCTTCGCACCCGCGCCAGACTGGCCCGCAGCCGCGCCGATAACAGCGGCAAGTGCCAAGCACGCCAATGCGCCACTTCTTCGAATCCCGTTCATGTTAAGCTCCTTTGGTTGAAGTCCTCGTTCAGAAGGGCAGGTTCCGACCTGGCCCCCGTCCGGGGTTCAGGCGGGCCTTATTGCCCTCTGATAGTGATGCGGCGAGAGTAGTGAAATCTGACAGCAAGGGAACCCTGCGCTCAAGACGACCCAAAAGCCATGCCAGACCAGAGCGGGGCAAAACCCATCAGATCAAAGAGCCGCGAGCCGGGTCGCCACAAGCGCGTTGGATTCAAGATTCAAGAGGGGTTCGCAGCAGGCGGGCGTAAACCATACGCCGCACTTCATCCAGGGGGTTGGATGAAGATATGGGCAGACAGAACCCGGAGGAGGCGCCGCGGGCGAATCGACAAGCGGCGGACATCCTCAATGCGACTCAGTGCTTGACAACCTTCCGGGCCCCTTTGTCCTTGGAGGCTGGTGGACCCGCGAGTTCCGACGCTTTCCAGCCATCCGGTCCAGTGTCCGACCCAAAGTCCCGGGCGGAACCGAGCGAGACCCCACCCTTTGGAGTGTTCGGGTGCGTAACGCCGCCCGAGACTCGAACAGAGGTTGTACTCGTCGTCTGCTTGGCGGGGGGCGCTGCTGGCGTGGTGGATGGAAGGCTGAGATAACTCATGCTGCCGACGAGGCTTTTCTTGACGGCAATCCGACCTCCTTGAGCTTCGACGTACGCATAACTACCATCGCCAATTGGGTGGCCAGCCGCGTCCAGAATGCTCCAACCTGAACCACCGGTAATGCCTGGGGGGTCGTTGCTCACCGCGAATGCGCCGTTTACGAGCGGCTTGACCTGGTGGTAGCCGCTACCGATCCTATTCCCGTCTGGGCCGAAAATATCCCACCCTGAGTTCGCAAAGGGATCTCTGGTTGCCGCTACCGCACCTCCACCTAGCGCGACCGTCTGAGCGTATCCGCCATCGCCGACCTTATTCCCCTGGGAGTCCAAGAGATCCCAGCCGTTATACCCTTTCGTGCCTGCGAAGACGCCGCCACCGAATGAGGAGGTCTCCCTATATCCCGCATTGGCAAGTGCGTCTTTATTCTGCTGTGAAAAGGTTTGATTCTGGGTGGCTAGCCCTGCGTCGTAGGTCGTGTAAACCGATGCCCGCGGGGTTCCATCGGTCGTCAGCAAAGCACTCGCTCCAGGGCTGGTCAATACTTCGTACTTTCCGTCGGCCAGGAGCTTTACATCGCTGTACGATCCGACGTAACGGCCACGATCATAGACCGCCCAGGTGCCTGTCGCTTGCGGCCATGGTCCTCCAGCGTCTTTGAAAGACCATTGCATTGAGGCCGTAAGCCGGCCATCTGGGGATTGCCGGGTAGAAGTCGGATATCCAAACGGGGAGGAGTTGGATGCTCCGGAGTGTGGCGGTTGGGGCGAGGCGCCAGTCCCTGCCTCACTGGAGAGAATCTCCGAGATGGCAGATGCCGGGTCCTGTGAACTTGTCCCCTTGAGCGTCTCGCGCGCGACAATCGCCTGGTTCCTGAGCCAAGCCTCGCGTTCAGCCGCAGAGAGCGATGCCGGATCGAACTGGGTGGTTGTACTGCTGTCGTCGCCCGGCGGTGGAACTGAACCAGAGCGGCCCAGGGTCTCGCGCGCGATGTTCGCCTGGTTTCTGTCCCGTGCGGCCTTTTCCGCCGCCGATAGCGTCGACGGATCGAATTGCGCTCCGGAAGCGCCTTGTGCCTTACTGGCGGGATCGCCGGTATTCCCCTGCCTCACGGCTCCCTTGTTCAAAGGTGCCATCAGTTGACCGCAATTCCGGCCGCCGCGTGTGTAAACACTCAGCGTGCCATTCTCCGTGCAACTGATGATGTCGATCAATTCCGGGCCGTTCGATGACGAAACGCCACTCGATGTTGCTCCCGGAGTTGCAGCGCTCAGGGTCTCGCGCGCCATGTTCGCCTGGTTTCTGCCCCGTGCGGCCCTTTCCGCCGGCGACAGCGTCGATGGATCGAAGGTAACGCTCGAATCCAGTGATTGCCGCCCGTTGTTCCCCGACGCGGAACTCGGAGCCGATGAGCTCAGCGTGTCGCGCGCCATGATCGCTTGGTTCTGCAGCCATGCGGCCTTCGCCGCCGGAGGCAGCGTGGACGGATCGAAGGTCGAGCTCGTATCCGCCGGCTGTTGCCTGCCGCTCACCGACGTGGATCCCGATCCCTGAGACGATTGGCGAAGTGTCTCGCGCGCCACGATCGCTTCGTTCTGCCGCCATGCGGCCTTCTCCGCCGGCGACAGCGTCGACGGATCGAAGGTCCTAGCACGAAGCGCCGCAATGGCTGCGTCGATCTTCTCGGTCATAGTTCCAACGTTTTCCTTTTGTGACGCTCTAATTCCGTTCGCCTGGAAAGCTTCTCTTCCGGCTGCGGCCAAATCCGATCCCGCAACGACAAGACTACCGGTGTTTTTGATGTACCGGGCGGCGGTCGTCTTGCCGACGAGATCGGTTATGTGACCTAGAACTTTAACGAAGTGTCCAGTTGCGCTTGCGTCTTTGCCTTCCGATAATTCATTGATTCCCTTCAGCGTTTCGCTTGCCGGGCCGAGGATCTTTCCCGCGACCTCGGCGGCGGGCGCTCCTGCTTGCGGGGCTCCCTTCGCGGCTTTCAGTGCTGTCAAACCGGCAACTACGTCCGAGGAGCCCTTTGCTCCCGACGTAACTGCGGCAGCTCTTGCCAACCCGGTATGAGCGTAGTAGGCATCAAGGGCGCTGTTGGCAACGTCATACCCACCTTTAATCGCTTTGGCTAGGGCCTTCGTTGCCGGGTCTGGGGACACTTTGCCGACTTCCCCAGTGAGGCTCATGGCTGCGTCTGCCACAGCCTTGAAAGCCTTCACAACATCGACAACCATTGCCCATGTTGCGGTGTTTTGGCTTTCAATACCATTGGCCCGTATTTGCACGCGCCATTTTTGCAGGTCGGCAATCGCTTTTTCGTATACCTGTAGCTGTTTGGCATCCGCGCCAGCGTCGCTCGAAGTGGTGGCTGGCTTGTCCGCGGCGAAAGAACAGCCGAAAACGAACAGCAATATTGAAATCGAAATCCGCGCAATGGGTAGGGAAATCCGCAATGTTGGCTGTTCACGCAACCCGACCCGGGAGGCGGGTGAGAGATCGCTATCGTTGATTCGGCGCACAGAACCTCCTTTTGAGCCCGCAGTGTCTTCGTTTAGAATCTTGAATCGCCAGCCGGTATTTCCATTTTGGATTCCCGCATCCTGTTTAGTATACCCCCAGCCGCCATCATTTGGTCCTGCAAGTTGCATCATTCCCGCTGGGGGCCGGCTCCGCGCCGGCGAAGCGGGGTTGGCCGGAGGATTTCAAGATCTGGAAATCATGTCTTTTCAACACATTTCACGCGCACCTCTCCGAGTCTCACCTCCTTTGGCCTCGTCCCCGTCGCATTATTGATGCAAGTAGGGGCCGCGGCAGGTCACGGCGTCCGTTAAGGTAGAGATGCAGTCCGACGCCGGCGAATCTGACAGCGCTGTTCACAAGACCGCTAATTCTCTGCCCTCGTGTCAGAATTCACGTGCGCCGGGGGTATTCCTCGGTGAGCGTGGTTTGCGTCGCCCGGTGCTGGGGGGTAGAATCGTCCTACGCGGACTCGCGATGGTTTCTGCAGATAATTTCCGCTCTTGGGCGGGCGGCGACGAGGAGGTGTTTGCGGCCTGCCGGTCTGAGCTTGTCAAACTGGATGGGCGGCTAGCCGATTCGTTACTGGTACGGGTCGTCGAGCGAGGTGATGGCGCGAGGGAAACCTTTTATTTGGGCAATCCCGATTACGCGCGGGCGGCGGCCATTGAGGATCTCGACTGCAAGGTGAGCGGCGGGCTCTGCATGACAGGGGTGCGCACTGTCGATATGGAAGTTCGCCTCGGCGAGGCCCGCGGGGCGGTCGGGCGAGCCGAGCGCTATGGCAAGGAAACGGGGCGTCTGCTGGAGCCGGACGACTTTGAGCCTGCGCAATTCCAGGGCGCGGAGGAGTTCCACGCCCTGTTCCGCGGCATTTTGCGCCGCCATTGCACTCGGGAACTGAAGGACTGTCTGCCCTGGTTCTCTCCCCGAGATCGCAACTCTAACAACTCGGAAGACGCCGCGTCGGATGCGGCGGCGCCGGGGGACGGGACTGCGGCTGCGACCGAGCTCGCCGCGGCCGAACTCAAAGAGGAGATGATCGCTGAGCTGGCCCGCTTTTCGGAGTTGCTCCGAAGCGACGGCCAAGATGCGGCGGCCCTTACCAACGACGCGATTGTCGCGCACCTCAACGGCCCGGAAGGCTGGGCGGAGTGGGACGCGGGCCATTTTGAATTCTGGGCGGGGGTCGGCGCCGACCTCAGGTTGAGCGCGGCCGCCCTGGCGCAACGCAAGAAGCGTTTTTTTGGGCTGCTGGTGAAGCGGCGGGAGCGGGTTCCGGAGTGGCTCCTGCTGCGGGCGCTCGGGCTGCTGGCGGCCGAGGCGGAATCCGCCGTCGCGGATTGCGAGCGGGCGAGCCCGCTCCTTGGCGCCGATTTAGCCGCCGTACTGGCCGCGGTCCGGGACTTCTTTCTGCGCAGCCTGGCGGTCCAGCATCCTGAACATAAGCAAGAGGGCCTGGCGAAGCTGCGTGAGGCGGGGGCCGGGGCGCTGGCGCGCGGTCGCGGTCGCGTCTACGTCCGCGATTGGCCCCCGGACGGCGCGGAATTCGACGCCTTTTGCCGTAATGAGGGGCTGTTGGCAGGTTACCGATGCAGCGAGGTGCGGCGTTTGTTGGTGGCATTGCGCAACGCCACGCCGCGGCCGAGCCGTCTCATCCGCACGCTGAGTTCGGTGTTTCCAGACGCGGCGGCTGAGGAGGTAACCTAGCAGTGTCTAAGCTGGTGCGGGCAGTTGCCAGGGAAAGTGGGATTGCCCCGCTTTGGGCCCGGCTAACGGGCCAGGTACGAGCTTCTTACGGGCGAACTCGGACGGCGGGGCTAAAGAATCGCACTCCGGGGGTTCGGCGGGATGCGGCGGCCGGATGCGGGTCGGGGAGCCGAGACTCCGAAGGGGCAATGCCGTTAAGTGCCTCTCGAAGTGAGGCGGGTTGAGAGATGTCGGATCCTATAGTTTCGAGAATGCCGGAAGGAAAGCTCAGTTCAGATCAACTGAGCCTAGTATCCCGTTTCTACGCGTGGCGAGGGTCATCGAACGATTTCCGTTGGGCCACGGAAGAGAATCTTGAGCGCGTGAGGGCGTATCTATCCCATTGGGAAGCCGAGTGTTACTGGAGCGTGGTCTTGCAGAACGGCGCGCGAGGCTACAGCATGTTCCTGCATGAGCGTGCGGAGATCGACACCTACAAAAGGTTGGGAGCGGACCACCTGGATCATGGGCAGCAAGCCGCGCATTACGGCCCCTCGCACGCTTGGGGCTTGCTTGAAGAGCACCGTTTTCTGGAGACGGTCGCTCGAGTGATGAACTGCCCGCTTTCGCTACGGGAACTGATCATGCACAACCCGCACGGAGATCCCCCCGACGACGAGTGGGAAGGCGACTGGGAGTTGCTGGCCCGAGAGTTGCCGGACCAGCTAAGCGGGGCGGATTGGGCCTTGGAGCCGGGCCGCGCGGATGAGGCTCGTGATTTCTATCGCCGGCTCGGTTTCAAAAGAGTTTCACACGATGCCAAAGGGGATTGAGTACCGTATTCTCGAACGTTACGTGGACGGACGCTGGGCGACATTCGCCGTGGCCTACAGGCGCGGCGGCCAGTTTGTGCTCTTCGCTCCCCCATGGCGCGCCCACCGCGAACTCCCTGTGTCGTCGCTCGAAGACCTGAATAGCGCTCAGTTTCCATCCTCCGCCCACGCTCACCGCTGGTCCGCAGTGCGGACCTGCGAAGATGGGGTGCGCCACCCTCTTCAGTTACTCAAGCGCAATGTGTCGCCATTAGACTGCGCTGTCGTTAGACGTCTTCTGAGCGCGTTCGTCCGCGGGGATCTAGGTGCGGAGCAGCGCGGCTGCCTGGAGGGGCATATCGATCAATGTGACGCGTGCGCCAGCGCCATGGGTCAACAAATCGCCGAGGACATCGCCGCCGGAGCGATTCCGCAGCCCGCGAAAGTGAGGCGGGAGTCCACGGCGGTCAAGCGGTGGGGCGCGCGATCCGCCGTGACATGGCACGGCCATCGAGTCGCGGCGCCAGTGTTGCGGAGCTGGGGGTATCACCGGGTGCTGCAGTCCGCCGGCCTGCGGCGCGGCGTCGCGATGAGCGGCGCCGAGGAGGATGCCGTCCGGATTCAGGTCTTAGACCCCTCCCTGGGCCTTGTGGCTGGGGAGGTGGTACGCGCCGCCGTCATCGAGCTTCCGTATTTCACGAAGGAAGGGGCGTTTCGCATGACCCTATGGTTGGAGGATGCGGACGCAGAGCGCTACCGTGGGTACGCGGCAGTTTGCGTCCTGAAACTGGACGGCGTTGGGCTTGCTTTCGAGGCGCAGGTCGGCGGGCCGGACGTAACATTCTTGGGCGCCGAGCTGCCACCATTGGACGGCGAAAGTGCCGTGTTGCCCGCGGACGCATTCGATTATTTCTTGGCTCCGGCTCCCCAGCCGGGATCCGGCGTCTGAGCTTGTTCCAGATAGGAGAAAGAGATGCTACGCCGCCGTGCTCTTCTGCTCTTGCCCAGTCTGGTCGCGTTATGGGGCTGCGCGGGCTTGCCGAGTTCTCGCGACATTGCGTGGCGCCGTCTCCAGGCCGCGATGGACAGCCACAACGACCTGGAGGCCGTCCGGGCCTGCGAGGCCTATCTGGCTGACATACATGCTCCGGATCGGGATGCCGTCCGCACCGCCCAAGTGCGGCGCGCTTATGGACCGGCCTTTATGCGTTGGCTGATGGCGCTCCCGGGCAAACCGAATGCAGGCGACATGAAGCACATTCATCAGTTTCAGACCCTGATGGGCGCTTTCAGTTCCTGGAGGGAAAAGCCGTGAAGAAGAATGCTCTTGCACTTTTGCTCCCGATAGTCCTGGGCGCCGGCTGGCTATCTTCGTGCGATCGCGCCAAGAAAGGGCCCTCGCCGACCATGAGCTTTCCCGGCTTTCCGGTCGGGGTGGCGCGCACTCTGTCTCTAGAAGGGGCCAACCCTCTGTTGCGGGGCCTGAGTTGGCGTGAGCGGCACGACCAAATGCGCGACTGGCTGTTATATACGGTGGTCTACTCGTCGGGCCGGTCGGCGCAGCAAGTCAGCCGCATCCTGTACGATGTGCCGCCCGTCCGCGCCGACTATCTGCAATCCGTCGCCAGTTTCCCCAGCGGCACGACGCGTTCGGCGTATCTGGGTAATGGAGAGGCGGTCGTTCTGGCGCCTTTCGAGCCAGACTCGGCCCGTCTGGAAGACCTTGCCCAAGCCGCCGACGAGCATCGCAAGAACCTCGGCAAGCCCCTCACTTGGCTGCACGTTTTCGAATACGACTTGGGGGCGGGCGGCGCTGGGATTACCGTAAAGCGTCTCAGCCCGGTTGCGGCGTCGAGTCTGTACACCGCGGCCGCCGGCTATCGGGAGCGGCTCATTGGAAATCTGCAGGATCTGCATTCGTTTGTTGCGGGAATTAACGATCTCACCTTTGCCAGTACAGATCCGCAGGGTATTCGGCTGGGCGGGCGCAAGCTTGCCACAGCCACTGGCATTGGCCTGCCCGAGATTGCCGGGGTGTATCAGAGCGACCGCCGGTTTCGCCTTGCCCAGCAGCAGATTGGGCAACTCATCAAGAGCTTCAATTCGGATTGGGCCGATAGGCGCTACAGCACGCTCGAGGAAGAGGCGCGCTTAACGGCGCAGCACGACGCGGCGCGCAAGGAAGTCGAGGCGAAGATCAGGGCAATACAGGCCGCCCTTGGTCCAAGGCCCGCCTCGTGCGGATTCTCGCTCGATCCCTATCCGGAGGGAACGACGAAATACCTGTTTCAGAAGGCGACCTATACTTGCGACCTTCAAGGCACCGAAACCGGGATGGTTCTCTTCTATACCGATCTGCTAGCAAAGCTCTGGGCTATGGACTATCAGCGGACCTTCCCCCGGAATATCCCTGAGTTCGCGCCGATGACGGAGACCAGAGTGTCTTCGATCCATCGTAGCGAAGTTGAACGGCTGCCGCATACGCGTATCTGGTTTGGCCCGTTAGAAAAGGGCTTCCAGAACACCTCATCGACGCTCCTTTTCGCACGAACCGCGACACGTGTGTTCGCACTCTCGCGGGTCTCTAGCGAGCTTGTCCACGAGGCGCCGCCCAACGCTTCCAGCGCCGCGTTTATGAACTGGTGGAACAGCCACTATGATGAAATCGCCCGTTGGGAGCCACAGTACCAGAAGCTGAACCAGATCATGAAATGGAGCCTGGTATTCGCATGGCTCGAAGCTCGCGAGGCCAGCGAGAAGCTGGCATTTCTCGATGAAGCGCCGCTGAATCGATCCAACTGGTTTCCAGACTGGGTGCGCGAGCGGCGCAACCTCCAGTTTACGGCCTGGGATCGTGTGGGGTTCCATCCCCGCGGCTATGCTGGCCAGCCCGCCGAGACAATGGAGATCCTGACATCGGAGAAATACCGCAGGTCCGGCTACGCCTTGACCCTGAGCGGCGGCGTCGGTCTGGGATCGCGTGAGGATTTTGAGAAAAGAAAGTTTCCGGCGGATTCATTCTCGGACGTCGATCGGCGTGGGAACGTCGACTACGGAGCGGAGGGTTATCCCGGCCGGATCGTGACGCTTGGAGGATCGGGCTATCAGTTTCACGGAATAGAAGAGGATGCTGCCGTAACGACCGCGCCGCCGTCTGGCGCCGGCCTCCGGGGTCAGACTTCGGAGTTCGGAGATAGCACCGTTACCTTGGGCTTCCGCCGTTCGGGCGGAGAGCTAGAGGTCAGCACGCAGGTGGGCGGTATCGATTCTTTGTCGCTGGAGTTTGGCGAAAGACCCAACGGCTTCGGCATGGGGCGCGCCAGGGGATCCACACCGCAGGCCTCTTCCCTGTTGCACGCTCTTTCAGGGAACACGGGACCGGGCGGCGAGATGGACGCGATCATGCGGCAGCCCAACGTGAGCGCGGCCATCCATTTTCCCGGCGGCCGCTTTCTCGTTGGGTTCCACGGCGAGAGCCGCTGGTTGCAGGTAGAGCTGGAGAGCGAGTCGGGCGCTCAGTTGGAAAAAGGACAATTGAGGCTTGCTGGTCCCGCCGAGGATTCTCGCGCTTACAAAGGCGCCTGGGTATCGGCCGGGGAGGCCTCCCGGCAGTTGAGCCAGTTCCAGTCCTTCCGGCTGGAGCGGGCACAGGGGACGCCGGAGGGTGTACGCCTCGAGGTGGATAGCCGCGGGCCACCAGAGCCGGGAGGAAAGGCTGAGGTCCCGGGAATTCCCGGCGGAAGTGAGCGCGAGGGTATCGTCTCGCTCCATCGCGCCCGCAGCGAGTTGCCGCCCGATCTCCTCGCCGATCCCCGGAGTTTGGAGAGGCTGCTGCCGCGATCCGACCTGGAAGCCTTCGCGCAATTCATGCGGGATGGCGATCTGGATTCGGCCGCTAGAGAGCTTGCGCGGGATCCGCTGACGTATAAGCAGCAGCTTGGCGAATACCGCGCTCGTGGCCTGAGCCTGGGCCGGCAGGCATTGGATCGAGGCGACTATTCCGGCGCCATACAAAGGCTGTCGCCGCTGGCGGATATCAACCCTTCAGACCCGGAGGTTGTGATTCCACTGGGCATCGCCCGCATACTGACGGGCGACTCGCAAAGTGCGTTGCCAGACTTGGGTGCGGTTTTCGGCGTGCCGCTTTCCGACCCGGCAGGATTCTTGAAGTCACTCGAGGACATGACGAGCCGGCTTCCCGCCGCGGAGCAAGGCAGGTTGGCCGGCATTGGCCCCTACGTCCGGTTCAGCGACTTCGCGGGCCGCCATCCAGAGCTCAAGCTCGGGGGGTTCCCGTACGAGAGTAGTGGCCACGTGAGGTTCGTGGCGCAACAGGAGGCGATGGTGCGATCATCGGCGGCGCCCTCGGCCGAAGCCCTGGCGAGCGGCGCTCCAAGATACGCACAGGACTCCGTGCGCCCCGGTGCGGAGTGGGCGCCATCGCCACCGGCGCTAGGTCAGTTGACGCCTCAGAACATCTCGTCCGCCGCTCGCGCGGTGGATCCCGTCATATCGCGCTTTTGGCCGGCCGGCATCGAATATAGGCGCACGTGGGATCATTTCGGCCTGATAAACACGGGTGGGCCGCCGGCGGTGAGGAATGGCGGCGACCGCATCTATTTCCTGTGGCTGCGGGCCGATGAGCAGAAATAGTGGGCTGTGAATTGAGGTGCGTAGCCGATGCGGCCTGGCAAACCGGTCAATGGGCGCTGGCCCTGAACCTCTATCTTGAGGTCCTCCGCAGGCGCCTATCCGAATCCGGCTTCCAGACTTCGGCGCCGACCGCGGACGATCACCAACTTCTTGAGCGCGCCTCCTGCGTGGCGGCCCTGTTTGGAAGAGCTGAGGAAGCGGATCTGCTTCTGGCTGGCCTCTCGGAGTCGTGCCGGAGGCAAGGTCTCCCGCTCGACGCCGACCGGGTATTCCTACAGCGCGTTCAGCTCGCCCTGGATCGCGGTTGTCTCGCGGAGGCCTACGAGCTCCTGGATGCGATGCGTCCTACGCTGGGGAACGTCTTCGATGGGGCTACCCTGGACACCACGCCGCCCGGCATGATTCGGTGGGAGCGGGAGCGGCATTGGGCTGGAAGCGGCGACCGGCACGCCTTCTTCGCCCAATTCTACCTGGATATGGGCCGCATGGCAGCGCAGCAGGGGGATTTCGGCCTTGCGACAATCACCCTGGAGCGCGGGCTGTACCACGCCCTCGGAGAGTTCTCCGTGGATGCGGGGAATTTCGGCGCGCCACTGCGCTTGGCGCTGGCAGATGCGCTCATCGAGGCCGGCGACCTCCGTTCCGCCGGCGGTGAACTGGCTCTCGCCCATTTGCGGATCGACGAGGTCCGCGAGCCTGGATATGCCATGCGGGAGAAGGAACTCTGGGCGACGGTTCACATGCTGGCGGGCGAGTTCGGGGCATGCCTCGATCAGTTGCGGCAGGTCGTCGTGTTCCTGCGCCGACAGGAGCTTCTTCTCCCCGCTTTACGGGCCCAGCTTAACTTGGCCCACGCGCAAATCTTCCTCTTGCAGACGGTCGAAGCTCAGCACTTGGTGGCGTTCGTAGCCGACCAGGCCAGGCTGCTGCGAGATTCCGATCTTCAATGCCGCGCCAGGCAACTGATGCTTCTGGCCGACCGGCGCTTGAGGCAGTGCGTGCCCGAACGAGGGCCCTCGGTTCGCTCCATGCAGGGCGAAACGCCGGGCATGGAGCGAAGGGAGCGAGTTTCACATCTATGCTCAGCGGCGCCATCCGGTTCGTTTTTGGAGCGGCTTGAAGGGCGTGCGGCGGCTTTCCGCGCTCTTCTTGAATCGGGCGACCTGGCCGGCGCCGACCGGGACTGGAGCGACATCCGGGCCGGCTTCGCTTTCTCCGATTCCGCGCTCGTCCGGACTCGCCTGATGACGCTGGAGGCTGCGCTTCTGGGCAGTCATAAGCAATACGAGCGTGCCCTCGCGGTCCTCTGGCGGGTGTTGCCGGCGCAGCGGGCGCTCGGGCTCAAGCCGGAGCTGGCGGCCGCTCTCTCTTTGGCGGCGACATGTGCCGAGGATGCAGGATCTCCCGCGGCCTGCCCGGCGCTCATCGAAGAAAGCCTGGAACTGACGGACGAGCTGGCTCGTTCGCTACCGGCCCCCGAGCGGTTGATGTTCCTGCTGGGCCAATCGGCCGTGGAAGAAAAGTGGCTGCGGGTCCAACTCGACCGCATCGGGTCTCTTGCCGGGCTGCCGGCCAGCGCGGCCATCTGGTCGGAGGTCGATTCCGTTCTTAGCCGCGCCGAGGCACACAAAGAGTTGCTGTACAGTGAGATTCTCGGTCAACCGTCCGCGAGCCGTTCCGATCCGGACGCAGCCAGCCGGAACAACTGCCCCGGGAATCGTGCGGTGGTCACGTTCAACGTGCTATCCGACCGCGTTTTCGTGGTCTGCTACACTCGCGGCGATTTCGGTTTTCGAATCCGGACAGTCGACCGGCGGCAAGTCCGGGAGCTAGTGGCGCAATGGCATACTCTGCTCAAACACTCAGGCAACGGGACTGGTGAGTCCGCGGAGGCCGGCCAGAAGCTGGCGGCATCGTTGGGATTGTTCGAGTTGCTCGACAAACTGCCCGCCGCGGTGAGTGAGTTGGTTTTCATGCCGGACGACAGCTTGCACGGATTCCCCTTCGCGGCGCTGCGAGACGCCAAAGGGTACTTGATCGAGCGCTATGCGATTTCGATCGCACATCGGAGGCCGCGGCCTCCCGTGGTGAAGCCGGCGGTTGCGCGACCGCTGCTCGCCGCAGCCATGTGCGGAACCAAAGAGTACCAGGTGCTCCACATTGTGAATGAATTGGCTTGGCTCGCGGAGCTGTTTCCGGGGAGCCGTCAGCTAGCCGCGGAAGAGGTGAATCGCCACACCCTGCTTCAGGAACTTCCGGGCGCTGATCTGCTTCACATGGTGTGTCATGGTGAGTTTTCTTGCGAGCATCCGGAAAAAACGGGGCTGGTGCCGGTGCCTCGTACCGGCATATCCGAGCTTCTGTCGTTGACCGATATCGCCGCACTGACTTTGCCCGGGTTACAGCACGCGACGCTGGTCGCATGCTGGGCCGCCGACAACTACGTTTTGCCGGGGCGTTGGGTATTGGGAATCGCGGAGACGCTATGCTGCTCCGGCGCGGATAGCGTTCTGGCTTCGTTGTGGAAAACCCGTTCGTTCGTCGCCGACCGGTTCGTCAGAGCTTTCCACAGCCACCTCCGCCAGGCGCCGAGAAACCAAGCTTTGCAGCGTGCGCAACTGGAATTTCTCAAACGGGGCGAACTCCTTGTCGACTGGGCTGGATGGCAGTTATATGGCGAGACCGGGGCGCTGAAGTTCTGCTGAGTGCGTAACTGCCGCTGCTATTGGTGACACACGACGCGCTTCAAGTCGTTCGCGTACTTAAGTATATTGTCGTCGAGAGTCCGAGCGCCCGTAGTATCGGTGGCGAGCCGCAGCGACTCGCAGCTCATCTGGTAGAACTGCGGGCCCTTCAAGTGGTATACCACCCCAAGGAAGTAGTGCGCCACTAGTAGATTGTCATGGATTGCCAGGGCCCTCCGGAACTGCTTCGCGGCGTTGTCCAGGTCATTAGCCTCTGTGTACAGGTTGCCGAGGTTTAGGAGGGGCTCCGGCCATCCGCTATCCAGGAAGGCGGCTTCCTCGTATGCCTTCGCGGCCTCCTTGGGGCTGTTCTCGCTATAGAGGGCGCGGCCTTTGAAATTCTTGGGCACGGCCCACTTTGGGGAGAGCGCGTTGGCGGCGTCGAAGCTCTCGACGGCCGTCACCAGTCGATTGTCGTTCATCTGCTCCATCCCCTGGAAGAATAGGGACTGCGCGCGGGTCTGGTCCGATGGCTCGATCTCCTCCTTCCACTTCGCGATGGCGCTCGATTCCAGCCAGTTCGGCAAGGCGCCTCCGGAGTAGAGCAGGTCGAGATCCTTTCTGATCCGGTCGCTGAGTTTCGGAGCGGCCAATGCCGCCATCTCCCGCACCGCGCCGCTGTTGGGGCCTTTCGTTTCCACCGTCTTTCGGTAGACTGCGTGAGCGCACAAGGCAGTCTGGGCGTTGCACACCAATTGGCCGCTGTCGAGCAGGCGGCGGTACTCTCCCACCGGCGATGGCCACCCTTCCCACACAATGATGCCAGCCACTCCAGCCACTACGAGCGCGCCGACGGTCACGAACTGCTTCCATTTCGTGCGGTGAGGAGACGCGGGCCCTGTCTTGGGCGGCGCCTTTGGCAAGTCCTGGGTCACTTTCGCGGCCTCGGGTTGAGGCGCCGTGAGTGGGGGCGGCGGGGGCGAGGTGGTCTTCGGAACGGGGGCTGATAACGGCTGAGTCCCGGGCTTGACTGCGGGGGGCGCGGCGTGGGCCGGAGCCTGAGGCGGAGCTAAAACGGGCTGGGTGGGACGCGGAGCGGATCTCGCAGGAGGCGTCACGGTTCCCCCATCTGCAACGGCGGTCTTGGGTTTTGGAGCAGGGACCGGGGCGGGGACAGTCGTGGGTTTCCCGGTCGCGAGGGGGGCCGCGGGAGTAGCCGTCTTTGCCTGCGTTCCCTCCGCTTCCCGCACCGGTCCGCGCACTGAGGCGGGTTCCCCGGCAGCTTCCGCGACCGCTGTTTCCCTGACCTCCTCCTTTTTGTCTGGCTCATGCTGCGGGTCCACCGTCCCGGAAGGAGGCGGCTCCTCGGGAGCGGCCGTGGCTGCGGGCGCCTCGACAACGGGTTCCTGCTCGACCGGGACCGGGGCGGGCGCGGACAGTTGCTGTTCTTCCACTGTGGCCGTTGGGGCCCCCGTCTCAACCACGGGATCCTGTTCGACCGGGACACGGGCGGGCACCGGCAATTGCCGTTCTTCCATCATTTCCGCAGCGGCTGGCGGGCCCCCTACCTTCTCTTCAGTCGGCATGCCAGATGCGGCGGCCTCGTCCTTAGGGATCTCGCCCCCCGAAGGGCGGCAACGTTCGATGGCGTCTTTCAGCGCGGGGACTCCCGCGAACTTAGCCGCCTGCCTGTACAATTCCAGCGCCTCGGCAGGCGCTCCGGATTTCTCCCGCTCCCGACCCTTCTCGGCGAGCTGAGTAAAACTCAACGCCGCCTCCGCGCTCGGCACGCTGACGCTTTCGCAAGCCTCCAACGCCGCCCGGATCGGACTTTCCCGCCAGCCTTCCGCCTCCAGTCCGCCGGACCCTGTTTCACGCCAAGAGATCGGAACAGCTTCGTGGAAGGACTTGGCCAGCAGGCTCAAGTCGGCCGCCTTCCCGTCGACGCCGAAAGCGGTGAGGGACGGTGGAGCGAAACGAACGGCTCCGAAAGATAGCACATGGATCGTATCCGCTTGGATTGCTCCATGGCGGAAGTCCCCATCCTTCTTCTGCAATACGGCAAGGCTCTTGAGCGATGATCGCCATATGGCCTCGATTTCCGGCAGCGTCAACGGCGCACCCAACGCACGATCCCGCAGTGACGGAGCTGTCTCCCTCGCCCAGACCGTAACAACGTGACCGCGCACGGTAAAGCCGTCCAGCACTTCGGGAAGAGCGTCGCCGGCCGTGCGGCACGCCTTCAGCCAAGGCTTGAACCTGGCCAGCGCCGCTTCGCCCTCGCCGGGGAGAGGCGCCAGCTCGCGGATCTCGACGTCGCTCTCCTCTTTGCCGTGAACCCGCTTCGCTTTCCAGACAATCTCGCGCTCCCCAAAGACCACCGCCTCCTGCAGCAGGTACTCCCCGAATCTCAATTTCTGTCCGGGAGAGTAGTGGCTGTACGGGGAGCCGCACTGCGGGCATCGCGACTCCCCATTTAGGCGCTCGACCTTGCATTTTGCGCAGGAATCCATGGCATTAGACGAATATCGTCACCAAGGCCTTGCGGAGAACCTGGCCCCGGTGCCTCAAACCGCGCACCCGCAGCGCGCTGATATGGTCCGGTTGCTCCCCCGGCTTCGAGCAGGGAGTGATCCCAAAGACGAGATGGTCGACGCCCACGAACGCGGCGCCGGGTTGCGGGTCGATCCACTCGGTCCCCGCCGCCGCGACGAACTTCATCAGGGCATCTTGAACGGCTTTGTCCCGGCGGGAGGGATCGAGCGTCGAGTCGCAACAATCGACGACTTCCTGGAGCGCCTGCGCTATCGTCAACTCGTAGCGCATCGAGAAATAGCCGACCGGGTCCTCGAGGCGAAATACTTGTCTTCTGAGACTGTCGGCCAACTCCTCTTGGAGGCTCTGCCGGGTGGTTGGGAGAGTGGAAAGATCCAGTCTGAAATAGAGGCCGACCCGGTTGATGGCCAGCCCCCTCAGCAAAGCGTCCATCTCTTCGCGGAGCTGACGGATCGCGTCCGAAGCCGACGTGAGCCGGGCGCCGGGGCTGTCATTGCGCGGCCCGGCCGCCTCAAGAAGCCGATCGACAGCCTGTTCCACCGCCACCAGCGGTGCGCGTAGGGAATCGATCTCGGCCCGGAGCGAAGGCGTCTCTTGCGCACATTTGCGCACCGCTTCTTCAAAGGTATCCAATAGCTTGGTCGCGGAGCCAGGGGATTCCGGCCCTTCCAGCGCCGCGCCGGGAATCGCCGTCAAAAGCATGGACAGACTCTTGGGCTCCAACTTCTGCGCGTCTTCAATGATCCTCGCGAGTTTGTTCGACCGCTCTTCCGCGGCTTGGGCCGTCGAACTCAGCGTGTCGCGTAGCGCCTCGACGTATTTTGCGACGTCTGCGAACCCCTTTCCCCTGGTCCGCACAGCGGCCTCCCGCTCCGCTTCAAGCTTGGCCACGCGCGTTAGAACGCCGTTCAACTCCGCTTCAAGGTTGGCCACGCGCGCCAGAATGCCGTTCAACTGTTCGTATCCGTTCAGGATCGCTGGCGGGGGTGGCTCTACCACCCGGGCGGGGTCGGTCTGGGGATACTTAGCCCTGCGGAGCCGCAGACGGAGCAGGCTCGGGGGGTCTGTCCACGGCTTTAGGCTGCCAGAGCGGCGCTTGTGCAAGTAGAAAGCGACTCCCCTCAGCAAGTAGAAAGCGATCCCTCCCAGAACGACGGCAGCGAAGAACCCTGCCACGAAGGCGAAGACGGAGGGGCGTCCGGATACGGTGGGGGGGAGCGGCGCCTTGGGGTGAACCCGAACCTCGACCAACCGCCCCGCAACGAGTTCGGGCGAGCCGCCGCCAGACAATGGCGCGTCGGGCCACGCTTGCCTGGAGATCCTGAGATTGACCATTTGGACCGCTTGGCCCGGCGGCTGCTCCGTTTGAAACAGGATCTGGCACGCCCCGGTTGCCTTGCGCCATTGGTCCAGGGTAATCGGCCCCGCGTTGTTGCAGTTCAGTCTGGTAGGGATCGGCGCGCTCGGCTGTTCCAAGCGGATTCCGTAAGCGACCGTACCCGAAAGCCCGAGTACCGCCCGGCCTTCCACATTCAGGATGACCTCGACGGACGGCTCCGTGCCTTCCAGGCGGATGGTCGGATTGCCGGAGGACGCCGCGCAGCATGCCGCGGCAAACAGGTACGCGACCCAGGCAAGAAGCCAAGGGCATTTGTGCGCGACGCATCCGCCCACCATCTGAGCCGCCGCTTTCCTCATGCAGCCCCCTTCTCGCCCTGGACCAGCCCGGACGTCGCGGATTGCACGCCTCCCCCCGCTACAATGCCTTCTTGGAACGGGGCGAACGGCACGAACTCGGTGTCGCTGCCGGCCACCCTGCCGGAGAGACTGCATTCCAGGTCCGGGCTGACATGCAGCTTCATTTCGACGCGAGTGCCGCCGGAAGGCAGGGCGAAGGTAGGGCGAAATCTGCCAATCGTCGTAATATCCCGGCTCTGGGAACCGCCTTTCCGGATGGCGTCCTCCTCGCCGTCGTTCTCCAGTACCCGCACGATGGCCTTCGGGGAGATCCAAAAGACGCGCACGTCTGGCTCGATACCGGTATCCGGGATGGGTTGGCCCGCCGCAACCCACTCCACGAAACGGGGCTCGGTACCGACAACGGCGTAATCCTCGTATCCGATCCGGCTCACTGTTGCCGCGCGGCCGTTCAGAATGAACCGGAACCGAAACGCCCTGTTGATCGCCTCCAGTTGACAAGCGCCTTTTACCACGCAATGCTTGGGGTCTTTCGACAAGATCACTTTCGTAGACCTAAACTTCTTCTCCAGGGTGCTCTTGATCAAAGGAATATTACTGGTCATGCCGGAAAGCAGCAGTACATCCAGTGCTTGGACTTTGTGCCGCCCCATCAGGTCCTGCAACATTCCCGCCAGGTACTCAACCTTTTCTTGAAGGAAACCCTGCACGTCCGCCGCAACCAGTCTTGTGTCGAGGTCTTGGAACTGCCTCTTCTCGACGGCTCCATTGGCCGTGCGGACTTCGAGCGAGACCGGGCCGAAAACCGGAAGCTGGACGCTGGCTGGGTATAGCAGAACCATCTTGGCCTTCTCCGCCCAGTTCCAGAGGGTTCCGAAGTTCTGCTGGGCAAAGGCCTTCAACTCTGGCTCTTCAACTTCATCGGGCTTGGTGAAAAGCTCGGCGCGGTCCGTGGCCTCGAGCACGGCGCGAACCTTCTCCGCCTTCATTTCGAGCACCTTCTTCGTGAGGTCCTCCCCGCCGAACCACATTCCAGTACTGGCCAGGAGCGTGGCGGTGACCTCTGTGATACCCTCCCTTTCCTCTCTCTTCACGTCGATGAGGGTCAGGTCGGTGGTGCCTCCACCGCAATCGAAGATGCCCAAAGTGTACGCGGCGAGCTTCTCGTCCAGGGCGGTCGCGACGATGTGGTCCAGCCCGGCTGCGATCGGTTCCTGGCAACAGGTCAATTCCACGTCGTCGCCGAAGGCGTCCAGGACCGCCTGCTTGAGGTCCGCAATCTGCCCCAGCCGGAAACGGGCGGGATGAGTCACGGCCAAGCGCTTGAACGTCATCCCCGAGGTGACTTCCAGCGCGTGGCGCAGGTGCCTGAGGTAGAAGGTGGCTACCTCGTGCGGCAGGTACCCTGCCCTCTGGAGGGGGGCGTTTTGAAACTGTACGCGGATACGGTCGCGCTCTTCGGTCCGCCCCAGCAGCCTCTTCACGGATTGCACGACGCTGCTCCATGTTTCGGGCGCATGCAAGCGGCTAAGCACCTTGGCCCCATAATCGGTGGCCGGTTCCGGGGATCCTGGGCCTAAGAACTGCACCAGTGTGGGACTCTTCGTCTTCTCTGCCGCATGAGAGCCGGTTTCCACTTCACCCAGAAAGCATTGGCCCTCGTCCGCGTCCAACAGGGCGCAGCAGGAGTTGCTGGTGCCAAAATCAAGTGCCAGCAGCCCCTGGAACTCCGCAGGCTCCTTCACGATCAACCGGAAATGCACGAGCGGGTGCTCGCTGGGCAGGTTTGTTGTGAAACTAAAACGAAGGATGTGCTCCCCCACGGCGGCTTCCGGTTGGTTCGGAACGCCGGCGTTTTTGGGGTACACGACGAATTCCACACGCCCGCTCTTCCCCGCTTCGATGCGCAAGGGCCAGAGCACACCCGGCTTCGGCACGATCCATGGCAACGGTCTGCCATCCTCCGCAGCCACGTCCACGGCGCGCACCATCAGCGGAGCGGCGCCCTTCATGTCGACTGCCCGAACATCGTAGTTCTGCACCGTAAGATGAAGCTTCCGCGGTGAGCCGGTCAGGAGCACCCGCTGCTGGTTCTCTTCCCATACCTTCATCCGGGGAGGCTGCCAGCAGGTAACCGACAGATCGATGCCGCGTTCGTGCTCGTCGCCGAATGGGTCGGCGTAACGGAAAAGCACACGGCAAGGGAGAGTCCTGGGCAGCGGTGCCTTATCCTCCTTGAGGGCCTTCTTGTCGAATTGCACATGGAATACCTTCGAAGCCCCGGTGCCCGGGCCGGCAAGGTCCGTCGGGTGGTCAGCGCCGGGAATGGAGCAGATTTCCGCCGGCTGGGCGGCCACGCTCAGACCCGTGACCGCCCCATGCACCACCTCGAAAGTGACGGCTATCTGCCCGTCCGGGCTCTCGTCCAGAATCAACTCGGCGCGGCCTTTGTTCTCCGCCTCGATGCGAACCTCCGGAAACGGTTGAACAATCAGGCTCGCGGTGGGGTTGCCGGCGCTCGACTCGGCGAAGATGTTAGCCGTGGCGGTTCTCAAGCTCCGCGTATCGGCCAGCAGCGGAGCCTCGTATTCCCCCCCCGGCTTCAGATCCAGAGGCAGCGCGATTCCCGAGAGATCCAGATCGAGCCAGTCCGCATCCTTGCGGATTCTCTCGACGCGGATCGGGTTCTGCTTCGAACGGTTTCTGATCACCAGCCGGGCGGACGCCTGCTCGCCCGCCGGCAGATGCGGAGGGTGGATCTCCAGCTCGATACTGATGAACTTGCACAGGCAGTACGAGCAGTAATTGTCGCTCGGGAGAACCTCCCAAATCAGGCAATCGGGACAAAAATTGTTCTGTGACACGTCTGCCGCTCCAACCGCCGCCGGATCGAGGTTACTGGATGGCCTTCATCCAGTCGGTTAGCAACTCCTGCTGAAGAACCGGCTGGCTGGGCGTCGGCCAATCCAGTTTGTAGATGCCCGCCGTCCGGATCCGCTCGAATCGCTCCTGTTCCGGCAGCGGCGCCGAGTCGACGTCTTTGTCCGGATCCGCGCCTTTGGCCACCGCATAGGCGTAAATCATGCGCAGCTTCTCAGTGAGCATCGTGTACTCCGGCACCGCCGGGACCATTTCGGGATCGGCGAGGCAGGCGGTAATGGCCCAGAAATAGCTAATGGCCTGCTCTTTGGTGAGGGAAGCCTCACGGCCGCGGACAGCGCCCAGAAACGTAGCGCGGAGCTCGTCCTCTCGCATTAGCCGGGAGATGAAATGCCGGCGGTTCCCGATCACGTCCAGCTTGTTGATCGGCGCGCCCAATTTGTATTTGTAGACAATCTGGTTTTTTTCCACCACGGGATGGACCACACGCAACATGGAGCCGAACAACACGATGGAAAGCACTTCCACCAGGATTCTCGCCTGGTTGTCCCCGTAGACCTCAAGATCGTCGAATTTGCCCTCCCAGGCCTTCGAGAGGTGCAGCGGAATGGAACCCTGCGGACTGCCCGCCGGCGCCTTCATCATCTCCGTGTAAAAATCCACGTAGGCGTCGTGGCAATCGGACACCACCGTGGGAAGAGAAGGCGCGGCGAAGGCGTAGTTCGAGAAGTAGAGGTACATCTCGTACGGGTTGGCGAGCGGGTGGACATCCAACGTGTACTGCACCCCGGTAATAGCCCCAATAATCTCTTGAAGCTCGCCGATGACGCTGTCCTCCTCCGGCGTCCTGGGGTTGTGCACGTGCATGCCCAGGTAAGCGAAGCGAGGGGACTGCAGCACGGCGCCGCCCATCACCGAGCCCTGGCGGAGCATGGGCCGGGCGCGGTTCACAAGGTTGTGCAGCGCCTGGCCCCGCAGCCCGGGATCTTTGAAAACCGGGCGGTCGAGCAGCGAAACCGGGCGCGGGTGTTCGCGGAAATCCGCGTGGAAGATGTCCTCGCAGTGGCGCAGCAGCTTGCGGCCGAGCTCGTCCTTGCTTTGCTGCGTGAAAACCGCCGCCAGGTCCAGCAACCCGCCCGGCGCCTTCCACGCGCGCAGGAGGCGCTGGTACTCGGCCGCGGGGTCGACGTCGGCCGGCCGGCCGGTGTCCGTATCCACCCCCAGCCTGTAGAAAATGGGCCAGTCCGCGGACATGTCGAAGTAGCGCGTAAACAACAAGTGCGCGTTGGAATCCAGGGCCTGGGCGAATTCGGCCTGCATCTTCACGGCTTCGGAGTGGACCGAGGCGAATTTCTCGGATAGGTTCCGCAGATTGTCCTGCCACCCCTGCAACAGCGAGTCCAGTTCAACGGCCACCTTCTTGCACTCCTGGTAGAGCGCGGCCTCCGCCCGCGCCAATAGACCCTGCTCCACGCAGTCGCGAATGCGGTTCATGAGGACGCGAACGGTCTTAGCCTTGGCATTCAGCAGCAGAACCGGAATGCTATCCAGCGCGCTGTCCAGATCCTCCGTGGCGGTGGTCAGGGCGCCGGCAAGCCTCTTACCGTCGGATTCCGCCTCCCCCCCCCTCTGATCGAAGACCGCTGCCGTGTTCTCCCCGGCGGGGGAGTGCATGGCTCTAACCTGATCCCTGGCGAGGTCGAGGAAGCCCCCCTTGCGGATAGTCGCGTTCAGGCCCCGTGCCTCGTTCTCCAGGCACTGGTCCCTGAGCATGGTCGCCGCCGCCTGGCGGATCTCCTCCGTCACGGGGCCAGAGCGGCTGCGGAACCACTTCAGGACATCGCCGCCCCTGCCGCCGGCGCCGAGAAGCTGCTTCTCGAGATCCTCCAGGTCGGCCTTCATGCCATCGATGTCGCCGTGCTTCTGCACCTCGCGCGCGCGAAAGAACTGCGCCACCGCGGCGTGGATCTGGTCTTTCCACCCCTCCGTGTAGCGAGCGGGGATGCCCCCGGCATCCAACCGGGCCGAAGCCAGCGCATCGCGCACGCCTTTGGCGACGAGCTCGTCGGCGCTCTCGCGAAGGATGTAACCCAGCACCGCGACGGATAACGCCGCCCCGCACGCGCCCCGGATCGAGTCGACCGGGATCTCGAGCTTCGACAGCCCGCAGGCCGCGTAGCGGCGGGAGAACATCTGCATCAGGTTCACGCCCTTGACCACGCTGTTGGCGCCCTCCGGCCCGGAAAGCTTCGCCACGATGTTGGAGTAGTCCGAACGCTTGGCGTCGGCGAAGGCTCCCGGCAATAGATCGAGGAAGAGACACTCGGCCAACATGCTGAAGAGGTCCTTACGATGGTCCAGGTCGATGGATACCCCCCCTTCGTTGGTCATCTCCAGCAGGTAAACGGCGTTGTATGGCGGGCCCTGGATGCTCTTCGGTCGGTTGGCCTCCCATTGCACGCTGAAGTTGATGCTCAGTTCGCTCTCCGGCTGGCCCAGCACGGGCGGCGGCGCGATGCGTTTGGTGTAAAAGTCGAGTTCCTTAAGGGCGGCGTACGCATTGCCGAAGGAGCGCTTGGCGAGCTCGTCGGTGCGAGGGCTGCTGTAGTAGACGTTGGGCAGGAACACGTAGGCGAAGAAGTCGCCGTGCGCCGAACTGCTCCCTTTCATCTTGCTGTAGAGGTCGCAGATCAGGAAGCCGGTGTCCAGGAACGTGCCGCAACCGGTCCCCCCCGCCACGGATGTGATGACGAACACAACCGGGTCCACGCTGCCGGCGGCGTTGACCGGCGGCAGGCCCTGATCCGCGAAGAACTTCTGGGTGGCCGTGATCGTGCCTTGCTGGGTTAGTTCCTTTAACTTCTTATCGATGGTTTGATGGAGGGCGTTGTAGGCCGCAAAGAATGTGAGCCGGCCGATCGCGCGGACTCCCCCGGCGCCGTCTTTAATCCCGCGGCCGTAACGATCGACTTCCTCATACAGCCACTGGTGGATGAATTTCCAGCGCTCCGGGTTGGCGAAGATGTCCCCCATGTCGGCTCCCACATTGCCGTGCAGAAGAGGGAACTGCTCCTCCGGGCCGAAAGTTACCGCGCTGGAAAGAGCGTCCAGCTTTTCGCCCCTGGCATCCACTGCGCGCGTATCGGTATCCACCCACAGGAAACGGGCGAAGGGCACGTCCACGGTTCGGAAGCGTTCGTAGAAACGGCGGCGCAGCCGGAGCAGCACTTCTTTTCCCGTACCGCCGAGCCCGAGAAAGAGCGCGGGCCGGTACGGAGTCGGATTTACGTTTGGCGTCATGGCTGTTTTCCCCTTTCGCGATTCAGGCGAGCATGAAATACAGGGCTGTCCCGGCGGCCAGACACAAAAGAATGACGACGGCGGCAACGGCGGCGCTTAGTACGGAACGAAGCCCGAAGAAAGTCAACAAAATAAGCACGGCGAGCAGGATCACCTGCCAGACCCAGAGCGCCGGACCGATGAAGACGGCCCCGGCAAAAAAGCAGATGAGGTAGAACATCAGGACGACTGCCCCCGTGGCGGAGTCGTCGGGCCGGAACTCCCCTTCGAGCATCTGAACGTAGAGCCAGCGGCCGATCGCCCAGCTCAGGGCGGCTCCCGAGGCCAGCACTAGCAGCCTGACGCCGGAGCCCGTGTCTTCCGGGAAAATCGTGAACGGGTGCTTGCCTGCGAAGGCCGCCACCAGGGCGAGCACGACCAGAACCACATTGATAAGGAAGAACAGGGCGAAAACGGAACCGACGTTACGCCGCACGCTTTTCTTCTTGGCTTCCGCTGTCATTGCAGTCATCTCCTGTGGGTTTCGGCGGGCTCGGCCGTCTTCCGGCGTTTCGGCCCGCCCTTTTCTTCAAACTTCAACCGCACCTGCCGGCGGCGCACTCTGATCGGCGCCACTACGCCGCTTTTCAGCGGTACCGGCGCCCCTCCCCCGTCCGGGTCCACCTCCGCGGCGGGGTGGAAGGCGTCCTTCTCCACGCGCCCGACTTCGTCTCCGTCCACCAGCACCGTCCCGCGCCGAATTGCCGCTTCGGTTCCGGGTTCCCCTTCCACGCTCACAAGCCACTGGCCGCTCGAAGCCGGGAGGAGCCGGGGCAACCAGCGCACCAACCCCACCACCAGGGCTACCAGCAATCCGCCAACGACCAGCCATATTACGGTTGGATAGAACGGGTACTTGACCGGGAACACCAACTCCTGGTGAACCTCGACTGCGGTTACGCTCTCATTCATCAGGGTGGGCAGGCGGTCCAAGGCGAAGACTCGGCCGGTCTCCCTGGCGTCGGCCGGCGTGGGGGCATTGAACCTGGACAGGAACTCGGGATGCAGTCTGAAATTGGTGCGGGGCACTTTGATCAGCAACGCCAGATCGAGTCGCGCTTCTTCCGAGCTCTTGCCGAACGCGGCCTTCCACAGCGTCCCGAGTCCGGGCTTAAGCCGGAGTCGGGACAGCTCAACCACAATCTCATACTGCTGGTCCGTGGAGCCGCCGCCCGGCAGGTTGTCGATCTTGGTCGGGTTGATGTAAGTAGTCTTATGCTCGGCTAGAAGCAGCGACGCTTTCTGGAACTGCGGCTGGCGCTCCAGGAAATCGACTTGGGAATCCACGATGGCGATGTGCGGGAGAGAAGAATGAAAACGCACAATGACTTTCCGGGTGATCGGCTTGCCCGTCTCATAGACTACCGCCGCGGGTTGGCCGTCTTCGGCCCGGGATGTAACCTGCGTGCTTACGACGCCCCGGTCCAGCGGCTTCATCCGCAACGCGTCGGTACGCAGCAATCCGGAGGCGCCTTTCTCAAAACTCGCGATGCCCCGGCCGTAGATAGCGTCCGCTCCCTCGTCGAGCAGGATGGCATACACCACGAGGCCGGGCCTGCCACCCCCTACCACCACCGGAAACACGGTCACCCGCTTGACCGATTCGCCGCGAAGCATGGCGTAGAACTGCTCGGTACCCTCGCCTTCCTTGGAACCTTCGCGGTGCTCCAGATTATCGGTGATAATCCAGAACAACCTCAACTTGTCCTTCGAGGCTTGCTCCACGGTTTTGCCGATATCGGTAAAACCGCCCACGGCCTTCGGGGTTATGTCCTCCAGCGTCTTGTACTGCCGCACTTGTTCGCTGAAGCCGTAGACTTGAACCCCGCCTTCGGAGGCCATGGCGGAGTACAGAGGTTGAGCAAGGCTGCGCACAACGCCCGACGAATGAAAACCGATCATGCTCCCGGACGTGTCCAGAAACAGGCCTTGGGAGCCGGTCGCGGCCCGAGCGGCCGCAACAGCGGCCATGACGAACAGTAACTTCAGGCGTGCCATGATGTGATCGCCGCCTCCCCATCGGACGATGTGTAGGTACACAGGAGAGCCGGACCGGCCGTACAAAAGCCGTGGCTGTCCAGAATGTTCTTGCCAGGGGGCAGATTGGTGTCGAAGCTGCGCCTCAAGCGGAACCGAAGCAGTTCGCCGGCCGCCGACTGCACGAAGCCCGCATGCAGACCCGCGCCCGAAAAGGGCGGCCTGTCGGGACGCAATTGCGGATCGGCCCAGACCGTATTGGGATTCGCTTGCTGGTATTGGTCCAGCCGTCCTTCCGCCGCCACGATCAGGCGGGATTCCGAATCCTGGGCGTAGGCGGCCGCGTCCTGCAACCGCAGCGTAGCTATGGGCATCACGCCGGCGCGGACGCAGATATTGGCGAAAGCGGGTTTTCCACCGAAGGAGCCGGGAAGGTAAACGTCCTGGTCGTGGACCACTGCGGGGCGGCGCCCAAGGCCCGTGCGAGGGCACGCGGCGCCTCCGGCCGAAAGGGCCGCCGAAAAGCCGCTCGGAAACGGCTGCTTCCTGACGTGCTCGCCGTCGAAAACCGCGAACTCGTCACGGCCCCAGGCCAGCGTGTAGCTGTCTACCAGCACCGGCCCGGCGGCGGCCTTCAGGCCCAAGTCCCACTTCTCGCGCCGACGCTCGGCGATATCCGCCTTCACTAGCGAGATGGAGCCGGACTGATTGGCGCTCAGGCACCAGACCGCTCCGCCGGCCGAGTCCATGCCTTGAAACTCCTGAACCGCATCCGCCAGAAACCTCTCTCCATCGGGCGGTGGCAGTTCAATCGGGGTCCGCGACAGCATCCCGAAAGCGATGAGATTCGACGCGTTCAGGGTAATCGCAAAAGGCTCCGGCCGCGGCGGGCGCCCGTTGGAACCGGCCGGCGCGATCTCTCCGATTAACAACGTGGAGTAGCCCACCCCCGGCCCAAACGTGTGCTGCTCGGAATACCTCCCCTGAAAGGGGCTATAACGGCAGAGTTGGCCCCCGGCCGTAAGGAACCACAGATAGCCTCCGTAGGCCCGCGGAGTCGCCCACAGGTTCTCGTTGATGGTTACGTCGTGTCTCTTGGCCCTGTCCCAACCATCAAGCTGGCCGAGGGCGAGGCAATCCGCCGGGTAACTTCCAAGAGGTTGACTGCACAAGCGGCAGTGCGGAGCCAGCCCGCGGTTCCAGCCGGAGCAACTGCCGCAGACGCGCACCGGCTCGAGGCACCGGACGCAATACCCGGCCCCATCGAACTTTCTGAGATCCCCGCCGCAACCCGGATAGATGCACGTAGCCATTGTCACCCTTACGAGAAACCACGCACTCTTACGTGCCGCGGCTTGGTGGCTCCATGCACGCAATTAAGCCCGAGCACAGGCCTTACGCAAGATAGAGTATACACCGATAGTCGCCTCCACGGCAGCAAGATCTGATCTCTTTGTCAAGCAAAACCTGATCTCTACACCTGAATCCTTTCATTCCTTTGAGGCGCGCTCACCGCTCATGAAGAGAGAAAACGCCATGGCGGCTAGCAGGTACCTGAAATACTCTCCCAGGGTGACCAGTGCCCGAGCCAATCCGTTGACCGGCGTGATGTCGCCGAAACGGGCCGCTGCTAAGTACAACATATCCGTAAGACTGGCCTCCACCCGGCTCAAGCGCACCACGGGAGTCACGTCCTCGGGCGGAGGGTCAAATACATCCACCTGGATCCCGGCGGCCCGTGAATCCTGCTGCCAGATTCCCAGGTCCGTCGGAGCCGGCGGGGTCTGCCCCGGCCACAACTGCCGCTGGATAGGCAAAAGCAGTTGGACGAACCCGGGAGGAGTGGGAGGTTGGTGGACATCGATTTCAACTGAGATAAGCCTCGTCACGAGCCGAACCACTTCGTGGATTCCCTTCTTCGTGGCAGCCACATGAATGTGGTTCCTCAGCTCCTCGCCGCGGCTTTTCGCTAGATCCTTGTTTTCTCTTGGGCCGCCGACGGGGTCCGCCCCGCCGGCAATGGTCGCCTCAATCCCCAGTCGGTCCAACCGCATAGGGTTGTCGCCCAGGTTTTTCAGCCAGCGATCCAACTTCTCTTCGAAAATCGTATTCTGGGCTTTGATCAGGCCGCTCTTGTCAACTGAACAGTTTTCGGTACATATAAAGGAATCTCCTGAGGCAAACAAGACGGTTCCCGTAAAACCTAATCCAATTTCTCCCCTGGCGGGCGGTACGGTGGGTTCGTCCCTTCTGAACGCGGAGTGGTTCCGTTTTTGGGAACGGATGTACTCGAGGACAGTTTCCGTCCCGGTCGTCGCTGTGCTTGTCAGATTCGCCACGTCGTGTCCGGATTCCGCCTGACTCGACACCAGCAAGGCTCTGGCGTAGAGATAGTTTCGAATGACAGTGTTGTGCTTGACGGCATCGACGAGGCAGAGCGAGAAATACAGGACTCCGAACCCGGTGCAACCGGCCACGTAGCAGCATGCAGCGGCTCGCATCCCGCACCCCACAGGGAGGCGGGGGGAATCCTTGGTTTCCCAAAGCGCGATCGATACGATAATCATGAGCCACGTCAGCGTTCCCAGGTAGGCCAGCGCCAAGGCCAGCAATTCCCACACCGGGGTGGTCCATACCTCGGCGAGGGTGCCGGGCTGTATCCCGTTCACCCGTTCGTCCAAATCGTCGATCTTCACGCCGCTAAGGCGGGTCAGATATTGTACCGCGCTTTGCGGGTCCCCACATGCCGGCCTCGAATCGTTCAATGGCGCGGAACCAGAAGCCGGAATCGGGAGTGCGGGGCCCCAATGCCACCGCTCCAGCTTGTCGGCCGAGCGTGACGCGGACTCGTCCGCGCCATTGTCGCGGCGGGACACGCGCTGGAAAGTCGCTAACTGACAGAATACGGCCACCGCGAACAGAAGACACGTCACCGCCATGGGCACGCCGCGAGCTGGCGACGATGGAAATCGGGCCATGTATGTCGGCATCCACTTCCTCGCGCTCAGGAAACCCCAAACCCACCGCGAGTGAAGCGCCAATCCGATGCTAACGGCCGACACGCAGATGATGATCGGCCACGGCCAGCCGCCGTCCGGCCGTCTGATGAGAATCCACCCGGCCAGGAAGAAAGCAGCCATCAGGAGTAGGTCCAGGACAAAACCAGCTAAGCCCCTAATAACCGGCAAATGGGATCCAAGGTCGAAGTTGCTTGCGCTGAACTTTTTCAGCTTTCGCGAAAGCGATTCCCAGGCAGCCTTCGCGAATCTTCCAGCGCCCTTGGGAACTTCCCACCGGGTCGTCTGTTTTCCGCGCAGAAGCAGATGAAGCAGAAAGCCCGGACCGGTCGCCAGAATCAGGCCGACCGCCCACACCACGATCCACTCCAGCCCCGGATCACTGTTCTCGCCATGGGTCCGGTACCAAATCGGCTTCAAGCTGTCCTGCATCGCCTTGCGATCCGAGAAGTTGGAGCCGCTCAAACGGGCGTCCAGCTCATCCGTGGAGAACACGTTGGCCTGCAAATCGCAAGGCGGAGACGTGGCTGGAGGCGCGGATTGAGCCGGAAGCCACCGGCTGGAAGCCAGGAGCATCAAGGCGAGAGAAAAAAATCTTGACATCTTCTTGCTTTTCTTTAATCCAAAACAGTATATATCAAGGTTTGTATTTACCCTAACAGTTTGCTGACTGCGCTGACTGCACGCGCGGCTTTTCGCCTCGAAACAGCGCGCTGGTAAGGAGCTTATCCAGATACCGGCGTTCCGGAGCGTCGACGTTCTCATCGGCATTTCTTCCCTGTGAGTCGGTCTTTGGAGCGGGCCTTTGTGGGTCTCTTGGGTCGTTGAATTGAGTGCCGTTGAATTGAGTGTCGTTGAATTGAGTTGCATCTCCATGGTGAAACCGTTATAATCGGTTTCCAATTTCCGTAGCTCGCTGGTTCGATCCCGGCTAGACTTCCGCCGCGCGTCTGGGGCTTCCGGCCGGTTCGAATCACGATCAGGAGGTTCTGTCAGTGCCCGGCCCATGGACAAAACGGCTGAAGCTGGTCGGGTCCGTCGTGGCTGTGGTAGCGGTGTTCGGGCCGGGCTGCTCCCAGGTGCCTGCCAAAGTAGTTATCACCGTGCAGCGGGGCCAGGTTCCGGTAACCGAAGGACAGGACATCGAACTTCCAGTTCCCGGCGACCCCCTCACATACCAGGTGAAGGTGGATCGCGGCTTCCTCGCGCCGGGCGACGTGGTCTGGACGAAGGACAAGCGCCCCTGCCCGTCGACGCCCCTGGCCCCAGCGGGCGCTAATCCCTTCGAGAATGTCCCTTGCGAGCCAAGTCCGGGCAAGTTTGAAGTCCGCGTGAGCGTCTCGGAACGACAGCTTGCATCGTTGGGATTCACCGTTTTGAAGCCCCAGGCAGCGGTGGTGACGGGCGGACCAGTTGGCTCCCAGACGCCTGCCAAAGCTGTCATTGCTGTGCGCCGGGGCCAAGTTCCGGTAACCCAAGGACAAAGCATCGAACTTCCGGCCCCCGGCACCCTCATATATCAGGTGAGGTTGGTGGGTGGCCACCTTGCGTCGGCGGAAGCGTCCTGGGCAAAGGGTGGCCATCTCTGCACGCCGACGCCTGTGCGGTTGCCCCCAGGCATCAGCCCCTTCGAAGATCTCCCTTGCCCGCTAGGACCGGGCAAGTTTGAAGTTCTCGTGACCGTCTCCGGACAGCAGCTTGCGTCGTTGAGTTTCACTATTCTGGAGCCCCCGTATTTCGATTGCGCTCACAGGGAAGGATTGGTCGAGTGCTGGATCACCAAGCTTGGCCCGATTCCCCGCGCCACAGTGGTGGCCTTTGAGTTTACGATCACTCGGACTGCGACCGGGACCTTCGTCGACAATCCCGTGGTCAAGGTTTCGGCGGAACGGATGAATGCACGCTGCGCCCTCGCACAGCGGTACGCGCTGCCCGGCTATAGCTACAAAGTCGTTTTGATGGCGGATGGAAGGCAGTGCGGGAGGAAGCAGGAGTTTTCTATTAAGTAACAGCCGCGGAAGCGGCGCGTTGTCGTTCGACGGAGGCACATAGTATGGTTGGTCCTGCGCCGGTTGGGACGCCGCCTTGGGCGTTTTCACTTCGGAACGTGCGGAAGAGGTACTCGGAAAGGGATCCCTTTGCCTTGCAGGTGGATAGCCTGGAAATACCGGCCGGGCAGGTCATTGCGATTATCGGGTATAACGGCTCGGGCAAGACCACCCTACTGAACCTGCTCGGCCTTCTGGATCAGCCAGATAGCTCCTGGGAGGGCCGGTCTATCCGGTTTGCCTCCACCGAAGGGATCGTCGAACTGACCGCCCTGGAAGAGGAGGATTCGCGCGAAGCGCGGGCCAGGTTCGGGTTTGTCTTCCAGCAGGGCTATTTGCTGGAAAACCTGCCATGCCGCGAGAACATCCGTATCCCCCCGCTCCTTCGCAAGCTTCGACTGGCTAAGGACGACATCGACGAAATGATTAAGGGCGTGGGAGTGGAAACTGAATACGCTGAGCGCCAACCCTCCAACGTGTCGGCGGGCCAGCGGCAGCGTATTGCCGTGCTTCGGGCACTGAGCCATGGGCCACGCGTGGTTTTCGCGGATGAGCCGACGAGTAACCTCGACAAAGACAGCGCTACGCGCATCCTCCGAATGCTCAAGGGATGGGTGCGCAACGGATCTCCCGCCAGGACCGTTCTCCTGGTAACCCACAACACTGTAAATGCGGCGGAGTTTGCGGACTCCGCGATTCTCATGGCCGGCGGCCAGGTGCGGAAATTTCAGGGCAAAGAACTGTCTGAGGAAGGCCTGAATTCCGAACTCGCCAAGTTCCAGAAGGAAGTCCAACAGGGGGCGGATGACGATCCCCTGTCGGGCGCTCACATTCTTCCGGTGCCCCGGGTCTCCCCGAGCCCCGTAGTCGACATCCTTCGGTTCGCCTGCAAGTTTGCGTGGAACGACGTGTTCTCGTTCGGCGGCCGGATCCGCGCCGGGGGCTCTCCCTGGCGCTGGTTCAAATTCCGCAAGACGCAATTCCCCAGGATACTGGCTCTCAGCTTGGCGGTGCTGCTGGCGCTCTTCTTCGCGCGTCTGTTTCTGGCGTTGTCGGGCTACCTCGCGTATACGGTTTCCGATTCCGCGATCGACAGCGTCAAGGTGCTCAGCCGCCAAACCGGCGGGCAACGGCTTGGGCCGGGCGACTTGACGGTCCTCGGCAGTCTGGCCTGGGTGGGCGGAAGCATCCAGCCGCCACCGCCCGGGCAGGAGGGCCACGCCAAGAAAGTGGTGAAAATGGCAATTCCGGAACGCAACGTCCGCTTGGGCACCGAAGCGCTGACCTGCGACTACCTCCCCTGCGGGACTTCCCTGGACGCCGCAAGCGTTCCGGTGGTCGATCCTATCTTGGCGAAAATTCACGTCCTAAAGGGCCCGGACCTCAAACATTTAAAGGAGTCCGGTCAAACGGTGCAGTCCCTCTTTCTGAAAGAGGGGAGAACTCCCCCGGCAGCGGGCTCTGAGGTAATCCCCGACGGCGACCTGGACGCCGCCAAGTTCGGGATCGTATGCACGCCGGAGGCGCTCCAGGGATTGAAGTATGAACGCGATCCCGGCCAGATACCCATCAAGGGTATGAAAAGGGGGGCGGAGATCCCTGTTCTCGGCCTCGTCGCGGATTTGCCCGGCGGCCAGGGCTGTCTGATCACCGAGGGCTTGTATCTGGAAGGGTTCTTCCAGGACGGCGGCACGGGGAACCCGGAGCCCGACTACGGCCAAATCACTTTGTACCTTAGCGACTTGCTGGGGGACGGCTTGCCGCTGTGCCGTGCCCTCAGACGAATGGGCTACCAGGCTGAGCCAGGGAAGGAGATACTGCTGACATGGGTGGTGAACCTCATCGGCTATATCAAGATTTTCGCGGCGGTCGCCGTCGCCGGGCTGATGCTGGTGATCTTCGGGCAGTTGCTCCAATCCTACTGGCAAACGGTGCGGGCGAAAGAGAAGGAGATCGGGGTGCTGCTCGCTTACGGAATCCGTTCGTGGCACCTCTATTTGGCCTTTTTGTTGGAGGTTGGTATCGTTTGGGCGGTGGCTACGCTAATCGCTGTGTCAGTTGACGGCCTAGCCGTCTCGCGCCTGGTGCAGTTGGCGTACGCGAGCGTGCCGCACGGGGGCGCGGCGCCGCTGATGTCGGCTCCGCTATGGGCCACCATTGTGGGAGCGTCGGCATTGATCGCCATGCTTTCCGTTGTTCCGGCATTGCTGACCGTCGAAACGAAGCGCGTGGCGAACATGTTGAAAGCTGGAAATTAGGAGGAGGCATGAACTATCGTTGGGGTTTGCGGTTGGGCCTGTGCTTACTACTGTGGACGGCGCTCCCATACCTGGCTCGGGAGCCTGGGGCGACTGGCTCCGCGCGCGCGCAGGAACCTCAGAATACGAGTCGCGCTTGCGTGGAGCCGCCTCCAGGCGGCATTGCCGGGCAATGGGAGTACTCCAATGAGAAAGCGGTTGGACGGAGAGTGAACCATGCCCTGGACCTTGATTCAATTAATTATGCGAACCTCGACATTGAGGCTCGCCAGCTTACTGTGACTTTGGCTGATCCCAGTCAGATGTTGGTCTCGTACGTTTTGAAACTAGTCGGGGACTTTCAACAAAAGGTCAATGGCGAATACGAGGCCGATTATCGAGGCGACGGTCCGTCCGGGAAGGTGGCGATCTCCGTGTCGGGAGACGGCCTAAGGCTTGTCCTGCCCGAAGGCCCTTGGGGCGGTAGCATTAGACTGCCAGTGATCGCTCGTCATGAACTGCCAAGGATCTTAGAGAACGAAGGACGCTTCCCTGGGGTGACGCTGAAGCGACTGGGCTGCACGACGCCTCAGCCTCAGCCTCCACCCACCCTGACGCTGGACCTGACTGTTGCGGTTCCGGGCGGGCGCCCCTTCACGCAAGTTCAGCCGTTGCGCCTCTCGGCGGTGTACGCCGATGGCAGGGTACAAGAGATCCCCCTTGATCCCCGCGGGTCCCACAAGTTCGAGCAGGTAGCCCTGCCGACTGAAATCCGTCTGCGTGGCGACCCGGATTTCAAGGACGATCAACTGCCCGTCGGCGGCCCCGGTAGCCTGACCCTGCGGCTCCAGGCAATCGACAAGACGGTGGGAGCAACGGTACGGGACGGCATCGGGCCCGCCGTCCGCGGAGCGAAGGTGCAGGCCGCGCTGGCTGGAGTGCGCTATGACCTGACGGAAGGCGCCTCGGGCGCCTACACCGGCAAGATGCCTCTGGTTCGTGGGGACAAGGTTACGCTGACCGCATCCGCACCCTGCCACCAGGACTACAACGCCGAAATGGAGTATCGCAGTGGAGATCCGCAGTGGTCAATCGACCTTTCCGCTGTGCCTGTCTCCGTCAAGCCGACGCTTCTCTCGCAGGGTGAGAGTCGGCTTGCCCGTGCGAACGTGACCTTTCAATACCGGGACCTGGCCGGGGAGCATAGTACCGCCGCCGAGTGGTCGGCGCAGGGTTACGGCGCGTATTTGGGATGCCCGGCCCCGGATCGGATAACCGTACAGATCAAGGATCCGGGGACCGGCTACCTGTTGCCGGTGGAACCGCCGCCGGTTCTCGGACCGCCGGCACCCCGGGGAACACCCATCCAGCTTCAATTCGCGAAGCCGGCCTTGGCCGTTCTATTCAACCCGAACGACCGCTTCACTCTGGGCAGCACCATTCAGAAGAACCCTCAACTTCTGGAGGACATCAACGTCCAGGTTTGGCGGTTGTTCCAGGAACTGTGCACCGGTGAGACCTGGGGCGCGAAATTCGCGTACCGCTATCTCATGACTATTCACGAGAAAGGGCCACGAGAGGTTCTGCTTTCTCAGGAAGACATCGTCGCCGATTTTGGCGAGAAAGCTCGGAACGACGCGTTGGAGAAGACCAAAACCCAGGGATCCGCCGTGGCCCCGGAGTCCGCCATCCGGGACACCGGACACTTCCTCGATGGCTTCAGCTACCCGCCCACCGGAACGCGGGGCGTTCTAGTATATCTTCTGCGCGCCGAAGCCAACCCGATAAGACGCGACGACCCTAGACTCCGGGACCTGGACGCCATGCTCGGCGAGACGAGAATGGTGGCTGTGGTGGCGCAGTTCTTGCCTGGCGGCTCCGCCGCGCAGCGGAATGTCCTGACCACGCAGCGCCACAAGAACCTGCGGTACCTGGAGTTCAGCGATCCGGAGGAAGAGCACGACTACTACAAAGGGGCATTCGACAAGATCAAACAAACCGTCGCGGAGATCGCGCGGTGAAGGGGCACTATCATGACACGCCGATTTGAGTATTTGCGTCTGTTAGCGGCGGGGACCGCAGCCGTCTGCGCGGCGCCCCTTCTGTTCTCCCAGACCGTGGATTTTGGGTCAGGCAAGCCGAGGGATGCGGATAAACACACTACAGCGCTAGTCGTCGCGGAGGGTGTCCGCTTGCTGACAAGTTGGGCCGGTGGCGCGCCGCTTCCGGGCCCGTTGGCTTTTCGCGCGGTCGTCGATAACTATCGCCAGACCCCAAACGGGTACCTGTTGGCGAAGACGAAGGATGGCCGCTGGGGCTGGCTGAGCGAAACCGACGTCTTATGGAAGGACCAGAACTGCATGCGCGTCGATCCCGTCAAGAACCCGGCACTCCGGAAAGTGGCCCTCCGCAACAACTGGCAACAACAGGACCTCAAACACGAGGTGGAGTTCTTCGACTCTCCGACTAGAAATAGGGTTGTCGGGACGGATAAGATCGCCGGCTTTTACTATGTTTTTGCCGAGCGGGCCACACGAGCGGACGGCAAGGATCTCAAGGTACTCCTGTTGGGCCTAGATCCGCAGTGGGATTCGGTCAGGCCGGAGATCCACGTCACAGGTTGGGTGCCGGAATCGCAAGTCACACAGTGGTATAGCCGGATGGCGGTATGGTACAACCAGGCCAATATTGCGACGCGCGACAAAGTCAGGATTTTCGAGACGGAAGACGCTCTCAAGCTGTACCTGAAGGATGGGACCCGCGGGCGGCTGATCGCGCAGGAAGGTGTCCCGCGGCCCTTGAAGTTCGACGACGACCGATTTCCCGTCCTCTTGGAACGCCGGTACGATGAGAGGACGCTCGGCATGAAGGTGTTCTCTATTATCGACGCAAGGCCGCGCGCTGCCAGGCCTGCGGCCGACGATCCGTCGGTTGCCTCGAGAGTTGAAGAACTGAACAGGGCAATTGAGCGTGCCCGAAACATACAGGTGCTCTTCGTGCTCGATGCAACCAAGAGCATGCAGCCCTACTTCAAGGCCGTGAGCTCAGCCATTGAAGAGTACCTCGGCTCTATCCCGGTCAAGAACGAGGTTGCCCGCTACCACTTCGCGGCCGCGATCTATCGCGACTACGTCGATGACCTGACGCCGGCGGACGCGAGCGAGGGTTGCATGAAGAAAGCTGCCTGTGTGATAGCGGATTTCGGCGCGGATGTTCCGGGGCAGCTCACCAAAGTGGTCGCCGACAGCAGCCCCGATGACCACGACTACCCGGAGGCGGTCTATCACGGAATAGGTGAAGCCATAAAGGGGGTTAAGTGGGAAGCTGGCCAAGTCAGAGCCGTCGTGGTAATCGGAGATCACGGGAACCACGATCCCGACCGCGATGAGAGGGCGCTCACGCCCGCGGGCGTCGTCCAGATCCTAAACGATCCTCCGTTGGGTGTTCCCACGAACGCCGGCATCTTGTTCCACGCCATCAACGTCAACGTGAGGCAGAAGTGGCTCCCCTACAACGACATGTTTAAGAGCCAGATGCAGACCATCTCAGCCGGAAGCAAGGCGAAGTTGGATTCGGGAGTCTTTGCGGCGGGTGTTCGTCGGCTTCCGATAGTGCCGGACAATGCCGAAGCTTTCCCCGAGGAGTTGGCCAAAGCAGCACGGGAAGCCAAGGACGAGGTCAAGAGGTCCTTGGAAGCGGTGTTCAACGCGACACGGGAGTTCGACGAGAGGATACTGCAACGCCTGCGTTCTGGAGCCGACTGCGGAGCTCAGGAGGCTGAAGGAACGTTGACCTGTGACTATTTCCGGGATTTGCTGAAGGAGGGCGGAGTCTCGCCGAATTCGGATCTGTCCCAGATCTCCCAGGAAGGTTGGCTGGTGAAGGAGCGGGACGGGAAGCAATTCGTGGCGCCCTGGGTTTGGATTTCGAAGACGGACATGGCTTCGCTCGCTGGATTTCTTTCCAACATGGAGTACGACGCGGCGCTTCCTGCATCAAAGTTGAGCGGTGCGTTGGCGCGCCTCGGGGGGATAACCCTCGGACAGGACCAGTTGAAGGGCGAAACGGTCGCGGACTTTCTGAAGCGAGTCCTCGACTTGCCGTTCCGGGACGACACGCTCCTGAAATATACTATGGACGACTTGGGGAAGCGGCTCGCCGATCCCCCCTTCCGAGAGGAGTTTCGCAAGGAAATCGGTCGTAGCGTGGAGCGATTATTGCTGGCTCAGGCCGAGCGAGATGCGGATGTAGCCTTCCGCTGGGATCAAAGCTTGGGCAAGTGGACACATACTTCCCAGGACCAGATCGAGAACGTAAAGAGGTGGACAACATCCGGAAGCGGCGCTGAATACGGTTGGGTACCTCTTCGGTACCTGCCCGGCGGTTGTGGCCCGGACGAGTGCCCCGAACTACATGTCAAGAAGTAGACGTATGCGCCGAAGACGACGCGGCTGAGTCGCACGAACCGCCGCCGGGATTGTGTGGTCGGGAGACATTTATCATGGCTCGTCAGTATCGTCTCTTTCGTCTGTTAGCCGCTGGGGCGGCGGCCGTTTGGGCAGCGGCCTCTGCTTTATTGCCAGACGGCGGAATTTGGGGCGCAAGGCAAGCCGGGGGACATGGACAGACATACCCCGGCGCTGGTCGCCGCGGAGGGCGTGAGCCTGCTGCGCGGCCCCTCGGCCGGCGCGCCCCTGCCGGCCCCGCTGGCTTTTCGCGCGGTCGTTGATATCTATCGCAAGACCGCAAACGGCGCCTACCTGTTGGCGAAGACGAAAGACGGCCGCTGGGGCTGGCTGAGCCAAACCGATGTCCTAACCAGCCAGGACTGTATGCGCGTCGATCCCGTCAACAACCCCGCGCTGCGAAAGGTCATCCTCCACAACGGTTGGCAACTCAAGAACGTGGCCCAGGAAGTGGATTTCTTCGACTTCCCGGCAAGAAGTCAAGTCATCGTGAAGGAGAAGATCGCCAACTTTTACTATGTTTTCGCCGAGCGGGCGACTCCGGCTGGCGGCAAGGTACTCTTACTTGGCTCCGATCCGCAGTGGGACGCCGTCAGACCGGATATCTGCATCGCGGGATGGGTGCCGGAAGGGCAGGTCGCGCGGTGGTATAGCCGGCTGGCGCTCTGGTACAACCAGGCGAACGCCGGGCAGCGCGAGGCTGTCAAGATTTTCCAGAGCGTTGAGGATCTGGATTTGTACCTGAGGGATGGAACGGCCCGGAACGTAATTGCACAGGAAGGCCCCCACGGCGTCTGCAGTTCGACGACGCCCGGTATCCCGTCCTCGAAGCACGCAAGTACGACGAGAAGACCAGAAGTTCCGCCCTGAAGGTGGCTTTCGTCCCGGACCCGTCACATGCGCCCCAGGAAGGTTGGCTGCCGAAGGAGCGGGACGGGAAGCAATTCGTGGTGCCCTGGGTTTGGATTCCGAAAACGGACATGGCTTCGCTCGCTGGATTTCTTTCCGGCATGGATGCCGCCGCAAGCCTTCTTCCGGCAAGGGTGCAGAACGCGATCCTGAACGTCGCGGGGGTGAGCCCATGTTGAAGGGCGAAACAGTCGCCGCCTATCTAGCCCGGATATCTCATCGAGCCGGCCCCGTGAGCAAGGGCGGTGAGAGCA